>Ga0070673_100000565_pt1 | contig 19960 bp, 19 predicted proteins | sample KBSM23metaG_FD_65342 | JGI IMG/M metagenome (GOLD analysis project Ga0070673, IMG submission 65342) | Miscanthus rhizosphere microbial communities from Kellogg Biological Station, Michigan, USA - KBS M2-3 metaG | ecosystem: Host-associated > Plants > Roots > Rhizosphere > Soil ... | reverse complement strand
AGCGAGGAATGGTACGGGGATAATCAGCGGCTGATCGATTGGATTTGGCTGATCGGCACCTTCTGCCCGCCAACGGTGAGCTGCGGCGGCGTCTGGCTGACGTCGACGGCGGTGACCACGCCTTGCACCTGCGTCTGGCCGTTGGCGCCGGTCGCGCTGATGGAGATCGTGTAGTTGCCGTCGGGCCAGGTCACGCCGTTGCTGCCTTGACCACTCCAGGTAAAGCTTTGCGATCCGGAATTGAGCGCGAGCGTGCCGGTATAGGCGGTCTGGCCGGTGGCGCTGGTGATCGTGACGTTGGCAGTGGCCGGCGCGGCGGCGGAGATGCTCCAGGTCGCGGGGCTGCCGGTCGCATTCGACAGCGAGGCGGCCTGGCCGGCGACAGTGACATTCGAGCCGACGAGCTGCAGCGCCGCGGTCGCGGCCGTGGTCTGCTGCAGGGAGATCAGCGTCTGCATGTTGCTATTCATGTTGACCTGCTGCCCGACCGAGGCGAACTCGACCAGTTCTTGCGTGAACTGGTTGGTGTCGAGCGGATCGAGCGGATTCTGGTTCTGCAGCTGGGTGGTCAGGAGCTGCAGGAAGCTGTCGAAATTGCCGGCAATCTGTTGCATCGCCGTGTTGCCGGCGGCCTGGGCCGTGCTGGCGGAGCCGGCCGCCGCGGCTGCGGTAGTGGCGGTTGTCGTCATGACCGATCCTCGAAACGGTTGCTGATTAGACGCGGATGTCGATGCCGCCGCGGAGGCTGGGGCGGGAGTAGATCTGCGTCGGCTCGACCGGCGGCAGATCGGCATCGGGAACGACCAGCCGGGGTGCGCTCGGCGGCGCGCCGCTGCCGTTGTTGTTACCGCCGGCAAAGGACTGGTCGCGCAAGGTGAACTGCAAGCCATTTTCGGCGGTCTTCAATCCCGCCTGCTCGAGCGCGCGTTCGAGCTGCGGCTGGTGGCTCTGCAGCAGCTGCAGCGTTTCAGCACGGTCGACGGTCACGTGCGAGGAGACCTGGCCGCTGGCATCGACATCGAGGCGAACGTCAATGCGGCCGAGTTCGGGCGGATCGAGGCGGAGCTCGAACTGATTGGAGCCATCCTTCGCCCTGGCGGCAATGGCGACGGCAAGTCCGGCGATTGGAACGGCAGCGGCAGCCGCCCGCGGCGGCGCAGCCGCGGCGGTCGACGATTTGGTCGCCGCTGTAGAGAAACCGAAGTCCGGTACGCCGTCTGGGGACGTCTTAACGGCGCCGCCGTTTGCTCCGCGCGCTTCGGGGAAGGAAGCGGCCGCGAGTGCCGAGGTGCGCGCGGTGGCGCGAGCGCTGTCGGTTGACGCGCTTGCCTCAGTCGGGGCGAGGTTTTGCACCGGAACGGCGTTGTCGGTATCGGTCTGCGCCGGCGGCGACGCGCCGCTGGCGTCGGCGGGCGCGTTGGCCGGTCTGCCGGCAGGTGCCAACGCGTTCTTAGCGCCATCCTCGTTCGCGTTGGTGGTCTTTGCTGTCGGGGCATTTCGCGTGTCCTGCGCGACCGGCCCGCCTTGCCCGGCATCGAGCGTCAGCGAGGTTGCGGCGGCGGCTTTGGCATCACCGGCTGGGGGCGCATTCGCCGCGGAACCGTCCCCCGCAGCCGGCGCGACTCCGGGGGAGTCCAGGACGATGGCCGCTGCCATTGGCTGTGCCGGATCGGTCGCGCCCTGCGCCTGTCCGGTGGGGCCGGTGTCGGTGCAGGGGTCTGCGGGTCCATCGCCTTTGTCCTTGCCCGCAGCGGCCTTTCCCGCCAATGACGCACTTGACGGGGCGCCGGCAGCTTCCGGCTGCGCAGCTTCACGGGTGTCGTTCGTGTCGTTGCCGGCGGCATCGGGTTGCAAAGCTTGCCGGCTGGTGTCGGCGGCCGGATCAGGAGCCGTGCTGCCTTTGGCGGGCGCGCTCGCCTCGGGGAACGACTTCGCGGCGGAGCTCGAACCTTTTGCCGGGCCGCTGCCGGTCGCCGCATGCGGCTTGGTGGCGCCGGTCGAGCGCTCGCTGCGAGCTGCGTCGGCGCGGGTTTGGTGGCTTGGCGCGTGGACCTGGGGATGTGGGGCCGGCGCTGGTGTCGGAGGCGGTGCTGAGGGCGGTGGCGCCGCGGGCGCGGCGGCATCGAGCAAGGCCGAGAATTGCTGGGCGTCGGTTTCGGCTCCGGTCGCTGGCGTCTGCTGCCACTGGGAATAGAGCGAAGAGAGAACGGCACTGCTATCTGACGGGATACTCGGCACAGCAAAGCCTCTGCGGAATAAGAATTGGGCATTCGCCGACCTGCAACCGGCGGGCCAACGCCGCGGCTGCGGCAAACGCTGTGTGTTCAAGGCTTTGCGCAGGCGCGTCGGGCGCCGTGCGCGGCAGCCCTTGCAAGCCGCTCGGCAAATTTTGCCCGGCGTCAGCAATCCACCGGAAGGAGCGGGCGGCGAAGGGCGACCGTGGCGCAGGCGGGACGCGGCGCTTATAGTATGGGCATGTTCAGCGGTTTCGATATCGAGGGCCGGCCGTCCGAGACGCGCGTTGTCGTCGCCATGTCGGGCGGCGTCGATTCTTCGGTCACGGCGGCGTTGCTGGCCGACGCCGGCTACGACGTGGTCGGGATCACCTTGCAGCTTTACGACCATGGCGCGGCGACCCACCGCAAGGGCGCCTGCTGCGCCGGCCGCGATATCCACGATGCCCGCGCGGTCGCCGAACGCCTCGGCATTCCCCACTACGTGCTCGACTATGAGAGCCGCTTCAAGGAAGCGGTGATCGATCGTTTCGCCGAAAGCTATGTCGCCGGCGAGACGCCGGTGCCGTGCGTGGAGTGCAACCAGTCGATCAAGTTCCGCGATCTGCTCGGCACGGCGCGCGACCTTGGCGCGAAAGTTTTGGCGACTGGACATTACGTCGCCTCGCGGGCCTTGCCGGACGGCGGTCGCGCGCTGTTCTGCGCGCGCGAGACTGAGCGCGACCAGAGCTACTTCCTGTTCGCCACCACGCGGGCGCAGCTCGACCTGCTGCGTTTCCCGCTCGGTGATCGCACCAAAGCGGAGACGCGCGAGCTGGCGCGGCAGTTCGGGCTTGCTATCGCCGACAAGCACGACAGTCAGGACATCTGCTTCGTGCCGAGCGGACATTATGCCGACGTGATCGAGCGGCTGCGGCCTGGAGCGGCGGCGCCGGGCGAGATTGTCGATCTCGACGGCCGCGTCCTTGGCCGTCACGACGGCATCATCCACTTCACCGTCGGCCAGCGGCGCGGGCTCGGCGTTGCAGCCCGGGCGCCGCTCTATGTCGTGCGGCTTGACGCGCCGTCGCGCCGCGTCGTCGTCGGTCCGCGCGAGGCACTGCGCACCAGCCTGATCCACCTGCGCGACGTCAACTGGCTTGGCGACGGCTCCCTCGATGAAGCAGTGGAGCGTCGCCCAGAGATTTACGTCAAAGTGCGCTCGACGCGGCCGCCGCAGTCGGCGTGGCTGCGCCGCGGCGCCGGCGGCGACATCGAGGTCGAATTGCTCGCCGGCGAAGACGGTGTGTCGCCCGGCCAGGCTTGCGCCTTCTACGACGCGGGTGCGGGCCAGGCCCGCGTGCTGGGCGGCGGCATCATCGCCGGCACGATGGCCGCGGCCACGGCGAAAGCCGCGCTCGGCGCTGACCTTGCGGCGGCGCATTGACGGCGCGTTGATCAGGCACGGCGGCGAGGCGATGGGGGCTGAACTCGACAAGGATGCCGTCGCGAAGGCCTATGCGCGCTGGGCGCCGATTTACGATTTCGTGTTCGGCGCGGTGTTCGAGCGCGGTCGCAAGGCCTCGGTTGCCGCGGCCGAGCGCATCGGTGGCCGCATCCTTGAAGTCGGCGTCGGCACCGGCATTTCGCTGCCCGAGTACCGGTGGACGACCCGAGTGGTCGGCGTCGATCTGTCGATGCCGATGCTGCGCAAGGCCAAGGTGCGCGTGCGCGAGCACGGGCTCTCCAATGTCGACGGGCTCGCGGTGATGGACGCGCAGCACCTCGCCTTCGAGGAAGCCTCTTTCGACGTTGTGGTCGCGCAATACGTCATCACTGCCGTGCCGGATCCGGAAGCGACGCTCGACGAGTTCGCGCGCGTGCTCAGGCCCGGCGGCGAGATCGTGCTGGTCAATCATCTCGGCGCCGAAGCAGGCCTGCGCTCCGCCTTCGAGCGCGCGTTCGCGCCGCTGGCGCGCCGGCTGGGCTGGCGGCCGGAATTCCCCTGGGAGCGGCTGACGCGCTGGGCGGCGCGGCATGGCGGCGTGCACATCGTCGAACGGCGCGCGATGCCCCCGCTCGGCCACTTTTCGCTGATCCGCTTCGCCCGCGCCAGCCATGTCGGCGGCAACCTGGCGCCGGCCGGCGTTGCAAGGTGAAGCCCCGCCAACGGGGTCAGCAGGCCGAATATTGATTTTGTTGTGATAGGGGGCCGACTCGAATCCGCCGTCGCGATGAAACCGGTGTTTCATTCCCTTGGCTGGGTTTCCAAGGCTTTGACGGCCTGAAGCATGGGCTGCGGCGAGTTATGGATGAATCCTCCAAATCCCTTCTCCAGTTCGAGCAGCATACCAATGGCGCCGCCGACAGCGAGCGCGCACAGCGTCAAGATGACCGCTGACGTGAAGTTCGGCGGCGCGAACAACCCAAAACTGGCGAACAGCAAAGTCAGCCAAAAGACGAGGAGCGCGACGAACGCCTTCGGCGTTCCCTGTCCGACCTGCTGCGCCAGCAGCCAGCCGGTGTCGCCGATCTTGCCGGCAAGCGTCATCGCTTGGGCCAGCCACCATTGGTCGCGCGGGCTTGCGGGTTTCAGGGCAAGCAGCGAATCTTCGAGCTGTTGCAGCAGTTCGTATGTCGACGCATTGCCGAGATCGACATCCGCCAGGTGCTTGGGGAACAGATCGGCGGTCTTGCGCTGAGCATACCGCAGCAGCGTCTCGCGCGCTGGTTTTGTCTCCGGTCCGTATCGACGCAAGATGCGGTCAAGTCGCAGGATTTCCGCCGACAGCGCGGTCACCTCGCCGCCGCGCGCGATGAACGCGCTGTTGGCGTTGGAAATCAGAAGCCCGAGCACCAGTGCGGAAACCGTCGCCACCACGGCCATCGACACCGAGACGAGGTTCTTGGTGTCGTCGGTCAGGTGATGGGACGGCAGGCATTGTCTGACCGCCCAGCCGGCGAATGCCCCTGCAATGACGACCGCGAAGACAAGGAGCCCGATGAGGAGGGGACTGTCCATGATTCAGGTTCTGCCGAGGGGATTTCAGCGATATTGGCGCGGGGATGGAGAAAGCAGTTGTTCTCGGTGGGGCACTTTCACAGCCAGCAAAATGGCAGTTGGCAACTGTTTCGTGAAAGAGCCAAGATTTGGTTCAGATCATTTCGTCTCAACATCGAAGCCGACGGTAATCTGCACGCGCAATTCGTTCTCGCCGGCAGATATGGGTACCGAAGTCGCGCGGGCGGCGGGAGCCGCCAGCGTTTTCATCAGGGTGGATCTGGCGTATTCGGGCTCCTCGGTGATCCAGGCGACCTTCCCGAGAGTGAGGCCTGAAGCGCGTGCATAAAGCTCTGCCCGGCGCCGTGCGTCAGCAACTGCCGCTTCGCGGGCCTGATCGAGCGCCTTCGATGGATCGGAGACCAGAAACGCGATATTGCCGATGTCGGTTGCTCCCGCCGCCACCATGCGATCGACGATCTCGCCGACTTTCGCGAGTTGCCGGGTCGTCACCCGGATCTGGTTGGATACGCTGAAGCCGGCAAGTCGCTGCTCGGTATTCGCACCTTGGGAGACATAGACCGGCTGAACTGAAAATTGCACGGTCTGGATATCCTTTTGCGGGATCCCGGAGTCCAAAAGCGCTGCGGTTACAGCAGTCATCGTCTTCGCGTTGGCTTCGTTTGCTTCTTTGACCGTCTTGCCTCTGGTGATCACGCCGCCGGTAACATGAGCGTAGTCCGGCGCGACGGCCTCGCTGCCCTCGCCGGCCACGATCACGCGCGCCGTCGGCAGGGATTGCGCTTGGGCCCGGCCACTCGCGTGAAGGACGAGAATCGCTAGAGCGGCGATGCTGAACAAAAACGCACGTGCGACAGATGCGGCCATGCCGACCTCCAATTCATCATTCCTCGAGGGGTCGCAATCGGTGTGAAGCCATGTGTGCGGCCAGTGATGGTCCCGCAAGCGACATCCCGCTCGGTTAACCGCGCTATGGCTGGGGCGCCTTGCGGCCGAGGTAGCACACTTCTTCTTGGACCTTGGTGTCTTCCGGCTTCATAGGGATGAGGAGATAGCTGTCTTCGGGAACCCGCCGTGGATTGCCTCCTTCGAACGCAAACACGTCGTTCGCCTTCACGAACTGAAAGTTCCGCACCTGTCCCGCATAACGAAAATCATCGGCTCCCTTGAGCACGACGTCGTACATCTCGAAAATGTCGCATGAAGTTTGCGTGGGCTTCTCGCCGGGTTCGACCATCTCCAATACCGACAGCAGCGAGACCGCAGCCTTGTAGGCCACATCGTTTGAGCTTTTGTCGAAGTGGCTGCCCGACTCGAGGGTCGCCGAGACGGCACCCTGTGCATTCCCGTAGTTTTCCGCATCGCCGCCGATCGCCCCGCCAGAAAACTTGCTCCAACCGGAAATGATGCGCGGAATCCCGAGCTTGGCATAGAACTCCGCGCATTGCTTTTCGGCAACCAGGAACGGCTCCTGCGCTATGGGCGCCGAGTGAAAATCTAGGAAATAATCACAGTCTTTCAGAAGCGGCTTTAATTCCTGCACCCGCATGAATTCATACGATGACTTGTCGATCTCAGGGCCATACTCCTCGCGGAACATGCGATTGACGTTGTGCTGGACATACCGCCTCACCCGCGTCATCGCGTATTCGTTGACCCGGACGAGCACGAGCGAGCCGCGCTGCAATACGCGCGTGCCGGCATAGAGATCAAAGAACAGCTTCTCGAGTGCGTGAATGCCGCTGACCTCGTCGCCATGCACGCCCGAGAACATGACGACGCGCGGTCCCGCCGCATTGCCCGTGATCCGTACCGCGTTTCGTACGTGTGCGTCCTTCGCAATGTTCACGGCGCCCTCCGAGCGGGTTGATATTGGCAGGTCCGATCAAAAGCGAGCGCTAGCCAGTACGTGTCGCATCGAAGAGCGCGCTTGCCGCCTCTGCTACCGCCTCCGACGTGACCAGCCTTTGGTTGATGATCGCGCCATCGTATTTCTCCGCGATCTCGCTCAATCGCCGCTCCCAGACGTTCTCAAAAAGCACGATCAACGCCGAGTGTTCAGGCGGCAACTGATTGGCGATTTCTCTTATCTTTGCGGCGCCGAGGCCGAAGTCGCCTTGTGCTGCCGCTTCGATGGCGTGCTCCACCTTCGTCCGGGTCCGGACCGGGCCACCTAGGCTGCTTTCAGCGATGGCCGCAACGACTGCGTTCATTGCGACGGCCTCCTGCGCATCCTCAAGATCGCTCCCTTCGAGACCCGAGACATTTCCATTCTTATCCTTTCGCAGCAGGATGAATGCATTTGGCCTGACCAACTGCTCCTTCAGTGTCTCCTTGACCTCGGTCAAGAAATCGTAGGGCAAAAGATAACCACGAAAGCGAATGACGATCAGGTTAAGCGACCCGAATTTTCGGAAATCCAATGCCGGCGTGCTCGTCTTCGCGTCCTTGACAGCAGGCTTCGTCGTGCCCCGGATCAGGATTCCCAGATGCATGAGTTTCGGGTTTTTCTCGACATCCCCTCCCATGACCTGGTGCCAATGGTCCTCGAAGTCTTTTCGCGGTGCGAACGCCTTGCTCATCCGCACATAAGGGTCCTGAAAATAGACGTAGTTTTCGTCGACCGCCAACACGACGATGTAGTGGCCATTGTCCCATTCGTCCTCGACCGAAGCTGTGGCGTTGCGCGCGCTCCTCCAGAGTTGCCCGAGGGCTATCATGGGGGTGCCGTCGGCAGTAATGCGCGCTACCTCGTCAAGCGTGAGATCGGCCTTGACCTCGGCTTCGAATCCGAGCGCGCGCGCTCCGCGGGCGATATCGTCCGGATAGGTGCCCTCCTCGGCGGTAGTATGGAGGAGCTTCATCAGCTCCGCTTCGTCCACGTCCTTGCCCCAATAGCTCAGCACCGACTGGAGCGCCGATGGGCCGCAGGAATATTCGGTAGTCTGCCGCGTTCGCTTCAGCAGGCGGAACGACTTGGAGTCCTCATCCGCGGCCATGTGTTGTCCCCTTCGATCAACGGGAGCGCGGGCTCGGCGAAATCGAACCGTCGCGCTATTGCGACCAGAGAATCCCCGAAGACGCGGTCGAAACTGTGGTGCCCGCCCCGCCTTGCAGGATCGATTTCAGATCCTTCAGAGCGCCGATCGCGGCCTTTTTTCCCGTCGCCTGGGCGAAGTGGCAGGCCGCTTCGACTTTCGGCCCCATCGAGCCGGCCGGAAAGCTATGGGAGCGCAAAGCGTCCGGATGGGCGGAACGAATCGCCCGTTGACTGGGCTTGCCCCAGTCGATGTAGACCGCGTCCGCGTCCGTCGCCATGATGAAGAAGTCGGCGTCGAGCTGACGCGCGAGCAATTCGGAACACCAATCCTTGTCGATGACGGCCTCGATGCCGCGCAGCTTGCGGCCGGCTTCATAGACCGTCGGAATGCCGCCGCCGCCGGCGGCGATCACGATCGTGCCCTTCTCAAGGAGCCACTTGATCGGCCGAATCTCGAAGATCTGCTTGGGCTGCGGGGACGCAACGACCCGGCGCCACTTGTCGCCGTCCTGCTTCATTGTCCAGCCCTTCTCGGCCTTCAGCCGCTGCGCTTCGCTGTCGGAATAGACCGGCCCGATGAACTTGGTCGGATTCTTGAAGCCCGGGTCGTCGCGGTCGATTTCGACCATGGTCAACATGGTCGCGAACGGCACTTCGAACGGTAGGAGGTTGCCCAATTCCTGCTCGATCATGTAGCCGATCATTCCCTCCGTCTGGGCGCCAAGCACATCCAGCGGATAGGCTTCGTCGGGCTTGTAGGCGGCGCCCTGCAGCGCCAATAGCCCGACCTGCGGACCATTGCCGTGGGTGATGACGAGCTCATTGCCCGGCTGGATCGCGGCCAGCGCCGTCGCGGCGATCTGGACGTTGGCGCGTTGCGCCTCGGCGGTCATCGGCTCGCCACGCCGCAGCAGAGCATTGCCGCCAAGTGCCACGACGATGCGCATGGTCCTAGTCCCCGAGTGTTGCGACCAGGATCGCTTTGATCGTGTGCATGCGGTTTTCCGCCTGCTCGAAGGCGATATTCACTTCCGATTCGAACACCTCCTCGGTGACCTCCATGGCGGAGATACCGAACTGCTCGTGAATGTCGCGCCCCACCTTCGTCTCGAGATTGTGGAACGCGGGGAGGCAGTGCATGAACTTGGCGCGCGGATTGTTGGTGGCCTTCATCAGGCCGGCGTTGACCTGATACGGCATCAGCAGCTTGATCCGCTCCGCCCAGACCTCCTTCGGCTCGCCCATCGACACCCAGACGTCGGTATGAACAAAGTCGACGCCGGCCACGGCCTCCTTGGGATTGTCGGTAATCGTCAGCTTGGCGCCGTATTTTGCTTGAAGATCGCGGGCGATCTTGACGTACGAGTCCGACGGCCAGAGCGACTTCGGTCCGCAGATGCGGACATCCATGCCGGTAAGGCAGCCGACGATCATCAGGGAATGCCCCATGTTCGATCGCGTATCGCCGACATAGGCATATTTTATTTCGTGCAGCGGTTTGTCCGAGTACTCGCGCATGGTCATCACATCGGCGACCATCTGCGTCGGGTGGTATTCGTCGGTGAGGCCGTTGAAGACCGGTACGCCGGCAAACTGCGCCAGGTCTTCCACGGCTTCCTGCGAATAGCCGCGGAATTCGATGGCGTCGTACATCCGTCCGAGCACGCGGGCGGTATCCTTCACCGACTCCTTATGACCGATCTGCGACCCTGCGGGATCGAGATAGGTGACGTGGGCACCTTGGTCGTGGCAGGCGACTTCGAAGGCGCAACGCGTCCGCGTCGAGGTCTTCTCGAAGATCAATACGATCTCCTTGCCTTTCAAATGCTCCTGCTCGGTGCGGGCATACTTGGCGCGCTTGAGGTCGCGGGCCAAGTCGAGGAGATATTGGAATTCCCGCTGCGTGAAATCCTGGACTGTCAGGAGCGAGCGGTTGCGCAGATTGAAGCTCATTTCGACTCTCCGGTCGGATCTTGTGCTGTGGTCAATAGGCCGGTTCGCGCCAAATCGGGCAGGTCATGCAATGGCCGCCGCCGCGGCCCCGGCCCAACTCGGCGCCGCGCACCGTGATCACTTCGATCCCGGCTTTGCGCAGCAGGGTGTTGGTGTAGGTATTTCGATCGTAGGCGACGACCACGCCAGGCTCGAGAGCGACGACATTGTTGCCGTCGTCCCATTGTTCGCGTTCGGCCTGCCAGGCGTTGCCGCCGGTCTCCATGACCCGCAGTGTCTTGAGCCCGAGGGCATCCTTCACGACGTCGATCAGCGGTTTGTTGTCCGGGCGCACGTCGATGCCGCCGGCGGCGGTGCTCGGATAGATGCTATAGCAGCTGATCTGATCGACGACCTCGCGAAACACCGTACAGGCATCGCGGTCGCAGAAGCTGAACACGGTGTCGAGGTGCATCGCCGCCCGGCTCTTCGGCATGACGCAGGCAATGACCCGCTGGGCAGCGTTGCGCGTAAAGAGCTCATGAACCAGCTGGCCGACCGCCTGATGGGTGGTGCGTTCGCCCATGCCGATCAGGACAACTCCCTTGCCGACGGGCATGACATCGCCGCCTTCGATGCTGGCGCCGGTGAAGTCCTCGTCCGAATCGCCGAACCAGATATTGAATTTTCCATCCTTGAAGATGGGATGGAATTTATAGACGGCGCGCTGCAGCAAGGTCTCGGGCTTTCGCGCCGGCCAGAACATCTGATTGCAGCTGACGCCGTCATAGATCCAGCACGAGGGATCGCGTTGAAACAGCGTGTTGGGAATCGGCGGTATCAGGAACGATGTGCCGCCGAGCACCTCCAGCAACAAGGCGGAGCTCTCGCTCTTGGGCAGGTCCTCCAGCGCAATACCCCCGATCAGATGATCGGCGAGCGCTGCGGCGGGCATGGAGTCGAGCCACGGGCGCATGGCCATCGCGGTCACGCGCCCGACACTGTTGGGGGTAATCCGGCGGTCGAGCAGCCAGCGGCGCGCCTCCGGATTTTCGAGCATCTGACCCAGCAGTTCGTGGAGCTCCAGAACCTCGATCCCGCGCTCCCGCATCTTGAGCACGAAGTCGAAGTGATCCTTCTGCGCCTCATGCACCCACAGCACGTCGTCGAACAACAGATCCTTGCAATTACCCGGGGTCAGCCGTTGATGCGCGAGCCCGGGACGACAGACCAGCACCGTTCTCAATTTGCCGACTTCCGAATGAACTCCGAATTGCCTTGCCATGGTCACAGTGCTCGCAAAGATCGACGTTTATTGAAAAAAATGGCTGTAAACACATTTGAGGCCTGCGTCTTGATTTATGTCAAGTGGCGTCGGCAACGGTGCAATTCGCGGCGTCCGTGCGCGGCATTCGACCGATCTGCTCAAGAGAAAATCCATCCTCCCCTGAAGCGCCGCTCGTCGCAGGCCAAAGTTTGGCGCTTCGCCTTTGACTCAGATCAATGCTGCGGGCCACGGACTATCTAGCTTTTGCGTGTCAGGACCTTGGCAGCAGGTGGGCACATCCGGGTGAGGTCGGAAGTCGAATTTTGGTCCGAATTCGGGAAGAGTGTGAGCGCAAGCCGGTCAGGTCGCTAACGGCTGCACGCACTATCGGGACGGCGTCGCGCAACGGCCGCAGATGGCCGCAGAAGACGTGCCGCCGCCTGTACGAGGACGGCCAAAAAAGGCATGGAAGCCGTCGCTCGCTCGCCAACGGATGGCCGAATGCCCGACCGGGCAGATAGCCTCGTCGGAAACAGCATCGGGCCACCGATAAAAAGGGAGGAGGAGTCCCATGGAACCAGGGCGCGGCGCCAATCCGGCGCCGGTCGACCAGGCGTTGCCGCGCGACTACGAGCAGTTGATTCGCAAGCTGCGATGGATCGGTTTGGAAGAAGAAGCGAAGCGCTTGGAATCGGCGGTCTGTACGCTGCCGCCCGAAGAGCGGGGCAGCGTGTCCGTCGGCCCGTTCAGCACCGACTAGCCGGCGGACACACGCTCTGTTGGGTTCGGTTGCCGGACTTGGATCGGCCTCATGCGAGAAGATTTTCCGTCGACCGGGCGAAGGTTGATCTGCTGGCGACAGGCAACCGTCACATGAATTCGATACTCCTGAGCAAAGCGGCGCGCTAAAGGGCCTCGTGTGCTCAGAGCCCGCCGCGCAGTTCGGGGCGATCTCCGTATGATAGTGGCGGGTGGCGCCACAAGGACGCACCATGCAATCGATCTCTCTTGAACAGTCGGTCGCCATGATTCCCGATGGCGCCAGCCTGATGATCGGCGGCTTCATGGCCGTCGGCACGCCCGAAAGGGTCATCGACGAGATCGTCCGCCAGAAGAAGCGCGACCTCATCGTGATCGCCAACGATACGGCGGCGCCGGGGCGGGGCATCGGCAAGCTCATTGGCGCGAAGCTCGTGCGCAAGGCGATCGTCAGCCATATCGGCCTCAACCCGGAAACGCAGCGGCAGATGCTGGCCGGCGAACTGGAGTGCGATCTTGTCCCGCAAGGCACGCTGATCGAACGCATCCGTGCGGGTGGTCACGGCCTTGGTGGCGTCCTGACGCAGACCGGCATGGGAACGACCGTCGAAGCCGGCAAGCAGGTGATAGAGGTCAACGGCACGCGTTATTTGCTCGAAGTGGCGCTGCGCGCCGACTTTGCCCTCGTGCAGGCGTTCCTCGCCGACTATCTCGGCAATCTCAGCTACGCGCTGACTGCTCGCAACTTCAATCCGGTCATTGCGATGGCGGCGACGACCGTGATCGCCAGCGCCGACAACATCATCCCCGTGGGGGTGATCTCGCCGGACCACGTCGTGACCCCGGCCCCGCTCGTCGACTATCTCGTCGCCAATCGGTGAGGCCGCCATGGAACCGCAGACCATCATCGCGCGCCGGATTGCCCGAGAACTCTCGCCTGGCATGCTGGTCAATCTCGGCATCGGCATCCCAACACTGGTGGCGAACTATCTGCCCAAGGACATTCACGTGTTCTTTCAATCCGAGAATGGCCTGATCGGCACCGGAGCGCCGCCCGAAGAAGGCATGGCGCATCCGACCTTGACCGATGCCGGCGGCCGGCCGGTGACTGCGCTCCCAGGCGCTTGCGCGTTCGACAGCGCCATGTCATTCGGGCTCATCCGCGGCGGCCATCTGGATGTCACGGTCCTTGGTGGCCTGCAGGTCGACCAACGCGGCCAACTCGCCAATTGGATGATTCCGGGAAAGATGGTGCCGGGCATGGGCGGCGCCATGGATCTGGTCACGGGCGCCAAGCGCGTGATCGTGGCCATGCAGCATACTGCCAAGGGCAAGGCGAAGATCGTGAAGAAATGCGCCCTGCCGATCACGTCGTTGCGGCCGGTGGATTTGGTCGTCACCGAGCTGGCGGTGATTGCGTTCGAGGATGGCCGTGCCCACCTTCGCGAGACGGCGCCAGGAGTATCCGTCGCCCAAATCGTCGCCGCGACCGAGGCAGAGCTTGCGATCCGCAGCCAGGTCCCGGAAATGGCCTTCTGAGTGACAAACAATTTTCCGCCCCCGAGAATGACAGCAAAAGGATATTGCACATGATTCCGACTGTGAAAGCCAAGCTTCTCGAGGGCAAAAGAGGCCTCGTCGTCGGCATCGCCAACGAAAATTCCATCGCCTGGGGCTGTGCCAGAGCCTTCCGCGCCTTCGGCGCCGAGCTCGCGGTGACCTATCTGAACGACAAGGCGAAGAAATACGTCGAGCCGCTGGCGCGCGAGCTGGAGGCGCCGATCGTGATGCCGCTCGATGTGAACAAACCAGGCGAGATGGAAGCGGTCTTCGACCGTATTGCCGAAAAATGGGGCAAGATCGATTTTGTCGTGCATTCGATCGCCTTCTCGCCGAAGGACGCCCTTCAGGGGCGAGTCGTCGACGTGTCGCGCGAAGGCTTTCTCACCACCATGGAAGTGTCGTGCTGGACCTTCGTTCGCATGGCGCATCTCGCAGAGCCGCTCATGCGCAAGGGCGGCTCGCTGTTCACGATGACCTATTACGGCAGCCAGATGGTCGTTAAGAACTACAACATCATGGGCGTTGCCAAGGCGGCGCTGGAAAGCGCAGTGCGCTATCTCGCCGCTGAACTGGGACCGAAGGGCATACGGGTTCACGCCATTTCGCCCGGACCGCTGGCCACCCGCGCGGCTTCGGGAATACCCGAGTTCGATGCCTTGCTCGACAAGGCCAAGTCCAAGGCGCCGGCACGGAGCCTGGTCAGCATCGACGATGTGGGCGTGGCCACCGCCTTCCTTGCTCATGATGCCGCGCGCCTGATCACCGGCGAAACGCTCTACATCGACGGCGGCTACCACATCATGGATTGAATGGCGGATTGAGATTTGAAACCAGGGATCGGCCGGCACGACGGGAAACGTAAATTTCGACCGCGCGCGTTGCGCAAAACACTTTTCACATAGCTGCCGCAGTCATCGGCAATACTATGTTGATTTAGGTCAAGAGAGTCAGAACGCCTGCGGAGTAGGGATAACTGGAACGGAGCAAGCAGGCGCGGCAGCGCTCGCCTTCCCTAAAGGCGGCTCGCTTTCCGAGATGAGGAGCGAAGACCATGTCTTCCGAAGAGCGAACCCCGGGTGCGATCGGCCCGGCACTGTCCTGGGGCATGTTTGGACCGGCGATGGACTATTTCGTCGATGCCGCCCAGCGCAGCATGTTGTTCTGGGACGTCATGCGGCAACGCGGCAACCAGTATCGCGAGCATATCGCCGAGACGGTTCCGCACGTTCTCGAATACCAGATCGAACTGGTCGTCAGCGGCGCCACCCTTGAGCGCCCGGTCAACTACGGCCTGGTCCGCGTCATTCCGCCCGCCGGCGTCGTCCTCGACCCCACGCGCCGGCCGTTCGTGATCGTTGATCCGCGCGCCGGGCATGGTCCCGGGATCGGCGGGTTCAAGGCGGACAGCGAGATCGGCGTCGCCTTCAAGGCCGGGCACCCTTGTTATTTCATCGGCTTCCTTCCGGATCCGATACCCGGCCAGACCATCGAGGACATCGCCCGCGCCGAGGCGATCTTCCTGGAAAAGGTCATCGCGCTCCATCCCGACGCCGACGGCAAGCCGTGCGTGATCGGCAATTGCCAGGCCGGCTGGGCCATCATGATGCTCGCCGCGATCCGGCCCGAACTCTTCGGTCCGCTCATTGTCGCCGGCTCGCCGCTTTCATATTGGGCGGGCGTGCGCGGCAAGAATCCGATGCGCTACAGCGGCGGGCTGCTCGGCGGCAGCTGGCTGACCGCGCTCACCAGCGATCTCGGCCATGGCAAATTCGACGGCGCCTGGCTGGTGCAGAACTTCGAGAATCAGAATCCCGCCAACACGCTCTGGACCAAACAGTACAACCTCTATTCCCAGATCGACACCGAAGCGCCCCGTTACCTCGGCTTCGAGCGCTGGTGGGGCGGTCATGTCAATCTCAACGCCGAGGAAATCCAATTCATTGTCGATGAGCTGTTCATCGGCAACAAACTCGCCGCGGGCGAAATTCAGACCTCCGACGGCTTGGCCGTGGACCTGCGCAACATCCGCTCGCCGATCGTGGTGTTCTGCTCCAAGGGCGACAACGTCACTCCGCCGCAGCAGGCGCTCGGCTGGATCCTCGATCTGTATGGGAGCGTCGACGAAATTCGGACCTATGGCCAGACGATCGTCTACACGATCCACGAAAGCATCGGCCATTTGGGGATTTTCGTTTCCGGGAGCGTCGCCAAGAAGGAGCACCGCGAGTTCTCCAGCAACATCGACCTGATCGATACGCTGCCGCCCGGCCTCTACGAGGCGGTGTTCGAGAGGAAGACGAAAGACACGGCAAGCTCCGATCTGGTGAGCAACGACTGGGTGATGCGATGCGAGATGCGGACGCTCGACGACATCCGAGCGTTGGGCGGCAACGACGCAGAGGATGAGCGCCGGTTCGCGACCGCCGCCCGCGTGTCGGAGATCAACCTTGCGCTCTACCGGGCCTTCATGCAGCCTACCGTTCGTGCCCTGTCGAGCGCCCCGGTCGCCGACTGGATGCAAAAGATGCATCCGCTGCGGGCCGGCTACGAACTGTTCTCCAATGCGAACCCGATGATGGCCTGGGTCGGCACGATGGCGGGCCAGGTGCGCCACGGTCGCCGACCGGTCTCCCCCGACAATCCGTATCTCAAGGCGCAGGAGGAAATGTCGCGCCGGATTGTGGCTGCGCTCGACGGCTGGCGGGAGATGAGCGAGGCCCTCGCGGAGCGCACCTTTCTGACCGTCTACGGCTCGCCGGTGCTGCAGGCCGCCGTCGGCATCGAGCAGGATGCGAAACGTCCGCCGCGCAAGGCGAGCAAGAGCTTCTTGCACGCCGATCTGTTGGAGAAGCGCATTGCCGAACTCAAGTCGCGGGTCGCGGCCGGCGGGCTGCGTGAAGCGACCATTAGGGCGTTGATCTATGGCGGGATGTCGCGGGCGGCCGTCGACGAACGCGGCTTCGAGACCATGCGCCGCATTCGCCAGTCCAATGGCGGAATACCGCTCTCGGCCTTCAAGGCCCTGGTGCGCGAGCAGTTCAACATCCTGCTCGTCGATACCGAGGCCGCGCTCGAGGCTATTCCGTCGATGCTGCCCACGGAGGCGGAAAAGCGTCGTCAGGCGTTCGACCTCATCAGGACGATTTTGAGCGCGCGCGGCGAGCTCACCCTCGAGGATCGCCAGAGAATCGATCGGATCGCGAATCTCTTCGGTATCGACAAGCGAGATCGTGTCAAGCCAGTCGCCTCCCGACCGGTTGGCGATGAGCCGCGAACGAGGGCATCATAACAGGACAGCGGCGCCGCAACCCATGCCGGCTCGCGGGGAGAAGTGATCATGCTCAACGAAAAAGACACCGAGATCGGAAGCATCGCCGCGATCGGCCCGGTCGGCGACCCGCCAGCGTCGAAATACGAGCGGCTCGTTGCTCGAGCAAAGCAGGTGCCCGCTGCGGTCACCGTTGTGGCCTACCCGTGCGATGAAAGCTCGCTTCGCGGCCCGCTCGAAGCCGCGAAAGCCGGCATCATCGTGCCGGTCCTTGTCGGTCCGGCAGAAAAGATCCGCGCAGTGGCGCAGAAGCATGGTCTCGACATCAGCCAGTACCAGATCGTCGACGTCGCCCACAGCGAAGCCGCCGCCGCCAAGGCGGTCGAACTGATCCGCGAGTCGAAGGGCGAACTGCTGATGAAAGGCAGCCTGCACACCGACGAGATCATGCGGGAAGTGACGTCGAGCGCGACCGGGCTGCGGACGGCGCGCCGGATCAGCCATGTCTTTATCATGGACGTGCCGGGCCATGCCGAGACCCTGTTCATCACCGACGCCGCGATCAACATTTCACCGGATCTCGACGTCAAGCGCGACATCATCCAAAACGCCGTCGATCTGTTCACCGAGGTCGGTCTCGGCACGCCGCGGGTCGCGATCCTCTCCGCGGTCGAGACGGTGACCACCAAGATCCCCACCACGATCGAAGCGGCTGCGCTCTGCAAGATGGCCGATCGGGGGCAGATCACCGGCGCCATCCTGGATGGGCCGCTCGCCTTCGACAATGCTGTCGATCTGGAGGCGGCGAGGATCAAGGGGATCAAATCAGAGGTCGCCGGCCGGGCGCAGATTCTGATCGTCCCTGACCTAGAGGCCGGCAACATGTTGGCCAAGAATCTTTCGTTCTTGGCCAAAGCCGATTCGGCGGGTCTCGTTCTCGGCGCGCGGGTGCCGGTCATCCTGACCTCGCGCGCAGATTCCGTTCGCGCGCGTCTCGCCTCCTGCGCGGCAGCCGTTCTCTACGCCGACGCGCGTCGCAAGAAGGCGGCACTGCCGGCCGCGTAGTCCGGCCCGATTGTTCTCCGACGGCTGTTCCGGCTTCGCTCTAAGACCGCAATGAAAGCATGATCCCGCCGCCAATAGGTAACATTTAATTAAAATCTTCCCGCTCGAATGGAGGCAGGCGAGTGAGGGGAGATCATCTGATGTACCGGCCTTTCAAGACGACCGTGAAATTCAGAAGTGACGACGGAAGAGACGTCAGACTTCAGTATCTGGTGTCGGCCGACAACAGCATCGAGGCAAAGTACGAGCTTGAGCGTCGCTTTCTGAATCAGGAAGTGTTTGGCTATAAGATCGAGAGGATCGTTGCCGCAACGTCCGAAGAGGCGGCAATCTTCAAGCTTCCGGCAGGATGTGTTCAGCTGCTGGGATAGAACGCGCAACCGATTCGCGTGCAGTGTCTCTGACAATCATCCGCCTATCTGGTACTCGAGTAGCTGGGTCGCGGCCAGCAGCGTCAAGGCAGCGTTAACGATTTGTGTCTACAGATCGTTGCATCCCTTCGCTCGGGTACAGTTTTCGGGGGGCTAAGCGGCCTTGATCGTCCTTCCCCGGCTCCGATCTTGGCCGCTTTTCATTTTCAAGCTCGCGGCCAAGGCACAGAGCGGCGCGTTACCTTCTGAGCTCATACCGCATCGCTACCGCGCCCGAGCCGAACTCCAGACGGCTCACGAGCTTCAAGTCGACGCGCTTCGATAGCCCCGCAAACAACGTTGGTCCGTGGCCCGCCAACCTGGGCTGCACCACGAACTCGTACTCGTCGATCAATCCCAGTTCCGCCAACGCCAGCGGGAGCTTCATGCCCCCCACGAGGAGACCGTTACCCGGCTCCCGCTTCAGCTGCCCAACGGCCTCCTCCAGCTGATCCCCGCGCACGAGCTCTGCGTTCCAATCGACCTGGTCGAGCGTGCTCGACACGACGTACTTCTTGGCCGCGTGGATCGTTCGGGCGAAGGGCTCCATCCAATCGGCCATCCCATCAGGCCTCACTCCCGTCTGCGCCGGAGGCCGCCATGCAGCCTCCATCATTTCGTAGGTGACCCGGCCAAAAAGGAGGGCATCGGCCCGCGCGATCTTCTCGGCAGCGTGACGATGCAAGTCTTCGTCCGCGGACATTGCGCGATGATCGCAGCACCCGTCCAATGTGACGTTGATGGAATACCGAAGGGGTCGCATTGGTAAGCGTACCGCCGATCAGGGTTAGATTGGAGTTTTCTCACAAACGAATACGGTGGACCCGGCGTAACCGACGGGCACGGATCTGACCGACAAGTGAACGATCGGCGAGCCGTCGTTGGAAGTGAAACGGCGGCCTGACGGCCGTGGCCGCCCGGTGGCGCGACGCGAGCCCCTAATGTCCGCTGAACACGAGGGTTTTGAACGGGAGCAGCAGCGCCTGGATGCGCAACAGCAACGCATGGACGAGGCCGAGCCCGTCGACGGCGTGCAGCACCAGCCGTCGGAAGAACCCTGTGTCCTTGGCGGCGATGATGTCGTGGTTGCTGGTATAGGCGTTGGCAATGCAGCTGCTGCCCGGCGTGACGTCGTCGAGCCCGCCTGCGTACAGCGGCTCAAGAAATGTGATCAGTGTGCCGGGCTTGGTCACCTGCTGCGGGTCGATCAGCTGCTCGCCGCCGCGGAACTGCCCAGCCGCGATGTATTCCTGCAGGTCGGTGACCACCATGGGAATGATCGAGAATGGCTTGGATACGCAGGTGACCTCCGCGACCATTCCGACTTTCATGACCTGCGCCTCGATCTGGCCGAAGCCGGCCGTCAGCGTCCGGCCGACATTGTCGGGAATGAGGACGCCGGCCGGACGCATGAGCGGATT
>Ga0070673_100000561_pt1 | contig 20020 bp, 21 predicted proteins | sample KBSM23metaG_FD_65342 | JGI IMG/M metagenome (GOLD analysis project Ga0070673, IMG submission 65342) | Miscanthus rhizosphere microbial communities from Kellogg Biological Station, Michigan, USA - KBS M2-3 metaG | ecosystem: Host-associated > Plants > Roots > Rhizosphere > Soil ... | reverse complement strand
GGCCTAACGATGTCAATTTTCCCGCCTCGATCGCCCCCAGGTCGCCTAACAATTGCTCCGCGTTTTGAAGCGCTTTCGGATCGGGGGACTCGAGCCAGCGAAAACCCGCGATGTCTTCAATTCCGCTCGCTTTCAAAGTTAAGACGACCTCTGCCAGATCGAGCCGTTTCACTTCCGGAAGCTCTTGTGCGGCACGCTCGAGATGTTCGCTCTCCGTCCAAAGTCGCAAGCAATGTCCCGGGGCGGTGCGACCGGCGCGGCCGGCCCGCTGGTCGGCCGACGCGCGGCTAATCTTCTCGATGAAAAGGGTGTTGATGCCGCGCCGGGGATCAAAGCGTGCGACCCGCGCCTGCCCGCTGTCGATCACCACCCGCACGCCATCGATTGTGAGAGACGTTTCCGCCACGTTGGTCGCCACGATCACTTTGCGCTTTTCGTATTCGTCCAGCGCGGCGTCCTGTTCCGCCGGCGGCAGTTCGCCATAGAGAGGTAATGCGACGAAGCGATCGCTCATGCGCGAGGCGCGGATAGCCGAGATCGTGCGCATGATTTCATATTTACCCGGCATGAAGATCAGCGCGTCACCCTCGGTCTGAGCTGCAATCCGTGCGAATTCATCCGCGGCCAGGTCCCAGATCGGATAATTCTCGGCCCGCACTGGCTTCGTCAGGTATTCGATCCTGACCGGATGAGCGCGACCGCTCGAGGTGAGGACCGGGCAGGGCGCGAGATACTGCGCTAGTCTGTCGGACTCGAGCGTGGCCGACATCACGACCAGCTTCAAGTCGGGGCGTCCCCCTTCTTGCAATTGCAGAGTGCGTGCGAGCGTGATGTCGCCGTAGAGATGGCGCTCATGGAATTCATCGAAAAGAATCGCCGCGACACCGGCCAACTCGGGATCCTGGAGCAACTGGCGCAAGAGAATTCCTTCAGTGACGAAGCGGATGCGGGTCTCTTTCGAGGCGACCTTTTCAAAGCGAATCTGATAACCGACCTCGTCGCCGAGCCGGCCGCTTCGTTCAAACGCGACGCGACGGGCGAGCAAACGGGTGGCAAGGCGACGTGGTTGCAGGATGACGACCTCTCCCGCGCCTAGCAGGCCGCGATTGAGCAGGATTTGCGGAACCTGCGTCGATTTTCCCGAACCGGTGGGCGCCTGAAGAATGAGTCTTGGCTGGGCAGAGAGCGAGGCGACAATCGCGTTTTCCAGTTCGTAGATCGGGAGATCGCGTGGGATCATGGGCATGTAACACCAGGCTTCCAGCTTGCTTAGTCAAGCGGACTTCCAGTCCGGTGGTTTGCGGGCGGCAAGGTGCCCGCTCGACGCGACAGCCAGGATGGCTGTATTACAAATCCGCCGCGAAATCCTGGATGTCCTGCGCCGTTATCGACCAGGAGCACATCAACCGATAGACATCTGGCTCGAAGAATTTGTAGAACTGCCACCCGCACGCCCGGAGCCGCTCCGCAACGTCGTCAGGCAAATGAACGAAGAGCGCGTTTGCCTCCCGCGGGAAGGCCAGTGCCCAACCCGCGTCGCGCAATTTTTCTTCCAGTTGGCGCGCCATTTCGTTGGAGTGCCGGGCGTTCTTTAACCAGACGTCGTTCGCGAGCAGGGCTGTCCATGGCGCAGCGAAGAAGCGGGTCTTCGAAGCCAGTTGCCCGCCCTGTTTGATCCGGTAATCGAACTCGCCCGCCAGTTTGCGATCGAAAAAGATTACCAGTTCGCCGGCTGCGAGGCCGTTCTTCGTCCCGCCAAGAGAAAGGACGTTCACGCCGCGCTGCCAGCTGATTTCCTTGGGCTGGCAGCTTAATGAGGCCACGGCATTGGCGAAACGCGCGCCATCCATTTGCACGCCGAGGGAATGCTGGGCGGCAAAATCAGCAATCGCCTCAAGTTCGTCTGGCGAATAGACTGTCCCCAGCTCCGTCGCCTGGGTCACGCTCAGCGCGCGGACCTTGGTCGAATGCACATCGCGGTGTCGGGACAGCACCTCGGCCGCTGCCGCGAGATCGACCCTGCCGTTCTTGCCCCCGACGGTCAGCAGTTTGGCACCCCCGGAAAAAAACTCCGGCGCGCCGCATTCATCCGTCTCGATGTGGGCGCGCTCATGACAAAGGACGCTCTCGAACGGCCGGCAAAGTTGCGCGAGGCCGAGAGCGTTGGCCGCCGTGCCGTTGAAGACGATGAAGGTCTGGCAATCGGTCTCAAAAATTTCGCGGACCTGCGCACCGACCCGTCTTGTCCATGGGTCGTCACTATAGGAAACTTCCGCGCCATGATTGGCTTCGGCCAGCGCGGCCCAGGCCTCGGGACAGATGCCGGCGGTATTATCACTCGCGAATTGATGGCGGTCGCAGCTCGGCATCGAGAAAAATTTCTAAGCGACGATTGGCGCGGCGGCAACCCTGCCTAACGAAAAAATACGCCTGGCCGGGTTGCTTCCTGGTCTAACCACCCCAGGAGCTTCCCGCCAGGCGACTCACCTCAACCTTCTCAGCCTCGCCCCGAAGGCGAACCTGCGGGACGAAAAAATGATGCTTCATACTTAATTCGGAAACGACCCCGCATTTGGGCGTGCCTGTAGAGGTTTTGGCCTCGCGAAACGCAGGAGCAAACGTGGCATCGAGTGTCAGCGTCGTTAGGCGCACTATGTTGGGAGGCCGGCTTGGAGCACAAAAACGTTCAACGTTTACCTCGAACCTTTTTCTCCCTCGCGTCTACGGCTTTGCCGAAAGCCACGCCCCGCTTTATCCTCGCCCGATGAGCTCCCTGCAAGCCGCCATCGAAAGTCGCGGGCAACGAATTTTCGAGCTGGTCGATCAACACCCGGAATCGATTTTCAGCAAGGCCGGTTTCTACCAAAAGATGATGGCTTTCTCGATGCGGGACGAAGCGTTCAAGGTGCAGATGTTTCGTTTCGTTGACGTCCTCGCCTCGCTCCGCCGCTCGGACGATATCGTGGAGCATCTGCGCGAATATTTTCACGGGATGGACGGCTTCATCCCGATGATGCAGACCGGCCTGAAGGCTGCCGGCATCTTCCCTTGGCTGACCGCTTACATTCTGCGCCGCAATGTTTCCGGGATGGCGCGCCAGTTCATCGCCGGGAAAGACGGCGCCGACGTGATGAAGACACTGCGCAAGAAGCGTAGACAGAATATTGGGTTCACGGTCGATTTGCTGGGCGAAGCGGTCGTGAGCGAAAAGGAGGCGAATGAGTACGCGGCTCGCGCGATGGAATTGCTCGAAACGCTCTCGCGCGAGACGCGCGGCTGGACCGATCCGTTAGGCAAAAACGCTGAGCTTTTTCCGGTGGTCAATCTTTCGCTCAAGATCTCGGCATTCTATTCCCAGATGGATCCGGCCGCGCCCGAGGAAGCGATTGCCCATCTCGCGCCCAAGCTCCGCCCCATTCTGCGCCGGGCGAAGGAGGTCGGCGCCTTCGTCAATTTCGACATGGAGAGTTACGCCCAGAAAAACAGCACACTCGACCTGTTCAAGCAGCTTTTTACCGAGGACGAATTTGTCGACTGGCCAGGCGTCGGGATCGTCGTCCAGGCTTATCTGCGCGATGCCGAGCGCGACCTGCGCGACCTGATCGACTGGGGTCGGCGGCGCGGGACGCGTTTCGCCGTCCGCCTCGTGAAAGGCGCCTATTGGGATTACGAGAAAATTATCTCTTCGCAGAACACCTGGCCGTGTCCGGTCTTTCTCCAGAAACCGGAGAGCGACGCCTGTTTCGAGAGCTGCACCCGGATCCTGCTCGATAACGAATCGATTGTGACCGCAGCCTTTGGTTCGCACAACGTGCGCAGCATCGCGCACGCGATGGCTTACGCGGACGAGATTGGCGTCGATAAGAGCCGGTTCGAATTCCAGCTCCTCTATGGAATGGCCGGGCCAATCAAGAGCGCCCTGGTCGAGATGGGTTATCGAGTTCGGGAGTATTCGCCAGTCGGCGAACTTCTGCCCGGCATGTCTTATCTGGTCAGGCGATTGCTCGAGAATACTTCCAACGAAGGTTTTCTGCGGGCGAAATTTTCCGACAACCAGTCCGCCGCGCAGTTACTGCGTGACCCGAACGAACTGATCACAGAGGAAAAGCCAACAAAAATGCAGCCGAAACCAGAACAATCTTCCGATGGCGCCGCCTACAAAAACGCCCCAGCCGTCAACTTTGTCCATCTTCAGACGCAGGAGCAGATGCGCACCGCCCTGCGCGCAGCGCGCGGCCAGTTTGGCAAAAGGTTTCCACTCGTAATCGGTGGCGAGAAGGTCACGACCGGAAAGTGGATGGCATCTCTCAATCCAAGCGCGCCTAACGAGATCGTGGGCGAGGTTGCAGAGGCGGGAATTCCCGAGGCGGAATGCGCGGTCAAGGCGGCCTGTGCGGCCTTCGGCGATTGGTCTCGCACCTCGGTCGAGCGCCGGGCGCAGTTACTCGAACGCGTTGCGGCCATCATGGAGCGGCGCCGTTTCGAACTTGCCGCTGTGGAAGTCTACGAAGTCGGCAAGGCCTGGGAGGAAGCGGATGGCGACATTCGCGAGGCGATGGATTTCTGCCTTTTCTACGCCCAGCAAATGCGCCTCATGGGCCGTCCACGACTCACGCAGCAAGTGCTCGGCGAGGAAAGTTACCAGCATTACTGGCCGCGCGGCGTCGCGCTCGTAGTTGCGCCGTGGAATTTCCCAATCGCGATTCTCACCGGCATGGTCTCGGCGGCGATTGTGACCGGCAACACAGTCATTATGAAGCCGGCCGAGCCATCGTCCGTCACCGGTGCCTTGTTGATGGAGATGTTCGAGGAGGCAGGTGTGCCGCCGGGCGTGCTCAACTACCTCCCGGGCCACGGCTCCGTCATCGGGCAGCATCTGGTGGATCATCCTGAAGTCGTGATGATCGCCTTTACCGGCTCGCGCGAAGTCGGCCTTCGCATTTGGGAATCAGCCGGCAAAACACTGCCCGGCCAGCGCGAATTGAAACGCGTCGTCTGCGAGATGGGCGGCAAGAACGCTATCATCGTCGATTCCGACGCCGACCTCGACGAGACGATCGTCGACTCGGTTTACTCCGCCTTCGGTTATCAGGGTCAGAAATGTTCCGCGCTCTCCCGGCTCATCGTGCTCGAAGAAAACTACGATCGCGTGATGGAACGCCTTCTGGCCGCGGCGGCGAGTTTGCGCATTGGGAATCCCGAGGAACCCGGTATCACCGTCGGTCCGGTGATCGACGAGAGAGCCTACAAACGGATCCTCGAGATGATTGAGATCGGCAAAAAAGAGGCGACGTTGGCTTACCAGGCGAAGGACGTTCCCAAGGATGGGTACTTCATCCCGCCGACCATTTTCACGGACGTGAAACCAACCGCCCGGATCGCGCGCGAAGAAATTTTCGGCCCGGTCCTGGCCGTGATCAAAGTGCGCGATCTCGATGAGGCACTGCAAGTGGCAAACGGTACCGATTACGCCCTTACGGCGGGCTTCTTCTCGCGAAGTCCGGCCAATATTGAGCGGGCCAAAGCCGAACTCGTCGCCGGTAATGTTTACGTCAACCGCTCCTGCACTGGCGCGGTCGTGGGACGCCATCCCTTCGGAGGATTCAAGATGAGTGGTGGCGGGACCAAGGCTGGCGGCGGCGATTATCTGTTGCAATTCCTCCTCCCGCGCATCGTGACGGAAAACATCATGCGCCACGGCTTCGCGCCGGAGGAGACGCCGCGTTATCGCGCCGAGTTTCTCGTTAAGGGAGCCGACCCGACGGCGGCGGAATCCTAACGAGCTCACGGAGCCTCACGGCCGATGCGGGACGTTGCCGGCGCAGCGGTAAAGATGAGTTGCCGCGAGCGGGAACGCGCGTGGCTGCGGATTGACGACTGAGCTCATTTGAAGCTAGGGAGTACGGCGGCCCATGGTCGATTCCACCACCTGGTTAGGCGGTCGGCGGAGTCTGCGGACTGCGCGGTCCACGATGTGAGCGACGCAAACGCATGACAAAAATAAATGAACCAATCAGCGCGACGACAAAAGTCCCCAGCGACACGATAAATCCAATCACCACAACGTACACAAGGTTATAAGAAAGCGGAACTGTCATCAGCCAGAAGCAGTAGGCGGCCGAAACGAGGGCAAACACGCCGACCAGCCCACTCACCATCAAAGACCGCTTGGTTTTCATAAATACAAAGCGCTACCGCCTAACGAGATCTCACAGGACAATAAGTGCTGGGGCATAAGGTCAGACCTCCGTTTGCTGCAGCGCATGATTAGGCCTTGAGAATTCTCGCTGACCTTTAAGGAGAGGATCGCTGGGACTGGCAGTAGTTTCCTCGTCAGCGCGCGAGGCGACGAGTGCCGTCGCAGCAAGGTTTCCGGTGGTGTTGAGCACGGTGGCGAACGTATCGGGAATGGCGTCGACCGCGATGAGTAGGCCAATGCCTTCGGCAGGGAGTCCGATTGCGAGGAAAAGCGGCGTGAGCATGATAAATGCGCCGCGCGGGATTCCAGGCGCCGCAAAGCCGAGGAACACCGCAGCAAAGGCGATCAGGGCAAGGCTGCCAACGTGTAGAGGGATTCCGTAAAACCACCCCACAAAAATCGCGCCAGCGCCCCACGCCACCGGCGTTGCGATTTTGAAGGTGGATACCGCGAGCGGCAGGACGAATCCCGTCGCACGTTTCGGGAGAGCGAGTCGCACTTCTGCGCTCTCTACTAGCGCTGGCAGCGCTGCGATGGAAGAGCTGGAGCTGAAGGCGATAAGCTGCGCCGGCAGTGCGGCGCGTCCGAAGCGGCGGATCGGAATGCGTCCGACGAGCGAGACGATTACATAGAGCAGCAGCGTGACGGCAATGCACGCGATCGAATACCCCAGGATGTAGAAACCGATCGCGCCAGCGAGTGCTGCACCAGCGTGGACCGCCAAGGGCAGCACGAGAGCGAAGACGCCGATTGGTGCCATGAGAATCACCCAGCGGACAAGCAGCAGCATTGCGTCGCCCAACGCGCGGAAAAACTGGTTGAGCGTCTCACGCGCGGGCGCCGGACTATGGGCGATTGCGAGTGCGAACAGCAGGATGAACAGAATCAGCGGCATCATCGCGCCCGACGCCGCCGCGGCGATGGGGTTAGATGGCAGCAGCGAAGTAAGCCAGCCCGAGAACGTCTGGGTTTGTCCTGCGGCCGTGATTTCACCTGTCGCCTCCGTCGCGCCAATCGGGAGTTGATGCACGTAAGCGTGCTGCGGAAGCAGCCTGGAAACGGTGGCCGCGAGTGGCATTACCACTATCGCTGTGCCGGCGAGAAGAAGGAAAAAGACAAGAAGTGTTCGCCCACCGATGCGCCCGATCGATTTCACGTCACCGGTTGAACCCACGGCGACGACCAGAAGCGAAGCCACCAGTGGAATCACCGTCATGCGGATCGCATTGACCCAGAGCGTGCCGACCGGTGCGATGAAGTCGACGGCTCGAATGAGCGGGGCAATACCGGACGCGGCGATGGCGATGCCGCCGGCGATCGCCGCGCCGAGGGCAACGAGGACACGTGTGCTTTCGTTCAAATTTCCCTCACACAGGTGGCGCAGGTCAAGAACATGGCCTAACGAGACCAAGCTCAGCCACGGGGAGCGAGAGCGCAGGTGGCTGCGGTTGAAAGATTTTAGTCATCTTAAAACTGAATAGTACCACGGTTCGCCGTCGGCTGCAGCGATTGGTTAGGCGGTTTGGGCTGGTCTCTCAATGGGAACCGAACCGCAGCCATACAATGTATGCCGCGACTGCGGCAAGCAAGCCAACGCGCAAAGCAGCTGCTCGCGTGTGCGGAAACAAGGAAATGACCGAAGGTCTGCCGCGAGCCCGCCATACATTGAAACATAAGAGCGCGCCGCCCGCCAAACCAACGAGATAACTTGCCCCATGGGCAAACCAACTGCCATGAAGCGATCATGCTGCTGTGCGGGCAAAACCCCGGCTAGACCGGAGGGAATGGAGATGAAACCGCCATGTGAGAGCTGATAGCCAGCGACGCCAGCGAGAAATGCCGACCCGGCCATGATAGCGAGGAGAAGGAGAAGAGACCGCCTAAGACGGGAAATTGGGTAGGGCGTCGGGCCATCCGACTGGGAGACCATAGCCAGGACAACACCGAGCGCAGCACCGATGCCAGCCGTAGCTGCAACTCCCCAGCACAGCGCCAGCAGAGTCGTCGACCCGGTGTGAAATAGTGGTGGGTGAGCAACGGTGAAGTATTCGATGCACAGCCGTGCGGTAATCTGGTCGTGGATGACGCCATAGGAACAGGCGGCGAGAACGCTCAAGAGGACAATTTGAAGCTTCTTCACAGGCAACGCGTCTTCACGCCTAACGAGCCACAAGATCAGCGATCGCGCGATTTACAAACGATGTTGGCATGCTCTCAAAGCTAGGCATAAGGACGGTCTGCGGTTCGCTGCATCGGATGGTTAGGCGGGGCGACGCCGCCGACGCTGTTGGTCCGATACCGAGCGAATCACCACCGGCCCGCGGCCAGTACGCGCGAACGGCACGCGATTGCGAGCCATGGCCTCGTCGATCAAGAGCGCGACCGCCGGACGAGCGAGGGTGTGGACGCGCCCTCCAGGTGAATCCAGCGCGTCTGGTTGCCGGACCCCTGCAACAATTTCGCAGGATCCGGCAATTCTTTGCCACGATTGAAGTACAGCCTAACGCCGTTCGCGCTCGCGCGGATTGCAAGAACGCCCTCGTACCCGCGCTCGTTCGGTGAATAGCTGACGACGAAGAAGTCCTTATATTCATACACCACCTCATGGGCGGTGGGCAGACGCTTTCGCAGCTCCCGTCGCATTGCGCCTATGAGCCGTAGATGCGCGGGCGCGAACTTGTCGCCAAGCGTACGCAACTGGGCTTCTGCCGATCGTCGCGCTACCGCAGACTGGGTGCTCAGCTGTGAAGTGCTCATGACTTGAAGGTCCGCCTAAATCAAAGATGAGCCACACGAGGGGCTGGCGCAAGGATGTGCGAAAGAACGGCTCGTTAGAGACCCTCGTGTTGGCTCTAGCAACTGGTTAGGCATTTTTGGAGTTTTGCTGCGTGAGTCGACGCGCGCTCTCGCCGAGGACGGAAGATGTGCTAAATCTAGGCGCCGCTCCTCCATCCGTGGCGCCGCCTCACCTCGGCAATCGACCCGACGACAAGCTTCTCGAGCACCGACTTGTCGAGGTCGGCCAGCTGCTTGAAGTACAGACAGACTTTGCCCATCTCGTGCTTGCCAAGCTTAGACAACAGCAATCGCTGCTCCTCTCGCTCAGCCAGCAGATATACCACCAGTTCTCGGCCGCGGATGGCGAAGCCCGCCAAGGGTGCCTCTTCGGTGCGTCCGCTCGCGTAGGTATACCGGTAGGAGCCATAGCCGACGATGCTGGGCCCCCACATCCTCGCTGGTTGCCCGGTGACTTTCTTGAGCAGAGCCATCAACGCCTGGCAGTCCGCGCGCTGCTGCTCGCTGGCTCTCGAGGCGATGTAGTCATCGACGCTGGCGTCGGTGGGCTTTGTCTTGTTCTCGGCCATGGAGATGGTGCGCGGTCGCGGGGTTCTCCAAGCCTAACGAAATACAAGATCAGTGACCGCGCGAACGAGAATTAATGTTTGCATGTGCTCAAAGCTAGACATAAGGCCAGCCCCCGGTTCGCTGAATCGCATGGTTATATGTTGTCGACCGCCACGGTTTCGACCCACTGCGCGCGCCAAGCAGGAGCGCTGAATGGGTCGGCAAAGTATTGGGTTTCATGAGACACTTTTCCATCCCGAAACTCCATAATGCTCAAGGTGTAGACGCGCTTGCCTTCGTAAAGAATCACGTACTCAGTGATCCAGAGATGGCCCCTTCCCGCGATCCGGCGGACCGAAAACCCCGACGGCCTGCCAGGATGATGACTACGAAGCGCCTGCAGGTTACTCCGACCGCGAATTACCTCGCCTGATTGTGGATACTCGCACACGACGTCATCGTGGTAGATTTCATGTTCGGCAACTTGATCACCCGCAGCAGACGCTGCCCAATGCCGATCAATGGCCTTCCGAATGTTCTGCTCTTCCATTAGCGTCATCCTTTAGCGTTTACGTGTTCATGACACTGAACTTCTTCGACGGCTAACGAGACCAAGATGAGCTGCTGCGAGCGGGACCGCGAATGGCAACGGGATGAAAGGTTGTAGCCATCTGAATCTGAATAGTACGCTGGCTCGCAGTCAGCTCCATCGCTTGGTTAGGTCATTTGTTTGCAGCGCGCGCCTCTGCGATCTTCTCTTCTCCTCGACGAGAGGCATCACCAAAATTGCGTACCCACGTGTCCTTCGCCAGGTAGAACCGCTTGTTCGAATCGCGAGGATCGAAACCCGTTCCAATGCGACCGTTGATCCAAGCTTTGTTTGCATCGCCGTAGCCTTCGCCCTCAATCCACCATTCGCTGCTACCCCCGCCGGGTAGCGTCTCCAGACCTGCACAATAGCCAAGGCTAATTCGCGGAACTCTTGGCGAAGGGAAGCGGCTATTAGCGGCCGTTGCCCGGCGAGAGTATTTTATGGAATGCTGGGCTCGGCAAGTTCGACGGCGCAATCACAGCCGAAATCATTGTGGGCCGCTAAGGCCGAACACGAGTGCCGAGTTCCGCGCTTGTGAGTATCCCCCCGTTGGAAGCACCGGCAGCAATCAGCAGCTTGTCCTTGCGCAATAAGGTTGCTGTGTGACCAACGCGCGCGGTGTTAAGGCTGCCGGTGGAAGTCCAGGTGCCATGTCCTGGGTTGTAGAGTTCCGTTTCGCCGACATAAGCCGTGTTCACACCGCCCGCGACCAAAACCGCACCGTTCGACAATAACGTTGCCGTGTGGCCGACAACTGCAACCGGAAGCGGGCTTGTTTCCAACCAGGTTCCGCTCGCCGGATCATACAGTTCCGCGCTCGCGATGATGCCGCCGGTTCCCTGACCGCCCGTCACCAGAACCATTCCGTTGAGCAGCAAGGTGGCGGTATGTGTGTTGCGGCCATGGGCCATGCTTCCAGTGGCCGACCAAGTCCCGCTTGCCGGGTCGTAGATTTCCGCCGAGGTGAGGCTCCCGTTGCCGACGAAGCCGCCTGCGACAAGCACTCTGCCATCGGAGAGCAAAGTCGCGGTATGTTGGTTACGCTTGCGCCCTAGCGAGCCGGTTTGCGTCCAGGTCTGGGTCGCTGGATCATAAAGCTCCGCAGTGGCGAGAGTACCGGCGGTGCCATTCCCGCCCTCGACAAGCACCTTGCCATTGGCCAGCAGCGTCGCCTGGAAAGCATCCCGCGCCTGCACGAGATTGCCCGTAGCGGACCAAAGCCCGGTCGCCGGATCATAGAGTTCCGCAGTGGCGAGCTTAACGTTCCCATCACTTCCTCCCGCGACAAGTACCCTCCCATCCGCCAGCAATGTTGCCGTGTGGCCCAATCGTCCAGTGATCAGGCTTCCGGTTGTCGTCCAGGTTCCAGTTGCCGGCTTGTAGAGTTCCGCGTCCGCAAGATACTGGCCATTGTTGATTCCACCCGCGAGGAGAACCTGGCCGTTAGGCAACAATGTCGCAGTATGCGCAGTATGTGCGATGGCGAGGCTGCCAGTCTCCACAAATTCGAGGGAAAGACCGGCGCACGGCTGGATGAGCGCCAGCGCCGCCCCAATCAGAAGCAGCGGAATCGCGATCCGATTCGATGCGCTTAAAAAAGCTGGCCGAAGGCCGGCAATCCGCTGATGCGAGGTTTTCATAACAGGCGTTTGTCATATCGCCGTCTTTCTGGCGACAGTACCGAGCCTGACGAACAAGTCCCCTTTTTGTCAAGATTATTCGGTTGGACTAACGCAGAAAGCCCATGCCCTCCCACGCGAGAAATCTTAGAGCACTTTTCTCAGTGATTGACATGCCCGGCGCTGCGGTATGGAGCGCGCCAGCCGGGGCGAAGGCTCCTAGCAATGCCAGCCCTGTTTTGCGAGCCTGGTTAGAACACGAGCCGGGGCTGGAGCACCAGCTATGAAGGGCGGCTCGCGGTCAGCTCCATCGCATGGTTAGGCAGTCTCAACGATGACCGCAGTCCCATAACACAGAACCTCAGTCACTCCAGACATCAACTCGGTGGCGTCGTATCGGACACCGAGGACTGCATTCGCTCCCAGTTGTTGAGCGTGGGTGATCATCATCTCAAAGGCTTCTGCGCGCGTCTTTTCGCAGAGCGATGTAAAAAGGCTGATGTTGCCACCGAGAATAGTCTGCAAACTGCCGCCAATCGTGCCGACAATTGAACGCGAACGAACGGTAATTCCGCGTACCACACCCAGATTCTTCGTGACCTTGAAGCCGTCGAGTGTGAAAGCCGTTGTCGTCATCGTGTGATCCATAGTTTTGTTTGTCTAATCAGCCTAACAAGAACAAGATGAGCCACGCCGCCGAGCACGAGGCAGGCTGCAGGTTAAGGGTTGAACCGTAAACAAGCTCATAATCAAATCGGGCGCCGTTGGCTCCATCGCATGGTTAGAACGACCGATTTGTGTCTCGCTTGAAAACATACGACATAGCCCCACCGAGTCTCATCGTCAACGCCACAAAGATGATGCTGAAAGGCCAGTAAACGATGCTAACACCAAAAAATAAGACGTTCATCAAGCCCGCCAACCAAACGCCAAGACCCACGTAAGCAAGGTGACGCCACCGACTGCCAACAGCCAAACAGCCGCTAATGACAAATCCAACTGTGGTGAGCACAAGGTTCGCGACAAGCATCTCACGCGATGACGAACGTACAGCGCGCATAATACAGCCGCCGAGGAAGGTCAACGCGACAATAATCGCGACGTCTCGGAGGATCGGGCGAAGACGCACCCGCTGCTCTATCCGCGGTGGAGTAGTGGTATCCATCTTATCAGTGGCATAGTCGTCTAACGGGAACAAGATGAGCTGCGCCGGGCGACGACGAGCGCTGCATGGATTTGAAACGTCCTAGTCATGTTAAAGCGGGATCGTACGACAGCTCGACGTCAGCTCCATCGCAGGATTAGGTCTTTTGTGTGGTAGCAAACATTGGCTCTCCTCTGCGCTCGCCGAAGCCCACCCGCAAAATCAAAAAAGCGACGACAGCTGCAAACGTGTGGATACTGAGGTGCGAAACGAAACCACGTGAGGCCCCGACGAGGTAATAACTAAGCACACTTCCGCAGATTCCGACTGCCGCGCCTGTGATCAGCGCTTGAATAGCTGGTGGTGCTACGACACTCGCAATTCCTCCTCCGACCGCACCGGTCACTGCTCCGACAAGCACGGACATCGCAAGCGTGCCGGGCTGTAGAGTGCCAATCGAGATAAGAAATGCGTAAACAGCCCCAGCGACCGACCACCGAAGTATTCGACGCGTAATCATAGACCTAACGGGAACAAGATGAGCCACGCCGCCGAGCGCGCGGCTGGCTGCAGGATGCGGGTTGAACTGGGAACGAGCTCATATCAAGTCGGGCGGCGTTGGTTCCATCGCATGGTTAGATCTGCTCGTTGCACTTGAAGGCGAGGAAATATCCCTTCACAAAGTTAATATTCTCCCAATCGGTCGATGTGTGGACTCCCACGCGAAGGGCTGACTTGAATACCAACGATTGCCTGAGCGGCTCAGTAGGATCGTCTGTCGTTACGACCTCGAAGTAACGTAGTGTGAGAGGTGATGCCGGCACCTCGAGTCGATGCTCGATGATAAGGCCGGCAAAAAGCGCAACATCACGGTCCTTGATTATGACGTGCCGGTGCTCGCCGAAGCAGGAACAACCCTCCTCTGCCCGAAGCACGATATTCCCCCGCTGCACAAGCGCGTCGCCATGAAAAAGCGCAACCTCAACATGAAGGCTGTGGACGCTCTGTTCGAGCCGTGCGGTCATGAGATCCAACGAGAACAAGCTCAGCTGCGGCGAGCGAGGGCGAGTGTAGCTGCGGGTTGAACGGTTTTAATCATCTGAAAACTGGGTCGTACGACGGCTCGCTGTCAGCTGCAGCGCATGGTTAGACGTTTGGGCTTCATCGCGGGATGGACGAAGAACAATACACCCGTCGCAACCGCGCTGAAAGCGACAAGACCCGCTCCCAGTCGGCCAACTGGCGCCGCCCGGGGGTAGGCAAGATATCCGGTGGCATCGATCAAGCCGTGCAAGACGACAGGCCACGCAATGCTTCCCGTAGCCATGCGGATGATCCCGAAGGTGATACCGGCCGGAAATGCAAAGACGACAAGGCGCTGTACTTCGTGCGGGTCCGCGCCGGTCGTCAAGCCCATCAAATGCAGCAGAGAAAAAACAAGTGCACTCAAAAAGACGGTCGCCTTAGGAGAAGCTTCCGGCTCTCCGAGAAAAGCGACACCGCGGAACAAAAACTCCTCCATGAAGCCGATAGCGAGACCGTCGAGAACTAGCGCTGCAGCGAGAACAGCAGGGAAGAACGGTGGGTGTGCAAATAGGCTCGCCGTATTCAGGCCGAGAAAAACAAGCGGTATCAACAGTACCCATGTCCACCGCCAACTGACACGAAACTGAGATCGAAGTGCTGGGCTCGCAAAAAGAAGGGCAAACAAAACGAGACAAAACCCGGGCCGCGCGAGGCTGTGCGCAACCGAGCCAAACCTGGCAAAGTGACGAACGATCGCTGGAATCCAATATCCGAAAATCACCGCAACGACGAAGGCTACGGTTAGGAGAAGAAGGCGTCGCATCTCTTGGCGCGGAAAACGTCTAACGGGAACAAGATGAGCTGCCGCGAGCGGGAATGCGCGTTGCAGCGGGTGAAAGGGAAGTGGCCAGGGGAAGCAAGGTCGTACGGCAGCTCGTGGTCAGCTCCATCGCATGGTTAGAACATTTTTGCGTCCTCGGCGCAACGCATAAAGAAACGTCCGACCTCCCAGAGTTCGCGGCTGCCGCGAAGGGGTGAAAGGCTGCCGACTGGTGCGCGCAGCGTAAGAGCGCCTTTAGAGTTCGTCTTGGCGGGAAAGAGCACTTCAATATCACGATAAGCAACGCGCGCCCACCGTCGATCGACGTGAAAGTAAACTCCCTGATCCGTGAGGAAGCATTCTGCACTGCCGTCGAGGCCGCACAAGACTCCCAAGTGCGCCTCGCTCGGCTCCAAAGCGAGATCCGACGGAAGCTCGGAACGGTAACATGCCAACCGTCGGAGGATGCGATGGAAGCGTTGCTTTGGCGGAATGGTAGTCCGCATAGGTCTAACGAGAACAAGATGAGCGACGGCGCGAGTTAGGATCGGCGTTCATAGCTAGCAAATCTAGGAATCGGACGGTCCGCCGTTCGCTCCATCGCATGGTTAGGTCTTTGTGGCTGCCCGAACCAGCGATGCGCAAACCAGCGAAAGAAATCGTGCATCGTGCCCGGGACTTGCGTTGGGTAATCTGATGTGCGGTGCACCTCGGCTGCGAAGGCAAGTGAGGTGGTAGCCGCGATGAGCAAAAGGGCTACGGCTAATCTGAGCCAGTGGCCGCGGCGCCTCAATGCAAACCAACTGGCGGTAGAGATGCCAGCAAACACAATGAGCGCGGCAGGCCCGTAGACCATGAACAACACAAGACCGTTCGGACCGGCAAGTCCCATGTCGAAGTATCCCCAGTATGATCCGACGAGGACAACGAAGAAGCAGGCAAACGCGAGCGGTGCACCTGCGAACAAGGCTAAAGCAATAAATCGCATGCGCGCTCTTAAGATCTAACGAAAACAAGATGAGCGACGGCGGACGAGAACGCACGTCGCTCGGAGTGGAAGTGTCAGAGTCATCTCAAAAAGCTGAGCGTGCAGCGGTGCGACGTTCGCTCCATCGCATGGTTAGATGGTTGCGTCATGTGAGGTCAAGCAACCTGCCTTCGCAGGGAGCGAAAACAAGGACGTATGCAACCGCTGAATCCGGCCTCTCCGGGAAACGGTCGATATAGCTGCGGCTTTCGCGATGGCTTCGCTCGATGAACTCTGGACACCTCTCGCCAGCGGTCTCATCCGTATGCCAACTGTTGTCGGAGTGCCGGAAAGCTCCGTCACGCTGCACAAGAACGTCTCCACCGAGGACCGCCCACTTAGTGCCTTGTAGCGCTGAGATAACGCCGAGCGCGTTCTGGCGGGTCCACGCAACCTCACACACTCCGAGATGGTCGAGCGCGATGGCGCATGCCCGAAGATCCTCGGGGATCGGCAGCGTAGCAGGTAGGGCGTCGCGTTGCATCTAACGAGACCAAGATGAGCTGCTGCGAGCGGGATCGAGCGTGGCTGCGGGATTAATGGTTTTAATCATTTGAAACTGGGCGTTACGGCGGCTCGCGGTCAGCTCCATCGAATTGTTAGATGTTGGATGTGAATGGCCGTCATAGATATTGCCAAGCAGCCCAGAATGCGCACGCCCAAGCAACGACTGCCAGACCCAAGGAAAGCCCGGCTGGAACATATGTGGCCCAAAGTAATCCGGAAAAGAGCGCAACCAGACCGAAAGTCGTGAGAACGAGCCAGACGGCGATACCTGAACGCTGGAAAAGCGGTGAGCATATGAGCGCGAACACCACCACTTCTGCGGGAAACAAGAATAGGACGCCGAACCAGTAGCGATAGTCTGCGCGCTCACCCGGCCGCAAATGCTCGCCCGAGACAAAGCGCGCGATCCAAATCGCAATCCACGAAGGTATCATTACATCTAACGAGACCAAGATGAGCGACGGCGGACGGGAGCGCGTGCCGCTCGGTGTGGAACTGTGGAACCATCTCAAAAGCGGACCGGCGTGGCAACATGTTGAGCTTTCGATCAAGAGTCTTCATGTACGCGGCGTCCGTCGGGTGAGCAAAGCGAACTCTACGATGAGAATGACAAACAACCAACAAGCCACACAGGAAAACGGAAGCACGTGAACGCGAAGAGCTGAAAACCCCAATTATGGGCATAAAGATCGCCCGTGGGTGGCGATGCGACGAACGCGGCGATGCGATATAGCTCATATGCGAGACAGACGATGAGCCAAACTGCGACCGTGGTAGAAATGAGAGCCCTCCTGCTGATTATCGGCTTCCGCTCGGCAGTCATCTAACGAGCACAAGATGAGCCACGCCGTCGGGAGCCTGGCGGGCGGCAGGTTGAGGGTTGAAGTGGGAACAAGCTCATAATCGGGTCGGGCGGCGTTGGCTCCATCGTATGGTTAGGCCGATTGGAGACCAAGTCAGAATTTCCGAACATCGACGGTCTTTTTGTCTGGCACCTCGAAGGCAACGCGCCGTTCGAGGAGCTTTGCAGCATTGAAGATTAGCTGCACTTCGTAGCTTTCGCCCCCAGAACCGCCCTGGATGCCGACCATCCACCTGCCATCCTCCATCAGTTCGAGAGGCGCGATGCTCTGGAGATAACACAAATCGGAGTATGCGGTTTCTGGAACCTCAATGCTCTTGCCGTTCAGCGAGATGGCGACGCTAGAGCAAACGTACTGCCGCTTGTCATCATAGTGACCGTAGTAATACTTCTGCTTGTGGGCAACCCTGTCCACGGTGACCTGCCGAACTTCGACGCGGAACGGGTAGGTGCCATTGGCACTGTGCGACACGTTGCCCTCAATCAACAGATGAGACAGCTCGATTGGATCTGCTCGGACCAACAAAGCGCAGACGAAAAGTGTGTAAATGAGGATGCGGATCATTGTTTGCGGTCTAACGAGAACAAGCTCAGCCACCGCTGGCGAGAGCGAACCTTTCTGCGGAGTTTAATGTTGAAGTCATCTGAAAGCTACTCATCGGAACGGCCAGCGGTTGGCTGCAGCGATTGGTTAGATCGGGTGATGTCGATTATACTCCATAAGGACCTCCCATTTTCCACTTTTCTTGGCAACCGGCCAAAATACTTGGTAAGGGCCATCAGTTCCTGCCGCCACAACTAAAGTCGGGGATAGCCAGTGAATCTCGTTGACGTGAGTAGAGCTTTTCTTGCCCGCCACTGCCGCCCGAATTCGGCTAACATCCTCTTGAGTGCCCAGGGGCCGCGCAGAGCCAAGAGCGAATCGCTTGCCGACGATGCTGAGCGCGTCCGGTTCAAGGGGGAAAGGCCACTGAAGCTCGCCCGCGAGTGAATAGCGGCACAGCATCGTTAAACAAATTAGCAGGACAAGAGCGCGCATAGATCTAACGAGAACAAGATGAGCGACGGTGGACGAGCTCGCGTGTCGCTCGGAGTGGGAATGTGGAAGTCATCTCAAAAGTGCAGCGTACGGCGGTCCGCTGTTCGCTCCATCGCATGGACGGTTGGCGCCGCGTCGCCAACCGCATGCAAACAACACTCATGCCATGTCCCTGGAATGTCGTGGAACCGGTAAAGCTCATCGCCTCCATGATAAATTCCAGTGTGCGCAACCCTGCTGATGCGATCTGCAAAATCGAGCTGCTCCGGCTCCAAAGGATGATGAAAGTGCCAGTCCCTCTGAAAGCGCTCCAAGTCTGGACGGGACGCTATGCGCACCAGCGTGCCCTCGGGAAACTCGATCTTGTATGGCCCGCGCGTCTTGCCCATGCGTGTGTTACCGTCTAACGAGAGCAAGATGAGCGCCGGCGGGCGGGAGAGCGCGTCGCTGCGGGTTGAGAGGGTGATTTCATGGAAAGTGTGGATCCGAGGCTGCCAGCCGTTCGCTCCATCGCATGGTTAGACCTTTCGTGTCGCATACGCGATGGTATACAGGGCTGGAAGCAGGTTTGCCAGCGCGTGAATCGAGGCTACGACAGCAAACCCGCCCTTGCGCGAAACCTCCCTCCAGTAAAGATAAGCGGCCGCCTGAATGATAAAGCCCGGCAGCACCACGAAGGCGTATGGTCCCCAGTCCCATGTGTAAGAATGCGGAAGCGCTACGAGCCCTCCCGCGAGAAAAACGAGTACCGAAGTCGGCACTCTCAGCCTTCGCAACAGCTCAATAATGGCGACAAGAATGCAGGTCTCAATGAGCGGCGCAAACACGAGCCCCTCGATGACATGGGCCGTCGGATCACCGTGAGTCTCCCAAAAGCTGAGGTGGCGTGGAGGAAAATGAAAGAGTCGTACAATCGCGGCAAACAGCGCAGTGAGAGCGTAGTCGTAGCAGGTAACGACAAGGACGAATACGATTGGCGAAGGGCTGCGAGGAAGAAATGCATCAAACTGTTTGCGCTCGCGCATGGGGTCTAACGAGAACAAGATGAGCCACCACTGGCGAGAGCGGGCGTGGCAGCGGGATGTGAGGTTGGAGTCACGGAAAACTTGGGCGTACGCCGGCCAGTGGTTGGCTCCATCGCTTGGTTAGGTCTTCGGGGCAATAGCATGACGACGGTGAAGCAAAAGTGTGATGACTCCGGTGCAGAGCCCGACGAAGATACAGGGAACTGCAAAGAACGGAGTACAAATCCAGCCCAAGCCAAACCCGTAGCTGATAGTAACAAGCGTGGAGCTGTGACTGGTAAACTGCCACTGCGGCGGAACCTGAAGGAGAATGAAGAAAAATAGGAGAACGGCTGAGCCAAAGCCCGCAAATGCAAACCAACGGGTCGAAGCAGATGCGTGCCGCCGGCGCATATGGCGGTCCACAAACCAAGCTCCCGCGACGAAGAGGACCGGCCAACTAAGCACTACCACTGTCATTACACCGGCGACGACCCAGTAAGGAACCTCGGCAAGATGCATGAGACCTAACGAGAACAAGATGAGCGACGGCGGACGAGGACGCGCGGCGCTCGGAGTGGAAGGGTAGAAGTCATCTCAAAGGTGGCGCGTACCGCGGTCCGGTGTTCGCTCCATCGCTTAGTTAGGTCACCCCTTGGGAAGAGGTTTGAATGAAAAGTCCATCGGGACGCGAAGCGTGTGAATCGAGCGAGGCTTGGCCGTCCACAGTTTTAGAGCACCGATTGCGCGGCCGTCAAGCATACTGTGACCAGTGCTCTTGACGACTTGAATCTCGCGGAGGTGTCCCGTTTCGTAATCAAATTTGAGGTCGAACA
>Ga0070673_100000555_pt1 | contig 20114 bp, 20 predicted proteins | sample KBSM23metaG_FD_65342 | JGI IMG/M metagenome (GOLD analysis project Ga0070673, IMG submission 65342) | Miscanthus rhizosphere microbial communities from Kellogg Biological Station, Michigan, USA - KBS M2-3 metaG | ecosystem: Host-associated > Plants > Roots > Rhizosphere > Soil ... | reverse complement strand
CCCGCGGCACCTTCCCGGTGCCGCCGCAGCCCATGCAGTCGCGCCGGCTGGTCAGGAACCCGGCCTTCTTCCGGATCACGCCCTCGCCGCCGCAGCGCGGGCAGGTCACCAGCCCCGCGTCGCCGCCCTCCGCGCCGGTCCCGGAGCACGCCGCGCAATCTTCCGGGCGCTCGAACACCAGCACCTTCTCGCACCCCAGCGCCGCCTGCTCGAAGTCCAGCTCCAGCGTGTAGCGCAGGTCGCGGCCCGCGGTGGACTTGCGCCGCTGCAACCCGAACAGATCGCCGAACAGCGCATCGAAGAACTCCGTCGCGCCGGTGACGTCGGTGGCGGCGAACGGGCTCTGCCCGTCCACCGAGCCGTAGCGATCGTAGTGGCGGCGCTTGCTGTCGTCGGACAGCACCGAATACGCGATCGCCAGCTCCTTGAACCGCTCCTCGGCGGCCTTGTCGCCGGGATTGCGATCCGGGTGCCACCTGAGCGCGAGCTTCCGGTACGCGACCTTGATCTCGACGTCGGTCGAGCCGCGGCCGACGCCCAGCGTTTCGTAGTAATCGGGCGGCAGGCCGCTAGCCCTCCGACGGCGCGGTCGGCTTGCCGTTGCCCGACGACACCGACACCAGCGCCGGCCGCAGCAGGCGCTCGCCCACGCGATAGCCTTTCTGCAGCTCGGCCGCGACCGAGCCGGCCGGGATCTCGGGGTGCGCCATCTTCGAGATCGCCTCGTGCACGCGCGGGTCGAACGGCTGCCCGGTCGCGTCGAACGGGCGCACCTCGTAGCGTTCCAGCTTCTGCTGGAATAGCCGCAGCACCAGGTCGACCCCCTTCAGGACCGCGGGGCCATCCACGCCCTTGCCGCCCGCCGACGCCTGCATCGCCACGGCGCGCTCGAGGTTGTCGATCACCTCGAGCATGTCCTTGAGCACACGCTCGCGCGCCTCGTTCGCCTTGTCGGTCTGTTCCTTCTGCGCGCGCTTCTTCCAGTTCTCGAAGTCGGCCGCGATGCGCAGCATCCGGTCCTTGGTCTCGTCGCGCTCGGCCGCCAGCGCCGCCAGCTTCTCGTCGGGCGTCGCCTCCGTCAGCTCGGGCGCGGGCGCGCTCGAGGGCGGATCGGGCGCCCTCGCTTCAGGGGCGCCGTTCGCCGGCGCATCGGAGGGCGCGGTCGCGCCGTTCGAACCATCACTCGCTGGTGCAGGATTTTTCGGTCGTTTCATCGGGTCACGCTCACGCTCACGGTGGTCAACTTAGGTCTTTCCGATCGCCTCGCCTATCGTCTCCGCCGTGAAGTCGACCAGCGGGATCACGCGCGAATAGTTCATCCGGGCCGGCCCGATCACGGCGATGGTCCCCAGCGGCCTGTCCTCGGGGCCGTAGGGTGCCGCCACGACGGACACGTCGGTCAGGTCGGCCAGGTTCGCCTCGGCGCCGATGAACACGCAGATGCCGGGCGCGCTCAGCGTCCGCTCCAGCAGGCGCACGACCAGATCCTTCTCTTCCAGCGTCCGCAACAGGACCTTCGCGCGTTCCAGATCGGCCTTGCCCGCGAGCAGGTTGGACTGACCATCGACCAGCACGTCGGGCGCCGGCGCGGCCGGGACCGCGGCGCTGGCGAGCCGCAGCGCGCGCCCGACAAGCTCGTCGTGCGCGGCGCGATCGCCCTTGACCTCTTCGATGAGGCGCGCGCGCGCCTGCTCCAGGGTCAGGCCGGTCATCAGCTCGTTCAGGTAGTTGTTGATGCGATCGAGATCGCTGGCCGTCAGGGAAAAATCGACGGGGACCAGCTTGTTCTGGATCTGGCCGCTGGCCGCCGCGATGACCGCCAGCAACTGCCCTTCGCGCAGCTGCACGAACTCCAGGTGCTGGACGACGTCGCTGTCGGGCCGCGGCGCCTGCACCACGACCGTCAGATGCGACAGCTCGCGCAGCAGGCGCGACGTCCGCTGCATGACGTCGGGGACGTCGCCGCCCGCCGACAGGCGTTCACGGATATCGTCCTTCTCGCCCGTGGTCAGGCTGCGCACGCGCAGCAGCATGTCGACGTAGTAGCGAAGCCCGCGCTCGGTGGGAAAGCGGCCCCCGGACGTGTGCGCGTGCTTGAGCAGCCCGGCTTCCTCCAGATCGCCCATCACGGTGCGCACCGTCGCGGCGGATACCTCCAGCCCATAGCGGCGCGTCACCGTCTGCGATCCGACGGCCTCACCGGTGGCGAGGTACTCGGACACGACGGCGTGCAGGATCTTCTTGGCCCGAGCGCCAATATCCACGCTTTTGGTTTACCTCAAGGATCCCCTGCGGCCAAGCTGGGATCATCTGCCATATTGACGCGGTTCCGATGATTTACCTGGACAACGCCGCGTCGACGCCGCCCACCCCTGAGGTGCTGGACGCGCTGCGCGCCACGGCCGCCGAGCTGTACGCCAACCCCGCCTCGGCCCACGCGGGGGGCGCGGCGGCCTCGCGCGCGCTGGCCCGGGCGCGCGCCGAGGTGGCGGCGGCGCTGGACGTCGAGCCGGCGGAGCTGCTGTTTACCAGCGGCGGCACCGAGGCCGACGCGCTCGGCGTGCTGGGCGCGGCGCGCGCGGCGCGCGGCCGGCACGTCGTGGTCAGCGCGCTGGAGCACCCGGCCGTCATGCGCTGCGCCGAGGCGCTGGCCGCCGACGGCTACGCGCTGGACGTCGTGGCGCCGGACCGGAACGGCGTCGTCAGCGCCGACGCGATCGCCGCCGCGGTGCGGCCCGAGACCGCCGTCGTCGCGCTGATGCTGGTGAACAACGAGCTCGGCACGCGCCAGCCGGTCGCGGAGGTCGCGCAGCGGCTGGGGCCGCCCGGGGATCGCAAGCGCCCCCATCTGCATGTCGACGCCGTGCAGGGGTTCGGCCTGCCGCGGCTGCGCCCGCGCGCGCTGGGCGCCGACAGCGTGGCGCTCTCCGCGCACAAGCTGCACGGACCGCGTGGGGCGGGCGCGCTATGGCTGCGGCCGGGCGCCCGGGTCGCGCCGCTGTGGGTCGGCGGCGGCCAGGAGCGCGGCCTGCGGGGTGGCAGCGAGAACCTGCCGGCGCTCGTCGCCTTCGGCGTGGCCGCGACGCAGGCGCGCGCGGCCGCCCAGGACGGCGCCGAGGAACGGGTCGCCGCGCTCCGCGATCGCTTCGAGCAGGCGGCCCTGGGCGCGCTGGGCGCCCTGGTTCCCGGCGTGCGGCCGACGGTGGCGGGCGCGCCGCGCGCGGCGCACATCGCGTCGCTCGCGTTCCCGGGCTTGCCGGCCGAGCCGCTGCTGCACGCGCTGGAGGCGCGCGGCGTGCTCGCGTCCGCGGGCTCCGCCTGTGCGTCGCGCACCGCCGGGCCCAGTCCCACGCTGAAGGCGATCGGCGTCGACGATCGCACGGCGGTCCTCCGCTTCTCGTTTTCGCGCCTGTCGGCGGCGAGCGACGCCGACGCCGCGGTGGCTGCGCTCGTCGACGCGGTCGGCGAGTTGTCATCAGAGGCGCCGCGCAGGTAGAACCCGGCCCGCATGGAGAGCGTCATCCTGTGCCGCTATGGCGAGCTGTTCCTGAAGGCCGGGAACCGCAAGCTCTTCGAACGCGCGCTGGCTGACAACGCCCGCGCGGCGCTGGCCGACCTGCCGCGCGCGCGCGTCGAGCAGACACACGGGCGCCTGCTGGTGCGCCTTCCCGGCGACGACGCCGACGAGGCCGCCGGCCGGTTGACGCGCCTGTTCGGCCTGGTCTCGCTCTCCGTCGCGCGCGAGGTCGAAGCGAAGACCGACCTCGACGCGATCACCGCCTCGGCTGTCGACGCGGCGCAGGCCGCCTGCGCCCGCGAGCGGCCCGCGTCGTTCAAGATCGAGGCGCGACGCTCGGACAAGCGCTTTCCGCACAGCTCGCTGGACATCGCCCGTCACGTCGGCGCGCGCGTCCAGGCGGCCACCGGCCTGCCCGTCGACGTGCACAAGCCCGCGCTGCGGCTGGGCATCGAGGTCGGGACCGACGTCGCCTACGTGTTCGCGGCGGAGCACGACGCGCCGGGCGGGCTGCCCGTGGGCGCGTCCGGCAGCGGGCTGCTGCTCCTGTCGGGCGGCATCGATTCACCGGTCGCCGGCTGGCTGGCGGCGAAGCGCGGCCTCGCGCTCGACGCCATCTACTTTCATTCGCCGCCGTACATCGGCGAGAAGTCGCGCGACAAGGTGCTCGCGCTCGGCAAGCTGCTGGCGCGCTGGCAAGCGCTGCGGTCGGTGACCATCGTGCCGTTCACCGCGGCGCAGAGGCGGCTGCGCGACACGGGGCCCGCCGAGCTGGCGGTGGTGCTGTACCGGCGGATGATGATGCGTATCGCGGACGTCGTCGCCGACAAGCTGGGTGCGGCGGCGCTGGTGACGGGCGAGAACCTGGGCCAGGTCGCCAGCCAGACGATCGAGAACATGACCGCGATCCAGGCGGCGGCGCGGCGGGTCGTGCTGCGGCCGCTGATTACGTACGACAAGGTCGAGACCACCGCGCTCGCGCGCCGCATCGGCACCTACGAGACGTCGATCCTGCCGTACGAGGACTGCTGCTCGCTGTTCGTGCCGGCGCATCCGGCGACACGCGCGCGCGCGCAAGACGCGGAGCACGTCGAGGAAAAGCTGGACGTCGCGGCCGAGATCGCCGCCGCGGTCGCCGGCAGCGAGCGCATCAACGTCGCGTCTTAGTTCTCCCTGACGCCCGACAGCGTCACGCTGACACCGGACGTGGCGGTCGCGCCGCCCGGCACGACCAGCTCGATGCTCGTGATCGGCTGCTTCGCGTAGGCCGTGCCGCTGCCGTCCCAGCAGGCGGTGTTGAACATCGCGTACGGAATAGTGACGGGACTCGCGCCGGTGATCGTGTAGCACCAGAACGTCGAGCCCGTGCCCACGAGCTGCACGCGGAGAGGCAACGTTGCGGTGGTGGCCGAGAAGGTGACCGTCAGGCCCGTGCCAGTGGGCGTCACGGTGGGCACGGTAGTGGAACCGGCGTTCTGCCCTAGGTTGAACCCCAGATACGCGACGCCGGCATAGCTCGGCGCGACGGCCGGCCCCACGGTCCCCTGCATCTTCAACGTGCACGGCGCGCCGCACGCCGAGAAGTCTCTTGGCGTGATGGTGCTGCCGGCATCGCCGCCGATAAAGGCGTACCCGCGCCAGCAAGCGCCGCCCGCGGCCGGCGCCCGCACGAACCCGTCGGCCGCGACTTCGAACGTCGCGCTGCACGCCGCGCTGCACGTCCCATTCGCGCACGTCCCCGCACACGGCCGGTTGCAGCCACCGCAATGGCTGTTGCTGCTGTTCGTATCGACGCACGCGCTGCCGCACAGCATCTGGCCCGCGGTGGGGCAAACGCAGCTGTTGTTCGTGCACGTGGCGCCGGCCGGGCAGGCATTGCAACCCCCGCAATGCAGAGGCGTACCGTCGCCGCCAGACGGAATGCACGCGCCGTCCGGACACTTCGTCTGACCGCTCGTGCAATCGCCGACGCACATACCGGCGGTGCAGACCGTCGTGCCGTTGCAAACGCGCGTGCAACTACCGCAATGGCTGCTGTCGCTCGCGACGCACGCCTGGCCACAAAGCAACAGGCCGGGGGCACAAACGCACGTCCCGTTGTTGCAAGTGGCGCCGGTCGGACAGGCGCCGCAACCGACGCTGCCGCCCGTGCCGCTGGTGTTGCCGACGCCGCCGGTGTTGCCGACGCCGCCGGTATTGCCGACGCCGCCGGTGTTGCCGACGCCGCCGCTCCCGCCGCGTCCGGCGACACCGGTCGTGTTGCCGACGCCCGCCGTGCCCGTGGTGCCCGCGACGACGGAGCCGCCCATCGAGCCGGCCACGCCGCTGCCGCTGCCGCCCGCGCCGCCGCCTCGCCCGCCTGTCGCCGCGGTCCCGCCCGCGCCGTTGCCCCCGGAGCCGCCAGCGCCGTGGCCCTTGAGGGCGTCGTAGTCGTGGTTGCACCCGCAGACGACGATCGCGAGCACGAGCGCGCGCGTCTTCACTAGAACCTCCACAGCGCCGAGACGCCCGCCGCGCGCGCGTTCACGACCGCAGCCACGCCAGTCCCGGTCGCGACGACGCCGGTGGCAATCCACAGCGCCGTCGTGGTGCGATCGCGCGACCTGACGTCGTCGATGTCGCTCGCCGTGCACCCGGTCGCGGTCCGCCCGCAGGACGACGCGAGCGCGTCATAACGGCTCGACGCCGACACGCCGAAAACGATCGCCGCGCTCATGAGGGCGACGCTGGCGACCGCACCCGCCAGCGGCAGCCATCGCGGCAGCGGCGTCCGGGGCGGCGGCGCCGCCGGCGCGGGCGGCGAAACGACAACCGGCGTGTCCGTCGCCGGCGGAATCACGGTGATCGACGATGTCGCCGCGGCCGGCGGTGGTGCTGCCGCCGCGGTGGGCCGCGGCGCGGGCGTGACAGGCGCGGGTGCGACCAGCGCAGGCGTGACCGGCGCGCGCGGCGCCGGCGGCGCCTTGCCCGCGGGATCCGGCGTGTCGAACGGATCGTGCCAGTTCTGCGCCTGCAGCTCGTTCAGCTGCTTCTCGGCGACCTCGCGGTTCGGGCCATCCGGCTGCTCGCGCAGGTAAACCTTGTAGAAGTGCAGCGCCTCGTTGCCGTGGAGCGCCTGGCGGTGGGCCTGCGCGAGGTTGAACAGCAAGGCCGGATCGCCCGAGAGCTGGTACGCCTTCTCGAAGGCGGCGATCGCCTCATCCCAGTGATTCAGGTTGTAGGCGCGCCGGCCCGTCTCGGCGGCCTCGCGCGCCGCTTGCGTCCTGGACTCCGCCGCAGCCGACGCCGACATCACCAGGATCGCGACCAGCCCGATTGCCGCCCGTAACGCGTTCACGACGCCGCGATGCTAGCCCGCCGCGGCGTCCCAGGTCCACTTGGCCAGCCCAGGAACGAACTTTCGTCCTATATTTACCGCGCTTCATGTCGCCCCCCGCCGACTCGCCGGCCTACGCCGGAACTTCTCTGACCGAGAAGCATCGCGCGCTGACGGAGATCATCGCCGGCTACCGATCGGCGCTGGTCTGCTTTTCGGGCGGCGTGGATTCGACGCTGCTCCTGCGCGTCGCGCACGACGTGCTCGGCGATCGCTGCGTCGGCTTGACGGCCGTGTCGATCACGATGGCGGCCAGCGAACGCGCCGCCGCGAGCGACCTGGCCGCGGGCATGGGGGCGCGCCTGGAGGTCGTCGAATCGCACGAGCTCGAGCGTCCCGGTTTCGCGCAGAACCCGACCGACCGCTGCTATCACTGCAAGGCCGAGTTGCTGGAGATCGCCCGCCCGCGCGCGGACGCGCTCGCGCTCGCCGAGGTGCTGATCGGAACCAACCTCGATGATCTCGGCGACCATCGCCCCGGCCTCGCCGCCGCCAACGAACGCGGCGCGCGCCACCCCCTGGTTGAAGCCGGCCTGACGAAGGCGGAAGTGCGCGCGCTGTCGCGCAGCCTGGGGCTGTCCACCTGGGACAAGCCGCAGCTCGCCTGCCTGTCGTCGCGCTTTCCCTACGGCACGGAGATCACCCCGGAACGGCTACGGCAGGTCGACGGCTTCGAGGACGCGCTGCGCGCGCTCGGCTTCCGCCAGCTGCGCGTGCGTTACCACGGCGACGTGGCGCGGCTGGAGATCGAAATCGCCGACATGGCCCGCGCGCTCGAGAACCGCGAGGCGATCGTGAAAGCCGGCCGATCTCACGGCTTCACGTTCGTCGCGCTCGATCTCGCCGGCTTCGCGTCCGGCTCGCTCAACCAGCTGATCGCGCTCCGCAGACGGTAGGCCGCTACGAGCCGGTCCAGTAGCGGACCTTGCCGGTGTCGCTGTGCACGAACTGGGAGTGCGGATAGAAGCCGACGCCTCCCACGCGCAGCGACCGCACGTAGTGCAGCACCTGCCGCGTCCCGACACCCTTGATCCGGAAGTCGACGGCGTTGCCGTGCGTGTGCTGGCTGTCGCGCGCGACCTGATGCCCCTTCTTGCGCAGCATCAGGTTGTACTTCGGCGAGCGATAGCCCGACACGACATCGATCCGGCTCGCCTGGAACTTGCCCGCGACGCGCGTGAGCACGCCGATGAGGCGCGTGTCCATGCGCGTCGCCTGGTTGGTGAAGTGATCGCGCAGGAAAACGTGAAAGCGCCTCTCCAGCGTCTGTGACTGGCCCGGAAGGATCGGCAGCGCTTCGTGCGTCCACACGTTGAACAGCGTCGTGACAGGCTCGATCCGTTCACCCGGACGGACGAGCGGCTCGATCCCTTTCGCCTCGCCCTTCGCGCGCGCGGCCTTCTCGCGCTTCGACGGGTTCGCGGCGCGCGTCAGCTCGTTCTCGCTGATGCGGAAGTCGGGGCGCAGCGTCTTCTCGCGCAGCCACTCCTCTTTCTTGGACAGCACGCGCTCTTCCGGCGGCGCCATGTGCTCGGCGCGCGCCGCGACAGGATCGAAGATGCCCGAAGGCGGTTCGGTGGCGAGCCCATCGGCGGGCATCGCGAGGCAAGCGATGAGAGGTGCGAGCACGTTCATGAAAATTATAACGCCCGGTGAAAGTCCCGCGAGAAACGCCACGCGCGCATTTCCTGCACTTCGGTAGTTAGGGCGGGCGTACTTAGCTCGCCATCAACCTGAACCACGTGGGGGAGCGGGTGGGGTTTCTCCCACGCGTCAATCGCACGTCAGTTCTGGCGCACCTACCTGGTGGCATTTGATGCAGGCCCGCTTGTTGCGGGCCGCCAGGAACCGGCAACGCGCTGTGCCACCGAAACCGGGACCGTGGGGCGAGAAGGTGGGCCCGCGGGTCGGGTCGGCCGAGTGGCAAGCGAGGCAGCTCTCCTCGCGGTGGCATGAAGCACAGGCGCGGATGTTGCGCTGGGCGGCCAGCGCATGGCTGTTCGGGCGGGGCGTCGTGATCGGCGCTCCGCCCGCGTCGCGCGCCCACCCGGGCGGGTGGAACGTCTTCACGCCGGTCCCGGTGCCGAACGGGTTGTTCGGCCGGCGGCCCGGCAGGCCGCCCTCGGGATCGGCCCCGACGCCCGTTCGCTGGTGACATCCGACGCAGAACGACTGGGTGCGGTGGCACGCCGAGCAGTCGGGCGAATTGCGGCGCCCGTCGACCGCATGCAGGGAAACGTAGTCGGACGGATGGATGTCGGGCGGGCGGACGACGCCGCCGTGACAGTCGATGCACTCGTTGCGCTTGTGGCACGACAGGCAGTATTTCTCGTCGCGGCCGGCGACGGCGTGGTCGCGCACGAACGTCGGTCCGTGCGCATCGATCCCGCGCAGCGATCCCGACGGCACCAGCGGTCCGTTCGCGCCCGCCGCGATCGTCGCGACGCTCATGAGCTTCGTCTTCAGCCGGCCGTCCGGCTCGGTGAGGTGGCAGGCCGCGCAGCGCGCCGTCGCCTGCTTGCCGTCGTGACAGCCGAGGCAGGTCGCCATCATCGGCAGATCGACACGCGTCACGGGCGCCTGCTGCATGTCCGCGCTCGCGTGGCAGAGCGCGCAGGCGATGCCGCGCGCGGCGTGCAGCTTGTGGTTGAACTTCAGGTTCGGGCGCGCCAGCGCGACCCGCGGCGGCTCGACCGGACCACCGGGCGCCTCGCCGGGCATCCACCCCTTCCCGCCCTCGACGTGGCAGGCGTCGCAACGCGCGGCCCCCTGCCCTTTCGGGACAGCCTTGGCGGGCACGTCGCGATCGATCTTGTGGCAGCCGCGGCAGGCCGCCTCGCGCGGGATGAGGTTGTCCGCCGCCGCGGTCGAGGTCAGCGCGGACACGTGGCAGCTCTCGCAGGTGGCGCCCAGCCGCGCGTGCTGCGCGTGATCGAACGCGAGCGGGATGGTCTCGGCCGGGTAGATCAGCGGCGAGGGCGTGGTCGTCCCCGTGGCGGCCGCCAGCGCGCCGCCCGCCGTCGCGGCCACCGCGAGCATCAACGCTGTCGCCACGCGCTTCATAGGCTGGCGTCGACCTCCACCACGGCGAGGCCGCGGAACTGGCTGGTGTAGAAGGTGCCGACGTTGTCCTCGGCGAGGAGGTGCAGCTTCACGCCCCGGCCCAGCAGCCAGCGCCCGCCGGCCTGCGCGCCGAACACGACGCCGCCGTCGTTGGGGGCGCGCGCCGTGTCGCCGGTGGCGTCAGCGCGCCATTCGTAGCCGGTCAGCCGCCCTTCGATCTCGAACGCGCGCCGGATCCCCAGCCGCGCCGACGCGTCCACGCCCAGCTTGCGCCCGCCATAGCCGTCTTCCCAGTAACCGTCGGCGCGCAGGAAGCCGCGGCCGCGGCGCCAGGTGGCGCCCAGGCTGCCGCCGCCCGCCTGTCCCGACGCGGTGAAGAACCGCACAAACCCGCGCGCGTACGCCTTCACTTCGGGCCCGAACCCCACCTCGTAGACCGCGCGCAGATCGCGGTAGGCGCCGGTCGCGAACACGTTCCAGATCGAATCGCCGTCGAAGGTCGGCGCCAGGTAGGCGTGCTCCAGCGTCACCCACTGCCGCGCGAACGTGCGCAGCTTGACCAGCAGCTGCTCGTCGTCGAACTCGCCCAGCAGCAGGTTGAAGCGCGCGCCGCCCGCGACGTAGGCGCGGTTGCGCCAGGTGGCCAGCGCCGTCAGCGACAGCTTCTCGTCGTTGACGCCGGAATCCGGCTCGCCGATCTGCTGATCGGCGGTCGCCGACCACACCCGCCGGTACGCCAGCCGCGCCATCAGCGGGCCGGCGTCGCTGCCGGCGACCAGCGCGCCGCCCACCAGCGGCCGCAGCATCGAGTTCTGATCAGGCCGCGTCGCGGGATCGCGCGATCCGGCGCTGGTGCCGTCCAGCTCGTAGATCGGCGCCGACAGCGGCAGATCGCCGCGCACCTCCGTGCCGCCGTACGCCTCGACGGCGAAGTCGCGCGTCAGGTGCACGAGCGCGTCGCCGCCGTCGTACGCGAAGAAATCGACCAGGTCGAAATGGATCTGCCGCCCCAGCATGAAGTCGACGTGCCCGCCCACGTTCCGGCCGCCCAGAAACGCGTACAGGATGTCGAGCTGGCTCTGTTGCAGCTCGTGAATCTCGTCGCTGCCCGTCGGCCGCCCCAGCATGTAGCCGCCGAAGTCGCTGTCGAAGCGCAGCGAGGCGTCGAAGTACAGCACGTTGCGATCGCCGTCGTCGCCGCGCCAGCGCGTGGGCGCGAGATCGAACACCGCCAGGTCCATGTACTGCGTCAGCCGGCGGCGCGACAGCAGGTCGTTGCTGCCGTCGGCCTGGAAGCGGCGCACCTGGTAGCCCTGACCGATGGTCCGCAGGCCGACGCTGAAGTCGTAGGCGGCGGCGGGACGCGCGCCCGCCGCGGTGACAGCGACGAGCGCGAGCAGCGCCAAGCGCCCGCGGCTGCGCACGTGTTACTCGGGCTCGATCTCGAGCTCGACCCGGTCCGCCGTCGCTACCCCGCCGCCCTTCTTGCCGCGCGGCGCGCGCGCCTGCGCGCCCTTTTCGGCGATGTCGCCGATGATCGTGATCCGCGCGGGCGCCACGCCGGCGTGCTCCAGCGACGACATCACGCGCGCGGCGCGTACGGCGTTCATCTCGCCCGCCGTGCGAAACAGGCTGCGAAGCTCCTTGGGCGGCGCCGCGGCCGACGAGCGCGCGCGAATGCGAATCTTCGCGCTCTCGCGCTTGGCGGCGTCACCGATGATCTTGATCGCCGCCATGCCGCCGTCCGAGACGTCGATACCGTTCGCGTCGATCAGTTTCGAGGACGGAAAGCTGATGCCCAGCGCGCCGTCGGCGGGGGCCAGCGTGGCGCCCAGCGCCTCGAGCCCCGGCTTCAGCGACGCCGCCATCGTGTCGATCGTGCCTTTGTGCTTGTCGTCCGACGACTTCTTGTCGGCGGCGGCCGCCTTGTACCGCTCCACGTCCGCCTTCAGCTTTTCGCGCTCGGCGAGGGCGGCCTCGGCGGCCCGGCGCTCGTCGGCGATCGCCGACTGGTTGCCGCCTACAGCCCGTTCCATCTTCGAGTACGGAACGACGTAGACGTAGGCGCCGAAACCGAGTCCGGCTGCCATCAGCAGAAAGTAAAACAACGACTTCCAGCTACCGCCTCCCGAAGAGCTCACGGCCATGGGGTCGTCGAAAGCGTACCGCGCCATGCGCGGCGCACCATAGCGCAGAATTCCTGCGCTTGACATCACACTCACTGGCCGACTACTTTGTAGGTGTAGGTAAGAGTCTTTACCTGATCCGGCCGGGCAGAGCCCCGGCAGAGGTCCCGAAGCAGGAGGGCCAATGTCGATGATGACGGGCGAATTCACGATCGGTGACAAAGCCGTTTATCCCTCTCAGGGCGTGGCCGAGGTCGTTGGGATCGAGAAGAAAGAGGTCTACGGCAAGATCCAGAACTTCTACGTGCTGCGCGGCCTGGAGACGGGCCTGCGCATCCTGGTCCCGATCGACAAGGCGGATCAGGTCGGGCTGCGAAAAGTGGCCGGACGCGCGGAAATCGAAGAGGTGATGGAGATCCTGCGCGACAAGGAAGTCCACATCGACCGCCAGACGTGGAACCGGCGGTACCGCGGCTTCATGGAGAAGATCAAGTCGGGATCGCTGTTCGAGGTCGCGGAGGTGTTTCGCGATCTCTACCGCCTGAAGGGATTGAAGCCGCTCTCGTTCGGCGAGCGCCGCATGCTGGACACGGCCAAGGGCCTCATCGTCCAGGAGCTGTCTGTCGCGCGCGCCTCCGACACGCAAAAGGTCGAGCAGGAGCTCGAGCAGATCTTCGGTTAGCCCTCGACCGGCGCCGGGGCCTGTTTTTCAGCCCGTTTTTGCGATTGAGCGAGCGGGGGTGTTAATGTGAGGGCGCACGCGGCCTCCTGCCCCCAATATGCAGATTCATCTCGCGAAATCGGACATCACCACCATGGCGGTGGATGCCGTAGTTAACCCTGCGAATTCAATGGGGATTATGGGCGGCGGCGTGGCGGCGGCGCTGTCCCGCAAGGGCGGGCCCAGCATCCAGAAAGAGGCGATGTCGCTGGCCCCGATCGCCGTCGGCGCGGCCGTGGTGACAAACGCGGGGAAGCTGTTCGCGAAGCAGGTCATTCACGCCCCCACGATGGAGCAGCCGGGGATGAAGGTCGGCGTCGAGAACGTCCGGCGGGCGACGCGCGCGGCGCTGCTGGCGGCGGCCCGTCTCGGCATCGAGGTGCTGGCGATCCCCGGCATGGGAACGGGCCTGGGCGGCGTCGATCCTGCGGATGCGGCGCGCGCGATGGTCGATGAGCTGCGCGCGCACCGGCAGCCGAAGCCGGCGACGGTTTATCTCGTCGACATCGACGACGAAATCCTGCTTTGCCTCGAAGAGGCGCTCAGGCTCGCCGTAGGTTGAGTCGATAACTATAGTCACGGGCATGAAAATCCTGGTGACGTGCAAGCGGGTGCCCAACCCCGAGCACAAGCTGAAGTTCGGCGGCGGCAAGATCGACCTGGCTGCGGCAACCTGGCAGCTGAACACATTCGACGAGTACGCGGTCGAGACCGCCCTGCGCCTGACCGAGGCCGGAAAAGGCGGCGCGCGGTCGGGCGAGGTCGTCGCGCTCAGCATCGGGCCGAAAGACGTCCAGCAGCAGCTGCGGGGCGTGCTGGCGATGGGTGCCGATCGCGCCATCCTGGTGGGCGGCGACGACGCGACGCTGGACGCGTGGGCGGTGGCCCGCGTCGTCAAGGCGGTCGTCGAACGCGAGAAGCCCGATCTGGTCGTGCTGGGCAAGCAGGCGGTCGACGGCGATTCCAACCAGGTGGGGCAGATCCTGGCGGGCCTGCTGGGGTGGCCGCAGGCGACCTTCCTGGCCAGCATCCGGCTGGCCGCCGACGGCAAGAGCGCCACGGTCACGCGCGAGGTGGACGCCGGCGTGGAGGAGAAGCGGGTGCGGCTGCCGGCGGTGGTGACCGTCGACCTGCGCATCATCGGCAAGAAGGCGGTGCGCGCGGAGGGGCTGGCCGGGGCCGACGCGGAATGGGATGAGGCGCCGCGCTATGCGTCCCTGAAGGGGATCATGGCGGCCAAGAAGAAGGAGATCAAAGACGTCACGCTGGCCGAGCTGGGCGTCGACGCGGCGCCCACCATGAAGGTGAGCGCCTACGAGGCGCCGCCGCAGCGGCAGGCGGGCGTGAAGGTCGCGTCGGTGGAGGAGCTGGTGGCCAAGCTTCACAACGAAGCGAAGGTGATCTGATGGGCGCCGTCCTCGTTTTCTGCGAAGCAGACGAAAAGGGTGTTCGCTCGACGTCGCTGCACGCGCTGACCGCGGGCGCCGCGCTGGCGAAGCAGTCGGGTGGCGACGTCGTCGCCGTCGTGATCGGCAAGGGCGTGGGGGCCGCGGCGCAGGACGCCGCCAAGCACGCGAAGCGCGTGCTGGTCTACGACGACGCGAAGCTGGAGGCGCCGCTGGCGGAGACGTGGGCGCCGCAGCTGGCCGACGCGGTCAAGCGCGCGGGCGCGAGCGCGCTGCTCGGCACGGCGTCGTCGACGGGCAAGGACATCCTGCCGCGGGCGGCCGCGCTGCTGGGCGCGGGGATGGCCTCGGACATCACGGCGGTCCTCGCGGCGAACAGGTTCAAGCGGCCGGCGTACGCGGGCAACGCGATCGAGGAGGTCGAGGTCGGAGGCAGCGTCGTCGTCGCGAGCGTGCGGCAGACGGCGTTCCCGCCGTCGGCGCCCGGCAGCGCGGGTGCCGTCGAGAACGTCGCCGTCGGCGCCATCGACGCGCTGGGCGCGGAGATGGTCGCGCTGCACGCGACGCAGAAGAGCGCGCGGCCCGATCTGAGCGAGGCGAAGGTCGTCGTTTCGGGCGGGCGCGGCATGCGGGAAGGGAAGAACTTCAAGGTGCTGGAGGAGCTGACGGACCTGCTGGGCGGTGCGCTGGGCGCCAGCCGGGCGGCGGCCGACGCGGGCATGGTGCCGAACGAGCTGCAGGTCGGTCAGACCGGACGCGTGGTCGCGCCGCAGCTCTACATCGCGGTCGCGATCTCGGGCGCCATCCAGCACCTGGCGGGCATGAAGGGATCGAAGGTGATCGTCGCGATCAACAAGAACCCCGACGAGCCGATCTTCCAGGTCGCCGACTACGGCCTGGTCGACACCTGGGAGAAGGCGATCCCCGCGATGATCGCCGAAGTGAAAAAGCTCAAGGGCTAGCGACGGCGAGCGCGCGCCGCTTGCCCTCACCCCGGCCCTCTCCCGCAAGCGGGAGAGGGAGATCGGATCTGATCTCTCCACCCTGGGAGATCTGGTTCCCTCTCCCTCGGGGAGAGGGTTAGGGTGAGGGGCCCGCATGCCCTACGTGGCCCTCGCCCATTCCGGACGCGTCCACTACGCCGAGCGCGGCGAGCGCCGCCCCGGGCGGCCGTCGGCGCTGCTGATCCACGGCGCGGGCGCGTCGTCAGCGATCTGGATGATGGTGCTGGCGCGCGTGGCGCGCGCCGGCCATGCGGTCGCGATCGATCTCCCGGGCCACGGCCCCAGCGCGGCCGACGGCGCGGCGCTGGATGGCGCGCCCGGGCTGACGCTCGCGCGCTACCGGGACGCGGTCGGCGAGCTGGCGGGGACGTTGTGCCTGGGCCCCGCGTGGCTGGTCGGGCATTCGCTGGGCGCGCTGGTCGCGATCGAAGCGGCGCTGGCGTGGCCCGACAAGGTGCGCGGCCTGGTCCTGTGCGCGGCGGCGCCGCGGCTGCCCATCGATCCGGAGCTCGCGCGCTTGCTCCGTGACGATCCGCCGCGCGTGATCGCGTGGCTCGCCGACAACGCGCTGTCACCGCGCGCGAAGCCGGCGGTCCGTCGCGGTTTCCTGGCCGCCGGCGAGGCCACGCCCGCCGACGTCACGCGCGCCGACTTCGAGATCGTGCGCGCCACCGACGTTAGCGCGCGCATCGACGCGCTCGCCTGCCCGGTGATCTGGATGGACGGCGCCGACGATCGGATCGTGCCGCCGACGGAAGGTCGCCAGGGCCAGATCGTCACGTTGCCCGACGTCGGTCACCTGGCGCCGATCGAAGCGCCGGCAGCCGTCGCGGCGGCGATCACCGCCGCGCTCGGCTGACGTTAGTTGCAGCCAATCGCCGAGTTGCTCAGGACGACGTCGTCGATCCAGACGTCGGTGTCGATGTTGCTGAAGCTCTGCCAGCCCATGATGAACTCGCCGAACTTGCCGTTCATCCAGTTCGCCGGTAACTGCATGTGCTCCGACTGAGCAGGGGTCGACGTGATCGCGTGGATCATCATCCCGTCTGCCCACGCCGTGAGCGTGTGCTGCGCCTGGTCGGCGAGGAACGCGACCTCGATGCAATGCCAGTCGTTCGCCGCCACGACCGCCGTCGTCGGCTGCGTCAGCTTCGGCGCCCAATCGTCGGTCGGGACCTCGAGCGTGCCGATGTAGCCTTTCGTTTCGCCGAAACGGATCTCGTCGCTCGCGCTTCCGGACATCTTGCGGATGCCGAGCAGCGTTTCGTGGTTGATCCCGTTGACGGCCGTGTTCCCGCCCAGCTTGCGGATCTGATAGATCCACGCCCGTACGTACAGCTTGTTCGTGCCGCTTGGCAGCGGGCGTGTCAGCAGCGCAGGTGACGCTCCCCCGTGGAAGTGAACCGACTTCGTGCCCGAGTGGTGCTGCGCGCCGTCGATCAGCGCCAACGTCTGTCCGTTGGGGTTCGGGCCTTTAACCTGGTAGCTGATGAAGTTGTCCCAGCCTGCCGGCTGCATCCCGACCGTTCCGGACTCGAAGTTGTCCATGAAGAACCCGGTGGATGACGAGCCGCCCGTCCCGGTCGTGCCCGCGGTGCCCGTCGTCCCGCCGCGGCCGCCCGTGCCCGTCGTGCCGGCGCCGCCGCCCGCGGTCCCGGTCGTCCCGGCGCCGCCCGTGGTTCCAGCGGTGCCCGTCGTGCCGCCGCGGCCCGTAGTTCCCGCACCGCCGCTGGTGCCGGCGCTGCCGGTCGTGCCGGCGCTGCCCGTCGTGCCGGCGGTGCCCGTCGTGCCCGCGATCCCGGTCGTCCCGGCGCCGCCGCTGGTGCCCGCGCTGCCGGTCGTGCCGGCGCTGCCCGTCGTTCCCGCGCCGCCGCTGGTGCCGGCCGCGCCGGTCGAGCCCGAGCTACCCGCAGTGCCTGTCCCGCCGGAGCCGCCGGCGCAGGCGGAAAGCAAAGCACAGACGGATACGGTCATGAGAAGCGAGGGGCGAAGGCTATTCATGCTGCGGACTCCTGGAGGGAAGGAGGAGGGAAACTCTACCTCAAGATGGCTCGGCCGGTCTCCGATAACCTATCGGTATGGCGGTCGGTGTGCGGGCGCGGCTGCTCAAGGGGGCGGTCTGGCTGTTCGTGCTGGCGTTCGCCGTCGGCGGCGCGCTGTTCGGCCCGGCGATCTTCACCGACCTGATGGCGAAGAACGGCACCTTCGGCATGACCAAGCGCAAGTTCGAGCGCCTGCGCAACATCGCGTACTGGCGCTCGCCCGAGCAGAAGCGTCTGATCAAGGGAATCGACGGCCCCAAGAAGCCGGCGTCCGAGCCGCGCACGTACTACGTGCCGCGCAACTGACGCCCTTGCTGGCAGGCGAACAGCCCGTCAGACTGGCGCCTGCATGGACGACGCGCGAGACAAGCTGCGCATCAATCCGACGGTGGTCGCGCAGGCGATGCCGGACGGCGCGGTCTTGATCGACAGCGCGACCGGCGAATGCTTCGAGCTGAACCGGATCGGGGCCCGGGTCTGGGAGCGGCTGTCGCGCGGCGAAGACCTGGCCAGCATCACCGATTCGCTCGCGGCGGCGTTTGTGGTCGAACGCGCGCTGATCGCGCGCGACGTCACCAGTCTGGTGGAGGACCTGGCCCGCCACGGAATCGTCGTCGGCCCGACGAAATGAAGCTCGCCGACCGATACGCGCTCGTCGAGACGAAGACCGGCGGTCTCATGCTCGACCTCGTGTCGGGCGCGCTGCTCGAGCTCAACGAGTCGGGCAAGGTCATCTGGCAGCTCGCGCTGGCCGGTCAGTCCGAGGAGACGATCGCGGCGACGCTGGCGACGCGGCATGCCCTCGATCCCGATACGGCGCGGAGGCACGTCGGCGACACGCTGCGAACTTCGTTCGAGGCCGTGCCCGAGATTGCGAAGACCGACTTCCATTACGAACGCAGCGGCGACGCGTACGTGTTCCATTTTCGCGGTCAAGGCGCGCTCGTCGTCGATGATCAGGGCGAACGCATCACGCTGGCCGCCGCGCCGGAGGGCGTCTCGCTTCCCTACCTCTTGCAGGCCATCGCCCCCAAGATCCTCGCGCTTCGAGGCCAGGTCGTGCTGCACGCGTCGGCCGTGGCGATGGACGGGAAGGTCGTGGCGTTCTCGGGCGTCAGCGGCGCCGGCAAGACCAGCTCGGCGCGCGCGTTCGCGCGAGCCGGCGCCCAGCTGATCTGCGAAGACAAGCTGCTGGTCCAGATTCGCGAAACGGGCGCGGTCGTGGCGCCCGTCGCGGAAAGGGCGGTCGGCCGGTGGGTAGAGGTCACGGCCCAGACCTTCGGCACATCGAATCAAGCGACCTGCTCGAGCCTCGATCTCGCCGTCGGCGGCGAGACCATCCCGCTCGTCGAGATCGGCTTTGTCGACGCACGACAAAGGACGCCGGGTCCGTACGCGTGCCGGGCGCTGTCTGACACCGAGACGGCCGGCGCGGTTTTCCGGCACGCGTTCTACGGATCGGACGCCAGTCAGGAGTGGATCCGTTACCTTCGGACCGCGGCGCGCATCGGTCAGACCGTTCGAGGCTTCGAGCTGGCGATGCCGAACGGGCTCGATCGCCTGGCGGATGCGGCCGCGAAAGTGGTGCGCGCCGGTTCGCTGAACGCGTGAGCGGCTTTACTGAAACACGACGACCCGGCCCGCCGTGGTCGTCGTGAACTCGCCGACCGCGAAATCGGCCAGCCCGTCCCCGTTGCAATCCGGGATGATCGTTCCCGTCGTGTAGCCCATCCAGCCGGCCGGCAGCACACCCGTGAGGCGCTGCACCTTGCCCACGAACGCGCCCGTGGGATTTGCCAGGTCGGCGGTGCCCCCGGACAACCCTGGGAAGACCGATCCGTCGACGATATCGATCGGAAGGTTGATCCCAGCCTGCCCGGCGAGGACGAGATCGGGAGTGGCATCGCCGATGAGGGACACGACCATTCCCGTTCCCTTGATGCCGCCGCCGATGTTGATGACGCCGAACGAGTTTCCGGACGTCGAATCCGTCAGTCTCACCGTCGCCGCCGGCGCGCCGCCGGCCGCGCCCATGAACGGCCCGGTGGCCGCCGTCCCCAGATGGACATCGACGTACTGGCCCATGGTCGCCCCGATCGCCAGCGCGCCGGGCGACGAACCCAGCGCCCCGATCAGCCCCAGCGTGAGGCCGTAGCGATCCGCGGCGGTTCCGACCACCGAGTCGCTGTTCATCGCCGCCGTGATCGGCCCGGCCGTCGTCTGTCCGGCGAACGCGTAAACCGTTCCGGCCGTCGAGGACGACGAGACGAAACCCTGGTTCAGGAACGGTCCCAGACCGATGTTCGCAACGCCGAAGGTGATCCCGCTGAGCGCGCCGTCGACTTCGAGCGCAGCCGCGCTGGGGAGCGTGAACGACGCGAACGACGTGCTGCCCTTGACCACGAAGACCGCGCCGTTGCCGGCGGTCCCCGTGTGCAGCCGATACACGACCAGCAGGTCGTCGGCGCCGGCGCCGTCGAAGTTCCCGAGGCGAGCGAGGTTGCGGAAGCTGATGCCCATGAAAGAAGCATCGGTGGAGATCGTGTAGTTCGCCTGCGCGTCGGTCAATGTCGCGGGCCAGGCGGTCGTGCTGCCCCATGAAGCGGGCGGGCTCTTGCGGCTGTAGATGAAGATCTTCCCGTTGCCGTCGTTGGTCGACGTGATGGCGATGTCGTTGAGACCGTCGCCGTCCAGGTCGCCGGCATTGACGATCGCATCGCCGAATCCGGTGGTCGCGCCGGTGAACGTCACCGTGGGCGTTGCCGCGTAGCCGGTGCTGGCACCCATGAACAGATACGCGTGGCCACCGCCGTTCGCTCCGACCAGCAGGTCCGACAATCCGTCGGCCGTGAACGCGGA
>Ga0070673_100000553_pt1 | contig 20217 bp, 13 predicted proteins | sample KBSM23metaG_FD_65342 | JGI IMG/M metagenome (GOLD analysis project Ga0070673, IMG submission 65342) | Miscanthus rhizosphere microbial communities from Kellogg Biological Station, Michigan, USA - KBS M2-3 metaG | ecosystem: Host-associated > Plants > Roots > Rhizosphere > Soil ... | reverse complement strand
GTCGAGATTGAGCGCCGTTTCGCATTCATCGCACAGCACTTCGAGAACGGCCGGGCGGCCTTCCTCGGACACGTCCACGCGCGAATCGTCGAGGCGGACGACGTGCATCTGCAAGGTCTTGACGAGGAAGTTCTGGTCGTTGCCGCAGCTGGGGCACGTCAGCGCCACGCGCGTCTCCTCTTTCGTAGTCAACAGGAACTCCTCTTCGCTCTGACCGGGCGATTCCCTACCGCCCTAAGATCTCGATTGTAAGAGAAGGATTCCGCCGGAGCCAGCGGAATTTCGTCTTTTTTTCACGCTTTGGGGGCTTTTCTCCGAGAATCGGCGCCCAAGTCCGTATAGATCAGCTTTGGGACGACCCTGGCGCCCGGAAAGAGTCGTTCGGCCACCGAGGCATAGAGCGCCACCTGCCCCTCGTGCTCGGGCCGGGGCCGTCCGGTCTTGAACTCGAGGACCGTGACCTCGCCGGGCGACGGCCGCACCAGGCAGTCGATGCTGCCCCGCACCACCACACCCTCCTGTCGCATCGCGAAGGGCACCTCGTGCAGGATGTCGGGCGCCTCATACAGGCTTCGAACATCGGGATGGCTGCACAGCGCCTGATAGGCCGAGGCCGCCCGCGCGGCAAACGCCTCGCGATCGGCGAGGCCTGCGGCCTCGTCGGGACGCAGCAGCCGCAACGCCACCGCGGTCACGTCCTCGCCGGATGCCGGCGGCGTGGTGCCGAGCGCCTGGAGCAGACGGTGCACCACGGTGCCGAGCACACGTTCCGACTCCGAGCCGGCGGCCTCTGAGGGCTGCGCGCTGGTGTCCGCCGGCGCACCCGCATCTGTCGCGCGCCGCACCGACGGCTCCGCGTCGAGGGTCTCGAGGTCGTCATCCGTCCTTTCGACCGGCACCAACGCCGACGGCGCCGCGGGCGGCGGCCCGTCGGATGCCCGGGTGCAGACGCTGAACGAGTGGACGCGGCCCGAACCGGCCTGCCACTCGGCCGGGAGACCGGCCGCGGCCGCGGCGAAGCCGTCGAGCAGTGTGGGCGGCAGCACCTCGGCCAGGCTGCCACGCCCTGCAGCCACGCGCCCCTCCTTGAGCACCGAGCTCAGATACAGGCGGTCGCGCGCCCGTGTGAGCGCGACGTAGAGCAGCCGCTTGGTCTCTTCGCGTTCGCGGGCCTGCGCATCCTCGTCGAACTCCGACACGAAATCGCCCACGGCCACCGACGCGGCGCCCGGCCCGGTGCCGCTGGCCTGTTGGGTGCCGATGCGGATGTGGTCGCGGCGATTCCCGGTGCCGCGCGCAAGGTTGACCAGGAAGACGACCGGAAACTCGAGCCCCTTGGCCGCGTGCACCGTCATCAGGTTCACGGCGTTGGTGGCGTCGAGCGAGGCATTGGACTCGTCGCCCACCGCCAGCCGGTCCAGATGCGAGGCGATCCGCCCCAGCGTGGCGTAGCCGCGGTTCTGGATTCGGCGCAGGAGCGCGCGGAACTTCTTGAGGTTCTCGCGCGCCTGCTGGAACCGCGCCCCCCGCAGCTCGATACCGTAGGCCGACTCGTGCAGGACGAGATCGATCAGCTCGGCCGGCGGCATCCGGTCGGCGCGCGCCCGCCACCGGGCGGTCGACGCGCGGGCGGCGGCGAGCCGAGCAGCGTCGGCGGCGTCGAGCGGCGGATCGGGCTTCCGCTGGTCGGCCGGGTCTGAAGACCCGGCCCCACGTATGGCGTCGGCGAGGCCCGGAGCCAACCGGCGGAGCGCCTCGTCGGACAGCCGGACGAAGCGCGAACGAAGGAACGCGGCGGCGCGCAGGTCGGAGAGCGGTTCAGCGAGGTACCACAGCAGCGCCAGCAGGTCCTTGATCTCGTCGGCGTCGAAGAATCCGAGCCCCTTGTAGACGTACGACGGGAGCCCGGCCAGCGCCAGCGCGTCCTCGAACTCGCGGTGGCTCTCGCGGGTCCGGAACAGGATGGCCACGTCGCCGGGACGGATGGGCCGCGCCACGCCGGTATCCCGATCGCGAACCGTGATGCCGTCCCGAACGAGCGCGGCGATCTCGGCGGCCACCGTGGCGGCGCACGTTTCGACATCGGCTCCGGCGATCAGCCCCAATGCATGTAGAGGCGAGCCTTCAGGTGCGCCTCTACTTGGCACCGGAAAGATGTCGTCCTCGCCGTAGGCAAACGCGTCGGTGCGTGCCGGGAGCTTGTCGATGTCGGCGCACACGTCGTTGACGAAGGACAGCAGCGCCGGAACCGAGCGGAAGCTGCGCGAAATCGAGCGGCGGACGTCGCCTCCCGGCCGCAGCTGCGCAATCGCGCGCCCGGCCTCGCCCAGCACGGCCACGTCGGCGTCGCGAAATCCGTAGATCGACTGCTTGCGGTCGCCGACAATGAACACCGTCGGCTCGAGCGGCCCCTGGTAGGCCAGCCCGGCGCCCTCGCCCCACGCGCGCACCAGCAGCGACACCAGCTCCCACTGCGCACGGCTCGTGTCCTGGAACTCGTCGACGAGCACGTGGTGATAGCGAGACTCGAGCCGGTATCGGCTCTGGGAGAACTCCTCCATCTGCCCCAGCAGCTTCAGCGTGTAGAGAAGCACGTCGGGGAAATCGAGCACCGCGTGCGCGTCGAGCGTCGCCCGATACTGGCGCTCGGCAATCGCGTACATCCGCCACACGCCGCGGGCGACGAGCGCATTCAAGTCGCGGCGATAGCTCGCGTAGGCGGTGACGATCGACGGAGCGTGTCCGATGACCAGATCGCGGTGCCGCTCGTAGTCGGCGGACGTCCTGAAGTCGCTCTTCTTCGCGACCATGCGGCTGCGCGGCTTGCCGTCCTGGGTCAGAAAATATCCGCGGGCGCGCGCGAACGCGGCGTGTACCGCCGCCGCGGCCGGGTCAGCGGTGTGGTCGATCGCGCTCAGATGCCGCGCCAGCAGCCGGAACTGCGAAATGGCCGGGCCCGAGCCGAGGAAGGCGGCGAGGCCACCGCGCATGCCCGCGAAGACGTCGCGCAGGGCCGACGCCCCGCGCGCGGCCACCGTGGCAACCGTCCACTCCGGCGGCCCCTGCGCCAGATAGCGCCGCAGCACTTCCGGCGCCACGAGCCGACGGCTCAAGAGCGCGGCCAGACCCGCTTTCGCCCGTCGATCGCCCAGCTGGGCGAACACCAGGGCCACGTTGTCATCCTCGCGCGCCACGGCCCGGCACGCACGCAGCGCGCGATCGAGCGATTCGTCGATCAGGCGCGGCACCTCGGTCTCCTCCGCCATCGAGAAGCCGGGGTCCAGATCGGCCTCGAGCGGGAACTCGCGCAGCAGCGAGAGGCAGAAGGCGTCGATGGTGCTCACCGCGATGTCGCCGGTGCGGTCGCGCAGCTCGCGCCAGCGCGTCGCCGGAATCTCCCCGCGGTCGGCGGCGACGCGCAGCGACGACAGGATGCGGTCGCGCATCTCGGTGGCCGCCTTGCGTGTGAAGGTGACGGCAAGGATGTGGGCCGGATCGACCCCGGCCTTCAGCAGGTTCAGGTAGCGGTCCACCAGGACGCGCGTCTTGCCGGTGCCCGCCGACGCCTCGAGCGCGACGTTGAAGCGCGGGTCGACGGCCCGCTCGCGCGCCGCCCGGTCGCGCGCGTCGATGCGCGACTCGAGGGAGTCGTCGCCCTCGTCGAACGGCAGCCGCGGGTCGCTATTCATCCTCGATGTAATCCTTGCGGCAGACCGACCCGTAGGCGCAGTAGCGGCACCAGCGTTCCTCGTACGGCTTGGCCGGGAACTCGCCATGGGCGATGCCGTCGAGCACCTCGTGCAGGCGCGAGCGAGCGTCGTCCAGCGCCTCCTGGGCCTTGGCCGCATCGTCGTCCGCATCCACCACGGGCACGAGCGTCCGTTTCCGGCCCCCGAGTGCCACGTAGGCCGCCTCGTGCACCGTCCACGGCTGACCGTCGCGCGCGCGGAGCGATTCCTGGGCGCACATCGCGTAGACCGGCACCTGCAGCGCGCGCCTGGCGTCGGGCTCACTGCCGGACTTGTAGTCGATGACGCGGAGGCGCCGGCCGGGCAGCAGGTCGATCCGGTCGGCCACGCCGTTCAGCCCCACCTGGGAACCCTCGGGACCGAGCGCGAAGCCGCCATCGAACCGGTGCTCGAGCCAGCGCTCGACCACCGGCTCCGGCGGGCGCTCGACTTCCTGTGCCAGGACGATGTCGATGAGCCCGGTGGAAATCGCCGTCCCGAACAGACGAGCGCGCTCGAGGGCCGCATCGGCGTCGCCGAGCGCCTGCAGCAGCGGCTCGGCCACGGCGGCCGCCACCTCGCGCGCGCGATCGAGCGTCTCGGCGGTAATGGGGCCAGCGCCGGTGCGATCCCAGGCCTCGAAGAATTTCTGCATCACCTCGTGGATGAACCGCCCGCGCGCACGGGGCGAGGGGGCCGACTGATCGTCGGGCGGCTCCTCGGCGCGCAACACGTCGGCGGCGAAGAACTTGAACGGGCAATCGAGGTAGCGCTCGAGCGACGTCAGCGAGTAGACCCGGGCGCGATGGCCGTCGGTGGCGCCGCGGAAGCGCGGCTCGGACTGCCCGCGTGCGGCCAGGCGCAGGTCCGCCCACGCCCGCGCACCAGCGTCGAGGGCCCGCGGGTCCACGGGGTCGAGCCCGAGCGCCTCGTGCTCGAAGACACGTCCCGTCGCAGGAGCGTCCTCGACGGCGTCGAGGGCGGCACGCGCGAGCTCGTCGAGGAGCGACGAGGCGCTGACGAGCGCGTCCGATTCGAGGGCGAACGTGGACACCGCGAGCCGTTTCCGGGGGAGCCGCAGCAGATCGGCAAATTCGGCGCGGACGCCGTCGAGCCGTAGCGTGTCGGAGGGCCAGCCCAGTTCGCGCAGCACCGACGGCGAATAGAAGATGCTGCGCCGCGCCAGGTCGGGCCACTCGCCTTCGACCAGGCCGGCCAGCTGCACCTCGTCGAATTCGCCGAAGCGCGCGCTGGCGCTGTCGAGCAGGTGGACACCGGCCTCGGCGGTGCGAGGCGCGAAGGTCTGCGCTTCGATCCAGCGCCGGCAGATGGCGGCCGTGTCATCGAACTCCACCGGGGTGGCGTCGAAACGGGCGTAGGCGTCGCGCAGCGCGGTCAGGGTGCCGAGGAGCGCCGCCCGCGCCCGCAGCTGCCTCGCCCGCAACGGATCGTCCGGACCCGGCGACGCCTCGTGGACGGTGATGAAGACGATGAGCGACCGGAGATGCTCGGCGACCGGCGCCGGGCTCCGCAGCGGATCGAGCGCCGATGCGATTCGCGCGAGCACCCGGCCGGCCCTTGCGGTGCCCTCCAGCTTCGAGCGCGAGGCGGATCGTTCGGTCCACGCGTCCACCAGCGGCTGCAGCGAGGACAGCTGCCCCAGGTAGCCGTGCTCGGCGAGCGCCCGGTCGAGCGCGGCCACGTCTGCCGCGGCGAGCCGCTCGCCGTCGGCTTCGAAACGAAAGTGCGGCGATCCCAGGAGCGCGCTTGCGGGGCCGCGGGCGAAGCCGGTGGCGACGGCCGAGCAGACGAGGTCGAAGGCGGCCGCCCAGGATTCGGCGGCAAGCGGGAGCGCGTCGAACATCTGACACGGCACGCCCGCGGAGCGCAGCACTTCGCGCGTCACGTAGACATACGGCAGCGGCGTCCGCACGACGAGCGCCGCGCGCTCGAGGCGATCGAGCGAGCCGCGCCGCACCGCTGCCTTGACCCGGCGCGCGAACCCCGCGACCTCCTCTTCGCGATCGCGCGCCACGTGCATCAGCGCGCCGTCAGCCGGCACCTGTCCCCCTCCGCCAAGGCTACGGGGAACAAGCAGCACGGGCGAGGACGCGTCGGAGGCGTCGCCCTCGCGAACCTCGTCGAGCCCGGGCAGCAGGTGATGCAGGCGTTCGTGGAGGTCGCCGGCCAGGGCGGTGTCCGTCACCACGACGTCGAGCCAGGCGAGCGCCGGCAGACGGGCCAGCAGATCCCAGTCAGCGGGCCACAGGCCGTAGCGGTCGCTCGAGCGGTCGCCCACGGCCACGACCACGTGGCGGTACGGCCGAGGGGCGGGCGACGCGACGAGCCGCGCGCGCAGCACGTGCTCGTCAGCGCCCGCCTCGGCCTGCCGCGCCTCGAGCTCGCGGAAGGCCGCGGCGAGAAACCGGGTCTGCCGCACCAGCCGCTCGGCGCCGCGGTCGTCGGCGGCGCCGGGCTCGAGCTTCCCGAGCGTGAGCCGCTCGAACGTGTCGACGTCTTTCTGGTAGCGCCCGAGCGCGTCGTAGAACCGGAGCGCCTCGGCCACCAGCCCCGGCCGCAGCCGGAACGGCGGTTCGTAACCCGCGTCGCGCGCGGCACGGCAGGCCACCATCGCGAGGGCCTCTCGCTCGGTGTCGCGCAGCACGGGCTGACGGATGTCGAGCCGCTCGCCGAGGCGGAAGACCAGTTCGTCGGCGGTGGCAAAGTCTGGCAGGACGACGGCTTCGCGCCCGCCGTCGAGGACGGTGGCTTCGATGGTGCGCACGAGCTGCGCGGCCGCGGCGCGCGTAGGGACGACGACGAGGCGGTCGCGCGCGTCGAGCGGCGAGCCGCCCGTCGCCAGCCCGACCATCGCACGGCGGAACGCCTGGAGGTCCGGCACGCGAACCAGGCGTGTCGTGCGCGGGGTGATCACTTCAGACGGGGAAGCTCCAGCAGATCCTGAATTCCCTTTTGTGCTTGCGACAGCATCAGCAGCGCGCCGGCCGCGGCCGACGACGCTTCCCAGGCACGTGCCACGTTACCAGATGACACGGCTTCCGCGCGCCCCTTCGCGGCGTTTTCGGCGAAGCGCCAGGCGCCGACCAGCATGCTGTGGGTGCCGCGCAGGTCCTCGGGCACCTCGATCCGTTCGAGCCGCTCGGCTCCGCCCGTCAAGCGCGACCGGAGCGACTGCAGCGTACCGAGCGGGGGCCCGTCGAGCCGGCGGATCGCTTCGAGCTGCGGCTGCGACTTGACCAGGCTGAGCAGCTCGCCGCCCACCAGGCGCTGATAGTCGCGATAGAGCGCCTGCCGGAGCACCCACTGGTCACGGAGCAGGCGGAGACGGCGGGCATCCCCGAGGCTGGCCTCGATCGACGCGCGCAGCGACTCGACGATCTCCGGCCGGCGCTGGCCGAGCTTCACGTCCTCGCGCACCAGCCGGTCCATGGTTTTTTCGACGCCGGTAATACGGGCCCGTCCCGCTTCGCGCGTCGCACGCTGCGTCAGCTGCTGCGCCAGGCGGCTGTATTTGCGGTCGATCTCGAAGTCCGAGCGGATCCGCGCTTCGATCGAGGCGCGCGTCGCCGTCAGCGCGGTGCCCACGAGGCCGGCGCCGTTCTCGTTCACCATCACCAGCGCGCTCTGGAGGAGCGCGACGCGATCCGTCGCGTTCGGCGTCATCGCGGCGAGCCGCAGCACCTGATCCAGCTGCTCGCGCTGCGAGGGCATCCCCAATACCGGCTCCAGCGGCACGGCGGGCGCCGAGGCCACGAGCGCCACGTCGAAGTTGGTGGCGCCACCGGCACTCCGCAGGTTGGCGATCGACTCGTCGATGATTGCGACGATCTCGCGCACCTCGTCCTGGCGGTAGCCGTGGTGCTGGTTGGGCCACTCGGCCAGCGCGGCGCGTGCCCGGGTGGCGAGGGCCAGCGCCTGTGCACGGTTGGTGCTGAGCGCGATGTCGTTCAGCACCTTCGCCACCTCGTTGTTGAGGATGGCGAAGTCCTCGTCGCCCTTCGTGTCGGCGTAGTGCTGATAGCGCGCCGACTCTGAATACCGGTCGGTGCGCGGCCAGTCCACCGACGCGGCCAGAATCCACACCACCTGCAGGCGCGGTTCGTTCGGGGAGCCGCCGACCGGCATCGAGAACACCACGCGGTCCTGCACGCGGGTGAATTCGCCGTAGCTGACCAGGGCGCTGCCGTCCTTCAGGAACAGGCGGAACAGCGTGGCGTCGGTGGCGGCCTGCGCCGAGACGGCACATGCCCAAATCACCATCGCGGCGAGCAGTCGCAGCCTAGCGCGCATCGGCCAGAAGGCCATCATTGTACTCTCGGCCCCTCGCCGTTCAGGGGATAGGGGCCCCAAAACGCCCGTCCGCGCCTCCAATGTGGAAAAGCTGTGGACGGGTCGTGCAAATCCTGTGGAGAAGCTGACGACGAAGAAATATTTATGGCCGGATCGTGGCGGAGATCTGTCGTCCGGCGGCATGTGGACGGCGCCTTCGCGGCGCGTTTCGCTTGATCATTCCGCGCACCCGCGTAGGATCGAGCGCTCGACCCGACTTACCCAGCCACCACACACGTGACCGTTCATTGTTTCGAAGAATTCATCGGCGACCGTGCCTTCGTGATCGAAGTCATGGATGCCGGCAACCGGTGGCGTGCCCAGTTGCGGCGGCGCCCCGGGGTTCCCACGGCCATGATGCCGTTCTACGGCGAGTCGCCGGCCGAAGCGGCGCACCGGTTGATCGACTGGATGCGTCGCGCCCACGAGCGTCAGCTGGCGGTCGCGCCCCGGGTCTGACCGGGGAACCCCTGGTGCGTTGAAGACCGCGGCGCGATACTGGTAGCTCGTCCAAGGAGAGCGCGATGGCGAGCTTCGTCGAGTGGGAAATCGAAGGCGTCGAGTTCGTGAACTGCAGCTGCGCCTGCGGCTGCCCCTGCCAGTTCAATTCGCTGCCCACCCACGGCCACTGCCACGCGCACACCTTCGTGCACATCGAGCGTGGCCGCTACGGCGACGTGACGCTGGACGGCTTCTCTCTGGGCTTCCTGGCCGCATGGCCCGGCCCCATCCACATGGGCAACGGAACCTACCGGGCCGTGGTGGACGAGCGCGCCGATCCCCGGCAGCGCGCCGCACTCGAGGCCATCGCTCACGGGCGCGACACCGAGCCCGGCACGCTCGTCTTGCAGGTCTTCTCGACCACGGTCACCAAATTCCTGCCCACGGTCTACGCTCGCATCGACCTGTCGATCGACATCGAGGAGCGCACCGCCTCGCTGCGCGTGCCGGGCGTGTGCGAGAGCACGGCGGCGCCGATTCGGAACAAGAAGACTGGCGCCCCGCAGCGCGCGCGCGTGACACTCCCCGCCGGCTTCGAATTCACCGAAGCGGAATTCGCGGCCGGGACGACCACGGCGACGGGAGACATCGCGCTCGATTTCCACGAGACCCACGCGCATCTGGCGCGGGTGCACTGGTCCACGCACGGCGTAGTCCGCTGACCGCCGAGGCGGCCCCTACGTACTGCTGGACCAGCGCGCGATGTATTCACGCGCGTTGAATTTCTTCGACGTGCTCGCAAACGACATCCAGCGGATGGTGCCGGTGACCGGGCGCTCCGGCCACGGCCGATCGTGCTTGCCCCCGATCGCCCAGGCGATGTTGGCATAGCCGTTGGGATCGCGCCCGTCGAGCAGGTAGCGATCGTTCAGCACCACGGCCAGGTCGAACGCCTCGTCCGGCCGTCGCGTCCACTCGAGGATCTTCTTCGCCCAGTACATCCGCACGTAGCCGTGCATCCAGCCGCTCTCGACCATCTGGCGCTGCGCCGCGTTCCACAGCGGGTCGTGCGTCTCGGCTCCTTCGAGCTGATCGGCGGTGTAGAGCACCGGGCGGCGATCCCGCGCGTGACGGTGCAGCGTACGCAGCGCCCACGGCTCGCAGGCATCGAGGCTGTCGTAGCGCGGGTTGAAGGTGACGAAATTCACCGCCAGCTCGCGGCGGACGATCAGCTGCTCCAGGAAGGCGTCGGTGCCGGGGTGCGAGCCGCCCGCGTCCGCGACCGCCCGCGCCACCTCTCGCGGGCCCAGCTGGCCGAAGTGGAGATAGGGCGACAGGCGGCTGGTGCCGTCGTGCTCGGGATGGTTGCGGTCCTCGTCGTAGGCGTCGAGCCGCCGTCGCACGAACGCGCGCAAACGACGGAGCCCCTCGGTGCGGCCACCCTTCTCGCCGCTCACCGGGCTCACGGACCGATCGCACGGAAAGCCGTCGAGCACGTCGAGCGACGGGCGCAGGTGCGGGAGCCTTCGCGGCAGGCGCCACGGGATCGCGGCGCGCGGTGGTGCGGGCTCGACCAGGAACTCGTCGAGGCGCGCGTGAATGCGCGGCCGAATCGTCCGCGCGGCGTACTGCTCCTTGAGCAGCAGCGCCGACGGCACCACGACGTCGGCGTCCACGGTCCAGAGCGGCACGCGCAGCGCGCGGGCGACGGTGCGCCGCCATCCTTCGGCTTGGCGCAGCGGGCTCTCGTCGCCGACGACGAGCGCCGGCTTCACCGCCGCCAGGAACGGCAGCAGCGCGTGATCCGGCGATCGGCGCAGCACGAACCCGACGCCGCGGCGCGCGAGGGCATCGGCCAGTTCGGGCAGCCCCTCGACGAGAAACCGGTAGTGCCGCAGGTTGGCGCGCTCGACGAACGCGTGCAGGCCGAAGAACGCGACGACCGGCTTCTTCAGCGTGTTGCCCGCCTCGATCGCGACGTCGAGCGCCGGGTTGTCGGCGGCCCGCTGCGCGCGGTGCATCCAGTACACGACGCAGCGCCCGTCGGGATCCAGCGGGCCTGAGCGGCGCACGCGCACGCGCGGATCGCGCTCGGGCGCCTCAAACATGATTGCGGAGCATGAGCTCCTTCGGGTGGGGCTGCAGGTAGACCTGCTCGAGCAGGTAGCCCACGTCGTGGCGACGGGCGTGGTGCGCGATCAAGGTCAACGGCACGACGAGCGGCACGAGGCCGCGCCCGTAGTCGGCAATCGTCGCGGCCAGCTCGCGTCGCGACTCCGTGTCGGCCGCCTCGAAGTAGCCCGCCATGTGCTGCAGCACGTTTACATGACGCCCGCGCGTGGCCGGCACCGCCAGCGCGGCCATGAAGCCGGTCGCATACTCCTCGAACAGCGCGCGGGCGACGCGCCCCTTGGCGCCAGCCACCAGCCGGCCGAGGCGGGCGTAGGCCGCCGGCGCGTGCGCGAGCAGCAGGAGCTTGTGCCGGGCGTGAAAGCGCATGAGATCACCGGCGCGCAGCGTGGCAGTGCCCAGCTCGCGCAGCCGCCGGTAGGCGAATACGCGCTCAATGAACGCTTCGCGCAGTTTCGGATCCCCGAGGCGCCCTTCTTCCTCGAGCGGCAGCAGCGGCTGCGCCTCGGCAAGGCCGGCGGCGAAGAGACCGCGGCCGGTGCGCTCCGCCGCGCCCGACTCGCCGTAGACCTTCACGCGAAACAGGCCGCAGGACGGCGAGTCCTTCTTGAGCACGTAGCCGTCGAGATCGAGCGACGCCAGCTGCCGGACGCGCGCGGCGACGGCGTTCTGAAGCGACCTGGTGACGTCCCGCTTCGTGCGAACGGTCACAAGCCGGACCTCATCATGGCCCCGCTCGAGCCGCATCGCCTCGCGCGGCGTGCCGAAACCGGCCTCGACCTCGGGGCACACCGCCACCCACTCGACGAACGGTCCGAGCAGATCGGTGAGGAACGGATGCCGCTTGTGCCCGCCGTCGTAGCGGACTTCGTTCCCCAGCAGGCAGGCCGACACGCCCAGCCGGAGCTTGGCGGCCTGCCCTTCGGCACTCGATATCACATCTGGAATGCTACCGCGTGCGTGTCAGCGTGACGGACGCCCGTTCTCGCGAGACACTTCGCGCACGAGTTCCGCCACGTCGCGCTCCTTGCCGGTCCAAGCCAGATCGGCCTGCGCGATGATGCCCACGCAACAGCCCTGCGCGTCCACCACCGGCACGCGACGGATTTGGTGCGTCTCCATCATGTGCATGATCTCGGGGACCGGTGTGTCGGCGGTCACGGAGAGGACCGGTTGCGACATGTACTGCTCCGCCGTGTACGCCATCGGGTTCTTGCCGTCGGCGACCACGCGGCAGACGATGTCGCGATCGGTAATCACGCCGACCAGCCGCTCACCGCGATCCACCACCGGGATCTCACCGCAGTCGTTCTGCACCATCAGCTTTGCCACCTGGTCCAACGTCGCCGTTGCCGTGCAACAGGACGGTCCGGTGGTCATGACGTCTCGCGCCAGTGTTGCCATCGCTCCTCCCACTCTGTTTTGCTGGATGCCCTCGTCGATCCATCTCGTCGGCAGAGAGCTGCGCTGAGGAAGGGGCTGCAAGGCGCGTTCCGCGGCGAAGCTCGACCCTGAGCAGAAGATGTGGCATAGGTGAGGCCATGCCGCCGGCATCTTTTCCAATCGCCCCGCCAGTCGAGCCGATGTTGGCCAAGCTCACCGAGGAGCTGCCCGCCGACGGGAGCGGGTTCCTGTTCGAGCCGAAGTGGGACGGCTTCCGCGCGATCGTGTTCCGCGGCGGCGGCGACGTCTTCATCCAGAGCCGCGATCTGCGGCCGTTGGATCGCTACTTTCCCGAACTGCACGACACGTTCCTGGCCTCGCTGCCGGACGGCTGTGTGGTGGACGGCGAGATCGTCATCGCCACGCCAGACGGCCTGGACTTCAACGCGCTGCAGATGCGCCTGCATCCGGCGGCGTCGCGCGTGGCAAAGCTGGCGCGCGAGTGCCCGGCCGCGTTCGTGGCCTTCGACGTGCTCGCGGCGGACGGCGCGGATCTGCGCGACGCGCCGCAGGACGCACGGCGTACGCGTCTCGAAGGCCTCCTGGCCGGCGTAGGCGAGCCGATTCACCTGACGCCGATGACGCGCGATCGGGCGCTCGCCGCCGAATGGCTGCAGCGCTTCGAGGGCGCCGGCCTCGACGGCGTCATGGCCAAGCCGGTCGCCGGCACCTATCAGCCCGGCAAACGCGCGATGCTGAAGATCAAGCACGCGCGCACGGCGGACTGCGTGGTGGCCGGCTTCCGCTGGCACAAGGCGGGGCACGGCGAGCTGATCGGCTCGCTGCTGCTCGGGCTCTACGACGACAAGGATCGCCTGCACCACGTGGGCGTGACGTCGTCGTTCACGATGGCGGCGCGGCGGGCGCTGGCGCAGGAGCTGGCGCCGCTGCGCGAGCACGCCCTCGAGGGGCACCCGTGGCGCGAGTGGGTGGAGGCTCAGGCGGCAATGAGCGGCACGCGGATGCCCGGCGGGCAGAGCCGCTGGAGCGCGGGCAAGGACCTGTCGTGGGAACCGTTGCGGCTCGAGCGTGTCTGCGAAGTGAAGTACGACCACATGCAGGGTGACCGCTTCCGCCATGCGGCGGTGTTCGAGCGCTGGCGCCCCGACCGGCAGCCGCGCGACTGCCGCTACGACCAGCTCGAGGTCACGACTCCGTACGAGCTCGCGAAGGTCTTCGGCGCGGGATAGCGCCGTCCGCGGGCCATTCGCCCTTCGGCCAGTCGTTCACGTCCTCGTCCGGGTCGAGCGCCTCCTGCGCGGGACGCGCCGTCTCTGGCACGTGCTGCAGGTTGACCCGGATACGCGTCCACGTGCGGAAGCGCCCGCGCATCGCATCCACCAGCACATCGGCCGGCTCGAGGTGCGCGGCCGCGTCCGGATGCCGCGCCTTCCAGCGTTCGAGGCCGGCTAATGCCTCGTCCTTTTCGCGCGCCCGCCCGATCTCGATCAGCGGGTGCTTCGGCACGCGGCGCGGTGCGTGGCTGCCGGTCTTCAGACCGGCTCGTTTTGAAGGCGCCACGCGTGGCGCCTCGCCCGCCTGCTTGCGGTAGTGCGGCGGCCACGGCGCGTCGCCCAGCCCTTCCTTCTCCTGTCGGGCCGACAGCTCGAGCAGCGCGTCGAGCGTCGCGGGGTGCGCATCGATGTCGCGATGGCGATCGCCGACGGCGGCAAAGCGCGCCGGCATCGTGGCCAGCGTGAAGTCGGCCGGCTCGCAGGCCTCCACTTCGTCCCACGCCAGCGGCGCCGATACCCGGGCGTCCGGCTTGGGCCGCACCGAGTAGGCGGCCGCCACCGTGCGGTCCTTCGCGTTCTGGTTGTAGTCGAGGAACACGCCGTGTCGCTCTTCCTTCCACCACTTGCTGGTGGCGAGCGCCGGCGCACGCCGCTCCACCTCGCGCGCGAAGGCCAGGGCGGCGCGACGCACCTGGGTGAAGTTCCATCGCGGCTCGAGGCGCACGTAGACGTGCATGCCGCGCGATCCGGACGTCTTGGGCCAGCCGGTGAGGCCGAGGTCGGCCAGCGTCGCGCGCACCACGGCGGCCACCTCGCGCACCTGGCTCCAGGTCACACCCGGCACCGGATCGAGATCGATCCGCAGCTCGTCGGGATGGTCGAGGTCCTCGGCGCGCACCGGATGCGGGTGCAGCTCGAGGCAGGCGAGGTTGGCCATCCAGGCCAGCGACGCGGCGTCGCGCGGCACCACTTCGTGCGCCGTGCGGCCCGACGGGAACTTGAGCTCGACGACCTCCACCCACGGCGGCCGCGACTCTGGCGCGCGCTTCTGGTAGAACGACTCGCCGTCGATGCCGTTGGGGAAACGCAACAGCATGTTCGGCCGGCCGCCGGCCGCGCGGAGAGCGCCATCCGCGACGGCGAGGTAGTAGCGGACGACGTCGAGCTTGGTGTGGCCGGCCTGGGGAAACAACACCTTGCGCGGGTTCGACACCTGCACCTCACGGCCGGCGAGGTTCAAGATCTCGTATTCGGCGGGCGGCGCCACCGCCCAAGCTTAGATCGCCGCACGCTGCCGCTCGCGTGCAGGCCGGCGCGGTTCGTGCAGCGACGAGGGCATGAGGCGGACCTCTCTCCTTCAGCTGGCCGGCGCCGTTTTTGCAACGCTTGCGCTGCAGGCGTGCGACGACGGCCTCGCGTCGACGCCGCCGGCGCCACTCGCGGTTGTGGAACCGGTCGCGCTTGGCGGCCTCAAGCCCGAGACGCTCACCCTGCCCAACTCGGAGAGCTCGGTAAAGTTTGCCGTCATCGGCGACAGCGGGCGCGGCACTCAGCCGCAGCTCGACGTGGCAGCGCAGATGGTGCGCTTCCACGAGCGCTTTGCGTTTCCGTTCGTCATCATGGTCGGCGACAACCTCTACGAGGGCCCGGCCACGCCCGACGACTACCGGGTGAAGTTCGAGGAGCCGTACGCGCCGCTGCTCGCCGAAGGTGTGCAGTTCTTCGCGGCACTCGGGAACCACGACGACCCCAGGGAGATCGACTACGAGCACTTCAATATGCGCGGACGGCGCTACTACCGCTTTGCGCCGCCGGGAAATCTGGTGGCGCGCATCACCACGCCGGTCGCCTTCTTCGCGCTCGACTCGACGTACCTCGACAGCGCGCAGCTGGCGTGGTTCGACGCCGAGCTCGCGGCGTCGCCGGCCGACTGGAAGATCGTCTTCCTCCATCATCCGATCTACACCTCGGGCCGCTACCGTGCGTCGGCTTTCGTGAACCGCTCCACGCTCGAGTCCATCTTCCTTCGCCGGCACGTGAGCGTGGTCTTCTCTGGACACGAGCACATCTACCAGCGGACGACGCTGCAGAACGGCATTCAATACTTCATCAGCGGCGGCGCGGGCTCGCTGCGCCCTGGCGACGGGACGCCGGCGCCGTACATCGCCCGGACCTACTCGGCCGACTATCACTTCATGCTGGTGGAGATCGAAGGCGACGCGCTGAACTTCCAGGCCATCTCACGAACCGGCGAAACGATCGACGCCGGACGGCTGCGGCGCGACTCGGCGCACCAGACTCGCACGCTCACACGGGCGGACACGGCGGCCCCTCGCTGATCAGGCGGACGCGCATTTTGAACGCATCCACCCATCCGGCTACGGGTCTCACGTCGCTGAACAGCCCGCGCTCCTGATCGAAGCGGGCGGCGCGAAAGAGATCGGCGATGTCGTCGTCGGTCAGCCGCTCGAACAGCCGCGCGGCCAACTGACGGCCCGCCTCGCCAACCCGCACGTCCTGGAAGGTGGCCCCACTGTACGGAAGGTGCCGCATCGTGATCCGGCACCGCACCCGGTCGGACCAGATGGTGGACGTCCGCCAGCGCCGCAGGTTGACCTTCCGCGGGCCGAAGGTGGCTCCGAGGTCCTGAAGCAGCATGCGCGGGGCGTCGCAGGCCGTCGCCTCCGGCCAGTCGCGCCGGTCGCACACGAGGCGCTGGTTGTCGGCCTTGTTGTCCCAATGCGCGAGGAACACGGCGACGAGGCGCAGCGCGTCCACCTGCGCGCGAGGGGCGCCGCCGTTCGACGGATTGATGCGACCGAGCTCGGGGAACGCCCAGCCTTCCTGCGTGGCGGTCTCGATGGGCCACGCCTCGTACTTGCGCTCCAGGGCCACCCACTCGTAGTCGTGGAAGCCGTCGTAGTCGATGACCTTCTCGTAGACGCCGCTGACGCGAATCGACTGCACCGCTTTGGACGTGGCGAAAGGCTCGAGCGGGCATCCATAGCAGCGCAAGCGGTGAACGAGTGTGATCTCGTCGGCCGCGAAGCCGAGGGCTCGCAACAAACGCGTGGCCGCGGCCTCGGCAGGAATCTCGGCTCCCTTGCCGTACTTGATGCGGACCTCTTCGCCGGTATCGAGGAGGCAGTTGAACTTCGGAGTCGTGCCGTTCAGCCGCTTCAGCACGAACCGGCACGAGAGCTCCTCGATGACGGGGCTGGCCGGCAGATCCGTGTGGGCGGTACCACGGGCCGGCTCGCGCCAGACCTGCGCTCTGGCAATGGCATCGAGGCGCTCCTCGCTGGAAACGACGCGCGCTGCCGGGTGCCGGACCGGAGCAGTCGCGGTGGCGACGGGTGAGGATGGCGGCTCCGACGACCGCAGGTTTCGCCCTTGAAACCACATCGTGGCTGCAATGGCCAGCAGGGCCGTGAGTACCCCGAGCGAGGCGCGACGCATACCCCTGCGTGTGCAAGCTGTGCGCCCGCATCCTGCCGAGGTGGCGTCTCAAGCCCGGCTGCGCGGTTGTAGACTTCCCCTCGCACGTAGAGGCGGACCTTCAGGTCCGCCTGGAGGGATGTATGACTCGAAGCGTCCTCGGATTCCTGTGCGGAGTGATGGTCTCGATCGCGGTGGTGGCCGCGCAGAACCCCGGCCCCACGGCGGCCCGGCCGGATCCCAACAGCGTCAAGATGGTGGGCGACCGCTTCAAGCCCCTCGCCTACGCTGAAATGAGCGCCCCTCAAAAGAAGATGTTCGAGAACCTGATCTCGGGCGAACGCCGCGGTGCCTCCGGCCCCTTCAACGTGCTGCTGCGCAGCCCGGAGATGGGCGACCTGGCGCAGCAGTTCGGCGCGTCGATGCGCTTCCACTCGTCGATCCCGTCGAAGCTGAACGAGCTGGCGATCATCACCACGGCGCGGCACTGGACGTCGCAGTACGAGTGGTACGCGCACCGGCAGGCGGCTCAGCGAGCAGGATTGAGTCAGGCCATCATCGACGCGATCGCCGCCGGCAAGCGGCCGTCGGGCATGGCGCCCGAAGAAGAGGCGGTCTACAACTTCGTGAACGAGCTGCTGACCACCAAGCAGGTGAGCGACGCAACGTTCAAGGCGGCCAAGGACAAGTTCGGCGAGCGCGGTGTGGTGGATCTGATTGGCGTGAGCGGCTACTACCAGCTCGTGTCGATGCTGCTCAACGTGGACCGCTATCCGCTGCCCGAGGGCACGGCACCCGAGCTGAAGCCGCTGCGGTAAGGCGCGGCCCGCACACTACGCGGACCGCGCAACAGTATCTGGCAAACCGCCTTAACGGCGGTTCGCCATTAGAAGTCGACCTGCACGTTGAAGCGCATGAACCGCGGCAGCAGTACCGCCGTGGGCTGCATCCACCGCGCCCCGTTCGTCGCCGGGTCGTACACGGTCTCGTAGGTCGTCGCCGTGTTGGCGTTCATCAGGTTGTAGATGTCCATGCCGACGTTGGTCCTGTACTTGCCGAATCGCACGACCTTGGCGATGCGCATGTCCACGTTGTTGATACGATCGCCATAGACCTGCCCCGGCAGGATGAGGTTCACGTCCTGCGTGGCCAACCCGGTGGCCAACGGTCGTCCGGTGGCCGTCAGGAACTGCGCGGCGGTCATGCGATAGGTCGCCGTGCGCGAGGCGCCGTTCGTGCCAGGGTCGGCGCCGGGCTGCGCGTTGGCCTGCGACCGGAAGATGGCGCTGACCAGGACGTCGGCCTTGGGCACCGTGTAGGCGGCGAGGCCGCGCACGCTCGTCAGGAAGGGCTCCGCGCGATCGCAGGCCTTCACTCCGTCGACGACGCCCACGGCGATCACTGGCACCGCGGCCGTTCCGAGCGTCGGAGCCATTTCCCTACCGAACCGTGAGTTGTACATGTCGCAGGTGTCGGCCACGCCGCGCCCTGTGCTCGTGCCGCCCTGCAGGCTCAAGCCGTTCTTCATGCGCGCGTTGACCGAGATGTCCACGCCATGCCAGTAGTGGGTCTCGCCGCCGAAGTCCTCGGTGGTGGTGTAGTACGAGTCGGTGGCGCCAAGGGCCTTGAGCGTGTTGCGCGTCAGGAACGTGACCGGATAGCCGCCGCCGTTCGGCAAGCGGGAATCCTGTGGCGCGATGAGCGTGACTTCGTCGTAGTCGGCCGCCGTAAGCGCCCGGTTGTGCGTGGTGAAGAAGTTGCTCCACATGCGGCGGTTGTAGGTGACCTCCACCGCGACCTGCGGCGCGATCTGCTGCTGCACGCCGCCGCTGATCTGCCAATCGCGATTGCGAGTGCCCCAGCCCTCGAGCACCTTCGGATTGACGGTCGTGGTCTGGTTGAACGACCCCCAGTTGAGGGCCGACCACACACCGCACTCGCCGTTGGCTGCCGAATTCAGGAAGTCGCACTGTGCTACGTAATCGCCGCGCCCGGGGGTGCCTGCCGGAAGGTTGGCACCGTCCGACCACGAGCGATTGATCGAGGTCACGAGCGTCGATCCCGCGTTGCTGATGGTGTACGCGTCGCCCGTCCACGCGCCCTGCAGGTACTGCCCCGCGTTCACCTTGAGCGCCGTTTTGCCAGTGCCGAACACGTCGTAGGCGGCACCGAACCGCGGCGTGATGTCCTTGTACCCCTTCACGCCGTCGGTGCGCGGCAGCAGGAACGGACCACCGAACTGGTTGTCGGCGATGATGCCGTTCTCGCCCGCCGGCGCCCAGCTCCTGGCCGTCTCGAACCGCAACGCGGCCTGGACCGTCAGCCGCTCACGCGTCCACTGGTCCTGGACGTACACGGCGTTGTATTGGAGGCTGTTGCTGGTCTCGTTGGTGCCCACGCGCTGCGACAACTGAGTCGGCACGCCGTTGTTGAAGCGGTAGCTGACCTGCTGGCCCACGTAGGTGGTGTTCTTCGCGTTCATGTAGCCCGCCTGGTAGCCCCACTTCATGTTGTGGCTGCCCGAGACGTATGACATCGCGCCGCGCCATGTGGCGTGCTTCTGATTGCTCGACGGCGCGGGATTGAAGCCGCGATAAATGAAGTTGGCGTTCGGCACGCGGGTGAGAGTGCCCGTGGACGGATCGATGAAGCTGCCAGTGGACTGCTCGGTGACGGGAATGAAATCGGTCAGCACCCCATATGGCCGGGGATCACCGTTGTCGGTGTAGAACGCCGAATAGCCGGTTTCGAGCAGCAGCTTGTTCGAGAAGGGCGAGGTCCAGGACCCCTGCATGATCTTCGCGGGTGCGTCCCAGATGCTGCCCGACTCGGGCGACACGGTGGCCGTGCCCGGCGTCACGCCAGGGCCGGAGGCCGTCCAGCCGTCGCCGGGTCCGCGGCACTGATCACCGCCGTCCTTGTAGGCGCCGCCGCTGCAGTTCTTCGTGTAGTCGATGTAGAACCCGAACTTGTTCTTCTGCGTGGCCTGCCAGGTGAGGCGCACGGCGTTCAGCGTCTTGGACGTGGAGTTGCGGACGCTCGGGCTGTCGGCTTTCACCCACCACCAGGAGTTCGGGTCTCCCGCGTTCTTGTTGGCGTACAGGTTCTGCTGCTCCTGATACGTGCCGATGGCGCGCGAGTTGCCGAAGAACCACACGCGGTCCTTGAGAATCGGTCCGCCGATGGCGATGTTGGCGTCGTAGCTCTTGATGAGCGCGGGCTGGTCGCCGAATCCAAGCGACTTCAGGTGGTCGTCGATGTTGCTCGACTGCCCCCACTTGCCAGCCCAGCTCGTAAAGCCGGTGCCGCTGAAGGTGTTGCCGCCGGTCTTCGGGATGATGTTGAAGGCCGGACCGCCGCGGTCGGCTTCGCCGAGGCCGCCCGAAATGGCGACCTGCACTTCCGACGAGTTCGACATGTCGTAGAGGTAGCCGGACACGCCGCCGCCGTTG
>Ga0070673_100000550_pt1 | contig 20266 bp, 16 predicted proteins | sample KBSM23metaG_FD_65342 | JGI IMG/M metagenome (GOLD analysis project Ga0070673, IMG submission 65342) | Miscanthus rhizosphere microbial communities from Kellogg Biological Station, Michigan, USA - KBS M2-3 metaG | ecosystem: Host-associated > Plants > Roots > Rhizosphere > Soil ... | reverse complement strand
GCCAACCTCTGCCACGGCTGCGGCGCCTGCCTGCACGCCTGCCAGTACGCGCCGCCGCACGAGTTCGCGGTCAGCGTGCCGCGGGCGATGGCACGGGTGCGCGGCCGGACCTACACAGCCTACGCCTGGCCGCGGGCCTTCGGCGCGCTCTACGCGCGCAACGGCCTCACCGTGGCCCTGGCGCTGGCGGCGAGCCTCGTCGCCTTCCTCGTGCTCGCGCTGACGCGCAACGGGCAGCTCGCCGATCGGCCGCTGGCCGGCGACTTCTACGCCGTGTTCCCGCACAGCTTTCTCGCCTGGACATTCGGCGCGGTGTTCCTCTACGCCGTGCTCGCGCTCGCGATCGGCGCGACCCGCTTCTGCCGCGACATCTCGACCGGCCGGGCGAGCGCGCCGGCGCTTCGCGAGGCGACAGCGAGCGTGTTCGGCCTGCGCTATCTCGACGGCGGCCACGGCCTCGGCTGCAACGACGAGGACGACGCCTTCACGCTGCGCCGCCGGCGCTTGCACCATTTCACCTTCTACGGCTTCCTGCTCTGCTTCGCCGCCACCTGCGTCGCCACGCTCTATCACTACGGGCTCGGCGAACGCGCGCCTTACCCGCTGCTCAGTCTGCCGGTGCTGCTGGGCACGCTGGGCGGCATCGGCCTTCTCGTCGGACCGGCCGGATTGCTCTGGTTGCACCTGCGGCGCGACCCGGCCCATCGTGAAGACTCGCAGGACGCCATGGATCGGGGCTTCATCGCCCTGCTGCTCCTCGCCAGCGCCACCGGCCTTGCCCTGCTCGCGCTGCGGGACAGCGGCGCGATGGCGCCCTGGCTCGCCGTCCATCTCGGCGTGGTCATGGCCTTGTTCCTGACCCTGCCTTATGGCAAGTTCGCCCACGGCGTGTTCCGCAGCGTCGCGCTCCTGAAATGGGCGATCGAGAAGCGCCGGCCGAGCGCGCTGAAGCTCGGCGACGACTGACGGCAAGCACCGACATTGGAGACCCTGCCATGACGACCTCCGGCAAGCTGTCGATTCCCTCGATGAAGGAGCGCTGCTCCGCGGCCGAGTGGAACGCCCGCGTCGACCTCGCCGCCTGCTACCGGCTGGTCGACCTCTACGGCCTGTCCGACATGATGGCCAACCACATCTCGTCGCACGTGCCGGGCGAGCCCGGTGCCTTCCTCATCAACGCCTACGGGATGATGTACGAGGAGATCACCGCCTCGAGCCTGATCAAGGTCGACCGCGGCGGCGCCATCCTCTCGACGCCGGACTTCGGCGAGCTCGGCTACGGCATCAACAAGGCCGGCTACGTGATCCACAGCGCCGTCCACGCCGCCCGGCCCGACGTCGCCTGCGTCATCCACACCCACAGCTGGGCCTCGATGGCGGTCTCGTCGCTCGAATGCGGCCTGCTGCCGCTGACGCAGACGGCGATGCGCTTCCTGAAGATCGGCTATCACGACTACCAGGGCGTGGTCCTCGACGAGCGCGAGCAGGCCTCGCTGCTCGCCGACCTCGGTCAGGGCGAGGCGCTGATCCTGCGCAACCACGGCGTCCTGGTCGTCGGCCGCAGCGTTGGCGAGGCCTTCAACTGGATGCACCGGCTCGAGCTCGCCTGCCGGGCGCAGATCGGCGCCATGGCCTGCAACACGCCGCTGCGCGGCGTGCCGGCCGACGTGCTCGAGGCGACCTGGAACAACTACCAGCCGAACACCCGCCGCCCGTACGGCCTGATGGAGTGGCCAGCGCTGCTGCGCAAGCTCGACCGGCTCGATCCGGGCTTTCGCGACTGATCGGCCAACCGGAACGGGGAGAGACGACATGCAACGCAGACCGCTGCTCGGCGCCCTGACGCTTGGCTCGCTCGTGCCCGGCTTCGCCCCGGCGCAGGCGCCGGCCTATCCCGCCCGGCCGGTCAAGGTGGTGGTGGCCTTCACCGCCGGCGGCACCACCGACATCCTGGCGCGCGCCGTGGCGCAGAAGCTCGGCGACAGCCTCAAGCAGCCGTTCGTGATCGACAACAAGCCCGGCGCCGGCGGCAATCTCGGCACCGAGTTCGTCGTCCGCGCGCCCGCCGACGGCTACACCCTGATCGTCGGCTCGGTCGGCCCGATGGCGGTCAACAAGACACTGTTCAAGAATCTGCCCTACGACCCGCTGGTCGACCTGGTGCCGATCGTGCAGATCGCCGACGTGCCGAACGTGCTCGTCGTTCCGCCCGAGCTGCCGGCGAAGACCTTCGAGGAATTCATCGCCCACGCCAAGGCCAGTCCGAGCCGGCTCAACTACGGCTCCACCGGCGTCGGCACCTCGTCGCACCTGTCGAGCTTCATGCTCGGCCAGCGCATCGGCGCGGAGATGCAGCACGTGCCCTACAAAGGCGCCGACGCGCTGAACGACCTGCTCGGCGGCCGGCTGCAGTTCATGTTCGCGACCATCCCGTCGGTGATCGGCTTCATCAAGGCCGGGCGCCTGCGCGCGCTCGCGGTCTCGAGCCTGCAGCGCTCGCGTTCGCTGCCCGACGTGCCCACCGTGGCCGAGAAGGGCTTCCCCGGCTTCGCGGCCGGCTCGTGGTTCGGCTTCTTCGCGCCCAAGGGCACGCCGCCGGCGGTCATCGCGGTCATCAACAAGGGCGTCAACGAGGCCCTGCCGGCGCTCGAGGCGCAAATGGTGCGCGAAGGCGCCGATCCGGTCGGCGGCAGCCCCGAGCAGTTCGCCAGGTTCACGCAGCAGGAATTCGACAAGTGGCGGACGATCGTCCGCGAGTCCGGCGCGACGGTCGACTAGCCTTTTCTCAGTTGGCGGTGATCTTGCGCTCGCGGACCACCTTCTCCCAGACCACCGATTCGCTGGCGATGAACCGGCCCAGCTCCTCGCGCGTCGTCGGCGTCGGGATCAGGCCGCGCTTGAGCAGCTCCTCCTTGACGTCGGGCGAGTTCAGCGCCTTCACCAGCTCGCGGTTCCAGCGATCGAGAACCGGCGCCGGCGTCTTGCCGGGGGCGACGAAGGCGTACCAGTTGGTGGCGTTGAAGCCCGGAAAGCCCGATTCGGCGACGGTCGGCACGTTGGCCATGAACGTCGGTCGCTCGAGGCCGGTGGTCGCCAGGGGAATCAGCTTGCCGGCCTCGATGTGCGGCACGGCGGTGGAGGGCACGGAGAAGTAGGCCGCGACCCGGCCGGCGAGCAGGTCCTGCATCGCCTGTGCGCCGCCCTTGTAGGGAATGTGCACGACCTCGACCCCGGCCCGGGCATTGAAGAGCTCGCCGGCCAGGTGCGAGGCCGAGCCGGAGCCGGTGGAGGCGTAGTCGAGGCCGCCCGGCTTGGTCTTGGCGAGGGCGATGTACTCGGCCAGCGTCTTGACGCCGAGTCCGGCGTGGACCACCAGCACGTTCGGAAAGGTGACGCCCATGGTGAGCGGCGCCAGGTCCTTGAGCGGGTCGTAGCCGACCTTCATCATGTGCGGCGCGACCGCCAGCGGCCCGACCGAGCCGAGCAGGATGACCGAGCCGTCGGGCGGGGCGGAGGCGACGTATTGGTGCGCCAGGTTGCCGCCGGCGCCGGCGCGGTTGTCGATGACGATCGTCTGCTTGAGGTTGTCGCCGACCTTCCTGGCGATGATGCGCGCGGCGGTGTCGGCGCCGCCGCCGGCGACGAAGCCGACCACCAGCGTGAGGGTCTTCTGCGGCAGCTCCTGGGCCGTCGCCAGGCCCGCGGCCAGCCAGAGGGTCAGCAACGCGAGCGCGGTCTTCATCGACTTCTATCCTCGGCTTGTCCGGCGGGCGCCGGCCCCGAGTGTCGCCGAGTTCCGGTCGCCGGGAGCGTCCCGTGGAGCCGGGGGCGAAGCGCTACGATGACCGGATCGCATTGCAAGAGATCACAAGCCATGACCCGACTGCTGCACATCGCCCTCGTTGCCGCCTGCACGCTGATCGGCGGCTGCTACGTGGCCCCCTATCCCTACCCGGCCCCGCCCCCGGCCTATCAGACGGTCACGTCGCCGCCGAACTTCGACAAGTCCTGGGATGCGGCGCTCGGCGCCGCCGCCGACGTCGGCGTGCAGATCACCAACGCGGATCGTGCCAACGGCCGCATCACCGGCAGCAAGGCGGGCGCAGCGGTCACCATCGAGCTGCGGCCGCAGTCCGACAACACCTTGCAGGTGATCTTCAGCGCGCCCGATTCCAAGGAGACCAGCCCGACGCTCAACGCCCGCTGGCTGGCCGTGTACAACCAGCGGATGGGGCGATGAAGGCCAGGAGGATCGCCCTCGGTCTGGTCGGCGCCCTCGTCGTCGCCGGGGCCGTCGGCTGGTTCAGTCTCGACAAGGAGGCGCGCGGCCTACTCGCCACGTTGCCGACCAACCGTGATGTTCTCTTCTGGAGCCAGCCGCAGCGCGACGCTGCCTTTCGCGCCCTCGATCGGCTGCCCGTGCTGGCCAAGGCGCGGGACGTGCCGGCCGGCGGCACGCCGATGCCCCTGCCGTCGGGCCCGCCGCTGCAGCTGCCGCTCGACGTCGACGCCTACATGGCCGGTCAGCGCAGCGCGGCCCTGCTGATCGTCCATGACGGGAAGCTGCGCCTCGAGCGCTACGGCCTCGGTTTCGACAACAGCGGCCGCTGGACCACGTTCTCGGTCGCCAAGTCGATCACCTCCACGCTGGTGGGCGCGGCGATCAAGGACGGCTACATCCGCAGCATGGATGACAAGGTCAGCGACTACATCCCGGAGATGAAGGGCTCGGCCTACGACGACGTCAGCCTCCGCCAGTTGCTCACCATGACCTCCGGCGTGAAGTGGAACGAGGACTACGCCGACCCGAACTCCGATGTTGCCAAGTTCAACAACCACAAGCCCGAGGAGGGCGTCGACGCCCTGGTGAGCTACATGCGCAAGCTGCCGCGCGAGGCGCCGGCGGGCACGCGCTGGCTCTACAGCACCGGCGAGACCAATCTCGTCGGCGTGCTTCTCGGCCGGGCGACGAAGAAGCCGCTCGCAACCTACCTCTCGGAGAAGATCTGGGTGCCGGCCGGCATGGAGCAGCAGGCGACCTGGATCCTCAACCGCAGCGGCAAGGAGATCAGTGGCTGCTGCATCCAGGCCGCGCCGCGGGACTTCGCCCGCTTCGGCGTCTTCATCGCCAACGGCGCCCGCGTCGACGGCAAGAGCATCGTGCCCGAGGGCTGGCTGGCCGAGGCGACGAGCGAGCGCACCGGCATCCGCCGGCCGGGGCGCGGCTACGGCTACCAGTGGTGGACCTACACCGACGGCACCTTCGCCGCGCGCGGCATCTTCGGCCAGGGCATCTTCATCGACCCGAAGCGCAAGGTCGTCATCGTCTCCAACGCCAACTGGGCGGGCGGCGCGACCGACCGGGTCGCCAGCGAGGCGCGCGAGGCGTTCTACCGGACGGTGCTGAAGGCCGTCGACGACGAGGCCGCCGGGATGGCGAGCTCGCCGGCCAAGCTCTGAGGGGCGCCGTCGGACCCGGCGTCGGCGCGCTCGCCGTCCGCACCCCGGCCGTCGCGGCGGGCGGACCGGTTCTTCGCGGCCTCCGGCCCTGATTCCAGGACGGCGTCAGTGTTTTCGGAAGCACATGCTTGACAAGTAAACAATCGACTTCTACAGTGTCTTAATGCTTTAGTCCTGAAGCATTCGAACCGGGGCGATTTCTCCGGTACCTGTGGAAGCGATCTCACCATGAACGCATCGGAACTCACCATCGTCCTTGTCCACGGCGGCTTCGTCGACGGCTCTGGCTGGGAGGGAGTCCATGACCTCCTGAGAAAGAACTGCCACACCGTTGCCATCGTCCAGAACCCGACGACCTCGCTTGCCGACGACGTGGCGTTCACGAAGCGGGTGATCGCCGCCCAGCCGGGCAAGAGCCTGCTCGTCGGCCATTCCTACGGCGGTGTGGTGGTCACCGAGGCGGGTACCGACCCGAAGGTGGCGGGCCTGGTCTACATCGCCGCGTTCGCCCCGGACAAGGGCGAATCGGTCGCCTCGCTCATCAAGGACCCGCCCCCCGGCGCCCCGGTGCCGCCGATCCTGCCGCCGCAGGACGGCTTCCTGCTCCTCGACCCGTCGAAGTTCGCCGCCTCCTTCGCCGCCGACGTGAGCGAGCCGAAAGCGAGCTTCATGGCCGCATCGCAGGTGCCATGGGGCGTCGACGCCCTGGGCGGCCGTGTGACAGAGCCGGCGTGGAAGTCCAGGCCGAGCTGGTACCTCGTCGCCACCGAGGACCGGATGATCCCGCCGCCGGCGCAGCGTCAGATGGCGCAGCGGGCGGGCGCGGCGGTCAGTGAAGTGGCGGGCAGTCACGCGATCTACGTCTCGCAGCCGCAGGCCGTCGCTTCGCTGATCGAGAAGGCCGTGGCCGCGCTCGCGAAGTAGCCGCACGGATCGCCCCGCCACGGCGGCAGGGCGAGCTCCGGGACGCTGGCGGGCGGCCGTGGGCGGCACGCCGATTGCTGTGCGTGCGCTCGCCCCGGCCGTTTTGCAGCGGCCGCACCGACCAGGTCCGAGGAGACGCGCCCTGGCTGACCTTCGCCTCATCCTTCCCGGCGAGACCCGCATGGCCGCCTTGATGCGCGGCCACGACTGGTCGCGGTCGCCGCTCGGCGAGCCGCAAGCCTGGCCGAGCGCGCTGCGTTCCGTCGTCGGGCTGATGCTCGACTCGCAGGTGGCGATGTTCGTTGCCTGGGGGCCGGAGCTCGGCTTCCTCTACAACGATCCCTACGCCGAGATCCTCGGCGCGAAGCATCCGCAGGCTCTCGGCAGTCGCTTCCGCGACGTCTGGTCCGAGATCTGGCCGGACATCGCGGGCCTGGTCGATGCGGCGATGGCCGGCAGCGCCATCTATCGCGAGGACCTGCCGCTGGTGATGAACCGGCGCGGCCACGACGAGCAGACCTGGTTCACCTTCTCCTACTCCCCGGTGCGCGACGCCGACGGGGCCGTCGCCGGCATGTTCTGCACGGTCTGGGAAACGACCCGGAAATTTCGTGCCGAGCAGGCCCTGCAGGAGGCCAACCACACGCTGGAACGCCGCGTGAGCGAGGCCGTCGCCGAGCGCCAGGTGCTGGCCGACATCGTCGAGGCGACCGACACGATCGTGCAGATGCTCGACATGCAGGGCCGCTGGATGGCGTTCAACCGCGCCGCCCGGGAGGCGCTCGGCCGTGTCTACGGCGTCGAGCCGCGGATCGGCAGCAGCCTGTTCGACGCCTTGGCGCACATGCCCGAGCATCAGGCCGCGGTGAAGGCGTTCTGGCAGCGGGCGCTCGAGGGCGAGGAGTTCGTCCAGACCGCGGAATTCGGCGACCCGGCCCACGAGCTTCGCACCTACGAGATCAGGTTCAACACCCTGCGCGGACGGGACGGCGCTCCGATCGGCGCCTACCAGTTCGTGACCGACGTGACCGAGCGGCTGGCGGAGCAGGCCCGGCTGCGCGAGGCCGAGGAGGCCCTGCGCCACGCGCAGAAGCTGGAATCGCTGGGCCAGCTCACCGGCGGCGTGGCGCACGACTTCAACAACCTGCTGCAGGTCGTCCTCAACGGCATCAGCCTGATCGAGCTGCGCGGCGATGCGGCGTCGAGCCGCGACACGCTCGACGGCATGCGCCGTGCGGTCCGACGCGGCACCGATCTCACGCGCCACCTGCTCGCGTTCTCGCGCCGCCAGGCGGTGCATCCGACCTCCCTCGACCTGCGCCGCCATCTCCACGGCATGCGCGAGATGCTGACGCGCTCGTTGCGCGGCGACCTGCAGGTCGAGATGCGCTTCGGCGCCGACCTCTGGCCGGTGGAGCTGGATGCCGGCGAGCTCGAGCTGGCGGTATTGAATCTCTGCGTCAACGCGCGCGACGCGATGCCCGCCGGCGGAACGATCTCGATCAGCGTCGACAACGCGCCGCAAGCCCGCGCGGCCAGGCGGGTGGGCGACTTCGTCCGCCTCCGCATCGCCGACTCCGGCGTCGGCATGACGCCGGAGGTGCGGGCTCGCGCCTTCGATCCCTTCTTCACGACCAAGGAAACCGGCAAGGGCTCCGGGCTCGGCCTGGCCCAGGTCTACGGCTTCGCCACCCAGGCGGGCGGCGACGTGCAGATCGAAAGCAGCCCCGGCCTCGGCACGACGGTGACGCTGCTGCTGCCGCGAAGCCATCACGGCGCCGTCGGGCGAGAACGCGAACTGCCCGCCGGTGCGGCCGGCGACGGGGGCGGGCGCCTGAAGGGTCGGGTGCTCCTCGTCGAGGACGATCCGGAGGTCGCCTCGCTGACCGCGGAGATGCTGCGCGGCCTGGGGTTGATCGTGGCCCACGCCGGCACCGCGGACCTGGCGCTGAGAACCCTGGCCGAGCAGGTCGACATCGACATCGTGTTCTCCGACGTGATGATGCCGGGCGGCATGAGCGGCATCGAGCTGGCGCAGGAAGTGCGCCGCCGCCGGCCCGATCTGCCGATCGTCCTGACCACCGGCTTCGAGCTGTCGGCGGCGCAGGCCCGCAACGAGGAGATCACGCTGCTGCCGAAGCCCTACGGCATGGAGGAGCTGGCGGCGGCCTTCTCGAAGGAGCTGAAGCAGCCGGCCTGATGCATCCCGTCTCGGCGGACCGTCCGTCCCTCCTCCGGACTCGTGCGGCGAAGTCGTTCAAACTTGCGGCAGTCCCTCGGATATCCCCCATGGCCGCTGCCGCTTCCCTGCGCCTCGAAAACTCCTACGCCCGCGAGCTCCAGGGCTTTTCCGTGCCCTGGCGCCCGGAGGCCGCACCGGCGCCGAAGTCGCTGTTCTTCAACGCGCCGCTGGCCGAGGAGCTCGGTCTCGACGCCGCCGTCCTGGCGGGCGAGGCCGGCGCTGCTCTCTTCGCCGGCAACACCGTTCCCGAAGGCGCCGAGCCGATCGCCCAGGCGTATGCCGGCCATCAGTTCGGCGGCTTCTCGCCGCAGCTCGGCGACGGCCGGGCGGTGCTGCTGGGCGAGGTGATCGATCGCGCCGGCCGGCGCCGCGACATCGCCCTGAAGGGCTCCGGCCGGACGCCGTTTTCGCGCGGCGGCGACGGCAAGGCGGCGGTCGGGCCGATGCTGCGCGAGGTGCTGATCGGCGAGGCGATGCACGCCCTCGGCATCCCGACCACGCGCGCGCTCGCGGTCGTGGCCACCGGCCAGCCGGTGTTTCGCGAAACCGTGCTGCCGGGCGCGGTGCTGACGCGGGTCGCGGCCAGCCACATCCGCGTCGGCACGTTCCAGTACTTCGCCGCCCGCGGCGACGTTGAGCGGGTGCGCCAGCTCGCCGAGTACAGCATCGCCCGCCACGACCCCGACCTCGTCGGCACGCCCGGCCGCTTTCTCGCCCTGCTCGAGCGCGTGTCCGCGCGCCAGGCGGCGCTGATCGCGCAGTGGATGAACGTCGGCTTCATCCACGGCGTGATGAACACCGACAACATGACGATCTCCGGCGAGACGATCGACTACGGCCCCTGCGCCTTCGTCGAGGCCTACGATCCGGCGGCGGTGTTCAGCTCGATCGACAGCCGCGGCCGCTACGCGTTCGGCAACCAGCCGGGCATCGCCCAGTGGAACCTGACGCGGCTGGCCGAGACGCTGCTGCCGCTGATCGCCGAGGAGCCCGAAGACGCCGCCAAGCAGGCCACCGTGGTGATCGAGGCGTTTCCGGCCCTCTATCGCCGCCATCTGCTCGCCGGCCAGCGCACCAAGCTCGGTCTGCGCGCGGCGCCGGAAGACGACGATGCCGCCGACACCGCGCTGGCGAAGGACTGGCTCGAGCTGCTGCACGCCGGCCGCGCCGACTTCACGCTCGCCTGGCGGCGCCTGGCCGACGCGGCCGACGGCGACGAGACGCCGCTGCGCGCGCTCTTCCTCGATCCAGCGGCGCCGGACGCGTGGCTGGTCCGGTGGCGCGAGCGCTGCGCGCGCGACGACGAACGCGGCCTGCCGGAAGGAAGCGCCGAGGCGCGCGCGGCGCGCATGCGCAGCGTCAATCCGTGGGTGATCCCGCGCAACCATCGGGTCGAGGAAGCGCTCGCCGCCGCCTCGGACGACGACGACCTCGGCCCGTTCCACCGGTTGCTGACGGCCCTGGGTCGCCCCTACGACGAGATCGCCGACAACGCGGCGTACGCCGAGCCGGCGCCGGTCGAGGTCACCGCCTGCTATCGCACCTTCTGCGGCACCTGAGGCCGGCGCTGCCGGCTGGCATCGCCGCGCCGGGGCGGCAGCCGGGCCGTCACCAGGAGTTGCGCAGTTCGCGCAACTTGACGAACACGGTCTTCGGATCCGGGTTCTCGGGCAGGTCGGGAAAGGCCGCGCGCAGCGCCGCGATCACGCTCGGGCTGCGCAGGCGCAGGAAGGTATTGACCTTCTTCTCCTCGGCCATCGTCGTCACCCGCCCGGTCGCCGGATCGTGGCCGGCCACCTCCGGCAGCAGCGCCTTGGCAGCGGCGTTGTCGGGCTCGCGCGCCAGCGTAAAGCGCAGGTTGTTCTCGATGTAGTCGTGCCCGGGATAGACGCGGGTGTTCTCCGGCAGCCTCGCCAGCTGCTCGACGAAGGTGGTGTAGAGGTCCTCCGGGTTGCCGCCGTTGTGACAGTTGCCGGCGCCGGCATTGAACAGCGTGTCGCCGGAGAAGAGGGCGGGCTCGTCGGTGTGCGAGCGCAGGCAGATGTGGCACATCGTGTGCCCCGGCGTGTCCATGCACTCGAGCTCGACCGTCTTGCCGACCTTGATCACGTCGCCGGCCTTGACGCCGCGGTCCACCCCGGCGATGCGCGCGCCGGCGCGGTGATGGGCGATCACCTTGGCGCCGGTCGCCGCCACCACCGCGGCGTTGCCGCCGGTGTGGTCGTGGTGCTCGTGGGTGTTGAGGATCTGCGTGATCTGCCAGCCCTTCACCCGGGCGGCATTCAGGCATTTCTCGTGGTCCAGCGGGTCGATCGCCAGCGCCTCGCCGCTCTCCGGGCAGGCGATCAGGTAGTTGTAGTTTCGGTAGGCGTTGCCGGTCCAGATGCGCTCGACGATCATGGCTGCTCCAGGGGGTCGGATTCGTGCTCGGGCGATGATGCCATCGCCCTTTGACCCGCGCGCCCTCAGGCAGGCTGCGTCGCCTTGCCCGCGGTCCAGCGCTCCAGGGAGGCGCGCGCGCCGTTCGTCGCCGGATCCATCTGCGCGTCGTGCCCGGGCCGCTTGGCGCAGAGCTCGATGACGTAGCCGTTCGGATCGCGGAAGTAGATCGAGTCGATCATCCCGTGGTCCGAGGGGCCGCGGCATTCGAGGCCCTGCGCCTTGGCCTTGGCCATCATCGGCGGCAGCACGTCGGCGGCGACCTCGAGCGCGATGTGCAGGTCGAAGTCGTGCTGCGGCTTGAACTCGAACGGCATGTCCGGGGCCTCGAAAAAGGCCAGGTGCGAGCCGTCGTCGAGCCGGTAGAAGGTGTGCAGCGCGTGGGTCTCGCGGCCGGTCTTGGTGCGGCCGATCTCGAACGCCTGCACCAGCGGCAGGCCGAGGAAGTCCTCGTAGAAGCGGCGCGTCTCTTCCGAGTCGCGGCAGCGGTAGGCGTTGTGATGCAGCTTGCGAATCATGGCGAACGGCTCCCTGTGTCTCGATGCGGGGCGATCAGACGGCCACCATCGGCTTGGCCTTCAGCGACTCGGCGAAGCCGTCGATCACCGACCAGACCTTGGACCAGCTCTTGAGCGACTTCATGCGTCCGAGCCAGGCGCGCACGTTCGGGTAGGCGGAGAGGTCGCTGCCGATCACCTCGGCCAGCGCCACGTACGAGACGGCGTGATAGTCGGCGATCGTGATCGCGTCGCCGCACAGGTACTTGTTGCCTGTTCCCAGGATGTGGTCGTTCAGCACCGAGAGCCAGGTCTGCGCCCGCTCCTTGGCGCGCTCCAGCGTGGCGGCCTGGGCCTCGTCGCTGCGCCGCTTGTGGCTGTCGAAGATCTGCGGGTAGACCAGGCCGTAGACCAGGTCGCTGCACAGCTGGGTGCTGGTCCAGTCCATGCGCTCGTTGACCCGCGCCCGCTGCTTCAGGTCCTTCGGGTAGGCCGGCGAGCCGGTCTTCTCGGCCAGGTACTTGAGGATCGCCGAGTTCTCGGTCAGGACGAAGTCGCCGTCCTCGAGCGTCGGGATCAGCCGGTTCGGATTGAGGCTCGAATAGGGCGGCTTCATGTGCTCGCCGGTGAACAGGTCGACGACTTGCATCTCCAGCGGGATGCCGCTTTCGGCGGCGAACAGCATGACGGTGCGCGAGGTCGTGGAGATCGGGTGGTAGTACAGCTTCATGAGGGTGGGGTCCTTCGATGCGGAGGGTCCGGCGCGGGCGAGGCGTCAACGATAGGCGTGTTGCTTTCCATTGTCGATCTCGAGGCCTACGATGCCCGCCTCGCGGCCTTCGGGGGGTGTCGCCATGGTCGGATCGTCGCCGCACAGGATCGGCAAGTCGGACGCGCAGCACCACATCGTCGTCATCCAGCGCGTGCTGGGCGCGAGCGACGATGCCGAACGCGATGCAGCCCTGGTCGAGGGCTTCGCCCGTTTCGGCATGGGCCTTCTTGCCAGCCTGGGCTACCTCGCCGAGATGGAGGGCGAGAACAAGGCGCGCTTCGCCGAGCTGATCGAGCAGTCGCAGGACACGCTGCTGCGCTGGGTGCGCGGCGACCGGATGACGACCCGTGCCGACGAGGACGAGCGCCGGATCGCGGTCGCGGAGGAGATGCTGGCGCGGGCGCCCGACGACGGCAACGCGGCCGGCTGGCTGGTCCGGGCACTGCTCACCCTGCCGGAAGGGCATCCGCAGCGCGACACGGAACGGGCCGAGGCCCTGGCGCGTCGGCGCCTGGCCACGGCGCGCGGCGGCGGCGATGCGGTGTCGTTCCTGCTGGCGGCGATCGACCTGCTCGACTACGAGCTCGCCGCCGAAGCCGAAGCCGGGCCTCTCTACGCCGAGGCACGGCAGCGGCTTCCGGTCGAGGGCGAGCCGCAGCTGCCGCGCCAGCTCGACGTCGCCTCGCTCCATTTCCACGTCATGCGGGCGATCGGCGCCCGCGACGGCGAGGAGCCCGAGCGCTTCGCGGCCCAGCTCGCGCTCGCCCGGGCCCGCGCCGGGGCGATCGGCAGCGAGGCCTCGACCGACCGGCGGCAGCGCCAGAGCCGCATGCTCTACGCGATGCTGGTCGATATGGACGAGACCGACCCCGCCGGCGCCGCTGCGGCCTGGGCGGCGGTGAACAGCGGTGCCGAGGAGCCGGACGACCTGGACCTCATCGTCCGCTACCACGAGGGCCGGGTGCGACTCTCGCTCGGCGAGCACGAGACCGCCGCGCGCCTGTTCGCGCCGCTCCTGGCGCCGGCGCGCAGCGACTACCTCGGCGCGATCCGCGACGCCGAGGTCGAGGACCGGGGCGAGTACTTCAGCAAGCTGAGCGCGCACCACGCCTACGCCCTGGGCGCGCTCGGCCGCTGGGACGAGTCGCTGCGCGCCCTCGACGGCGCGCGGAGCCTGAGGCTGAGGCAGCGCGCCGGCCTGCGCGCGTCGCGGCGCGGCCGCACGCTGCTCGGCCTCGAGCGCGAGCTCTACGCCGGCGAGCGAGGCGTGCCGCTCGATCCGGCGGCGCCGCGCGCCGGCCGGGCCGAGGGCGGCGACCGCCTGCACGGCCAGGTGTCGCGGCAGGCGCGGATGTTCGAGCGCTACCGGCGGCTGCGTCCGGAGCTCGACGCCGCCGTGCTCGAATCGCCGGGCATCGCCGCCCTCGCCGCAGTCCTCGGCGAGGGCGAGGCCGTGCTTTCGCTCGGCAACAACTTCACCGGGACGGTGGCCGTGCTCGTCTGTCACGGCGATCGGGACCAGCCGAGTCGGGCCGCGGTGTTCCCCGAGTGGACCAACGAGCACTGGATCGGCCTGATCGGCGGCGACGAAACCGCGCCGGGCTGGCTGTTCGCACTCGGCGCGCCGGAACTCGGCCTCGACCATGCGGACGTGCTCGACCGCCTGCTCGAAGGCGTCGACGCCGGCCTCGGGCGCTGGATCGCCGGCGCGGTGCGCGAGCTCGGTGTGCGCCGGCTAACGGTCGTCGCCCATCGCTTCCTGCACCTGCTGCCGTTCTGGGCCCTGCCCTCGCTCGCCGCCATCGAGGTGGCGAGCGCGCCCAGCCTCGCGCACCTGATCGCCGCGCGCGCGCCGCGGCGTCGCGCGAGCCCGCGCCGGGCGGTGATCGTCGAGAACCCGAGCGGCGACCTGCCGCTCGCCGCCGCCGAAACCGCCGCGGTCCAGGGCGCGCTCGCCGGCGCCGGCTTCGCGACCGAGACCTTCGCCCAGCAACGGGCGGTCGAGTCGCTGGTCGGCCCGGCGCTCGGCGAGGGCGGCGTCCTCCACTTCGGCGGCCACGGCCGGTCGGACACGGCGCGCGAGCGTGCCTCGGCGCTGCTGATGCATGCCGATCCGGGCGCGCTCGGCCTGCCGGCGGTCGATCCGCTGGGCGCGCTCGCCGCCCAGGTGGGCGAGTGGGAGGAGGACGAGGCCGGCGAGCGCTTCGCCGATGCCGGCACGCTCGGCCGGCTGCAGGAACGCCGCCGCGAAGACGGCAGCGTGAGCGAGCGCAGCCTCGACTACAGCGCCACCGGCACGCTCTGGACCGCCTATGGCCGCGACGGCGCCGCCTTGCGCAGCGCCGAGCTCTGGTCGGCCGGCGACATCGCCGTCGGCGCGCAGCTCGGCCGGCTCGGCATCGCCTTCCTGTCGGCGTGCGAGACCGGCAGCGGCGGCTTCGAGCCGATGATCGACGAATACGGCGGCCTGCCGGCGGCGCTGCTGCTGGCCGGCGCCGGCACCGTCGTCTGCAGCCTGTGGCCGGTGCCGGAGTCGCTGACGCTGCTCGCCGCCGACCTGTTCTATCGCCACCTCGCGGCCGCCGACGAGCGCTTCGACGTCGTCGGCGCGGTCCGCGCCTGCGGTCGCGAGCTGCGCGAGCTGCCGCGCGACGCTGCCCGCGAACGGCTGCTGGCGCTGCGCGGGCGCACCGCCGATCCGGCTGCGCGCTTCATGCTCGAGGCGGCCGCCTGGCGCTTGCGCGATGGCCCCGAGCACCCGTACGCTCGGCCCGTGCACTGGGCGGCGTTCTTCGCCGTCGGCGCGCCGCAGGTCCGGTTCGCGAAAGCAAGACGCGGGAGAGCGTGATGGGACTTCTCGACAAGCTGATCGAAGCGCCCGGCCTGGGCGGGGCGGTCGCCGGCGGCCACGAGGCGCGCACGCTCGACGTCAGTGGCGCGAGCGACTCGCAGGTGCTGGGCACGCTGGTCACGACCTTCGGCAGCGACGAGGAATGCGCCGAGATCCGGGTGCTGCGCGACGGCGGCCTGCTCGGCGTGGTCCGCCGCGAAGCGGCGCTCGGTGTGGTCGGCGAGGGCCAGAAGGGCTGGGGCTCGTCGGACCCGATGTGGCTTCCGGGCGTGGCCAACTACAGCACCACGAGCTGGTCCTGCCCGCTCGGACCGCCGCACTACAGCGTCACGCTGATCGTCCTCGGCGACACGCCCACCTGTCCGCATCATCCCGGCCAGAAGCTCGTCCTGGACGCCTGAGCGCGGCGCCGATGAAGCTCGACGGATTGATCGACAGCGGCCTCAAGGAGATCGGTCCGCGCCTCTCGCTGATCGGCCTGCTGCCGCTGCTGGCGCTGTTCGGCCTGATCGCCGCGCTGCTGGCCAGCGGTGCCCCGGGCTCGGCGCCCGATACCGCCAAGCTCATCGCCGCGGCCAAGGACCCGGGCGGGGGCGACGCGCTGCTGCTCGTCGCCGGGCTGCTGGCCCTGGCCCTCGTCGTCCATCCGCTGCAGCTGACGCTGGTGCGCCTGCTCGAGGGCTATTGGGGCAACACGCGCGGCGCGCGCTCGCTGGCGGCTTGGTGCACGGCGCGCCAGGCCAGGCGGCGCCAGGCGCTGGTCGACGCCTTGCGCTATGAAGGCGAGGGCCAGCCCGACGCGGCGGCCCTGCAGCGCATGCAGGCGAGCGCCGCGGCGCTCCTGCAGGGCTTTCCGGCATCGCCCGAGCGGCTGATGCCGACCGCGCTCGGCAACGTGCTGCGCGCCGCCGAAGACCGGCCGCAGCGTGCCTACGGCCTCGACGGGGTGACGGTCTGGCCGCGCCTGTTCCCGCTCCTGCCGGAGACGATGCGAAACCTGCTCGCCGACGCGCGCAACCAGATGGACGTGGCCCTGCGCTTCGCCGCCGTGTTCGTGCTCGCCGCGCTGGTGTGCGCGGCGCTGCTCTGGCGCCATCCGCCCTGGGCCGCGCTGGCGTTGGTCGGCCTTTTTCTCGCCTGGCTCTCGTATCGCGCCGGCGTGCAGGCGGCGGCGGCCTACGGCCAGCTGGTCGAGGTGGCGTTCGACCTGCATCGCTTCGCTCTCTACCCGGCGCTGCACCTCTCGCTGCCGGACGACCCCGACGCGGAGCGCGTGCTCAATGCCGAGGTCTCGGCGGTGCTGCGCCAGCGCGTGCGTCCCGGCTACCGCTACACCCATCCGCCGCCGCCGAAGGCAGGGTAGGCGCGGCCCTCACCCCGTGCGCGTGAATCCGTCGGCGCTCCAGCGCTCGCTGCCCGGGCCGTGGTGCATGAAGAAGAGGCCCTCGGGGTCGTAGCGCTCCTTCACCGCCAGCAGCCGCGCATAGTTCGCGCCCCAGAACGCCTCCTGCCAGCGCGGCTCGAAGTAGTTGCTCTCGGAGACGTAGGCCGCGGGCCGGGGCACGAGCTTCCTGATCTCCTCCATCGCCCGGGCGATCGCCTGGCTCGCGCTTCGGGCGGCATCGACGGCAGGCTCGCGGCCCGTCACGCCCGGGTACGCCGGCCCTTCGGCCGCGCCCATGATCAGGAGCGCGAAGGCGGTGAGGACGGCCGGGTTGACGGCCGTGTCCCGCGCCGCGGCCAGGACTTCCGGCGAGGCGCCGGCCAGCCCCTTGTTGAGGTGCAGCGACAGGCCGCGGTGCCGACTCGCGGCGAAGAGCGCATCGGCGAGCTCGCTTCGCCGGCCCGGCGCCAGCAGCGACGCCGGCAGCCAGGCGGAGTCGTAGCCGTGCATGAACTGGCCGGCCTGTCCCTGGTCGCCGGGCCAGAACACGTTGGTCTCGGGTGCGCCGGGCCGGTCGTCCCGCTTGATGAAGCCGAGCATGCGCTTGACGAGCGTCGGCGACCAGAAGGTGCGCGCCGAGGTGGCGACGATCTTCAACGGCGAGAACTCGACCTTCCATTCCTTGTCGGCGTCGAGGGCATCGAGGAACGGCGCCCACACCGCCTTCGCTCCGCTTCGGTCCAGGCCCTGGAACACCATCGAGACCTTGAGCACGTTGTCGGGCCGGAAGCGGATCTGCTCGCCCCAGTGCGGGTTCACCAGGCTGGCGCTGCAGAAATCGAGCGTCATGCCGACGAGCCGGCGAAAGGCCGCGGGCGACGCCGCCTGCACCGTCAGGTTGACGGCGCCGAAGTCCTGGGGCAGGGGATGCACGCGCAGGGTCATCCGGGTGACGATGCCGAGGCTGCCGCCGCCGCCGCCCTTCAGTCCCCAGAACAGCTCCGGCTCGCTGCAGGCGTTGGCGATGCGCACCGCGCCGTCCGCGGTCACGACCTCGGCTTCCAGCAGGTTGCCCGAGGCCAGCCCGAAGGCCTTGGAGAAGCTGCCGAAGCCGCCGCTCTGCACCAGCCCGGCGACGCCCACCGTCATGCAGCCGCCGCCCTGGACGTAGCCTCCGCCCTGGGTCGTGACCGCGTCGTAGACCTGCGACCAGAGCGCGCCGGCACCGACCGAGACGGCGCGCACCGGCCCGGCCTGACCGGCGCAGCCCTGAGCCACGAAGGCGTCGTGCAGCGTCACGGTCGACATCCCGCGGGCCCACACCAGGAGCGAATCGGCGGCGTTCGAGGTGCCCTGGTAGCTGTGCCCGCCGCCCTTGACGACCAGCCGCAGGCGATGGGCGCGGGCGAAGTTCACCGCGGCGACGACGTCGGCGGTGCGCCGCGCCGCGACCGCATAGGCGCTGGCCCGCGAGACCCAGGCATCGACCCAGCCGAAGGTCTGGGTCAGCGCCGGGTCGTCGCTCATGACGTAGGGATTGGCCGCCGAGGCGAAGCGTTGCGTGCAGGCTGGCGCCGACGCGGCGGCCAGGCAGTCGGCGAACGGCGACTTGAGGGCGACGAGCGAGCCGCCGACGGCCTCGTCCAGCGCCTTCCAGCGCGACCCGTCCGGCCAGCCCGGATCGCCGGGGCGCACCCGCGAGAAGATGCCGACAGCAGGCGCGGCCGCCGCTGCCCCCAGCCAGGCAACGGGTGCGAGGCGCACCGTCGCGAGCACCTTCAGCAGGCGGCGCCGCCCGGGCTGCAGACGACGATTTCCCGGGCTCGCGCGCATGCGCCGACGATAGCAACGACCGCTGCCCTCGGCGAGGCCGGGCCGGCGCGGTCTGCCCGTGCCGCTCGTCGGGACCCCGGAGATGAGCGGTGCCGTCCCCGTTGGCGGCAGGGAACGGCTGATCCACACTCCGGGCATGGGCTCGCCGACCTCGTTTCGCTCCCTTGTTCCGCTTGCCGCGATCGGCCTTGCAGCCGCGACGCTCTGCGCCGCGGCCGAAGTCACCGTGGCGGAAACCGCGTCGCCGGCGGCGATCGAGGCCTGCGAGCGCTCGGCGCGCCAGGCCGTGCCGAGCTCGGCCCGCGAGCCGGTGGAGGTGACGTTCACCGCGGCGCCGACGGTGCAGCCGGGTCCGACGATCGATGGCCAGGTGGTGCTGCGCGGCGCGGGCCGCTGGCGCGCGCCGGCCGGCATGCACAGCTTCACCTACACCTGCAACGTCGACGTGCGCAGCGCCGAGGCCGTGGGCCTGGTGCTGCGCGACACCACGCCCGCCGCAGCGGCGAAGGCGCCGCCGCCGCGGCCGCCGGCCGAGCCCGACCTGAGCGAGCTCTCGCCCGCGGCCTGCGAATCGAGCGCCGTCGCTGCCCTCAAGGCGCGCTGGCCGCGGGTCTCGCAGATCAGCTTCGATCCGCGCACCCGCGTCTTCAGGCAGCCGACCGCGGACAGCGCCCAGTTGCACGGCAGCGGCCAGGCCTTGCCGAGCGTCGACTCGGCGACACGGGTGTTCGGCTTCGATTGCGAGATCGACCCGCGCGACGGCCGGGTGCTGGGCATCAGCATCTCGGGCTGAAGAAGCGTGTCGCCGTCGGCCTGAAGGTCGGCCGTCGACCCACCCGCCGAGGCGCGGCCCCCCAAGGCGAACCGAAGCGCGAAGAAAGCCGCGATTCCCGGCGCTGATCGGCAGGCGTTCCGGCGCCGCATGGTCAACACTGCGGGCGTTCCTTTTCGGGCCGACGACGGCCATCGCCGACATGAGTCAAACCTACGTCCCGGCGTTCACCCTCGAGCCGGAGAAGCGCGCCGCGGCGCCGGTCGCGGCCGCGAACGCGCCGCGAACACCCAACTTCATCAACGACGTCGCCGCCGGCAAGGTCGAGCTGCCCACGATCCCGCGCGTCGTCCAGCAGGTGAGCGCCGCCTTGCGCGACCCCGACGTAGACGCCCGCAAGCTCGGCGAGCTGCTGGCGCAGGACCCGATCCTCTCCGCCAAAGTGCTGCGCCTGGCGAACTCGTCGTTCTTCGGCGGCCAGCGCTCGATGGCCTCGATCGACGCCGCGGTGGCCTTGATCGGCACCCAGGCGCTCGGCCGGCTGGTGCTCGCCGGCGGCGTCTCGTCGTCGTTCGGCGCCGTGCCGGGCATCGACCTGCCGACCTTCTGGCGCGACTCGCTGGTCGCCGCCACCGCCGCCCACAGGCTGGCGGCGCGACTCGGCGCGGAAGGGGAGGAGGCCTATGTCTGCGGCCTGCTGCACGGCACCGGCCACCTGATCCTCTGCAAGACCTACCCCGACATCGCCGACTTCGTGTTCACCGGCTACGCCGTGGCGCGCGGCGCCGAGCTGGCGGCGATCGAGTCGGAGAACTTCGGCATCGACCATGCAAAGGTCGGCGCCCTCTGGGTCGAGACGATCGGCTTTCCCCAGGCCGTGGCCGACACCATCCGCAAGGTCGCCGAGCCGCTGCCGGCCGCCGCCGGACCGCTCGACCTGTCGCTGCGCAGCGCCTGCGCGCTGGCGGAGGCGGTGGCACGCAAGGACGAGGCCGCTGCCGCCTGGGCGGCGCTGCCGCCGGCGGTGCAGGCGCGCTACGGCGGCGCCGGCGGCCCGCCCGACGCCGCGTTCGAGAAGCTCTACGAAGCGCT
>Ga0070673_100000547_pt1 | contig 20335 bp, 16 predicted proteins | sample KBSM23metaG_FD_65342 | JGI IMG/M metagenome (GOLD analysis project Ga0070673, IMG submission 65342) | Miscanthus rhizosphere microbial communities from Kellogg Biological Station, Michigan, USA - KBS M2-3 metaG | ecosystem: Host-associated > Plants > Roots > Rhizosphere > Soil ... | reverse complement strand
CCGGCGTGGTCTTGTCGCAGCCGCCCATCAGCACCGCGCCGTCGACCGGATGGCTGCGCAGCAGCTCCTCGGTCTCCATCGCGAGCATGTTGCGGTAGAGCATGGTGGTGGGCTTGACGAAAGCCTCCGCCAGCGAGATGGCGGGCAGCTCGATCGGCAGCCCGCCGGCCTGCAGGACGCCGCGCTTGACCTCTTCCACGCGCTGCTTGAAGTGCGAGTGGCAGGGGTTGATGTCTGACCAGGTGTTGACGATCGCGATGAGCGGCTTGCCTTCCCAGTCGCCGTGCCCGTAGCCCATCTGCATCATGCGCGAGCGGTGGCCGAAGGAGCGCAGGTCGTCGGGCGCGAACCAGCGTGCGCTGCGCAAGGAGTCGTAGGGACGTCGTGTCATGGAGGCATTGAAACACTAATATATTAGTGCGTCAATGGCAGAATCCGTCCATGTCCGTTGTTGCCTTCCAGTTCGATCCGACACGCCACGCGGGCCAGCAGGTGCTCGAGAGCCTGCGCGAGGCCATCATGTCGATGCAGCTGGCGCCGGGCGCCGCGCTCGACCGCAGCCAGCTGGCCGAGCAGTTCGGCGTGAGCCAGACGCCGGTGCGCGATGCGCTGAACCGCCTCAGCGAGGAGGGCCTCGTCGTCGTGCGGCCGCAGCACGCCACGCTGGTCAGCAAGATCGACGTCGCGGCCGCGCGCGAGGCGCACTTCCTGCGCCGCTCGCTCGAGCTCGAGATCGTGCGCGAGCTGGCGCTGGCGGCGAACCCGGCCGACATCGACGGCCTGCGCACCCAGCTCGCGCTGCAGCAGACGCTCGCGGCACGGCAGGACTACCGCGGCTTCGTCGCCGCGGACAAGGAGTTCCACCGCCAGACCTACGTCGCCGCGGGCCTGCCGCGGCTGTGGGGCCTGGTGCAACGCATGTCCGGCCATGTCGACCGGCTGCGCCTGCTGCACCTGCCGAGCTCCGGCAAGATGGATTCGATCATGCGCGACCACCAGGCCATCGTCGAGGCGATCGGGCGGCGCGATCCGGCGGCCGCCCAGCAGGCCCTGCGCGCGCATCTGTCGGGCACGCTCGCTTCCGTCGACGAGATCCAGCAGCGCTACCCGGACTTCCTGTTGGGCGAGTAACAGGATGCCTCTTGGGATACCAAAACCCGCGGACTTGACTTAGGGCGGTCCGACTGGTGGCGAATATGCTGTCGAGTTGCGACGCGAGCAAGTGTGCAGTTTTTGGCATGTGATCAAGCCCGACTTCGCCCGTGCCCGAGGCGCGCCGTGGCGAATGGTCGAGCACACGCTCCGACACAAGGATCACATTTGGGTCCGCTGCAATGTCGCTGCATTGCCGATAACCTGACATCTGATTTCTTCGGCACCCCAGCTCTGGGTCAATCGCCGAATCGGTCAATCTGAAAAAGGCAACCCCCGTGAAAGCGGGGTTCGCAAAGTCATCGGTCTAAAGGGCTCGGCCCCAGGATAGCGAGACTGCCAGATGGTTTCCCCGCGAGCGCCGAGCGCTTGCGCAAGAAGGATTTGCCAAGCGCCGACGGCGCCTCGGGCAGTCCTTGGGATGGTGTCCTGCAGTTGCGTTCCTGGCCGTGCCTGGAATTTGAAGGAACGCAGCGTGGGAACGAATTTTGGCTCTTGGGTGCAACTCAAGGCAACGAAGCAGGCGGCCGCCAACGGGCGCAACATGACGGCGGCGAGCGCCCTTCTCATGGCGCTCTGCACGGTCGCAGCAAGCGCATCGGCCGCTCCGGCGGCCGGCGTTCCCGGCAAGGATTGGGTCTCCGGACGAGTGCTCGTCATGCCGCGTGCCGGCCTGTCCGACAGCGAACTCGGCAAGATCGTCGGCCAGCACCATGGCAAGGCGCGAAAGCTCGGCGCCAGCGGCCTGTACGTCGTCGACCTGCCGGCCGGTGTGTCGGAAGCCGACGTTGCCGACCAGCTTGCGCATCATCCGCACCTGAAGTTCGCGGAACTGGATCGGCGCGTTCCCGCGGCCGCGGTCCCCAATGATCCCTACATGGGAAGCGAGTGGCACCTCAGCAAGATCGGCGTGCCTGCCGCGCTCGACGTGGCGCAGGGCGCGGGGGTCACCATCGCCGTCCTCGATACGGGCGTCGACTGCACGCATCCCGACCTGGCGGCGAACTGCGTGGCCGGCTGGAACTTCTACGACAACAACTCCAACACCGCCGATGTGAACGGCCACGGCACCACCGTCGCCGGCGCCGCGGCTGCGGCGACCAACAACGGCGTGGGCGTGGCCTCCGTGGCGGGCCAAGCCAAGATCATGCCGGTGCGCATCGCCGATCCGACGGCCTATGCGACGTGGAGCACGGTCGCCCAGGGCATCACCTACGCCGCCGACCATGGCGCCCGCATTGTGAACCTGAGCTACGCCAACATGGCGGGCAGCTCGACGATCCAGAGCGCGGCCCAGTACATGAAGAACAAGGGCGGCCTGGTGGTGGTCTCCGCCGGCAACAACGGCGTGGACGAGAACGTGGTGCCGACCACGACGATGATTCCGGTCTCTGCCACGGACAGCAACGACCAGATCACCTCGTGGTCGAGCTTCGGCAGCTTCGTCGCCGTCTCGGCGCCCGGCCTGAACATCTACACCACGGGTCCGTCCGGCTCCTATTGGACCTGCTGGGGCACCTCGTTCGCGGCGCCCATCACGGCTGGCACCCTGGCGCTGATGATGTCGGCCAAGCCGGCGCTGGCCAATACCCAGATCGAGAGCCTGCTGTATTCCACGGCAGTCGACCTGGGCACCGCCGGCCGCGACAAGTACTACGGTTACGGCCGCATCAACGCCGCCGCCGCGGTCCAGGCTGTCGCAGCGACCTCCACGACCACCGACACGCAGGCCCCGACGGCCGCGATCTCGGCCCCGCTGGCCAGCGCGAGCGTCAGTGGTCTGGTGACCGTCAACGTCTCGGCCAGCGACAACGTCGGGGTCGTCCGCGTCGACCTGCGCGTCAACGGCCAGACCGTGGCCTCGGACGTGACGAGCCCGTTCGGCTTCACCTGGGATTCGACCAAGACGGCCAACGGCATGGCGAGCCTCACGGCGGTCGCCTATGACGCGGCCGGCAACGTGGGTTCGTCCACGTCCGTGTCCGTGAACGTGGCCAACGCCGCGGCCGCCCCCACGGCCGACACCACCCCTCCCGTCGTGGCCATCACCAGCCCCGCCGCGGGCAAGGTGCCGTCCAAGGGCTCCGTCACGGTCACCGCCTCGGCGTCGGACAACAGCGGTGCCGCCGGCATCACCCAACGCCTGTACATCGACGGCGTGCTGGTGACCACGGTCAATGGCGCCAGCCTGAGCTACGGCTGGAACCTGAACAAGCTGGCGACCGGCTCCCATGCGCTGAAGGTGGTGGCCAACGACGCCGCCAACAACACGTCGACCGTGACGACGCTGGTCACCAAGTAAAGCGACGATCCGACCTGCGCAGTGCGGCCGCCCAAGGGGCGGCCGCTCTCGTTAGTAAAGGCCGGGAATGAACCTGTAGCGCACCTTCGCGCAATACGCCGCGTAGTCGCCGTCGACGCTGCGCAGGTGTTCTTCTTCGGTCAGGGCGCGCAGCACGTACAGCAGCGTCCATCCCGCCACCGATGCCAACGCCTGCAGACCGGCCGCGGTGGAGTGGGCGAAGGCGACCGATACCAGCGGCGCCGACCCGATCCACCAGGCCATGTTCTTGCACGTGTAGGCCGGATGCCGGATCAGCCGGTAGGGGCCGCGCGCCACGATGCCCCGATGCGTGAGATTGCTGGCCTTGAAGCCGAGGGCCACCGAGGCCGACGCGTAGATCCCCATCAGGATGAGGATCATGAAGCACAGCACCAGGTGCATGACCGGGTTGGCGAACTGCGGCAGGTCCGTCAATTCGGAGCCGAGGATGGCCACCGTGACCTGGTTGAAGGGCGGATAGCAGAGCAGGGCGGCGAGCCACCCCGTCCACGTCGGGTCGACGGAGCGGATCTCGTTTCGCAACGCGGGCAGTTCGACCAGGTAGCCCACCGTGAACCACAGCACGTCGACAAACAGGATCAGCCTCAGCAGCAGGAGGAATCCGAATCGATCGAACCAGGGGCGGAATTCACCGGTCCACGCGTCGCCGCTGGCCAGCGCCGAGACCAGGACCATCGCGTCGGTGAGCGACACCATCACCCACATGACCATCATCGGGCCGAAGAAGGACTTGAGGAGCGTCGACAGCACCGCGACGCGATCTTCCGGCGCAAGCTGCCGAACCGCTGGCGCGCCGGGCGATCGTGCGAACCGGGCCAGCACGCGCCAGAAGCGAAGCGACTTGGACGGCAGCGGAACGCGCACGGCGAGAAAGTACAGGGCCAGCGCGGCCGAGTACGCCAGCGCAGCCGCCACCAGGAACTGCGTGCCGTCGAACGAGGCTTGCGCGCCGTAGCGCGCGTCGAGCTGCTGGCGGTTGTACGGCGCGGCCCAATAAACGGCGCACGCCGCGGCGACCGTGGAGATCGACGCGGCGAGATTGAGCAAGCGCAGCGGCAGCATCGACACGGTGCTGCCGCTGGTGTCGGCGCTCGTCACGAGCGCCTCTGCGGAGTCCAGGGCCGGCGAATGCGGACGGTGCCCGCGCCGCATGCCGACCTTCGCTCCGCCGGGGGGCCGATCATGTCCCGCCGGGACGTCAGGCTTGGCGGCGCATCCAGAAGACGCCGGCCAGCAAGGCAAGCCCCACGAACGCGAGCGAGTCCGAACGCGGCTCAGGGATCGTGCCGCTGCTGGACGCGCCGCCGCCGCCGCTGCTGGAGGCGCCGCCGCCGCCGCTGCTCAGGGCGATGTTCTGGGAATACAGGCTGCCGACCTTGCTGGAGTCGCCGGCATTGACCAGCCAGGCGATCTGCAGATGCGGCCCGGCCGGATTGCTGATGTTCAACGCGCTCGAGAAGTCGATCGTGTACGTCAGGTTCATCGGCTGCGGATTGACGTTGAAATCCGGGCTGATGTTGAAGCAGATACCTCCGGGAGGCGAGCCACCGCCTGTGCAGAGGATGTTCGCCGCCGACAGCTGGTCATTGACGCCCGCCAGATTGACGGCGCCAGGACCGTTCGCGGTGGCGGTGACGGTGCTGAAGTCGAGCCCGAGGTCCTTGATGTCGAAGGCACCCAGGTAGTTCGCCGTGGACCAGTCGCCGCCCAGCGTCCCGGCGATGTTGAACGTCAACGTGTCCGCGTCGGTCTGCGTGAACGTGAACGTGATTCCTTGGAACGGGGCACTGGCGTAGACGTCGCCGATGCCCGCTTGCGCGGACGGAATCGCAGCAAGAGCAAGCGCGATGGCGCTCGACGCAATCAGGGAGACTTGGCACTTCATGATGACCCTCCAACCCCAGTAAGGGGTTAGGCACCATCATGCAAGGAACGGGCCAGATTCGTAAGTTGTTGATTGGCAAGGAGGACGCGAAAACCCGCCCGAACCTATGTAAGTTCTTTCGACATCTTCGGCGGATCCTGGCTGGCGCTGCCCTGCAGGCGCACCAGCAACTCATGAACCTCGGACTGTCGGGGATAGGCACTTCCCAGCTTGGCCAGCACGTCGAGTTCCGAGCGTGCCGCGGCCTTGTCGCCATGCTCGACAAGGTAGCGCGCCATTCGCAGGCGCAGGTCGTGGGCGTCGGGAGCGAGTTGCAAGGCCTTCCTCTGCACCTCCAGCGCGCGAGTCAGCTGCCCCTGCTCGGCCAGTACCTGCGCGAGCGTATCCAGCACGACGGGTTGGTTCGGCGCGAGCACGTTTGCCCGCTCGGCGACCTGCAGCGCCTCGGGCTTCTTCTCGGCCAGCAGCACCCAGGCCAGGTTGTTCATGGCCATCGCGTTGTCGCGATCGAGACCCAGCCCCTGCCTCAGGTACGCCTCGGCCCGGGCGAATTGCTGGTTCGAGATTGCCTGGAGGGCCATGAAGAAGATGAAGTTCGCATCCGAGGGGTGGTCGCCGATCCAGCGAGCGGCAAACGCATCGCTGCCGGCGGTGTCGCCCGAGCCGCGCAAGCCGCGATACAGGCCCTCTGCGAACGGGGTCGATGCAGGCTCGCGTTGCAGCGCCGCGCGGTAGGCGCGGACGGCGGCCGGCCAGTGGCGGCTCGTCGATTCGAGGTCGCCTTCCAGCGCGAAGGCGTCGGCGGATTTCGGCTGGCGCGCCTGCAGGGCCCGCGCCTTCGCGACGGCGGCCTCCTGTCGACCCGCCTGGACGTCGATCTGCGCGGATTCGCGAACCACCTCCGGCGAGTCGGGCGCCAGCGCCTCGGCCTTGGCCACGGTCGCCGTCGCCGCAGCGACGTCCTTGGCGGCCAGTTGCGCCCGTGCCAGGCCCAGCAGGATTTTCACGGTGCGCGGGCGAAGGGAATTCAGCCGCCCGTAGGAATCAACGGCCTGGTGGACATCCCCCGCCGCCAGCTGCGCGCCGGCCAGCATGGCCAGCACATCCGGGTCGCTCGGCAACGCCGCGGCGGCGTTCTGGGCCGCAGCGAGCGCGTTCTTGTAGTCGCCCTTGCCCATGTAGAACAGGACCAGCTCGCGACGAAGGGACACATCGTCGGGCTTGACGGAGATCGCCTTGGCGAGCTGGTCGGCAACCGTCGCCTTCGGGCTGCCCGCCAGGTCGTCCAGCCTGGCCAGGGCCACCATCGCGCGCACCTCGTCGTGATGCGCGGCAAGCACCGCCTGGAAACGGGCGCGCGCCGCGGCCGGTCGTCCTTGCCTGAAGTCGAGCGCCGCCAGGCCATCGATGGCCGGGTAGAAGTTCGCATCGATGGCCAGCGCCTTCTCGTAGCTCGCTCTTGCCGCGGGCAGGTCTCCGCGCAACGCCAGTACCTGCGCGCGCAGGTGCGCCGGCTCGGGCCGGCCGGGCGACTTCGCCTGGAGCCGATCCGTCACCTTCAGGGCGCGATCGTAGTCGTGCCGGCTCACCAGCGCACTGATGAGCGCGAGCTCGGCGTCCGTGCCGGCCGTGTCGGCCGAGACGGCTTCCAGCGCGCTCAGGCCGCTGTCGGGATCGTTGCCCAGGAAACGTGCCACGGCGAAGCCGGTGCGGTCATGGACATCGGCCGGGTCGGATTCCGCCGCGCGGCGATAGAGCGTCTCCGCGGCCCGGGCGTCGCCGCGAAGAAGATGGGCGCTCGCCGCCAGGGACAGCGTCCGCGCATCGGGCCGCTGCGAGTCGAGCAGCGGATCGAGCGTCTCGATGGCCTTCGCGGGCTCGCCGTTGCGCAAGTAGGCTTGCGCGAGAAGCTGTCGAGCCGCGGGAGCCGGCCCCTTCTTCTGAAGGATCCGGCTCAGGTGCTTTTCCGCCAGCAGCCATTGGCCCTGCTTCAAGGCATCCCACCCGGCGAGCTCCAGGACGCGTTCCTCCGGTTGGGCCGCGCCCAGCAAGGGCTGCAGGAGCTGGTCGGCCGTCTTGAAATCGCCCTGCTGCGCCGCCAGGCGCGCGCGGAAATAGACCACCGGCGCAGCGCCCGGGCGCAGCTGGTTCATGGCCTGGATCTCGCGGCGTGCACCATCGAGGTCGTTCTTCAGGAGCAGCTGATCGACCAGCGCGTTGAAGGCGGGGGTGTGGCCCGGTTCGGCGAGCAGTGCCTTGCGGTAGAGCGCGATGGCGCCCGCGGTGTCGCCGCTGGCCTGGCGCAACAGGTCGGCCTTGAAGACCAGCGCGTCGGGGGTGTCGGGCGCCCGCATCAGGACGGCGTCCACGATCTTGCTCGCCTCGGCGTATTGCCGCCGGGCGGCGAGCTCGTCGGCCCGCAGGAGCAGCGCCGGCACCCAATCCGGCTTGGCTTGCAGCGCTGCCGCGATATCGCCGATCGCCTTCTGCCCGTCGCCGCTCTTCGCATGCGCGATCGCGACCGTCGTCTTGAGATCGGCCACCGCCTGCGGGGACTCGACCCGGGAATATTGGTCGAGGGCGATCACCTTGCCCGGCTCGCCCGAACGCAGCAAGGCCTTGGCGAGCAGGGGAATCACGTCGTCCGGCGAGTACCGCAGGTCGTTGGCCTTGCTCAGTTCGGATATGGCGGCCGTGGTGTCGCCCTTGTCGAACATCAGCTTGCCAAGGAGATATCGCGCTTCGCCGAAGTTCGGCCGCTTCTGCAGCGCGTTGTCCAGTTGGATGACGGCGGCGTCCGGCTGATTGGCCTGGACGTACGACTTGGCCGATGCCAGGAGCTTCTCGGGCGAATCGTTGCTGCAAGCCACCAGGCTCCCCGACACGATCGTGGCAAGCAGGGTGCGAACAAGGATTTGGTTCCAGGTCTTGTGCGACATGACGGCCCGTTCAGGCGAGGATGGACTCGGCGGCCGTCCGGCGGCGACGACTCCAGACGCGGTCAAGCATAGCGCCTGCCGAGCGCTTCGGCTATCGAAGTCGACAGCGGCCGCTCGAGGTCGGGCCGCGGCAACGACCCGGGCGAACGCGGCGCTGTCCGACATCCTGCAGAGCGGGCCGGGGCACACCCGTTGCTGCATGAGGGTTCGCACTGGCTTCGCCTCTGAAGCCCGCACCACCCCCACAGGAGTCCAGAACCATGCATCCCATCACCAAGAAGCTCGCGGTCGCCGCGACGGCCTCGGCCCTGATCGGCGCGATCGGCGCGTCCGTTGCGCAAACCGACGTCGACTCGCAGACCGACCCGATGGCCACGCCGCAGCAGGTGGACGTGCCGGCCAACGCTTCCGGCCAGCAGATCTACTTCTTCCGCGACCAGGGCAACTCGCCCGAGACGGATCCCGCGGCCCACCTGCTGCTGATCAAGCACCACCACATGGTGCCGGTGGCCGAGACCGAACGCACGACCACGACGACGGTGGCGCAGACGACCACGCCGATGGACACGACCACCACGACGGTCATGCCGGGCCCGAGCGACACCAGCAACACGGAGTTGAGCGCCGACACGACGAGGGTGGCTTCGGCCTCGGTCGACGAGTCGCCGATGCTGCCGCCCAAGGCCGACCGCAACTGATCGTCCGGTCAGCTTTTCCTCGATGAGAAGGCGGCCCCGTGCGCGGGCACGGGGCCGCCTCGGCACGTCCGCGGCTTCAGCGCAGTTCCGGATACCAGTCGGTGCCGCGCCCGCCCGGCGTGAGGTCGAGGATGTTCCACAGCGGCGTCGGATCGGGCGCGCCGCGTGGATCCTGCCCGGGATCCTCGGTGCCGCCCAGCTCGCCGGCCCAAAAGTGATGCACCCGGCCCTCGCGCTTGACCCAGACGTCGAGCGCCGGCATCTCCTCGCCCTTGGGGCCGAGTGCGCGGTAGTCGCGCGCGAACTCGTCGCTGCACTGGAAGAACTGCAGGTCCTGCCAGCCGCGCTCGCGCGCAAACGCGAGCTGGCGCGCGACGGGCGAGCGGCCGAACATGGCCAAGCCGACGCGCTGCGTGATGCTGCGCGACGGGCGGTCGAAAGCGTCGAGGAAGGCCGTGCACATGGGGCAGGGCCGCGGTCGCTGCGGGCCGAACATCCAGGTGTAGCTCACCAGCGTGTCGCGCTCGCCGAACAGATCGGCGAACTGCAGCTTGGCGTCGTTGCTGTCGCGGAACGTGTAGCCCCTGGCCTCGCCACCCAGCGGCATCGCGCGCCGCTGCTCGGCCACGCGCTCGATGTGGCGGCGCAGCTCGATCTCCTCGGCCAGCAGCGCGGTGCGCGCGCGCCGGTAGTCGGCGCTGTCGCCCGGGTAGGGCTTGCTGGCGGCCTGGGCCAGCTCGGCGGCGGGTTTCAGGTTGCTCATGGCGGTCCTTCATGGATCGGGCGATCGATCGTACGCATCGCGCACGACCTGTCCGTCAGAAGGGCTTCATGAGCGCGAGCCAGACAATGACGGCGGTCGCGCCCAGCGCGAGCGCGGGCGTCACGCGCCACGCGCGCGAGGGCACGACGGGCACGGGCGCGCAGGCGCGGCGCAGGCCCGCCGACAGGTTGCCGTGCACCGCGCTCAACCCGACGACGAGCACGAGCTTGACCTGCAGCCAGTGGCTCGCGAACCAACCGACGCGCAGCGCGAGCCAGATGCCGCAGACCCAGGCGATCACGAGGGCCGGGCCGGTGACGACGCGGTTGAAGCGGCGCACCGCGTCGACCAGCCGGCGTTCCTTGTCCAGGTCGGCCTGGGCCTGGACGCTCAGCGCGGCCAGCACCAGCGCGCCCGCGAGCAGACCGGCGATGAAGACGATGTCGGCGCTGACGTGCAGCACGCGCACCAGCTCGTAGAGGGTCGAGGGGCTCATCGGCTTCAGGGCAGGGCGAGCGCGAGCGTCGCGCGCGGACTCCAGGGATCGGAGGACGGGGTGTGCAGGCTCGGCGCCGCGAGGAACAGCCGCTCGCTGGGGATGCCCTTGGCGACCAGCGCGTCGCGCACGGCGATGGCGCGTGCGAGGGCCTCCTGCCGCATCGCCTCGTCGTTGACGGCCACGTTCTTCATCAGCAACGCCTCCATCTCCGCGTCCGGCAGGTCCTTGGCCAGGCCCACCAGGTTGCGTGGCTTGTCGGGCAGGCGAGTCTGCTTGTAGAGCGTCTTGAGCAGCGCCGACCGCGTGGCCGGGGCGAGCGCGACGGGCGCGCTCGCCGGCGCGCCCGCGTGCAGCGCGTCGTCGCGCGCCATCGCGCGCAGCTGCGACTCGATGGTCTCGCGTTGCCAGTCGGTGCCCTCGGCCTGCGGATCGGCGCTGCCGGTGATGGTCACCTGCAGTGCGGGGCGGTCCTTCAGCGCGGCGGCGACCTTGTCCAGAGAGGCCGCGCTCGCGTCGGTGAAGACGGCCGTGCCGGGCCGGAACTCGATCGCGCCCATGTCCGGGCCCGCGCCGCCGCCGCCGCCCGCGAGCAGCGAGAAGGGCGAGGTCACCGCCTTGACCAGCAGGTTGACGATCAGCCTGCCCACGACGCCGGCCACGCTGAACTGCGGATCGTTGAGGCTGCCGCTGATCGGCAGGTTGATGTCGATGACGCCGTTGCGATCCTTCAGCAGCGCGATCGCCAGCTTGACCGGCAGCTTGGTGGCCGTAGGCGACGCGATCGCCGCGCCGAACGTCAGCTGGTTGAGGATCACCTGGTTCTTCGCCTCGAGCCGGCCGTCCGCGTCGATCCTGTAGGCCACGTCCATGCTCAGCTTGCCGCGCTCGATCGCGTAGCCCGCGTACTTGCCGGCATAGGGCGACAGCGGCGCCAGCTCGAGGTCGCTGGCCTTGGCCTGGATGTCGAGTGCGAGCGGGCGGGCCAGCGGGTTGACCTGGCCCGAGATGTCGAGGACGGCGGTGCCCTCGGCGCGGCCGTGGAGCTGCAGCGGGGCCATGTCGCGCGAGGCCGAACTGAACGCGCCCAGCGATCCGTTGAGCTCCGTGAGCGCGGCGCTGTAGTTGGGGCGCACGAAATGGTCGCTGTAGTCGACGCGCCCGTCGACGAGCTTGATGCCGCCGACGTTGATGACGATGGGCAGCGGCGCGGACGCTGCAGGCGCCGGTTCGGGCGTGGATGCGGATGCGGTCGCCGCGCTCGCGGCGCCGGCCGGCGGCGTCGCATTGCCGCCGATGTCCTGCAGGTTCAGGTGCCCCTGTTCGGTGACGACCACGCGGGCGAACAGCTCGTCGAGCTCGGCCTGGCCGATGTCCAGCCGCGGGGTCGCGCCCGGCTTCTGCGCGAACTTCACGCCCTTGAGCGACAGCGCCTGCCAGCCGAGGAGCTCGTCGGGCGCGGAGGCTGCGCTCGCGGGCGCGCCGGCGGCAAGCGTCGTCAGGTGCACGTCGCCCAGCAGCGCGTCGCCTTCGGTGGCCACGACCAGTCCGGCCGGCGCCCATTGCAGGTCGACGTGGCCGCTGTAGCCGGCCTGGGCCCGCAGCAGGCTCACGGGCAGCTTGTCGGCGATCCACGGCGTGACGAGCGCGACCGGGAAGCGCACGATGCGCAGCTCGCCGCGGGCCGCGAGCGGGCTCGCGCCCAGCGTGCCCTTCCAATCGAGCTCGCCGCCGTGCGGCGTCTTGCTTCGGGCCACCGAGGGCCGGCCGATGCGCGCATTGAGTGCGACCCGGGCCGGGGGCATCGGGCGATCGCCGGCCCAGGAGAAGTCGCGCACGTCGAGCCGCAGCTGGCGCAGTTCGGCGCGCAGCGGCGGCAGGTGCTGTTCGGGATGCAGCGAGGCGTCGGCGAACTGCACCAGGCCGTCCTCGATCGCCCCGCTGCGCACCTGCACGTGCCACGGCGCGGCGGCGGCCTGCGAGGCGGGCGCGGCCGGTGCGGGTGCGCCGGGACGCAGCCACTGCGCGACATCGAACTGGCCGCCCGCCTCGCGCGTCACCTGCGCGCTCGGGCGAACGAGCTTCACGCCGGCGAGGGCCGCGGTGCGGGCGTGCAGGTCGAGCTGCAGGCCGTTCACGGCGAGGCGATCCCAGCTCGCCGCCGGGGCCTGGCCGGCCGGCTGCACGCGCAGCGCGTCCAGCGTCGCCTCGTCGACCGCGAGCCGGAGCACGGGCGCGCCGGCCTTGTCCGACCAGGTCAGCGACCCCTTCGCGGCGAGCCGGCCGTCGACCTTCGGGATCACGCTCTGCGCGATGTAGGGGGCGAGCGGCTGCAGCGGCAGGTCGGCCAGCGTGATCGCGACCTGCGCGTCCTGCGCGCTCGCGCTGCCCTCGAACGCGAGGCGCGCGGCAGAGGAGGCGGCCGCCGCGGCGCCGGGCGCGCCGACGTTGGCCGCCAGCGTGAAGGCCGTGGGCGCGTTCGCGGGCCATTGCAGCTTCTTCGCATGCAGTGCGAGGCCGTCGAAGACGAGCGCCGCAGCGGGCCGGGTCGAGGCGTCGTTCCACAGGATCGCGCTGTCGGAGATGTCGATCGCGGCGATGCGCACGTCCCAGGGCGGCGCGGGCGCGGCCTCGGGCCCGCTGGCCGCCGCTGACGCCGCGGGCGCGTGCGGCGCCGCCGGCGCGCCGCCACGCAGCGGATCGATCGCGCCGCTCGCGTCGCGATCGAGATGCCATTGCACGCCCTGCAGGCTCACGCCGTCGAACGCCAGCTTGTGGGCGAGCGGCTGGGCGTCGGCCAGGACGAAGCGTGCCTGCTTCCAGGCCAGCAGCGGCCGCCCGGCGGCGTTGTCCACCGCGGCGTCCCTGGCCGCGATCCAGCCGGAGAGCGCCATGCTGGGCGCGCCCTGGGCCGCGCGCGTGAAGGCGAGCGTCAGGTCGGCCGACAGCGCGCCGCCGGACACGCGCACCGGCAGCGAGTCGGGCAGGTAGCCGAGATAGGGGCGGACATCGAGGTCCGTCACCGTGAGCTTCAGCTTGCCGTGGTCGATGGCGGCGAACGGCGTGGCCTGCGCCGCGCTGTCGAACGCCGCGCCATTGAGCCGGAACGCCAGGTGCGGCTGCACGGTGATGTCGACGTTGGCCGGCAGGTTCGACAGGAAGGGCAGCGACAGGTCGAGCCGGTCGACGACGTGGACGCGGCCCGCGGGGCGGTCGTCGAAGCGCAGGCCCAGGTCGTGCACCTGCAGGTTGTACAGCGCGAAGTGCGCGGGCTCGGACGGCGGGGCGTCGGGCTTGGGCGCGAAGCGGCGGATCAGGTCGTCGATGTCGTAGCGGCCGGGCGCCGTGCGCGCCAGCGCGATGCGCGCCTGGTCGAGATCGATCGCCTCGATGACGGGGGCGCGGCGGAAGATCGACGACAGCGCGACGTTGGCGCGGACGCGCGCGACGCGCAGCAAGGGGGGGCCGGAGGCGCCGGGCGCGCCGCCGATGGCCAGGTCGTGCAGCACGAGCTCCAGCGCCCAGGGATGGAAGTCGACGGCACCCAGCGTGACGTCACGTCCCAGCGCCGCCGACAGCCGCGCCGGCGCCTGCCACTTGACCAGCGGCGGCAGCGCCAGCCAGGCGGCCACCCACAGCGCCGCCAGCGCGGCCACGGTCACGACCAGCCGCCGAATCCACTTCCCCTGCACCATCGTCTCCAGGCTCCCGCGCCGTCCAGTCGGCGCAACCCGGCGAGTATGGTGGGAATTCGAGGGACGTGCCCGGGAGTCCCGTGCCAGAACCTGTGAATGAATCCGGCGCGTCCGAGCGGGACGCCAAGACGCGTCAGATCAAGGCGCAAATGCGAGTCGTGCTGGTGTCACGCCAAGCATTTGCAACGCAGAGCTGGCGTGTTTTGGCGGCACGAGCGGGCGTGCCGGATTCGTTCGCAGGTTCTCATCGCTCGGGATACTGGTTCGGCAGGACGTCGGGCTTCTGCGCCACGGGCTGGTGCTCGCCGCCGGGCATGCCCACGCCGGGGCCGGCCGGGAAGCCGTAGGCGCCGTCGCCGCGTTCGTTGGCCTGGTCGACCTTGGCGGTGCCGCTGTCCACGGCGGGGTGCGGGCTGCCCATGTAGCCTCCGCCTTGCCCCACGTAGGTGCCGTTGTCGGCGATGCCGCTGGCGCTCTGCATCGGCTCGTCGCCTTCAGGCGCCAGGCGCCGCTCGGACGGGCTGGCGGTCTCGGTCCGCGCGCCGGCCGCGTGGGCCTGGCCGAGGACGGGGTCGTGCGCGCTGGGATTTTCGAGTGGCATGGTGCGGATCCTGTGAGGCGCCAGGGTCGGCGCGCTCATCAGGGGCAAACCGGATGCCTCAGCGGGCGCTCGCCGTGCGCTCCGGCTCCGGCTCCCAGCCGCCGCCGAGCGCCAGGAACAGCGTGACCTGGTCGTCGGCCAGCTCGGCGTCGGACTGGGCCAGCGTGGCCTCGCTGGCGGCCAGGCCGCGATCGGCGTCCAGCGCCTCGAGGTAGCCGGTGCGTCCGCTCTGGTAGAGCCGGCGGGCCTGGGACGCGACGGTGGCGCTCTCGTCGCGCGCGGCCTGCAGCGCGGCGTGGCGGTCCAGCTCGCGCGCGTAGGCGTCGAGCGCCGTCTGCGTCTCGCGCAGCGCGGCGAGCACGGTGCCGTCGAACCTGGCGAGCGCCCCCTCGGCGCCGGCATTGGCCTGCGCGATGTGCGCGCGCACGACACCGGTGTTGGGCAGCGTCCAGGAGATGAGCGGGCCCACGCTGTAGCTGAAGGTGTCCTTGCCGAGGAAGTCGTTGCCCAGGCCCTTCGAGTCCAGCGACAGCCCCAGCGACACGCGCGGATAGAGATCGGCGGTGGCCACGCCGATGGTGGCCGTGGCCGCCGCGAGCTGCCGCTCGGCCTGGCGGATGTCCGGCCGCCGCCGCAACAGCGCGGCGCCGTCGCCGACGGGAATGGTGCCGGCCACGCGCGGCGCCGCCGCGCAGGAGGCGACATCGCGGTCGAAGTCCTGCGGCAGCTCGCCCGTGAGCGTCGCGAGCCGATACAGCGCGGCCTGGCGGCGCGCCTGCAGCGGCGGGATCGCGGCCCGCAGCCCCTGCAGCTGGCCGCGGGCGCGCTCGGCGTCGGTGACCCCCACGCGGCCGGCCTGCTGCAGGCGAACCGAGACGTCCAGCGCCTGCTGCTGCAGGTCGACGGAGCGCTCCGCGCTCGCGATGCGCAGGCCCGACGCGCACGCGTCCGCATACGCGCGCGCGGTGCCGGCGGCGACGTTGACGCGCACCCGGTCGAGCGCGGCCTGCGCGGCCTGGGTGTCGTCGCGTGACGCCTCGATCGCGCGCGCGAGGCGTCCGAACAGGTCGAGCTGGTACGACAGCGACGCGCCCGCGCCGTACTCCCAGGCGCTTGGCGGCACGTAGTTGCGCTTGAGGTAGGTCAGGCCCGAGGCGTGGCCGAACCCGGGCCCGAATTCGGTCGAGATCGTCGGCTTGGTCTGTCCTTTGACCGCGCGGTCGGAGGCCTCGGCCTTCTCGAGATTGGCCAGCGCGATGCGCAGGTCCGTGTTGTGTGCGAGCGCCTTCTCGACCAGCGCGTCGAGCTTGGGATCCTGGTACAGGCGCCACCAGTGCGGCGGCAGCGGCGCGTCCGCGAAGGGCGCCGCCGCCGACGCGGCAGACGCCGGCGCCAGGGCGAACGGCGCGGCGGCACCGGACCGGTTGACGAGCGCGGCGGCGGGCACGCTGTAGTCCGGGCCGACCGGCTTGATCGCGCAGGCGCCGAGCGAGGCCGCCAGCGCGAGGGCGGCGGTGCGGGCGATGAGATCGGTTGCACGCATGTCTCAGCTCCGCGTGCCCGACGCCGCAGCTTGCGCGGCCCTGGCGTTGGCCGCGCCGATGACCTGCACCGTGACGGTCTCGCCGGCGACCAGGCGCGTGCCGTCCGCCAGCGGATCGAGCTTGACGCGCACCGGGATGCGCTGGGCCAGGCGCACCCAGTTGAAGGTTGGGTTGACGCTGGGAAGCAGGTTGCTGCCGGTGGAGCGGTCGCGATCGGCGATGCCGGCGGCGATGCTCTCGACGCGGCCCTCGAGCCGCCCGCCCCCCATGGGCGTGACCTGCACGCGATCGCCGACATGGATGCGCGCCAGCTTGGTCTCCTCGAAGTAGCCCTCGACATAGAACGACTTCGCGTCGACGAGCGCGAGCGCCGCGCGGCCGGCCTGCGCGTAGCTGCCGGTGCGCATGTCGAGATTGGTGACGAGCCCCGCCGTGGGCGCGCGCACCTGCGCACGCTCGAGGTTCAGGCGCGCGGCGTCCAGGGCCACCGCCGCCTGCGCGACGCCGGCCTGGGCGGCCTGGACCCGGGTCGACGCCTGCTCGCGCAGCTCCTGCGAGATCAGGTCGCCCAGGTCGTTGTTGCGCGCGTTCTCGCGCTGCGCCTGTGTGGCCGCCACCTTCGCCGCCAGCAGCGCCGACTCGGCCTGGCGCAGCGCCAGCGCGAAGCGCGCGCGGTCGACCTCGAACAGCAGCGCGCCGGCGGCCACGCGCTGGTTGTCCTCCACCGGCACCGCGGTGACCAGGCCGGACACGTCCGGCGCGATCTGCACGACGTTGGCGCGCACGCGGCCGTCGCGCGTCCACGGCTCGAGCTCGTAGTGGTCCCACAGCCTCAGGCCGGCCCAGGCGGCGGCCGCGACGATGGCGCCGGTGACGAGCACGCGCGCGACGCGCATGGGCCAGCGGCCGGGGGCGAGGAGATCGGACATGGTGGTTCTCAATGCGTTTGCAACAGGGCGGCGCCGCGGCTGACGACGTACAGCAGCAGCACGTACAGGGCGGTGTCGAACAGCGCCGGATGCCAGACCCAGCGATAGAAGCCGGTGGCGCCGAGCAGGCGGTGCACGACCCGTTGCACGCCGAGCGTGACGCCGCACAGCAGCAGCAGCCAGGGCACGTACAGGCCGTAGAAGGTGGCTTCGCCGATCATGCGCAGGCTCCGGTGGGAACGGGCGACAGCGCCGCCGGGGCGCGCGGAAACAGCGTGCGGCGCAGGCCGACGAGGGCGGTGATGGCGGCGCGCGAGTCGCGGCCGGCCGCGTCGCGCAGTGCGCCGTCCAGCGCACCATCGAGCTCGGCCAGCAGCCCCTGTGGCGGCGGGCCCGCATCGCCCGTGCTGCGCAGGCGGAACAGGCGGGCGACGCCCTGCATCACCGCGCCGATGCCGATCGAGCCCAGGTGCGGGCGTGCGCGCTGCAGGGCGACGATGTCCAGGCCCGAGCGCAGGTCGCGCAGCGCGCCCTCGACGGTGTCGTTGCGCACCACGGGATCGGCCTGCACGACGCGCGGCGCGAGCAGCGCGATGCGGTCGACCATGCGCACGGCGTAGGACTCGTCGGCGCCCGCGCCGCGCGGCGACGCGGCCATTGCCCAAAGCTCGCGCCAGGTGGCGCGGCGGATGCGCTGCACGCTCCAGTCGGCACCGACGGTGCGCACGAGCCGGGTCACGAGCGCCGCGGCGAAGATGCCCAGCACCTGGGCCAGCGTGGCGTTGATGAAGGCGGGCAGGTCGACGTTGGCGCTCGTGTCGTGCATCGACAGCGTGCCCGCGACGCCGAAGATCATCGCCATCGCGGACGGCGCCGTCGACGGGCGCGCACAGAAAGCGCCCAGCAGCAGGAAGGTGGGCGCGCAGATCAGCGCGAACATGCCGAAGTCGTGCACCAGCGGCAGCAGCACCAGCACGTAGACGGCCGACACCGGCGCCGACCAGAGCGTGAAGCGCAGGAAGTTGTTGATGGCCGGCACGGGATCGTCCATCGTCGCGAAGAAGCTGCAGAACACCGCGGCCATCATTGCGGCGGCCGCGCCCGAGGGCCAGGCCGTCGCGATCCAGAAGGCGCCGCACAGGCAGATCGCCAGCACCGCGGCGAACGCCGACAGCAGCGCCAGGCCGGTGTCCTTGTGCAGCACCCGATTGCCGATGGCGGCGCTGCGGCGCGGCGTGGCCCCGCGCAGGCCGCCGTCGATCTCGCGCCTCAGCGTCTCGCAATGGCGCCAGCCGCGAACGAGCTCCTCGAGGCGCACCGCCAGGCCGATGCGCAGCGCGCGGCACCAGGGCGTGGCGCCATCGGCGTCTGCGCCGAGTTCGCGCAGCGAGGCGAGCAGGTCGGCCAGCGCGCCGTCGCGATCGGACCGGGCCGCCGCCGGCGACGCGGTCTCGGCCTGCAGCCAGCGCGTGGTGCGGGCGAGAAGGGCGGTGATGTCCGGCGCCAGCGCGCCCTCCGCCTCGGCCAGGGCCTGCAGGCGGTCCTCGACGGCCGACAGCGCCGGCGTGAGCGCCGCCAGGGCGTCCTGCATGGCGCCGATGGCGCCGGCGGTCCAGCGCAGGTGGCTGGTGTCGAACGGCACGTGGGTCGACAGCAGGCGCAGCTGCGTGATGTCCGAGGCCAGGCGCTGGCGGTCGGTGGCCAGCGGCGCAGTGCCCTCGCCGGGGCGCCGGAGCACGTCGGCGAACCACCGGCGCGCGTCGCCCAGGCCGCGATCGAGCAGGCCCAGCAGCGTCGGGCCCAGGCCCACCGGCAGCACCAGGCTGTGCACCAGCGTCGCGCACAGGATGCCCAGTCCGATCTCCTCGACGCGCGCGACGGCGTTGTCGAAGAGGTTGAGCGGCGTCTCCACCGACGGGAAGCCGATCAGGGCCGCGGTATAGCCGGCCAGCATGAACACGTACGAGCGCGCCGTGCGATCCTGCAGCGACAGGTACAGGCACATGCCCACCCACAGCGCGAGCGCCAGCGTCAGCAGCTCGGGCGCGTTGGCCAGGGCCGGCACGATCAGCACCGTGGCCGTGCACCCGAGCAGCGTGCCGCAGAAGCGGTACAGCGCCTTCGAGCGCACGTTGCCGGCGAACGGCGAGGCCACGATGTAGCTGGTGAGCATGGCCCAGAACGGTCGCGGCAGGCCGGCGCGATTGGCGATGTACATCGCCAGCATCGCGGCCGAGAAGCTCTTGGCCGAGAACAGCAGCTCCGCCCGCGAGAACCGCGGCAGCCCGGCCCGCGTCATTCCACGCTCGCGGCGACGGCAGGCAGCAGCGCACGCGCGGAACGGCCCAGGCGGGCGTCGAGCGCGGCGAAGACCCGCAGGCAGGCCTCGAGATCGGCGTCGGCGACGCCGTCGAACATCTCGGCCCGCATGGCGTCGAGCGCCGCCTCGATCTTCGCGCGGGCGCGCGTGCCCGCAGGCGTGAGGTGCAGCGTCTTCGCGCGGCGGTCGAGCGCGTCCTCGCGGCGCTCGAGGAGTCCGGCTTCGGCCAGCTGGTCGAGCTGGCGCACCAGCGACGCGCCTTCGACGGCCAACACGTCGGCCAGCACGCCGGGGCGGATGCCGCTGCCCAGGCGGCCGATCATCAGCAGCGGCCACGCCATCGACTGCGACAGGCCGATGTGGCTCACGGCCTTGTCGGCCGCCGCCTTGTACGTGCGCGCCATCACCTGCAGCGACGCTCCGAAGGCCATGCGGTTCTGCTGGCGGGCGATGGCGGCTGTCCTGGTGGTCATGGTTGGCATGAAAGTAGTTAGCGTGCTAATGATATGCCGAACGCCCGCCGTCGTGTGCAAGGAAGTCGAGAAAGGCTTGCACGGCGAAGGCCTATTGGACGAGGCAGGGGCATACTGCGCACGCCATGAATTTCAGCGATGCCCTCGCAACCGCCCAGGCGCTCGGCCTGACACTGCCGACGCCGGCCTGGATCGCCGGCGCCATCCTGTTCAGCGTGCTGGGAATCGGCGCCTGGTACTACGGCAAGGCCGCCAAGGAGCCGCGCATCCGCCGCCTGGGCCTGGCGCTGATGCTCTATTCGTACGTCACGTCGCCCACCTGGCTGCTCTATGGCGTCGGCGTCGCGCTGTGCGTGGCGGTCTGGTGGTACTGGCCGCGGCGCCACTGAAACGCCGGTTCGCGCTGTCGGGCGGTGGCACGTGAACTAGTTCTCGAAGCCCGGCCCGGGCGCCGCTCATCCGTCCAGGGACGCTGTCGATAAGACAGCAAGCACTG
>Ga0070673_100000540_pt1 | contig 20413 bp, 18 predicted proteins | sample KBSM23metaG_FD_65342 | JGI IMG/M metagenome (GOLD analysis project Ga0070673, IMG submission 65342) | Miscanthus rhizosphere microbial communities from Kellogg Biological Station, Michigan, USA - KBS M2-3 metaG | ecosystem: Host-associated > Plants > Roots > Rhizosphere > Soil ... | reverse complement strand
CGCGCCGCGCTCGTCGCTGCGGTAGTTCAGCAGGATGCGGCAGCCGGCGGCCGCCAGCTCGCGCGCGATCGCCGCGCCGATCCCGCGGCTGGCGCCGGTCACCAGCGCGAGGCGCGTCATCGAACCATGTCCTCCGGCAGCGGGCCCTGGTAGACGGTCAGCGCGCCCTCGACGAGCACCTCGTCGCCCCGCTGCACCTTGCACGCGAAGCTGCCGATCTGGTTTTCGCCCCAGGTCCGCCGCGCTTCGATGGTCAGCCGATCCCCGACCTGGAAGCTGTCGACGGTGATGCTGAGGCTGCGGCACCCCAGCAGGAAACCCATGCGCCCCCCCTGGTCGCCCTTGTCGCGCGCGGACAGTCCCGCGCCGGCCGCGATCGTCTGCGCCATGTATTCGATGCCGACAACGGCCGGCACCTCGCCCTGTTCGGCGAATGGGGAATCGGGGCCGAGGACGGTTTCACAGACCACGCAGTCGCCATCGTACGACAGCACGCGGTCCAGAAGCAGCATCGGCGGTCGGTGGGGCACCAGCTCGACGATGGGCGGGTAGGTGGTCACGCGTTCCCCACGCCGCCTGTGTCGCGAACCTGGCGCGCGTCGCGAACCTGGCCCGCGTCGCGAACCTGAATCGACCAGCGCGGGTCCTCGGAGGGGCTCACGTCGATCCGCCCCGACCGGCCCTGGGCGAGCGCTGCGATCAGCGGCAGGATCGCCGCGCTGGGGCCGTCGACCTCCTGCGGCCGCTCGACCGATCCGGACGGTGCCTGCGACTGGCGGAGATCCTCCAGGATGGCCAGCGCCGGGCGCGCGCCGGCACCGGAATCGCCGTCCGGCGCCAGCACCAGCGCCGCCGAGACGGCGCCGGCGACGTGGCCCCGCGTGATCGACTGGGGCAGCGGTTCGTCGGCGACGATCGCGAGGACCTCGTCGCCGCCCAGCGCCAGCAGCGCGATCGCCTCCAGCAGCACCATCGCGACCGTGTCGTTGCCGGCAGCCAGCGACATCGCGGGCGTCTTGTTTTTGTGCGCGATCGACAGCTGGCCCGCCGCGCTGTTGTGAACGCTGTTCTGGAAACGCAGCGGCGACAGCAGGCCGTCGCGCTCGCGCTCGTCCAGCATCTCCATCAGCGTGGTCAGCTCGCCGAACGCGGAGCCGACCACGACGCGCGGGCGCGACAGCGGAACGCCGGCCTGCGCGCTCGCCTGCGCCGCCACGTCGGCGACCATGTTCACCAGCAAGCTGCTCCGGCGTCGCTGCTTGGACTGCGCGTTGGGGGCGTCCGCGCCCTCGACGGCCCGACCGGACAGCCAGCTTGCCGGGTCGGGAAAGCCCGGCATCCACAGCCCCATTCCCAGCACGCGCACTGCCACGTCAGTTGCCCCCGCCGAACAACAGGCTGACGTTGTTGCCGCCGAACGCGAACGAGTTGGAGAGGACGTTGCGGCAGGGCGTATCCAGGCGGGCCGTCGGGACGTTCATCCCCAGGTCGACGTCGACGGGATCGGCCCCGACGCTGCGCGGGATCCATCCCTGCTCGATGGCGACGATCGAGAAGACGGCTTCGGTCGCGCCGCCCGCGCCCAGCAGGTGCCCGGTGTAGCCCTTCGTCGACGCGACCGGGACCCGCCCGCCGAGCAGCGACGTGATCGCCAGCCCCTCGGACAGATCGTTGAGGCGCGTGCCCGGACTGTGCGCGTTGATGTAATCGACGGCGTCGGGCGACACGCCCGCCTGCGCGAGCGCGGCGGCCATCGCGGCGCGCGCGCCCTCGCCGGTGGGATCGGGCGCCGACATGTGATGCGCGTCGGAGGATTCGCCCACGCCCAGCAAGCGCGTCGCGGCGTCGCCCTCGCGCTCCAGCAGCAGGTACGCGGCGCCCTCGCCGATGTTGATGCCGCGGCGTTCGCGGCTGAGCGGCTGGCAGAACACCGGGCTCAGGATCTGGAGGCTGTTGAATCCGCGCAGGGTCGTCTGCGACAGGGCGTCGACGCCGCCCACCAGCACCGCGTCGGCGGTCCCCGTCGCCAGCAGCCGCTGCGCGGAGCCGACCGCCTTCGCGCTGGCGGAGCAGGCGGTCGAGACGGCGAAGCAGGGGCCGCCGACGCCGGTCACCCGGCGCAGGACCTCCATCATCGCGCCGAAGGAGTGCTGGCGGTGCAGGTCGTAGTCCTGCGGCAGCGCGCCGGTGCGCTTGAGGTCGTGGTAGGCCTCCTCGGTGCGCCCCAGGCCGGAGGTGGTGGTGCCGACGACCATCGCCACCCGATCGGCGCCGTGGCGGGCGATCGCGCGGGCGAGCGCCGGCAGGATCTCCGCCAGGCCGGCCACCGCGAGGCGCGCGGTCCGGCTGTCCCAGGCGGCCAGCGACGCGGGCAGGGCGGGGGGCGGCTCGGGCAGCGCGCCCGTGGGCGTCTCGAACGGCAACTCCAGCGGGCAGGCGCCCAGGCCGGTCACGCCGTCGTGCAGGCGCGCGACCACGTCCCGGGTCGTGGTTCCCAGGGCGTTGATCGCGGCATAAGCGGTGACCGGAAAAGCGGCGGGCACAGCGAGGCGAATTTACAACACGAGGTCACTGGAAGGGCACCGTCTCGATGTCGACCCGGTAATCCATGCGTGCATTTTGGAGACTGATGTGGGTCGCAATGCCGGACGCGCCATAGCCGGTGTAGCTGATGCTGATCGTCCCCGGCGGCTGGGCCTTCGCGCTGACGAAGGTGCGCTGGATCAGCTTGCCGGCCTGCCAGCGTTCGCGGATGGTCTCGTCGCCGACCTGGCCCGAGCGCTCGCCGTCGGCCAGCGGCGGCCCCAGCCAGGTGGCGAGCACGCGGTGGATGTCGAGCAGCAGGAACGTCGGCGCGAACGGCAGCTCGCGCGGGATGTACTTGGTGAACTGGACGTCGCCCTTCGTCTGCTGGAGCAAGAACGCGCGCGAGCCGTAGGGCGTCAGCCCGAGCAGCGTCAGCGTCCCCGGCTGCTTCTGCAGCACCGCCTCGAAGCTGCCGCCGCCTTTCGGCGACGTGGCCGTCAGCTTCTGCCGAACCGCGAACGTCCCCGGGATCCCGTCGGGTGGAGGCAGCTCGGCCGCCGTCGGGGGCGCGACGGGCGGCGTCGGCGGCGGCGCCGGCTGATGGGCGCACCCCATTGCCAAGAGCACAATCCATCGTGCTCGTAGACGTGCTCGATCCGGCCGGCTCAAGGCGTCACGTCCTTCGCGTCCGTCCATTCCCGACGCATGATCGCCAGCGTCAGCGGCGCGAGCAGAAAGCTGAGCGCGGTGCCGATGCCGACGGTGAGGCCGATGGCGCGCAACGCCTGCGTGCGAGACAGGGCGAGAAGGCCGAACGACAGCATCGTCGTGATCGCCGCGCCCCACAGGCTCATCGTAGTCGGGCCGAGATTTCGTTCGCGGCCGCATTCCACGAGGAAGACCGTGTAGTCGACGCCCATGCTCAGCACCATCAGCAGGGACAGGACGTGCAGCAAGTTGGCCTCGACGCCGATCATGCCGAGCACGCCCAACGTCGCGGCGCCGGCGAGGACCGCCGGAACCAGGGCCGCCAGCACCGGTCGGATCCGCCGGTAGCGGAAGAAGAGGATCAGGAAGATGAGGACGTGGCCGATGCCGATCGCCTGCAGCGACTGGATCCGGAAGCGGGCGTAGGTCTCGTTGAGAAAGCGCACCTGGTCGAAGATGCGCACGCCGGGAAGATCCGCGAGGGTCGCGGTCAGCGCCGCGGGATCCTTGAGGTCGCGCACGAAGGTGAGGATGCCGATCTCGTCGCCCAGCTGGACGGTGAACGGGCGGACGACGGTCTCCAGCGGCGACCCGCGCAGATCGGCGAGGCGAAGCGGCGGCACCGCCGGGGGCGCGTGCAGCGCGGCGGCCGCCTGCCGGAACGGCTCGAAGGCGTCGGGCTTGAACCCTTCCCGTTGCAGCGCGCCGAGCGTGCGCCCCGCCAGGTCGGGGACGGCCGCGACGGCGGCCCGGCTGCGCAGCTGGAGGTCGGCGGACCACAGGAACGCGTGCAGTGACACCACCGCGCTGACGAGGCCGTCCTGTCGCGCGCGTTCCAGCCGCGCGGCGACCTGATCGTTCACGCGCAGCGCCTCCTGCTCGTCGCGCGCGCTGACGATCACCAGGCGGCTCTCGTCGACGCGCGAAACCAGCGCCCGCACGCGTTCGGTCTCCGCTTTCAGGGCCGGATCGGCAGCGTTGATGTCGGCCAGCGAATCGTTCCACCGCAACATGGGCAACCCGATCAGGCAGGCGAGGCCGGTTAGCCCCACGAACGCGGCGGCTGCCTTGCGGTGGCGGCGCAGCCAGTCGAGCGCGCGCTCGCCCGCCGCGGAGCCGCGTTCCAGCCAGACGGCGCGACGGGGCCGGGGGCGCAGCAGCGGCGGCAGGACGGTGCGGGTGACGGCCACCGCGGCCAGCATCCCGACCGCCGAGGCGACGGCCATCTCGCGCACGCCCGGGAACGACGTCCAGATCAGCGCCACGAACCCGGCCGCGGTGGTGATGCCGCCCATCAAGGCGCCCATCCAGACGCGGTCCATCGTCGCTTCGGACGTCTCGTCGGGTGAGAGCACGCGGTGAACCAGCACCAGGATCGGGTAGTCGATCGCGACGCCGATCAGCGTCGAGCCGATCGCCAGCGTCAGCCCGTGCACCTGGCCGAACAGCAGCAACGCCACGGTGATCGACGCCAGCCCGCCGCCGACGACGGGCAGGATGCCGATCAGGATGTTGCGTGGCGAGGCGAACATCAGGATCAGCACCAGCAGCACCGCCACCGTCGACAGCGTCGAGATCTGCTTCAGATCGCTGCTCATCCGCCGCTCGGCGTCGACGGCGATGGGCGCCACCCCGGCCTGCTGCAGCGCCAGACCGCCGCCGGCCTGCCGGTTGGCGTCGTCGAAGGCGCGCCGGATCGCCGCCAGCAGGGGGCGCTGCGCGGCGCTGTCCAGCGCCGACTGTCGGGCGCCGAGGAAGATGATGGCGTGACGGCGATCGGGCGTCACGAACTGGTCGCCGTCAACCTCCAGCGACCCGGCGCGCGCGCGTTCGAAGCGGCGCAGGATCGCCGGGAACCATTGCAGCGGGTCCGACGGCGCCAGACGGGAGAACATCGACGAGATCGGCGACGACATCTGCTGTTTGAGAGCGCGCGCGGCCCGGTCGAGCGCGGCGTCGGACAGGGCGGCGGGGAACTCCGCTTCGGGGCGCTCCGAGACGAAGTAGGGGAGGCGCTGCGCGTAAAGCTTGTAGACGGCCTCCGCCATCGCCGGCGTCGGGCCGCGTTCGATCCAGGCGACCTCCGCGTGAGCAGCCAGCGTCGCCGTCATCGCGGCGGCGGCGTTCTTCACGGCCTGCGGATCGGCCCCGCCCACGTCGAGGATCAGCGTGCGCGTCAGCGTGGAATCCGCGAGCTGGCGCGAAAGATCGGCCAGACGGTGGTCCGTTCCCGCCGGGAGGAAGTGCGTGATGTCGTTGTTGACGCGCAGGCGCAGCGCGCAGAAGACGATCATCGCCACCGCCGCGACGGCCGCGACGCCCAGGTGCAGCCGGGCGCGGTCCTTGCCCCCGGTCATTTCTTCGGCAGTGTGAAGAACTTCGTTTGTTCGGCCGGGGTGTAGCGCCGGTTCAGGTCGACGTTGGTGAACGACGTGCGCGTCCAGTCACCGTTCGCCTCGCGCACGTCCAGCTCGTTCAGGTTCAGCCCGCGGCCGCGCAGCTCCAGCTCCTTGATCAGCTTGTCCATCGGCGCCACGCGCGGGGTCAGGGCCAGCTTCCACGCTCCGGCCGCTTCCGGCGTCAGCTGCATCTTGAAGATCTTTTCCAGCCCGGCCCGGTTGCCCGACAGCAGCATCACGAAGGCGTCGGCGAAAAGCCGCGCGACCGGGTTGGTGCCCAGGTTCATCTCTTCGTGGCTGCCTTCGGTGCTGCCGAACTGCAGGCGGTTGCCGTCGATGATCATGGTCGACTTGATCGGCTTCTCGGTGTGGCGCGCGAAGCGCGAGGGCGGCGTGAAGTAGATGCTCCCCTCGCTGACCAGCGGCTGCTGCAGCAGCGTGATGTGCTTCTCCTCGCGAAAGCGCGCGTAGAGACCGGGCGCCTTCGCCAATCCGGCCAGCAGCGCGTCGATGTCGGCCGGCGCCTTGTCTTGGACCGGCGCCTTCGGCGGCTTCGCCGCCTTGTCTTGGGCGGGCGCCTTCGGCGGCTTCGCCGCCTTGGCGCCGGCCGCCGTCGCGGTCAGCGGCGACTGAAGAAGAATCGCCGCTACTGCGCACGCGACCCACGTTACGCGCGTCGCGCGCGCCCCGCTTCGACCGGGCGCTCCGGGCCGCGCGTGGGCTTTTTGCGGCGCGTGGGCTGCCGTTTCGAAATTGATTGCAGCCCACGCGCCGCAAAAAGCACGTAAGCGGACGCGAGGCCCGGGCGAGACGCGAGGCTCGACGCGCTTACGAGCGGAGGGAGCGGTGGCGAGAAAGCGGGCGCGAGCGGAGGTCGCGGTGGGGAGAAAGCGGGCGCGAGCGGAGGTCGCGGTGGCGAGAAAGCGGGCGCGAGCGGAGGTCGCGGTGGGGAGAAAGCGGGCGCGAGCGGAGGTCGCGGTCGCCAGAAAGCACGCGCGATCGGAGCGGCGCGACGCCGGCGTCATGGAATGGAAGCGGTTCCGACCGGCAATTCGCCACGGCGGAACAGCGCGAGCACGGCGGTGATGTCGACGTCCTGGCGCCGATCGGCGTCGATGCGGGGCGCCAGCGCGCGCACCGCGGCGTGAATCTGCCGGCTGCGGCGCTTGCAATTCTCCGGTCCGCGCAGATCGACGGCCTGACACAGCGCCAGCAACTCGACGATCGCGACGGTCTCGGTCAGCTCCAGGACACGCTGGCAGTCGCGCGCGGCGATCGATCCCATGCTGACCTTGTCCTGGTTGTGCGATTCGGTGCTGCGGCTGAACACGGCGGCCGGCATGGTCAGCTTCAGCGCCTCCGCGGTCAGCGCGGACGCGGTGATCTGCATCGCCTTGAAGCCGTGGTGCGCGACGTGCGCAGGTCCTTCCAGCGCCACCAGATTCGCAGGCAGGCCGTGGCTCGTCTCCGGGTTACACACCAGGGCGAGCTGCCGATCCAGCAGATCGGCGACGCTGGCGACCGCGGCCTTGAGACCGTCCATCACGAAGGCGACGTGGCCGCCGTAGAAGTTGCCGCCGTGCAGGACCTCGTCGCGTTCGGCGTCGATGATCGGGTTGTCGTTGACGCTGTTCACCTCGGTCTCGAGGATCGGGCGGAACATTGCCAGCGCGTCCAGCAGCACGCCGATGACGTGGGGCGAGCAGCGGATCGAATAGCGGTCCTGGACGCGCGCGCCCGCGACGGCCGCGGCGCCGTTGCCGTATTCGAGGTCGTCGCGGATCCAGGCCGCGCACGTGGCGGAGCCGGGGTGCGGCTTGACGGCGAACAGGCGCTCGTCGAAGTGCGACGGGTTGCCGCGCGTCACCTCGCTGGCCATCGCCGACAGCGCGGACGCCAGGCGCGCCAGGTTCTGGGCGCGGCGGAAGGCGAGGCAGGCGAGGCCGGTCATCATGCTGGTGCCGTTCATCAGCGCCAGCGCCTCCTTCGGCCGCAGCGTCAGCGGCGGGAGGCCGCAGCGCTCCAGCGCGCGGGCCGCCGGCATGATCTCGCCCGCGAACGAGACCTCGCGCTCGCCCGCCAGCACCGCCGCGATGTACGAGAGCGGCGTCAGATCGCCGCTGGCGCCCACCGATCCCTCGGCGGGGATGCGCGGCAAGATCCTCTTCTCCAGCAGCGCGACCAGCCGGTCGATCACCAGCGGGCGCACGCCCGAATGGCCGCACGCGAGCGAGGAGATGCGCGCCGCGACCACCGCCGCGGTCTCCTCCTCGCCGAGCGGCGCGCCCGTGCCGACGCCGTGGAAGCGGAACAGGTTCGTCGCCAGCTCGTCGGTCAGCTCGGGCGGCACCTGGTTCGCGCACGACTCGCCCACGCCGGTCGTCACGCCGTAGACGACGCGCCCGGCGCGCAGCTGCCGTTCCAGGCTGGCGCGGCTCGCCTCCAGGCGCGCGCGGAATTCCGGGTCGGCGTTCAGTCGCGCCAGCGCGCGGCCCTGTGCGACGTCGCAGATCTGCTCCAGCGTCAGCGGCTTGCCGCCAAATACGACGGTGTTCACGCCGCCTCCTTCCACACCGGGTAAAAGTTGAACCAGTTGTCGGGGGCCATGCGGCAGTAGTGCTCCAGTCGTTGCGCGTAACGTTGCGCCCACACACGCGCCTCGGCCGCGCGGTCGCCGCGCGGCAGCTCGATGCGTTCGGCGAACGGCTCGCAGTGAAGATCGTAGCGGTTCGGTTCGTGGAACAGGCCGAAGGTCAGGTAGACGGGGCAGCGCAGGCTGGCCGCCAGCCAGTAGGGACCGGCGGGCAGCGACGCGGGCGCGCCCAGCAGGTCGACCTCGACGACGCGATCGCCGAGGCCCACGCGATCGCCGAGCAGCGCAACCAGCTCGCCGGCGTCGATCCGCTCCTTCAAGGTGAGGACGAAGTTCATGGACCGCTCGACGTTGATGACGCGGGTGGCGAGGCCCGGATTGAGGCGTTCGAGGACGCTGTTGATGAGGCGGGCGTTCTTGAAGTAGCCGATGATGTTCAGCGGCAACGAGGTGCTGGTCGCCATCGCCCGCATCGCCTCGAAGCTGCCCAGGTGCGCGCCCAGCAGCAGCGCCCCGCGCCGTTCCTGCTTCAGCGCGATCAGGTGCTCTTTCCCCGTCCGCGTGATCGCGAACGATCCTTGCTTGCCCAGCACGAAGAACAACCGATCCAGGGTGACGTGCGCGAAGCGGAGGCAGTGCGCGTACACGGCCCAGAAGCCGTGCGGTTGCCCGACGCGCTTGAGGTAGTCGCGCGAGGCGCGGCGCGCCTGGCCCGCCAGCAGCACGAAGTAGAAGACGACCGGCGCCAGCAACAAGCGCGTGAACCCGCGCCCGAGCAGCCCGCAGATGGCGATCAGCAGGCGGATCCCGAACGCGCTCCCTCGTTCCGTGGTGCGCAGCCAGGAGGTCGCCGCCGCGGGAGGCGCGGTCACGCCGGCAGCCTCCGGGCGAAGCCCAGATGCCAGCGCAGCGAGGCGAACAACAGGCGGGTGTGCAGCAACGTGATGGCAACGTTATCGCGGACCGGCCGAAAGTGCGACGTGCCGCCGGCATCGCGCGGGAGGTAGCGCACACCGGTGGGGACGTTGATGATGGGGACCCCGGCCCAGACCAGCCGTACGGCGATCTCGATGTCGAAGTCCATCCTGTCGCCGCGGGCGGCCACCTCGAGCGCCGGCTGGATGGGGTAGACGCGAAACCCGCACTGCGGGTCGACGATCACCCGGCCGCCCGTCTGCAGGACCACCATGAAGTTGGTCAGCGCGTGCGCGGCGCGGCGCCCGCGCGGCATGGTCTCGTCGAACACCGGATGGCCGAGCACGGCCGCCTGCGGACGCTCCGCGGCATGCGCGAGAAACTTCGGGATGTCGGCGGTGTCGTGCTGCCCGTCGGCGTCGATCTGCAGCGCGTGCGAGAACCCGAGCTCGCGGGCGGCGTGCAGGCCCGTCTTCACCGCCGCGCCCTTGCCGCCGTTGCGGTCGCGGCGGATCACGCGCGCGGCGCCGCGGCCGGCCAGGCCGTCGAGCGTGCGGCGGGCTTCGTCGTGGCCGCCGTCGTCGACGATCAGGACGTCGTCCAGGTGGCGCCTGACCTCGGTGACGACGCCCGCGATGGTCAGCGGGTTGTTGAACGTCGGGATCACCGCGCACGTGCGGGGCGCCGCGCTCATCGGCCCTGCTCGCTGGGAAGAAATTCGAACGTTCCCGAGCTGGCGACGGCCGTCCCGCGCCGGAGCTCCCACGCAACCTTGTCGGGCGGCGTGCGCACCAGCTCCAGCTCGAGCGCGTCTCCCGGGGCGATCGGCTTGCGGAACTTGAGGCCGGTGACCCGCCGCAGGTGCCGGTGCTCGGGCCAGCACGCGCGCAGCTCGCGCATCACGATCTCGTTCAGCTGCACCACGCCCGCCAGGATCGGAAAGTCCTCGAAGTGCCCGCGGAAGAAGCGCCAGTCGGCGGGGATCGTCAGCGCGATCGTGCGCTGCTCGGGCGCGGCCGGGTCGTCGAACAAGGCAAGCAGGCGGGCCTTGACCAGCTTGCCGTTGTCCTCGCGCGGCAGCGCGGCGACCAGCCGGAAGCGGCGCGGGATCGCGATCGGTTCCAGCCGGCGGAGCAGGGCGCCTCGCAGCGTCGCGACCGACAGCGTCGGCGCGACGACCGCGGCCCACAGCTCGTGGCGGCGCGGCGACGGGGTGTCGACGGGCACGACGGCGGCGTCGGCGACGCCCGGGATCTCGCGCAGCAGCCGTTCGATCTCGGCGACCGCGACGCGGCTGCCGCCGATCTTGATGACGCCGTCGGCGCGGCCGAGCAGCTCGAAGCGGCCGTCGTCGCGCGTCCGGACGCGATCCGCGCCGCGATACCAGTCGCCGGCGCCCGAGGGGCCGACAGCGACGAACGGCGAGCGCAGCAGCATGGTTCCGTCGTCGGGATCGGCGCCGACGCTGACGCCCGGAAACGGCGCCCACACCCCTATCGCAGATGTCCCGGCGCCGCCGCTGTCGCGCCAGGCGATGCCGCCGGTCTCGGACGATCCCAGCACCTCGGTCACCGGGATGCCCGCCCGCGCGGCGACCGCGGCGGCCGTGCTCGGGTCCAGCGGCGCGCCCGACGAGAAGATGCGGGCCAGCGCCGGCAACCCGCCCGGCGGCAGCGTCGCGACCGCGTGCAGGTGGGCCGGGACGCTGACCAGCACGTTCGCCCGATCGGTCCGCGCCTGCGCGGCGATGGTTTCGGCGTGCAGCGGCGTCGTGCGGACGAAGCTGCCGCCGCCCATGAAGGGGACCAGCACGCCGAACAGCAGCCCGTAAAGATGGTGGGGAGGGACGGTCGCGAGCACGCGCATGTCCGGTCCCAGGTTCCACAGGCGGACCAGCAGCGCCGCTTCTCCCAGCAATTGCGCCGCGCTCTTCGGGCAGGCGACGTGCGCGCCGGTGGATCCCGACGTGTAGACGCAAACCAGCCGCCGGTCAGCCGGAAACGCCAGCGTCGGCGCGGGGCCGGACGGGCCCGTGCCGCCGAGCCGGCGACGCACGTCCAGACCCAGGTCGCCCTGACCGCCGCCATCGTGAAGGACCAGCGCAATGCCGCGTTCGGCGCACAGACGATCGATCGTTTCTGGGCGGCTGTTGGGTGGAAGCGCCGCCACGTGCCCGCGCTGCCACACGGCCAGCAGCGCGGCCGTGCACAGGTAGCGGTCGGCGCAGGCGACCATCACCTCCGCGGCGCCGTCCGCGGGCAGCGCCCCCGCCAGCCGCCCGGCGTCCGCCAGCAACTCTCCCCACGATCGCGGCTCGTCCCCCAACGCAAACGGCGAGCCCGCCTCCCGCGGCCGCGGCGCTAACAACTCGTCCACGTCCTCGTCCTCGTGCCGACCGGTTATTCCCCGCCCGGCGGTGGCCCCTCGGGCGTAGGCCCAGCCGCGAGGTGGGTCTCGACCATCGAGACGACGTCGTCGACGGTTCGCACGGCGCGCAGCGCCTCCTCGGGGACCTCGCGTCCGGTCCAGTCCTGCAGGTAGACGACCAGGTCGACGGCGTCGATGCTGTCGAGGTCGAGATCCTGCTGCAGCAGCGCCGTCGGCGTGATCTTCTCGGCCGGCAGGCCGAAGGTCTTGGTCAGCAACTCGCGGACGCGCTCGAAGATCTCGTCACGCGTCATTGTGCGCGCTCCATGCGGCTCTTTTCTTCGGCGATGAACGTGGCGAGCGTCCGCACCGAGCGGAAGATTTCCCGGTTCCTCTCGTCGTCCGACTTGATCTGCACCTTGTAGCGGCGCGCGATCTCGACGGCCAGCTCCAGCGCATCGATCGAATCGAGCCCCAGCCCGTCGGCGAACAGGGGCGCATCGACGTCGATCTCTTGCGGCTTGACGTCTTTCAACATGAGCGTCTGCACGATCATGCTTTTCAACTCTTCTAGAATGTCAGTCATGATGGGTTGCGCGTGTCAGCCGCCGGCAGGCCCAGGTGCCGGCGAAAAGTCGCCTCGCACGCCTCGGTCATCGCGCCCGCGTCCCCGCCGAAGGCGGCCGGGTTGATGGCTGGAAGTCGTGTCACCGTGAATATTGCCGTTCGCCGCGGGACATCGTACCACGGCGTCCCCTTCCCGAGCGCAGCCGGTTCGCAGCGGATGACGATCGGCAGCACGGGGACGTTGGCGCGGCAAGCGATCTCGAACGGCCCGCGCCGGAAGCGGCGCATGCCGCCCGCGGGCGAGCGCGTCCCCTCGGGAAACACGAGCATCGGCATCCCCTGGCCGATCCGATCGAGCGCCTGGTTCACCACCACGCCGCCCGCCAGACCCTTCATCTCGCCGCCTTCCAGGTAGGCGCAGGCGCGCAAGACCTGGCCGATGATCGGCGCCCGGAACAGCAGCGGCTTGGCCACGCACACAAGGCGGCCGAACATGGCCGACAGCGCCCCGTGGTCGACCAGCGTCGGGTGGTTGGCGACCATCACGAAGCCGCCCCCGGGCGTCGACGTGTCCAGGCCGCGCGGGTTGAAGTGCACCAGGCGGCACAGGCGCATGTAGTCGAACAGCAGGACGAACGCGCGCTGCATCCAGCGCTGGCAAGCGGCGGCCCGCTCGATCGCGGGCTGGCCGCGGTGGCGCAGGCGCGAGAGCGGGAACAGGACCGTCGCCAGGACGCCCGCGCCGATCCACGCCCCCAGGAAGGCGCCTCCCGCGAGAACGACGCGCACGAACAGAATGATGCGCTGAACGACCGTCAACCTCTCGCGCCCGGATGCCCTGGGGACGGCGTCCTCGGAGCTGTAGCGCTCCGCGACCGTCACCGGGGGGCAGCGGCGGCGGACAGCTGGACCTGGCTGAGGTTGACCTTGATGTCGTTCGCCAGGTTCTTCGTCCAGGTGTTGTAGTTGTGGTGAATCACCTCGCCCTCGGGCTCCTTCGCGTACAGCAGGCCCTGGCTGTCGACGTAGTCGACGCGCGCGCTCTGGGCGTCGTAAAGGATGGCGACGGTCGCGGAGTGGCCCTTCTCGGCGTACTCCGCCACGTATTTCCCGGGCTGGTGCTCCTTGATCTGCCAGTGACGCCGCGCCAGCGCCATCTCGATCGCGCCCTCCAGGAGCTTCGGATCGGACGGTCCCGCCAGGGCGATCGGCACCGAACGAACCATCGGCGTCGCCCGGTGATCGCATCCCGAGGCGGACAGAAACACCAACGCGCAAAGCGTGATCACGGCGCTCCCGCGCCGGCGAAGGGTGAATTGAGGGGTCATCGCAAGCGGACGCTATTCTGTTATACGAAGGCATGCAAGCCGAAGCCGCGCAGTCCGAGCCGGCGGTTTCTTGCCGGGGGCTCCGGAAAATTTACGACGCCCGTCGGGGCTCCGCGGTCGTGGCGGTCGACGGCCTGGACCTGGAGATCCGGCGCGGCGAGTGCTTCGGCCTGCTCGGACCGAACGGCGCGGGCAAGACCACCACCGTGGAGATCCTGGAGGGGATCCTCGAACCGTCGGCGGGGGCGGTCGAGCTGCTCGGCATGTCGTGGGCGCGCGACGACGTCCGGCTGCGCGAGCGGATCGGCGTGGCGTTACAGGAGACGCGGCTGCCCGAGCGCCTCACGGTGACGGAGGTGCTGAACCTGTTTCGCAGCTTCTACCGGCGGTCGCGTCCGGTGGCGGCGCTGCTGGCGGACGTCGAGCTCGGGGAGAAGAGCGGCGCCTGGGTGGGCAAGCTGTCGGGCGGACAGCGCCAGCGGCTGGCGATCGCGTGCGCGCTGGTCGGGCAGCCCGACATCCTGTTTCTCGACGAGCCGACGACGGGGCTGGATCCGCAGTCGCGGCGCCAGCTCTGGGAGCTGGTGCTGCGCTTCCGCGGGGGGGGCGGGACTGTGGTGTTGACGACGCACTACATGGAAGAGGCCGAGCGCCTCTGCGATCGGGTCGCGATCATCGACCACGGCCGCATCATCAAGGAAGGATCGCCGGCCGAGCTGATTCGCGGCCTGGGCGCGGCGCACGTCATCGAGTTCAAGCTGGAGGACGGCGCCGCCGCGCTGGCCGAGCGCGAGCTGCTGGCGCTGCCCGCGGTGACGGGCGCGCGGCTGTCCGAGGACGGGATGTGCGCGCTGACCGTGTCCGAGCCGGCGCGCGCGCTGCCCGCGCTGATCGGCCTCTGCTCCGGGCGGGGGGCCGCGCTGGGGCGGCTGGAGACGCGGCATGCGACGTTGGAGGACGTGTTCGTCACGCTGACGGGCCGGCACCTGCGCGATGGCTGAAGAAAGAAACGCGCGCAACCATCCCGTCCTGCAGCTGACGTTGATGCGGCTGCGCGAGCTGCGCCGCGAGCCGGGAACGTTGTTCTGGGTGTTCGGCTTCCCGATCCTGATGTCGATCGCGCTCGGCCTGGCGTTCCGCAGCACCGGGCCCGAACCGATCCGCGTCGGCGTGCTGCCCGGCGTCTCGGCGGAGGTCACGGGCGCGCTGACGGCGGGCGGCGTGACAGTGAAAGTGTTGGATGAAGGGTTGGCACGCAACGAGCTGCGCGCCGGCCGCGTCGCGATCGTGCTGGTGCCGCCCGCTTCGGGCACCGGCGCGCTCGGCTATCGCTACGACGACAAGCGTCCCGAGTCGCGGCTGGGACGCGCGGTGGTCGACGACATCCTTCAGCGCGCCGCCGGCCGCCACGACCCGCGCGCCGTCCAGGACGAGCTGGTGCGCGAGCGCGGCGCGCGTTACATCGACTTTCTGATCCCCGGGCTGATCGGGATGAACCTGATGTCGGGATCGATGTGGGGCATCGGCTGGGTGCTGGTGAACATGCGCGTCCGCAAGCTGCTGAAGCGCCTGCTGGCCGCGCCGATGCGGCGGCGGCACCTGATGTACGCGCAGGCGCTGGCCCGGCTGGTGATGATCCCGATCGAGATGGTGGTGATCCTGGTGTTCGCGCGGCTGGCGTTCGACGTCCGCATGGCGGGGTCGTGGCCGGCGCTGGCGCTGGTCAGCGTGACGGGCAGCGCCAGCTTCGCGGGCCTCGCCATCCTGGTGGCGAGCCGCGCGCAGAACAGCGAGACGGTCAGCGGCCTGATGAACCTGGTGATGCTGCCCATGTTCGTGCTGTCGGGCGTCTTCTTCTCCTCGGATCACTTCCCGGCCTTCATGCAGCCCGCCATCAACGCGCTGCCGTTGACGGCGCTCTGCAACAGCCTGCGCGCCGTGATCATCGACGGCGCCGGCATCGCCGGCATCGCCGGCTCGCTGGCCGTGATGGCGATCTGGGGCGTGATCAGCTTCGTGGTTGGCCTGCGCTTGTTTCGCTGGGGCTAGCCGGGATAGTCGTTAGCGCCGGCCCCATTCAAGTTCTGGTGTCCAGGGATCGCGGGAGCCAACGGTGCGATTGTCGCGGCCCCTCACCCTGACCCTCCCCGCTTCGCGGGGCGAGGGCAAACACTTGCGGTGACGTGCGCGGCGTCAATCACCCGCGCGCCCCACTCACGTGGTCGAAGCTCTGCTCGCGGGCCCGTCAACCCGGCGGAGGTCGCCGGAGATGGCGGCGCAGACGATGGCGATCAGAAAGATGTCGAAGGGGATGCGGTAGCGGACCTCGCCGGTGGCGTAGGCGACGGTGAGGGCCAGCGCCGCGACCGGGGCCAGCATCATCGCCGTGCGGCTGCCGAGCGCGGCGCGCGGTCCCCGCCGCAGGATGCCCGCGCAGATGGGGAGCAGCGGCACGAACAGGAACGCGATGAAGATGTACTGCGAAAGGTGGGTCCACACCCAGGTCGGGTGCCCGTAGCCCGGCCACATACCGGAGCCGAAGAACGCGTCGTAGACGTGATCGATCGACAGCACCACCGCCTCGGCCGGGTGCGCCGCGATCCAGCGCCACGCCTCGCGGGTGTTGGCGGCGCTGTCGTTGTACTGGAACGGAACGCGCGGGCTCGCCTCGTAACGACGCAGGTACGATCCCGGGCTGCCGAAGCGCGCGCCGCCGTCGCCGCCCGGGGGATTCCAGTCGATGGCGCCGACGCGGCCGTAGTGGCCCAGCAGGAAGTCCGCGCCGATCTTGTTCCCGCTGACGCAGAAATTTCCGCGGTTCGCCCGGGTGCACGCCCGCGCTTGCACGGCGAGCAACGGCACCGCGGCGATCCCGACCACCGCCCAGCGGACCAGCCAGGGTTGCAATCTCTTGAGGCGCGCCCGCGCGTCGGCGCCGGGCAGCGCCAGCAGCAGCGCGATGCCCTCGACGACGGCCAGCAGGAACGCCGCCGGCAGCGCGACCGACTTGAACGCGGTCGCCACCGACAGCGCCACGCCGCTGGCGGCGGCGAGCAGCAGCGCCGTGTTCCGCCGCCGCACCCGGTAGATGGCGAACAGCAGCGCGAACGAAACGGTGAGCCAGAAGATGAAGTGGATCTCGGTCAGGAACAGGGCGCCGTACTCGATGAACGGGAAGTACAGGCTCGCGAAGATGGTGGCGAGCAGACCGGTGCGGCGCCCGTAGGCGGCGGCCCCGAGCAGGCCGACCGCCGGCGGCACCAGGCAGCAGAGGACGAACTGCAGGTAGACCACGCGCGCCAGCGAGCCACCCTCGGAGGTCAGAAACGCGAGCAGCGCGGGATAGCCGAGCGGGTGCGTGACGTCCCACGGATCGACCGGGCCGTGCATCGCCGCGTATTTCTTCGAGAGATTCACGTAGAAGAACATGTCCGACGTGACGAAGTTCTCGGGCGGCTGCACGTAGAACGTGTAGATCGCGCGCAACGCGATTCCGCAGACGTAGACCAGGCCGGCCAGCAGCCAGGGGTTGGCGAGCAGGCCGGACGCGCGGGCGGGTGGGGCGCGGTCAGGCACGTTCGGGCAATCCGTCGACGCGCGCGAGATCGCCCGCGACGTACGCGCACGCGATCACAATGAAGAACACGTCGAACGGGATCCGATAGCGCACCTCGCCGGTCGCGATCATGACCGTCAGGGTCAGCGCCGCGATCGGCGCCAGCGCCAGCGCGGTCTGGCTGGTGAAGACGGCGCGCGGGCCGCGCTTCACCAGGCGGGCGCACGCCAGCACCGTCGGTATCAGCAGGAACACGATGAACACGTACTGCGACAGATTCGCGAACGGCCACGAACCGCTGTTGAACGTCGGCCAGGCCGACGACCCGAAGAAGGTGTCGTACACGTGATCGATCGACAGCACGATCGCCTCGCCCGGGTGGCGGCCGATCCAGCGCCAGGCCTCCGCCGCGTTCGCCGCGTTGTCGGTCATCGAGAAGTGGACGGTCACGTGATCGTCGTAGTGCCGCAGCAGGGCGCCCGGGCTGCCGAAGCGAAACTGGTCGTGGCCCTCGGTCTTCCATTCGATGTCGGCGACCCGCCCGTAGTGGCCGAGCAGAAAGTCCGAGCCCGCCTTGTTCCCGGTCAGGCAGAACTGGCCGTCGTTCGCCCGCGTGCACACGCGCGCCAGCCCGCCCAGCAGAGGCGCCGCACCCACGCCGACCAGCACGCAGCGGAGCACCCACGGTTTGAGGCGCGCGAACCACGACGACGGCGCGCCCTCGCGCGGACGCGTGAGCGCGACCGCGATCCCGTCGGCGACGAAGAACACGAACGCGGCCGGCAGCGCGACCGACTTCAGCGACGTGGCGACTGAAAGCGCGACGCCGCCGCCCAGCGCCAGTCCGATGGCGGCCGCCCGGCGCCGCACGCGGCGCGCGCCGAAGAAGCCGGCGAACGCCAGCGTCAGCCAGAAGATGAAGTGGATCTCCGACAGGAACAGGGCGCCGTACTCGATGAACGAGAAGTACAGGCTGGTGAACACGACCGCCAGCAGGCCGGTGCGGCGTCCGTACGCGGCCAGGCCCAGCGCGCCGACGGCGAGGGGCACCAGACAGCAAATGACCAGCTGGAAGCTGACCGCGCGCCCGAGGTCGTAGGTGCTCGACATCAGGAACGACAGCAGCGTCGCGTAGCCGAGCGGGTGGGTCACGTCCGGTCGCGACAGCGGCACGTGCGCCACCATCCGGCGCGCCAGGCCCACGTACAGGCCCATGTCCGAGTAGATGAAGTTCTCGGGCCGCTGCAGGCTCAGCGTGTAGATCAGCCGGATGCCGATCCCGCACGCGTAAACCAGCGCGGCCCACAGCAGCGGCGGCGTCGCGTACAGGCGGCGAAGGAAACTCACGCGGGCGGAGAATAGTCGAACGGCAAGGGGCTGGAAACACCCATCAGGGCGGCAGCGAGACGTAGGGCGTCGCGAGGCGCGGATCGGGATAGCGCCAGGCGCCCTGGGCGTCACGCAACTCGACCGCGAACAGCGCGCCCGTCCCTTCGCCCGTGATGGCGGCCGTGTAGCTTCCGTCGCCGGCCGGCGAAGCGTCGACCGCCGCGAAGTCGCGCTCGCTGTCGAATGGTTTCCACAACACACGCACGATCGCGTTCGCGGGCACCGCGGTGGCGAAGCGGACGCGTACCGTCCAGCTGGGGGCGGTGGCGACGGCGGGCGTGACCGCGATGTCCGCGAGGCCCGGTCCCGCGCTGCGGGGCGAGGCCAGCCACACCCGGGCATCGGGCAAGGTGCCCGAGAACGTCGGTGGCGACGCGGCCACCGCCGCGGCCGCCGCGTCCAGCGCCGCGAGGTCGTCGGCGAGCTTCGGCACCGCCGCCGCCCAGTGAAACGGGTCGAACCCCAGCCCGCTCATGCGCAGACGTTCGTGAAACGGCAGGATGTAGGCCGTGTCGTCGGCCAGTGCCCGCCACGCGACGCCGGCGGCGACGGTCTCGTCGCGCGCCGCCGCCAGCCAGTCGGCCCGGCCGGTGCGCTGATAGACGGCGAGGGCGGTCGCGCCGCGCAGCTTGTGCGCGAAATAGCGCCCGAGGTCCGCCAGCGCCAGGCATTCGCGCGCCATGTCGCGCGGCAGCGGGTTGTCGCGAATGACGTCCTGATCGGCGGCGGCCAGCGCGTCCATCGTCCGTTGCGCGTCGTTCAGCAGGTCGGCGGCGATGTCGATCGGCGACAGCCGCGCGGTCGCGGTCCCCGCGATGAGGTCGGCCGCCGCCTCCGCCGAGGACGCGACCGCGAACGTGTCGAACGGCGTCGGGTTCGCCACGGTGGGCCAATTGCTGATCCCGGGATCGAAGGCGCGCGCCCACTCGGCGATGTCGCCGGCCAGCTCCAGCTCGGGCGCGAAGCTGCGCGAATCGGGCCCCAGGTTGTGCGCGGTCATCAGCCGCGGGACGATCTGGCCGGCCGCCTGCAGCGCCGGCCACACGCTGTCGGTCCCGGCCTCGCGCGCGGTGATTTCGCGGAACGTCGCCTCGGGCGTCGCGGGATCGTAGCCGAGCCGGCCCCACATCAAGTACATGAGGTCGTCGCGCGTGAACGCCCACGGCGAGAACCGATCCTCGTCGTTGGCATGATAGAAGTCGCGCTGGGGCGTGTACGCGGTGGGCGGCTCCAGCGTGAAGCCGCGGACCTGCGGCGAGATCCCCATCGATCCCAGCACGCGCGCCGTCAGCGGATACGAGGCCGCCCGGAAGATCCGGTGCGTCCCGCCCGCGCGAACCTGGAACACGAACTGCCACGGGTCGGGCGGGTTCAGGAAGCCCTGGTACGAATACGACGCCCAGTTGGTCCAGACGCCGCCGGCGATCGGGTAGGGCGGGCCCAGGTGCTCGCCGTTGAACTTCGCCTCCAGCACCATGTCGGGCCCGACCGCGGCGCCCAGCGTGAGGATGTCGGCCTTGGGCGTCACCCACGAGCGCGTGTAGATGGAGACGCCGGTCGCCGCCTGCTTGACGCCGGCGACGAATGAATCGACGTACCAGGTGGCCGGCTCACCGCTCTCGCCGATGCGGAAGCCCAGCATCGCCAGTCCGGGCGCGCGCGTGGCGAGGTCGGCCGCCGCCTCGCGCACGTAGACCTTCAGCTCGTCGTGGGTGACGATTCCGGCGGCGCCGGCCGAGTAAGTCATCAGGCCGACCCGGATGCCGCGCGCGCGCGCCATCGCGATCACGCGGTTCAGCCGGGCCAGGTTGCGATCGCGATCCGCCTCGCCGACGGCGGGGAAGCTGGCCGAACGGGCGACGTAGGGCAGGATGTTCGGAAACCCCGTCGTCCCGAGATCGTACATGCCGTGAATGTCGAGCAGATCGATGCGCGCGTGCGCGAGCAGGTCCAGGTAGTCGCGCCAGAAGCTTTCGTCGTGGAACCACCACTCGGGCTCCGGCTGATCGGGGTCGGGCAGGACCCAGAACAGGTTCGACGCGCGGATCGCGATCGACGGCGCTCC
>Ga0070673_100000533_pt1 | contig 20514 bp, 26 predicted proteins | sample KBSM23metaG_FD_65342 | JGI IMG/M metagenome (GOLD analysis project Ga0070673, IMG submission 65342) | Miscanthus rhizosphere microbial communities from Kellogg Biological Station, Michigan, USA - KBS M2-3 metaG | ecosystem: Host-associated > Plants > Roots > Rhizosphere > Soil ... | reverse complement strand
TTTGGCGAAGGGCGGCGTCGCCGCTGCCAACGTCTTTACGAAAATTACGCTCACCCTCTTCGACCAATACGATTGGCGCGGCATACCGAGCATGCCGCCGGAGATCATTCTGCTTCCGAAGTGGTTTTATTTCAGCATCTATGCCATTTCGTATTGGAGCCGCACGGTCCTCATTCCGCTGCTAATAGTCTTTGCGCATCGGCCGATTTGCCCCATTTCACGTGAACAAGGCATCGATGAGTTGTACCTTCAGCCGCGGCATCTCATGGATTATGGAGAGGTGCCTCCGTTACGCAAGGATAAGTCTCCCTTCACATGGCGTAATGTATTCATCACGCTGGACCGACTGTTAAAGATTTACGATCGCCGACCTATTCGCTCGTTAAGGAATGCTGCCGTCCAACGTACCGCCGAGTGGATGCTGGCGCGTCTCAACGGGTCGGGAGGGCTGGGAGCGATCTACCCCGCGATGGCTAATTCCATTTTGGCCTTGCGGTCACTGGGGTATGGAGTCGATCATCCGCTTATCACCAAAGCGTTGCGAGAGATCGAAGCGCTGGAAGTGTATGATTCCGTCCAGACGGCTCAGGGACGCATCGATGCCATGCATCTGCAGCCTTGCGTGTCTCCGATTTGGGATACGGCGCTTTTCATCAACGCCGGCCTCGAAGCCGGATTGCCTCCAACCCACCCGGCGCTCGTCAAAGGCGGCGCCTGGTTGATTTCCAAGCAAACGCAGAAAGTCGGTGACTGGAAAGTGTCCTCGCCTACGGCGGAGCCCGGCGGCTGGTATTTTCAATTTGAAAACGAGATGTACCCCGACGTGGATGATAGCGCCGTGGTCTTGATGGCCCTCGGGAAGTTGGACATGGCGGAGCGTCATGCGCAACGGGAGTCCATTCGGCGGGGCTACCGATGGGTCATGGCGATGCAGGGGTCAGACGGCGGATGGGGGGCCTACGACAAAGACAACAATAAGATGGTGTTCAATCTCATTCCCTTCGCCGATCATCGCGCGCTGTTGGACCCCAGTACGGCAGACCTGACCGGACGCTGTTTGGAAATGCTGGGAGCGTTGGGTTATGACCGCAGTCACGCCGCCGTGCGTTCGGCGCTTGAGTTTCTGCGCCGCGAGCAGGAAGAAGATGGCAGCTGGTATGGCCGCTGGGGCGTGAATTATATTTACGGTACCTGGTCCGTCCTGGCCGGCTTGCGCGCAATCGGCGAGGATATGTCGGCGCCGCATGTCACGCGCGCCGTGGCCTGGTTGGAATCGGTGCAAAACGCGGATGGCGGATGGGGTGAAAGCTGTACCTCCTATGCCGATCACGCCGAGGCCGGCCGTGGCGAGAGTATGCCGTCGCAAACTGCGTGGGCCTTGCTGGCGCTCTTGTCGGCCGGCATGTCTGATTCCATCAGCGTCGTGCGAGGAATTAATTATCTCCTCCGCCATCAGCGAGAAGACGGCTCGTGGGAAGAGATTCGCCATACGGGCACGGGTTTTCCGCGCGTCTTCTATCTGCGCTATCACTGGTACTGCCAGTATTTTCCTCTCTGGGCGCTTGCCATGTATCGGAACATTCGGACTCGGGGTCAAGCGCGGGCCGACGAATTGCGCGTGGCTGCCTTCGAGACGGGATTGTTCCGGTCGGATACCTAGCCACATGTTTTGTTGCCCTCCGTGGCAGCGTGGATTATGGAGTTCCCATTGACTCGCGTCGGAATTTTTGCCGCGACGCGGTGGGAATGCCGGGCCGTGCAACGCACGCTGCGCGTGGATGAGATTCGTCGTCATGCAGGGTCTCGGTATGTGATCGGACAGCGTGGAGCGTGCCATGTGGTTCTCGTTCAAACAGGGATCGGTCCTCAATATGCCCGTGCCGCCTGCCGAGCCACGTTTCGGGAATTCGCCTTGGATTTAGCCGTCTCGTCGGGACTGGCGTGCGCACTGACACCGTCGTCGATTGGAGAATTATTCATTGGGACGGAAGTCATCCCCCCACGGAGCGCGGGTCCAGCCGAATGGCATCCATCCATCATCTGCGATTGCATGTCCGCGTCCATGACCTTAACGCTGGCTCAGGCGGCCGGATTGCCGGCCAGGACCGGCCGGTTCGTATCGTTACCTCGTATTGTCTGGCGTGCCGAAGATAAGCGCCGTGTAGCGGCCGATACGGGCGCTGTGGCCCTCGATATGGAGAGCGCTGTGATCGGCGCCGAAGCGGCCGAGCGTCGCATACCATTCGCGGTGATTCGGGCCGTCTCCGATTTACTCGATGAGGACCTCCCATTGGATTTTAATTTATTCCTTACGCCCAGCGATTGGTCCAAAGGCGTATGGAGTTGCCTCACTCGTCCGAGCAATTTGTTTGGGCTGGGACGGATGCGCGTGCAAATGGGTGTCGCCTCAAAACGCCTCACTTTGATTTTCGAACGAGTGCTGGATGAGTTGGGATGCGATCGCTCAACCTCCCACGATAGGCGGATGATGCCATGATGACTCGGGCGTTGGAGCAAATCGGCGGCAAAACGCTGTCGCTTATTCAGGAAATGGGGCGGATGCTGCTGTTCCTTCTGACCACCTTCGCGTGGCTTGTTCGTCCGCCCATACGGTGGTTTCAGATGATCAAGCAATTGCACTTCATCGGATTCAAATCCACATTTGTCGTCGTGCTGACCGCGTTGTTTACCGGCATGGTGTTAGGGTTGCAAGGCTATTACACGCTGAGGAAATTCGGCTCGGAGGCGCTCCTCGGATCGGCTGTCGCATTAAGTATGATTCGCGAACTTGGTCCGGTGCTCGCCGCCCTGATGGTCACGGCCCGGGCGGGTTCCGCCATGACGGCAGAGATCGGCATTATGCGCATCACGGAACAAATCGATGCTCTGGATACGATGGCCGTGAATCCGCAGCAATATCTCGTGGCGCCAAAGCTCGTGGCGGGTCTGATTGGAGTGCCGTTGCTGGTCGCCCTCTTCGATGTCGTCGGCATTTGGGGAGGCTATCTGGTCGGGGTCGATCTGCTCGGAGTGAGTGCGGGATCCTATTGGAGTTCCATCGAATCTGCCGTCGACTGGAAGGACGTCTATGGTGGCATTCTGAAGTCCATCAGTTTCGGCCTAATCATCACGTGGGTTTGCTGCTACAAGGGCTATTACACGAGGATGAGCGCGGAAGGTCTGGGCACGGCGACGACCGAAGCCGTTGTGCTTTCCGCCGTGCTGATTCTCGTATGGGACTATTTTTTGACGTCGGTGCTGCTGTAGTCGGGATGCTGAAAACTGCCCCAACTTCGTTCTCGGTCATTTGTCCCCCTCAACGTACCTTTCCGGTACGCCTCGGACTTCTATTCAGCTGCGGCTTGTTGCCGGGAGGGGCGCGTCTCGGCGCGCTTGGGGTGGGCGGGTGCAATGGATGACCATTTTGAGCATCCCGCGCGAACGAACCCGATCACCTTTTGGTTCCCCATGGGGATTCAGGTTACTTTGCTGATCGCTGGAAGGCTGACAGCTTCTTTGCTATCTCTATGATCAAACTCGTCGGCGTCGAAAAAACTCTTGGCGGCCAGCCGGTTTTGCGAGGGATCGATCTGGACATCCCCAAAGGTAAGCTTACAACTATCATCGGCAGGAGCGGTGAAGGAAAGAGCGTTCTACTGAAACACATGATCGGGTTGCTGCAGCCGGATCGCGGGCAGGTGTGGGTCGGGGATATCGAGCTCTCTCGACTCAAAGGGCAAGCCCTGAATGAAGTCCGGAAGCGGTTTTCGATGCTGTTTCAAGGCGCCGCCTTGTTCGACTCATTGACGGTATTTGAAAATGTCGCGTTTCCGCTTCGAGAAAAACTGCGATTGCCTGAGGCTCATGTGCGTACGCGGGTGGAAGAAAAGTTAGACCAGGTCGGCCTGGCGGGCATGGGACATAAATATCCGGCGGAGCTCAGCGGCGGGATGAAGAAGCGGACCGGTCTTGCCCGCGCCCTGGTCGTGGAACCGGAGATCGTCCTGTTCGACGAACCGACTACCGGTCTCGACCCCCTCATGGCGAAAACCATCCATGACCTCATCGTCGCGATGCACCAGAAGTTCGGCTTTACCGGCGTCATGGTGAGCCATGAGATTCCGGAGGTCTTTGGAATTTCGGATTGGGTGGCGATGTTAAAAGAGGGACGCATCGCGTTGATGGCGCCATCGGCCGAGTTTCAACGAACGACCGATCCGGCCGTGCGCGAGTTTATCACCGTCGGCGGCACGGTGCCCTTACCGGTCGACCATTCCTCCGGTACAGCGACGCGGTAAAGTTCGTGTCCGGTTCGCCCGTCACTACAACGAATTACGAGGACACAGATGGAGAAAATAAAACTTGAGTTGATCGTCGGGGTATTCGTCGTGATCGGTGTCGTCTGCCTTGGGTATCTATCGATCAAGTTGGGGAAGCTGGAGATCGTCGGCGGAAATCAATATGAGGTCGAAGCAGACTTCGATTCGGCGTCCGGAATCAAGGCGGGAGCGACGGTGGAAATCGCAGGCGTGGAAGTCGGTCGAGTGAGGACGATTAAGCTCAACGAAGATCGTGCCATGGTCGTGCTTTCTATCCACGACAATGTCAAGTTGTACGCGGACACGATCGCCTCTATCAAAACACGCGGCATTATCGGCGAAAAATTCATGGCCCTGTCGCCAGGAGGCGGGGGAGAGCCGCTCAAAGCCGGTGGCAAGATTCGCGATACTGAATCGGGTGTCGATTTGGAAGAACTGGTCAGTCAATTCATTCATGGAAACGTAAAGTAAGGCCGTTACGTCAGCGGAATTGGAGTACGATGAGGAGGAGTTATGCACGGACGTGAGTCGAATGGGAGTTATCGAAACCGGCTGGCGGCAGTCGCATTGCTGTTTCTATTTCTGATCTTCTTGGGGCATCCGTCCCAGTCTCTGGCAGGCCCGGCGACAGATGCGGTAAAGGGAACGATCGACCAAGTTTTGCGCGTCCTTCAAGATAAAGAGATGAAGAAGCCCGATCGAGTCGACGAACGGCGACAAATCATCGAGAAGACGATCGGTGATCGATTCAGTTGGGAGGAAATGGCTAAGCGAACCTTGGGCACTCAATGGGCCAAACTCACCGATAAGCAGCGGCAAGAATTTGTCGATCTGTTTCGAACGTTGCTGACGAATACCTACATCGATCGCATTGAAAACTATGCTGGTGAGCAAGTGCAATATCTCAATGAGCGACTGCAAGATGGCTTCGCGGAGGTACGCACCAAGATCGCATCCGGGAAAGCCGAATACCCGATGGATTATCGGCTTCTAAATAAGTCCGGCGAATGGCGCGTGTACGATATCGTATTGGACGGTGTCAGTCTTGTGGCGAATTACCGTGGCCAGTTCAATAAGATTCTGCATTCGTCCGGCTATGACGATCTGGTGCAGAAGTTACGCACGAAATCTGAAAAGATAACCTCTCCATAGACCGTGGCTCGGTGTCATGATTGGTGTGCGCTGCCGCTCGGTCCTATTGGTCATTATCATTTCGATCGGACCGATCGTAGGGTTGCTTTTGCCTTGCGCCGCATCCGCGGACGTGTCTTACTTCCCCATTCCGTCCGCCTCGACGTCAAAAAACGACGGAAATGACGTCGGCCTCATTGTTCCCACCCTCATTACGAATCCTGATGGAGAGTTGCGCTATGTCGTGGCGCCGATGTTTGTCGTCAACTCGATCGTGGGAGCCCGCGGTTCGATCAATGTTTTTCGATACGAGCCGGGAGGCCGCGAGCTGCGGTTTATCGGCTCATGGACAGAGGAAATCGAGCGTAAGTTGGCATTCAGCTATGCCGACCCCGCCTTTCAGAATGGACGGTACTCGTTGAACTTCGGGGGATCCTTCTTCAAGAATGCCACGGCGCGCTTTTTCGGCATCGGCCAATCCACGACACTCGATGACCAGACCAATTACACTGCCAGGGAAATTCGCGCCAATTGGAAATTCGGCGTCTATCTGAACGAGGTAACTCAGATTGCAGTAGGGCAACGGTTCCGGGATGTAGGCATTCAGAGAGGAGCGACCGGGCTTCCCTTCTCCGCCGAAGAGTTCCCTGACGTCGTGGGTATGCAAGGCGGAACGATTCTCGGTAATCGTGCGACTTTTCATTACGATACGCGAGATAGTCTTGTCGTGCCCACGGTTGGGTCGCAAATGACGGCCTATGTGGAAGTGAATAACAATCTTCGCAATGGCGACCATCCCCTCTTCTATCGGAGCGGTTTGGAGGTCAAGAAGCTGTTCCCAAGCGACTCCAAACGGGTGATTCTCGTGATACGCGGCGACTTTCAAGGAACGTCGGGGAGCGAAGTGCCGTTTTTCGAGCGCAGCTCTTTGGGAGGGCAGAATAACTTACGAGGCTACGGCGTCGATCGGTTCATCGACAATTATCTGGCCTCCTTGAGCATCGAAGAGCGGATTCACGTCATGCGAATCCGTGTCACGAATGTGATTGCTGATTTCGAGGTGGCTCCGTTCGTCGATACCGGCACGGTTTTTCCCTCGTTCAGTTCGCTTCGCACCCGGCAGTTGCACGATTATAAAGTGACGCCGGGGATTGGGTTTCGCGGGATTGTACGTCCGAACATCGTCGGCCGATTGGATTATGGATACAGCGCTGAAGGAGGCGCAGTCTTTGCCGGCTTGGATTTCCCATTTTAAGGTAGAACACGTATAAAAGCGGAAGGCTAGATGCTTGACAACCCTGATATCACATGTGAAAATGCGCCGACTTCTCTGTGGGCATGCAGGCCCTCACACGGTGCGCTGTCACGCGGAAACGTGTTTCGAATTCCAACATTACCTTAATAGCCTTTGCCAGGAGTAGACTATGTCGCTGCTGAAGACTATTCACAGCCCGATGGACCTTAAGCGCATCCCTCCGGGTCAATTCCCCAAGCTTTCCCAGGAGATCCGTGAACAGATTCTGTCGGTTGTATCCAAGGTCGGCGGGCATTTGGCCTCCAATCTCGGCGTGGTCGAATTGACGGTTGCACTCCACTATCTCTTGAATACGCCTAAAGACAAGATTGTGTGGGATACAAGCAACCAGGCGTATACCCATAAGCTATTGACCGGACGTCGTGAGCAGTTCCATATGTTGCGGCAGTACGGCGGACTGAGCGGCTTTTGCAAACGCGAAGAGAGTATTTATGACACGTTCAATGCCGGGCACGCAGGGACCGGTGTTTCGGCGGCATTCGGAATGGTCGAAGCCCGCGAGCAGATGAAACAGAACCACCGCGTGGCGTGTGTCGTGGGCGATGGCGCGTTGACGTCAGGAATGACGCTCGAGGCGCTGCACCATGCCGGTGGGTTGGGAAAAGATTTTCTCGTCGTGCTGAATGATAACCAAATGTCGATCTCGAAAAACGTCGGATCGATTTCCGCTTACTTGAATCGGACGTTCACCGGGGAATTCTATACGCGGATTCGAGAAGAAACCGTGCAGTTCTTGCAGGCCATTCCTCAAATCGGACAGCCTATGCAAAAGATGGCCAAGCGCGCCGAAGAGCTGGCGCGAGGGCTGATCCTTCCCGGATTATTGTTCGAGGAGCTGGGATTCCGCTATGTCGGACCGATCGACGGCCATAATTTCGAGCATCTCCTGCCGACATTGGAGAATGTATTGAAACTGAAGGGGCCGGTGCTTCTGCACGTGATCACGAAAAAAGGGTTGGGCTACGATCCGGCCATGCGAAACCCGGTGTGGTTCCATGCCTGTCCTTCCTTCATCCGGGAATCCGGAGAGCCGGCTAAAAAAGCGGCGCGGCCCAGTTATACGGCGATTGCTATCGACAGCCTTGTTAAGTTGGCCAGACAAGATTCGCGGATTGTCGCGATTACGGCCGCCATGTGCGAAGGTACGGGTCTCAATGCTTTTGAAAAAGAATTTCCGGATCGGTTGTACGACGTGGGGATTGCCGAGCAACATGCGGTGACCTTTGCGGCCGGCTTGGCTGTCGATGGCATGCGGCCCGTCGTGACCATGTATTCGACGTTTCTCCAACGCGCGTACGACCAAGTCGTCCACGATGTGGCCACCCAGAACCTTCCCGTGACCTTCTGTATAGACCGCGGCGGATTGGTGGCCGAAGACGGCACGACGCATCATGGCGCATTCGATTTCGCCTATCTGCGTCACGTTCCCAACATGGTCGTCATGGCGCCGAAGGACGAAAATGAGTTGCAGCACATGATGAAAACCTGCCTTCAATATGAGGGGCCGGCTTCGGTGCGCTACCCGCGCGGCGTTAGCCTGGGTGTGCAAATGGATGCCGAACCCGTCGCTTTGCCGATCGGCAAAGGCGAAGTGCTGAAAGAAGGAACCGATGTGGCGATTGTCGCGATCGGCGTCACCGTCTGGGAAGCGGTCAAAGCGGCCGGGCGGTTGGAGCTGGAAGGCATCTCCACCGCCGTCGTCAACGGACGATTTGTAAAACCGTTGGACACAGCGCTCATTGGCGAGATGGCTAAGAAAGTGCGCTATCTGGTGACCATTGAGGAAGGAACGCGTATGGGTGGGTTTGGATCCGCGGTGCTCGAAGCGGTATCGGATCTCGGCATCACTCATGTTCGTACGAAAGTCCTTGGTCTCCCGGATTGGTATATTGAGCAAGGCCCCCAGGATCTTCTGAGGGAACGGTACCGATTGACGGCGGAAGGCATTTACGAGAGCGTGAAAGATCTTTTGGCGCAAGAGTCGGAGGCCAGCCGAACGGCGGCACATCCGGGCCAATTGGCAGCAGCGGGGCTGACAAAAAAGAGAGAGCAATTAGGAGACGAGCAGGGCAGTTAACTATTATGTTCATTACACGGCGGAAAACCAGACAGATTCGAGTGGGACGGGTCAAGATAGGGGGCGATGCGCCGGTATCGGTGCAGTCGATGACGTCGACCGACACGCGCGATGTCCCCGCGACGATTGCGCAGATTCGCCAATTGGAAGAAGTCGGGTGCGAGGTGATCCGGGTTGCCGTGCCGGATATGGAAGCTGCCGCAGCCCTGCCGAAGATCAAGGCGCAGATGACCGTCCCGCTCATTGCCGACATTCACTTCGATCATCGGCTCGCGTTAAAAGCCGCTGAAGTCGTCGATTGCGTGCGGATCAATCCGGGCAATATCGGGCCATGGTGGAAAGTTACCGAAGTGATCAAGGCGGTCAACGACTACGCCATTCCCCTTCGCATCGGTGTCAACGGGGGGTCGTTGGAGCGCCCCCTGCTGGAAAAATATGGATTTCCCAGCGCCGAGGCGCTGTCCGAATCCGCGCTCAATGCCGTGCACGCCTTGGAAGACGTTGGCTTCACCAATATGAAAGTGTCGCTCAAGGCGTCCGATGTGCACATGGCCGTGGATGCCTATTATCTTTTTTCCCAACAATCCAACTATCCGCTCCACATCGGGATCACGGAGGCAGGCACCGCCATGACGGGCGCCGTCAAATCCTCCATCGGGCTCGGCTGGTTGTTGTCGAATGGAATCGGCGATACGCTTCGCGTCTCATTAGCCGCCGATCCAGTCGAAGAGGTCAAGGTCGGATTTGAAATCCTCAAATCGCTTGAGCTGCGCCACCGCGGTATTAACGTCATCGCCTGTCCCACGTGTGGCCGCGTCGAGATCGATGTGATCCGTATGGCGAACGAATTGGAAAAGCGGTTAGGCCATATCAAAACGCCGCTCAACGTTTCCGTGCTTGGATGTGTCGTCAATGGAATCGGCGAGGGTAAGGAAGCCGACATTGGCATTGCCGGCGGCGAGGGCGTCGGCATCCTCTTCAAAAAAGGCAAACTCGTCCGGAAAGTGCCCATCGCAGACTTGATGGAATGTTTGATCGAAGAAGTCGATCAGATGGCGAAAGAGAAGGAAGCCGAAGGAGATTCGGATCCGGCCCCCGAAACGAGTGAACACAAAGGCAGCACGACCTGGGATGAAGTGTCGTCCACGTCAACGTTAGGCCGAGAAATCCCCGTCCTTCCGAATAAACGCTGAACTGTCGTCACTTCACTCTCAGCAATCGCTCTACACTTCTTGTTTTAAATTCAAACGCACCGCTATAATGCCCGCCATGGCGCCGTACCCAAGTGGCTAAGGGAGCAGTCTGCAAAACTGCGATGCGGCGGTTCGAACCCGCCCGGCGCCTCCACTTACTTCTTCAAGCAATTCCGCTCCTTCCGGTTCAATCTGCCTTTTCTGCATAGTCGCCCCAGACTCATTGGTCACGGTTTTGGTCACGATTGCATCTTCTGACCAGCCCCTCGAATGTAGACCGGATGAGACCTGAGGGTTTGGCTTGCGCGTGATCGGTTTGAGCCGCCTGTGCGGCGATGCGAACCTAGCATAGCTCACGTGAGTGTCTCCAGTAATTCAGGGCGTCCTGTGTCGGTGTGGTCGCCGCGACCCACTCGGCGACAAAAGACGCTGGCGCCTGATCCTGCAGTGCACTATGGGGTCGAACCAGATTGTAATCCTGCTGCCAGCGGGTGAGCTTCTCGCGCACATCCTCCAGGGTGACGAACACTTCCACATTCAGGCACTCATCACGGAGCCGCCCATTGAAACTTTCGATGAAACCATTCTCGACGGGCTTGCCCGGCCGAATAAAATCCAACTGAATACCGTGGCGGTAGGCCCAGGCATCCATAACACGACTGGCGAATTCGCTCCCATTATCCACGGTAATAGCCCTCGGCGTTTTTCCGTATAGAGCCGATAGATCCGCTTCGCGTTTACTCGCCAGCCGTCCCGCCGTAACAGCACTGTGAGCCGTCGGTGTCCGAAACGGACTAGTGTGGCAGCCAACTCCCGCAAGCGCATCCGCAGGCCTTCTTGCAAATCACGACGACTCCGATACTGTAAGGAGGCCCGGGCGATCGGCACCAGCCTCGAGACCCCGCGCTCGCTGACCTGATAGGTCACCTGCGCCCAACGGGCCAGAGCCCGTCGGTCCCGAGGACTTAGAGCTTTTTTTGGGACGATCTCATGCACCAGATGGCGATCGAGCGAGAGATCGGCGACTAGCGCTTCAGTTTCGTGTTCTCTTCGCGCAGTTGCTGGAGCTCCCGCAATTCGCCCAGCCCCAGCCCGGCGTATTTCCGTTTCCACGTGTAGAAAATCTGCTGGGTGATCTCGAGCTGCCGGCACACCTCCACAACGGTCGTCCCGGCCTCCCCTTGCCGCAAGGCTGCCAGGATCTGCTCTTCCGTATGCCTACGTCGTCGTGCGGGTCCTCCTTCGGTGAAGAAGACCACGTCGCGAGCCCTGTCCTCCAGCCACTGGTGGCCTATTTTTCGGGTTTTGGGTCACCAGGTATCAAACTTAGTAACGACCCCCCGCCCTGTCTTAAACAAGGAATCTCATGCGGAGGAATTGTGAAAGGATCTAAGAAAACATCCACACCTCATAAGTACGCAGAATTACTCATCCTTGCATTTTTTATCAGCAAGCCCGGCCCAACCTATACACCCTCGATTTGTTGAAAATAATGGGCTCTGAAACCAAAGGGTTACAGAGGCGTTTTGGGCGTGTTTTGCCAAGTCCGGACCACAGTTCTCCTTTTGGAACCCTACACTGCGGTGGTGCATCTGTTTATGCGGGAAATGGGAGATTCTTGGGACAGGCGAACATAGCGCGAGGCGTACCCATAAGATCCATGAACGGTTGGCATCCCGGTCACGTTCGGAAAGCCCGCCTACTCAGGTTTTATTTATGAAGCGCGGCAAGCTAAAAATCCGCCAGCATAACGGCACACAATCGCTTACAAAGTGCCGGTGAAATTCGCGCAACTTATTGACACCACGCAGTAAGTATCCATGTGCGCGAATCCTTTTTTGTGGAAGCTGTGGCCCGCATAGATGCTAACTAGCTACAAGGGCATTTGCTTTTCAGGTTGAGCACCCTGATTGGTTTTAAGTATACAGTCATACTTGGCTGGGTCCCTCATCTCAGAGATCAGGAAGTTTTTCCATGCCTCGGTATAAATATAGTCTCTATGAGGCTCATCCCACTGACAGTACTGTGTTTGAGTCTCTTCCGGCTTCGGGTTCCCTTTTGGTGGTCGAACCCGATAATATTTCCATGCCTTCGCGTGATGACTGCTCGCTGTGAAGGGTTTGCCCATTGACGATGCTACTGCCTTAGCCACGTCACCTGCCGTATATCGGCCAGGGTTCGCAACTTGGACGGCAACGGGTTTCATTAGAGCAACAAGCTTCTCATAGCTTTCATCTGTTCCGCGTCGCCGGAATCGTACTTAATAAACTCAATTGCTACATCGGCTTGTCCTTGATGCTTCGCTAACCCTTGAGTCGAAATCATGTCAGCCCCGCCGAGGTCGACGACCAAAGATATCAGAGATCATGGGCGCCGTATTGAACGTTTGCTCCCCGTTGATGGCCCGCAATCGCTATCTTCCTCGCAGTGACGCAGCAGTCCGTGCGACTTCATCCGACTCGCGCATGTAGCTAAACACAGTGTCTTCTTCTTTGGTATCGCGATCGGCCCGTCTGACATTTTCGTTGGCCCTCCGACGAAATTGTTGCCCGGTGATAGTCAATGCCTCGTTTTCGTGGGATTTCCACCAGGCACTCGAATTGCTTTCCTACCAGATGGTGATACCGGCTTGGCAAAAGCGACTTGAGGTCATCGAGGTGGCTGCTGGTTATAAACCTCTTTCGCATCCCCGTCGTAAGCTCTAAGACCCCGTTCCTTTTTCATGGAGAAGAAAGAGCAGACCAACTAAATCCACCCAACAGTCGATGGTCTTTTTATGAGACTGCATGATCTGGTTAAAGTGGTGAGGTTCTACACCAAGGAGGAGCCAATGAGTTATCCTATCTTCATTGCGCCGCTTTCTCGTCACTTTACTTCTGCCGAGCTAGCAGCACTGTTTCGTCCGTTCGGGCGTGTGGTCTTAGCCAAGGTCATCTACGATTCTGTGGGGCAGTCTCTGCAATATGGACGGGTGCAGATGGAGACCGACGAGGGCGCGGACAATGCATGCCGACACCTCGACAGGACCATCTTTCAGAAGGCTACCCTTGCCGTTATGAGGGCGCCTGAATTTGAAAGAGTTCACGCCCCAAGATCGGCGAGGGATCGATCGAGAGACATTATGAGGAAGCAGGGTTCTTAGCCAATAGATCGCTTAGCGACTGCGTCGGCCTTGCCCGCCTTTTCAAGCCCAAGGCCATCATGGACCGCGCTAGCGCATCGGCCAATTGTTGACGTTCCAAGACTGCGGGGTAGATCTTCCGCTTTCGCGCATTGATGAGCGTCGGTTGCTAGTACCCATAAGCCAAATTCGCCAACTCATCGGCCCGCTGGTTCTGCTCGCGCCTGACATGCAAAACCGACCATGTTTTGTACTGCCCGATCAACGTCAACAGTTCGTTCAATAGCGGCTTGAGGTCTGCCTTTCTAATCTGAAACTCACCAGTTAATTGTTTCACGACTAACTGGCTGTCCATTCGGAGCTCAATCGCATCGGTCCCATATTCGATAGCCTTTCGCACCCCCGCAATGGCCGCCCCGTACTCCGCCAGATTGTTCGTGCCCTGACCAAGGAGGGCGCTGACGGTCGAGAGTTCCACGCCCTCGGCGGTTTGGATGCTAGCCCCTATAGCCATCGGTCCAGGATTGCCACGGCACGCGCCGTCAGCATAGACAATTATCAAAGACATGTACGCTTCTGCTCCTTCAGACGGTCGGTTGATGTGTGGCAACTGCTTCCTTGATGAGTTCGGCTTTGACACGCTCAATCAGTACTGGCCAGCCTCCCGCCTTGGTTTGCCGAAATGGTCGTATTGAGGGATACCACACACTCTTTTCCTCATTCGTCACCCAATGCCAGCAGGGCGAGGCCCCAACAAAAGCCAGACGGGTGTATCCATCGCGCGGGCCAGGTGCGCTACTGGCGTATCTATCGAAAGGATCAAATCCATCTGCCGTACAACTGCCGCCGTCTCGCTCCAATTGTGAAGTCCTTACATAAAAGGAATACGTTCTCGATTCAGCACTATTCGTCAGATTATACGGACTCCTGTTTTGCCATATTGTCTCACCGGCAATTCCCCTATACCGTGAAAAACTCAATTGTCGTCTCATCCCTACCAAAGGCTGTGTACACTGCATGCGCAATAACCATCAGATTAACTCAAAGATGATTTACTATGATCGTCTGGATTGGATCATCGAGCAGATCGGCCAGGGCTATTGGTCCATACCACTGGACGGTGACGAATGGATGCCGGGACTTCCGGCAGAGTTGAAGGCTCGGGATGTGGACTGGATGTTTTGAGTTGGCGCCGTTTCCACGTGTGTGAGATAGAAGGCAAGTCAGTGTTGCCCTTCGCTACAGCCGGCGAACAACTGAAGGAATAATGGTGAATACGGCCCGACACGAAGACTAGCTAGGGTCGGCGAACTCTTCCCACTTACGATGATTGATTTCCATCTGTTTAATAGCTGAAACACCAATCCTGTCACGCCCACACTGATGTTCTCACGTACCAGCGCGCCCCGCTGGTTACCGTCTTTAGGTAGATACACTATGCGTATTCAAATGATGACGACTAGCTTGCTAGTCGACGGCTTCCCGCCCTCGTATGAGGCTGAAGACCTCGCACGGCTTTTTACAGCATACAGCACTGTTAGAAGTGTGTTGATTGTTCGGAGCCCGACAGGGGCTTCATTGGGATTTGGTTACGTCACGTTGGGAAGTGAAGCTGAGGTGAACGCAGCAATCGCCGCCCTCAATGGAAAGCGATTTCATGGACGTCCCTTATTCCTCATCCGTGCCGGACCGCCTGTCAGTTCCACCGCTTCAAGGCATTGATTGTAAAGTTCGGCGGCTGATCGCTCAGCGTGATCTGCCCTGGGCGCACCTTCATCCCTTGTCCTGCTCGCTTTACGCCAATGACATGGGGGACACCAGTCGAAAAGCCGCCAACGTCATGCAAGGCCATGGGCACCGAATTCAGTTCATGCTTGTCGATGTCGTGTTAGCGTCGCCAGCGTTTCGGGCGGCTCAATATCGTACGGAGGAAGAGGGAGATGGAGCCCAACTGCTTGCCGTGTGACGCACTTCTGTAGGCAGGCAGTCGCCGTCCAAATGTCCGCGTACTCACGACGAGAGCTTACTGCGGGTAATGGGGACTCCTCATCTCTCGAATGGGTAGATCTTTGTATAGTCGTCTTCAAAACCACATTGGTTACAACGGGCTTGCATGGGCTTCATTTTCGGAGAGTAAATGAGAGGGTTGGCGGGCACGACCATCTTCATTTCGCCCTGCCCACATTTCGGACACTGCTTATTCTGTGGGGTGTGTTCCATTGTATCTGCCCAAGGGCAAGGTCAATGGTCTAGAGACTTTATCAGGAAGGGCTTTCGGCCAGCAAGTCGCCTAATGATTGTGCTGGTCTCGCCCACCTTCTCAACCCCAACTGCTGCATGTATGGCGCGAGCTGTTGACGTTCCAAGACAGCCGGATGAATCTTTCGCTTGCGCGTGATGTCCTCTGCCGTCATCTGATTAGGGCTTTGAAACGGACAGAGGTAGCTGCGCGTGAGTAAGCGACTCAAGGAGTGCTTGGCGATCAGCGGCTAGGCGATGCTGCTTGGGCGCTTTATTAACGAAACGTTCGGCAGTGGCGACCAGTTCACGTAAGACATGATCCCGATCAAGAGGCCGGTCAATCGCTTTTAGTTTTGCCTTTGCCATAGGGGTAGGAGAATGGCCAGGCATTGCAGATTCATAGGCCAGGGGAGTACGTAGAGTCCGTCTTAGAAGGTATTGCAGCAGGGAAGGGCTAAGGAACGGGGATGACGATAACAGTATTAGGCTGTCGCCAACCGTCAAACCCCTTTCCACGCATCACCCCCACAGGAGCAATGCGGCCTCACGGACAATCCTACCATAATCAAAATGGCGGGTGCTTGACTATCGGCAGCGTCGCCAAATTTGCCGCCCCTCGCTCGCAATGCGGGCCAACCATGCACCATCTTTGAAGAGGGTCCCCCGGACATTTTTTGGCTGCTTGGCCATCGCTATTTCCCCTTGCTGGCTGCCCGTGATTGGCACTGACGGGAGCAGTACTGCGCATGGCTTCTCTGTTGAATGAAGATCCTTGAGCAAAGCGGGCATCGGCGAACCAGCGTTCGATTCTGTTCCAGCCATCGTTCGAGGAGCCAGCCAAAGTGGCCGATTAAGCCATCAAGCCCGCGCGTAATGCTTTTATGGAATGCGATCGGTCCTGTCCCTTTGGCCTCTAGGACTACGTATCCCTCGGGCTGCGAGAAGACGGTCCTGCCCTCGTCGGCCAACTCTCTGAGCCTACGGAGCACCTCCTGCTGAAAGTCCGGCAGCTCACCACCACGAGCGATGGGCTTCGGATTTTCTTCATGGTTGATCAGGGCACAGAGGCGGGTAATTTCCTCCTGAATCGATAGCCAGTCACCCTCGCTCAGCCGATTCAGATCCTTCTGGGAGGTCTCACAAAACCAAGTGAGTATTTCCCGTGACCACCGGCTAGTCGCATGGTTCCACGCCTTCAACCCGATCCTTGCCAGCACCGGATCATCGCTCACGTCGACAATCCGTGCCGGCTTCGCGGCCTCCGGCGGATCGACCTTTCTCACCCGGTGATCTTTTCCGGCGTTGAACGCCTGTTTCTTCATTATCTCATCCTGCGGTATTGACAATACTTGCGGATATGTTTAGAAAGTGCGTTTCACCTTGAGTTGGCAGTACGTATACTAATGCGGTATCGAAACAAAAACAAGGAGGTCGAATCGCAAAGCAGAGGCAGGTCATGAAGAAGGTGCTGGTGATCGGGAGCTCCGAGTCCATGAATTTGCGGCGCTCAGGTCTGCAGCACCAGGCTGACCTGGAAGCTCTCCTGCGAAGCCCTGAGTCGCTCTCCACATAACAGTTAATCCACCACAAAATGCGACGTCGGCCTCCTATTTGCTTAGGATTGGGCCTTTTCTTTTATCCGTTGCCCACGGACAGTTTGGCGGGCCTGGCGTTGGACCCGTCAGCGACAGCTAAATACTCCCACTGACTGCGCGAATATTAAGGCAGGGGACGGCAGACAAGAACGCTGAAGCGGCCGCGCAGAAGGACTGCCAAAGTTCGAGAGACCGTGGGACGGGACTTGCGCTGACATGAGGCGGACAGGACCGTCAGGCCTTGCAGGGCAGCAAGTTCCACCGGCGTCTCCGTCGCCTGCCCTACTAGAAAGTTTAACGAATTTAATGTAAGGTTTTGCATCGTCTACTAACGCGGTAAGGCCTCGTGCATTTTTCGCACTATTCCGCCTAGGGGGGCCTCATCAAGAGCGTGCTTCTTCGGTACATCCTTGCCGCCATGAGCGTCGTGATGGCGCTGCTCATCTTCCACTGGATTGATCCACTCTACAATCGGGCACTCCTCTTTCCACTTCTCGCCCTTGTCATTTTCAACACCTGGTATGTGGGCTTGGGCCCCGGCCTGACCGCATGGCTTTTCAGTCTCGTGGGGTCACTGTACGTTCTCCTGCCACCAACCTTTTCGCTTCGACTAGCGGAGCGCGAAGACCTGATCCGGGTGGTCCTTTTTTTCTGCAATTTCCATGATCGTCATGCTGATCACCCAAAGCCGGCGTCGGCTGCTTGATGCGATCGTAGCTCGAACGACCGACCTGCAACGAGAGGTCGAGAAGCGACAACGCGACTGCAATTCATTAAGGCATTACCGTCTACGGCGGCAGTAGAGGATTCATTTTTGAAGACAATTGCCATCATCCCCACCTATAACGAGCGCGACAATATCGCACCGCTAGTCGAGCGTTTATTGGCACTCCCTCTCGATCTCGATCTCTTTTTCGTCGACGATGGATCTCCGGACCAGACTGGTGAATTGCTCGAATCGATGCAGGCAACGCAGCCACGGGTGCGTGTTTCCCACCGTCCTGAGAAGATGGGAATCGGGACAGCCTATCGCCAGGCGTTTCGTATGCTCTTGCGTGAACCCTACGACTGGTAAATCGCCATGGATGCTGATCTATCACATCCGCCTGAGTCCATTCCAAATCTACTCGACGCGACAAACCATGTGGATCTCGTCATAGGAAGCCGATATGTCGAAGAGGGTGGAGCGGTCAATTGTGCTGCACACCGAAAGCTCTTAAGCCAGACAGCCAACCAACTCGCCCGTCTGGCGCTAGGGATCACCGTGCGTGACGCGACGGCCGGGTTCCGATGCTATCGGCGGGAGTTGCTGTCGACACTGGATCAATTAGCGATTCGCTCGAATGGCTACTCATTTCAGCTCGAAGTGACGTACATCACCCAGACCCTGGGGTACGATGTTCGCGAGGTACCGATCATTTTTCGTAATCGCGTTCACGCCAAGAGCAAGATGGGGATGGGCGAGATACTGGGCGCAGCTCAAACCCTGTTCAGGCTTGGGGTACATCACGCAATCGGTAAGGCGTATCCCAGCCGAGCAAGGAAGTTCGATCCTAGCTCGGAGGGGGTGGAGAGCGCTCCCGCTCACCACAAATGACCCCACGCTGTCACGCAAATCATCTCAGCCCTCACCAGGAGACCTGCGCCAACAAATCGGCCTGTGCGTTTCTCCCACGTGATCATCACGGCCACACATTTGAACATGGTCAGTCATGACTGGTGATCTTCGAAAAGAAACACCGCTCATGAAGCACATCATTCTTTTCCGACGTCACCCTATGACGGTCCTGTTGCTGATAGGGGTGGCCCTGTACTATTTCAGGTTCAGTCTTCACCCTGACGGGATGACCCTCTATCCAAAAGCGGCGGCCTGTATGCTCAACGGTCAACCGATGGGAAGTTGCAGCCCGGGCTTCACCTATCCCCCACTTTTCGGCTTTGCCATGATTCCCTTCGTGTTTTTGCCTATGTGGTTGAGAAATGTGCTGTGGTATGCGGTATTAATAGGGTGTACCTATGACAGTTTTCGACTTGCGGAATCTCTCGTATCTCAATCGCTAGATATCCAGTTCAACCAGCAGGAACTCATCCGTTTCCGTCTGGTTTCCCTCGCACTTGTGCTCAATTTTGTCTTGGCGGACCTGGAAAATCAGGCCTATGACGTGCTGGTCTTGTTCTTCCTACTTATAGGTCTGATTGGGTTGACGAGAGAACAACCACTCTGGTCAATAATTGGTTTTGGCCTCGGAGCTGCCCTCAAAGCCACACCCCTGTTATTTTTCCCTTATCTCCTATTCCGATACGGATGGAAACTCTTCACTCTCTGTGTGCTGTGCTATCTCACGCTCTCTCTACTGCCAGACCTTTTCTTGAGCGTGGAGGATGGTCTGACGACCTATTATGGAAATTGGGTTCGACAGGTGGCACTGCAGCCTTTTTTCGCAGAAGACTCTGGAGGAATGCCGCGGTTTTGGGAAGGAGAGAATAATTTAAATCAGTCATTGCGAGCATTCGTGTACCGCATCACACTTAGAATGCATATTCAACAATCTTTCATTCCGGTCTTATATGGAGTCTATGGTCTGTGCTTGGTATACATGCTATGGGTGTTCTCTCGCTCCAGCAAGCTCCAAAACTATGTTGTATTGGATGGATCACTTCTCGTCATTGGAATGTTGCTCCTTTCGCCAATGAGCAGCAAATCCCATTTTGTGGTCCTCATGTTGCCGTTCATGGTCATCACGGCATACATGATGACAGACCAGCGATTGCGTACGGGGCTGATTTTCGCTTCAGCCCTGAGCTGTGCCCTCAACAATCTCACGTCGCAAGATGTGGTCGGCCGTCCGCTGGCAGTCATGGCGGGCTACTGGGGAAGCGTCACACTCGGGACGATTACTCTAGCCCTGGCCATTGGTTACCTGCGAATCTTAGGCAGAAACAACAGAATGGATTGGAGCTAACCGTGGAGTCGTTCACCTCGACTGAAAGCGGGTAGTCGATGTTCATGTAAACTCTTTTTTGAGGACCCTACTGCGTGGTCGCTTTGTGCCTGTCGATGACGTGAAGAAAGCTGCCTTCGGCACGGCGTGCCGCGTGCGCGATTCGACCCTCAATATTCCGGATCGCGTCGCGCCGATCCTCGCGGCCGAGATGGACGCCGGCAAGCTACACGCCGTGCTCCTGGACGAGTTCCGGCAGGCGCTCGAACACCTCGCCGGCTAGATCCCATCCGTGTCTTATCTGTTTTACTTTTCATACGCGACTTCATCCACGAAGATTTCTTTCAGTCGGGCAGATATGGAGAGGCAGATCATGGGTGAGCAGGCAGAAACATAGCCCAACCGAATCCCTCCGTTTCCGAACGCCGGCGTTGTGGACACGCTGAGGGCCGCTTAGCCGTGATGCTGGACGCGATAAACGTCGAGGGATTTGGTGAGCCGGGAGGCAGTACCATACTACTCCGTGAGAGAGCTGACGTGGCATTTTGTGGTGGATTGCCAGCCCTTCAATGAAGGCCGC
>Ga0070673_100000530_pt1 | contig 20544 bp, 17 predicted proteins | sample KBSM23metaG_FD_65342 | JGI IMG/M metagenome (GOLD analysis project Ga0070673, IMG submission 65342) | Miscanthus rhizosphere microbial communities from Kellogg Biological Station, Michigan, USA - KBS M2-3 metaG | ecosystem: Host-associated > Plants > Roots > Rhizosphere > Soil ... | reverse complement strand
CTCATCGACGAAACCCCGCGCGAAGGGGCGCACGGCTCGCTCGTCGCCTTCGTCCATCCGTCCAGCGCCCACGGCGTGCTCGTCGAATTGAAAGAAACGAAGGATGGGAAGGAATCGAAGGAACCGAAGGAGCTTTCGTGAGTTCTCCTTCGTTACTTCGTCCCCTTCGTTTCCTTCGTGATTTCGAGTTGACGCCGCTGCTGGACGGCTACTTCCGGCTCGACGGCGGCGCGATGTTCGGCGTCGTGCCGAAGCCGTTGTGGGAGAAGCGTGCGCCGGCCGACGAGCGCAATCGCATCCAGCTCGGCATGCGTCCGCTCCTCGTGCGTGACGCGAAGCGGCTGATCATCATCGACGCCGGCATCGGCGACAAGATGGACGAGAAGAGCGCCGAGATCTACGGCCTCGATCGCCGCGAGAACCTCGACGTGACGATGGCGCGGGCGGGCGTGAAGGCGGCGGACGTCGACCTGGTGATCGCCTCGCACCTGCACTTCGATCACGCCGGCGGCTTCACCGTGCGGGACGACTCCGGCGCGCTGCGTCCGCGATTTCCCAACGCCCGCTACGCGATCAGCCACGGCGAATGGGAGGACGCCACCCATCCGCACGAGCGCAACCGCGCCAGCTATCTCGCCGAGAACTTCGTGCCGCTGCAGGACGCGGGCGTGGCCGACTTCCTGCGCGGCGACCAGGAGATCGTGCCCGGCATCCGCACCCGGCGCACCGGCGGACACACGCGGTATCACCACAGCATCTTCATCGAGTCGGAAGGGAAGACGGCCGTCTTCGCCGCCGACCTGATGCCGACGACGGCGCACGTGGACGCGCCGTGGATCATGGGCTACGACCTCTACCCGATGGAGACGCTGGAGTTCAAGAAACTGTTCCTGAAGGAAGCGATCGCGCACGAGTACCTGGTGTTCTTCGAGCACGATCCGAAAGTGGCAGCCGGGTACATCCGTGAGAAGAACGGGCGGCCCTACGTGGAGAGCGTGGCATGAACGGCGAGTGTCAGATCGGAATCATCGGCGGCTCGGGGCTCTACGACATGGCGGAGCTCACCGATCGCGAAGAGCGGAGGGTGACGACGCCGTTCGGCGATCCGTCGGATCCGTATGTCGTCGGCACGCTGCGCGGCAAGCGCGTCGCGTTTCTGGCGCGGCACGGCGTCGGCCACCGCTACTCGCCGAGTGAGTTGAACTACCGGGCCAACGTCTTCGGCCTGAAGATGCTCGGCGTCGAGTACATTCTGTCGGCCAGCGCGGTCGGCTCGCTGCAGGAGCGCTACGTCCCGCAGCATCTGGTCATCCCCGATCAGTTCTTCGATCGCACGAAGGGGCGGATCAGCACCTTCTTCGGCCGCGGCCTGGTCGCGCACGTCGCCTTCGCGCACCCCGTGTGTGGCCTGCTCGGCAGCGTCGCGCACGAGGCGTGCAAGGCGGTCGGCGCGACGGTCCACAAGGGGGGCACCTACGTCTGCATGGAGGGGCCGCAGTTCTCGACGCTGGCCGAGTCGAAGCTCTATCGCTCGTGGGGGATGGACATCATCGGCATGACCAACCTGCAGGAAGCGAAGCTCGCCCGCGAAGCGGAGATGTGCTACGCGACGATCGCCTTGGTGACCGACTACGACTGCTGGCATCCCGACCACGACTCGGTCACGGTCGACATGATCATCCAGAACCTGGTCGCCAACTCGAAGACGGCGCAGCAGGTCATCGCCGACGCCGTGTCGCGCCTGCCCTACGAGCGCACGTGCGAGTGCGCCACCGCGCTGAAGCACGCGATCATCACGCGCCCCGACTGCATCCCGGGCACGGTGAAACGCGAGCTGGCGCCGATTATCGGAAAGTACCTGGCCTGATGTCGACTATCGTTACCGGATCGATCGCCTTCGACTACCTCATGTCGTTCCCGGGGAAGTTCACGGAACACTTCCTGCCGGAGCACATGAACCGCGTCAGCCTGAGCTTCCTCGTGGACACGATGGACAAGCGGCGCGGCGGCTGCGCCCCCAACATCGCCTACACCCTCGCCCTGCTCGGCGAGCGGCCGCGGCTGATGGGCACCGCCGGGCAGGACTTCGACGACTACCGCCGCTGGCTCGAGGCTGCGGGCGTGGACACCTCGCTGGTCAAGGAGGTGCCCGACAAGTTCACCGCGTCGTTTTTCTGCAGCACCGACGTCGAGAACAACCAGATCGCCTCCTTCTATACGGGCGCGATGGCGAACGCCGGCGAGCTGTCGTTCCGCACCGTGGCTGACTGCACCTGGGTCATCATTTCGCCGAACGACCCCGCGGCGATGGTCCAGTACGCGGAAGAGTGCCGCGCGCTCGGCATCAAGTTCATCTGGGATCCGGGTCAGCAGTGCGCACGGATGAGCGGCGACGAGCTGCGCGACGGCGTCGAGGGGGCCGCCGTCGTCATCTGCAACGATTACGAATTCGAACTGCTGCGACAGAAAACGGGGCTCGACGAAGACGGGGTGCTCTCGCACGCGGGCATCCTGATCATCACGCGGGGTGAGGACGGATGCACCGCGCGGCAGGGGGATCGCCGGATTTCCGTTCCCGCGGTGCCGCCGCGCCACATTGTCGATCCGACCGGGGTGGGCGACGCCTTCCGCGGCGGCCTGCTCAAGGGGCTGACGACCGGCGCCGATCTCGAAGTGTCGTGCCGGCTCGGCACCGTCGCGGCGACCTATGCGCTCGAGCATCTCGGCGGCCAGAGCCACGCCTACACCTGGGAAGAATTCCGTCGGCGCTACGCGACACATTTCGGGGAGCTCGACGGATAAGTAGCACGTCCGTTACGTACGCGCGCTGACGGGATCCCGGCATCTTTCCGGCCCAATTCCCTCCGAGCTCGACGGAACACACCTTGCAGCCCGCGGCCGCGGAGGTTGTCGTGAAAGTTGCCGCCGCCGTTGCCGCCGTGATCCTCACCGCAGTGCCCGTGAGGGCCCAGGCACCCGACGGTGGACAACCTCCGCAGTCCAACGTCTTCCGCAGCAGCGCCGCGCTGGTGGCGCTCAACGTCACCGTCCAGGACAACGGCTTCAAGTACGTGACCGGGCTTCACCCGGACGACTTCGCGGTCTACGAAGACGGCGTCAAGCAGGACGTCCGCTTCTTCGAGTCCACCGCGGTGCCGGTCGATCTGATCGTGCTCATCGACTCGAGTTCGAGCATGGGGGACAAGCTGGATCTCGTCCACGAGGCGGCGAGCGGCTTCCTGAGGACGCTGCGCCCGGGGGACCGCGGCGCCGTCGTCACCTTCGCCGACTCGGTCACCGTCACGCAGGCGCTGACCTCGGATCGCGCGGCCCTCGAGAAGGCGGTGCGCGGCACCGTCGCGCACGGCTCGACCTCGCTGAACAACGCCGTCTACATCGCGCTCAAGCAGTTCGGCCAGGCGGCCCGCCAGGACACCGACGTGCGGCGCCAGGCGATCGTCGTGCTCTCGGACGGCGAGGACACCTCGAGCCTGGTCAGCTTCGACGACGTGCTGGCGCTGGCGCGCAAGACGGGCGTCAACATCTACACGGTCGGCGTGCAGTCGCGCTACGCCGCGCTGAGACAGGATCAGCCCGGAGGCCACCGCTACTTCTCCGAGTCGGACTATTCGATGAAGACGCTCGCCCGCGAGACCGGCGCGCAGTCGTTCTTCCCGGCGCCGGCGGAGCTCAAGTCGGTCTACGGCGCGATCGCGTCGGAGCTCGCCAACCAGTACTCGATCGGTTACGTGCCGGCGAACGCGCGCCTCGACGGCCGCTTCCGCCGGGTCGTCGTGCAGATCGTGACCAAGCCTGAGCTGCGCTCACGCACCCGGCTTGGCTATACCGCCGACACGGCGCCCACCGCCCGGACGATCGCGGGGGCCGGCGGGACGGACCAGCGCTAACCGCTACAATCGCGGCGTGCGCTTCGCGCTCGCCTCAGCCGCGATCCTCTGGTTCGCGGCGATCCTGATCGCTCCATTCGCCATCGACTCGACGCATGCGGCTCCCGCGACCGGGGCCGCGTGCGTCTACGTGACGGGCTCGTTCGTCTGCCACCAGCGCCCCGAACGGTCCTTTTCGCTGGGGGGCCGGCAGATGCCGGTCTGCGCGCGCTGCGCGGGAATCTACGCCGCGGCGGCGGCCTTCGCCTTCGGCTTCGGCGCGGCCTGGGCGGCGCGCGGCTGGCGCGCTGGCGGGACGCAGTCGCCCCTCGCGGTCCGCTTCGCGGGAATCGGCCCGGTAACGGCGGCGCGCGCGCGGTGGGTCGCGGCCGCTGCCGCGCTGCCGACGATCGCCACGTGGCTCGTCGAGCACCTCGGCCTCGTCCACCTTTCGAACACCACGCGGTTCGTCGCCGCGCTGCCGCTCGGGGCCGCGGTGATGTGGCTCCTCCTTGGGGTGCTGGGCGCGCCACGTGCTGGAGCCGTGTCACGTCGTGGGCTTCACAAGGTAGAATGATTCGATCTGATGGGAACCAAATCGACGACAGCGGAACGGCAACGGGCGTCGGCGGAACCGGGGCGGCTGCTGCTGGTGTGCGGACTGGCGTGGCTGGTTCCCGGCGCAGGGCACCTGATCGCGGGCCGGCGCCGGAAAGGGCTGATTTTTCTCGTCGCGCTGCCGCTGATGTTCGCCATCGGCCTGTGGCTGCAGGGCCGGCTGTTCCCGCTCGAGATTTCCGATCCGCTGGTGTTCCTCGGCGCCATCGCCAACCGCGGCATCGGCGCGCCGTACTTCGTCGCCAAGTTGATGGACGCCGGCGCAGGGACCGTCACCGCGGTGTCCTACGAGTACGGCAACACGTTCCTGATGACCGCCGGACTGCTCAACTTCCTGGTGATCCTCGACGCCTTCGACATCACGATGGGAAGGAAGTAGCGTCGTGACGAGTCACTTCTGGTTGATGGCGCTTTACGCGTTCTTCGTTTCGCTGGTGTTCGCCGTCCTGCTCCGCGACGACCCGCGCGAGCAGCTGAAGACCGGCGGGATGATGCTCGGTGGTTTCATCGTCGCCGCCTACGTCGTCAGCTGGCTGATGTACCCGTTTCCGCTCTAGCGACATGAGTTTTGAGAATCTGCTGATCGAACGCGACGGCGGCGTCGCCACCGTCACCGTCAACCGCCCGAAGGTCCTCAACGCGCTGAACACGCAGACGCTGGACGAGCTGCGCCGCGCCATCCTCGAGCTGAAACACGACGAGGCGGTGCGTGTGGTGATCCTGACCGGCGCCGGCGAGAAGTCGTTCATCGCCGGGGCCGACATCAACGAGCTGGCGACGCAGACGCCGGTGACCGGGCGCGAGCACGCGGTGCGCGGCCAGCACGTCCTCGACCTGATCGAGCACATGGGCAAGCCGGTGATCGCGGCGATCAACGGCTACGCGCTCGGCGGCGGCTGCGAGCTGGCGATGGCGTGCACGATCCGCATCGCCGCCGACACCGCCAGGCTCGGGCAGCCGGAGATCAACCTCGGGATCATTCCCGGCTACGCCGGCACGCAGCGGCTCGCGCGTCTCGTCGGCCGCGGCCGCGCGCTGGAACTGCTGCTGACCGGGGATCAGATCCCGGCGCAGGAAGCGCATCGGCTGGGCCTGGTCAATCGCGTCGTCCCGGCCGCGGAGCTGATGGCGGAAACGCGGAAGCTGGCGGCGACGCTGGCCGCGAAGGCGCCGATCGCCGTGCGCTACATCCTCGAGGCGGTGCACAAGGGGCTCGAGATGCCGTTCCCGCAGGCGCAGAACTACGAGGCGACGCTCTTCGGCCTCGTCGCGAGCACCGAAGACATGCGCGAAGGGACGAAGGCGTTCCTCGAGAAGCGCAAGGCCGAGTTCAAGGGCAAGTAGCATGCGAGCGGCAGAAGCGAACGAGCGGCAGCGAGTGAGCCACGCGAACGGAGCGGGGCATGGGGCCCCCGCGAGTGAGCGTGTAGGGGGGCCGGGGGGCGAAGCCCCCCGACTACGAGAAGAGATGCGCGAAGGGACGAAGGCCTTCCTGGAAAAGCGGAAAGCCGAGTTCAAGGGGCGCTGAGGGTGCGATCGCAACACCAGCCGGCGGCGCCGCTCCCCGACGCCTCGCCGTTCCGCTTCGCGGTCATCGTCTCGCGCTTCAACGAGACCGTCACCAACAGCCTGCGCGACGCCGCTGTCGCGGCGTTGAAGGAGGCCGGCGCGAGCGAGACCAACGTGCACGTGTTCAGCGTCCCCGGCGCCTACGAGATCCCGCAGGCGGCGCGCGTCGCCGCCGAGAACGGCCGCTTCGACGCCATCGTCTGCCTCGGCTGCATCATCCGCGGCGAGACGCCGCACTTCGACTACATCGCCTCCGCCGTCGCGCACGGCATCACCGCGGCGGCCGGAGATACCGGCATCCCGATGGCCTTCGGCGTGCTGACGACCGAGGACGAGGCGCAGGCGGCGGCGCGGTCGGGGCCGGGCCCGGACAACAAGGGACGTGAAGCGGCGGCGGCCGCGATCGAGATGGCGGCGCTGTACCGCAAGCTGTCGGACACGGCGCCGCGCAATTTCGGGTTCCGCGCATGAGCGCCGTCGACCGGGCCAGCCGCCGTCGCGCGCGCGAGGCGGCGCTGCAGATGCTCTATCAATGGGAAATCGGGCGCGTCTCGGCGCACGAGGCGGTCCGCACCTACTGGCCGGGACGCGACGCGCCGCCGTCCGCCGAGGACGAGCACGCCGACCTCGTGCCCGAAGCGGCAGTGGACGAAGTCGGCCGGGTTTTCGCCAACGACCTGGTGAAGGGGACGATCGAGCGCGTCAAGGAAGCCGACGACCTGATCGCCACGCACTTGAAGAACTGGCGGCTGGAGCGGGTGGCGGTGATCGACCGGCTGGTGATGCGCATGGCGATCTACGAGCTGCTCAGCGAGCCCGGTACGCCGGCCAAGGTCATCATCAACGAGGCGATCGAGCTGGTCCGCACCTTCAGCGGCGAAGAGCCCGTACCATTGATCAATGGCGTGCTCGACGCGGTGCGCAAGACGCTCGGCAGGGACTGACGAGACGGTGGCATGAGCAACGAGCAACAGGTCGAGCAGGAGCAGAAGGAGTCCGAGCAGATTCGCCAGCGCCGGGCGAACTTCGACGAGCTGCAGCGGCTCGGCGTCACCGCGTATCCGCACGTGTTCGACCGGACCGACACCGTGGCGCAGCTCGTGGACGCGCACGGCGGCAAGAGCCACGACGAGCTGGAGGCCGGCCGCGTCGAGACGACGACGGCGGGGCGGGTCCTGGCGATCCGCAGCTTCGGCAAGGCCAACTTCCTCGTCATCTCGGACGGCCGCGCCAGGATCCAGATCTACGTCCGCAAGGACGCGCTCAGCGAGCGCGACTTCGCGGTGTTCAAGCTGCTCGACTTCGGCGACTTCGTCGGGACGGCCGGGCATCTCTTCCGCACCAAGACCAACGAGCTGACGATCTGGGCGACGAAGCTGGAGTTCCTGGCCAAGTGCTTCATCCCGCTGCCGGAGAAGTGGCACGGGCTGCAGGACGTGGAGATCCGCTACCGCCAGCGCTACCTCGATCTGATCGTCAACGAAGACTCGCGCAAGGTATTCGAGACGCGCAGCCGCGTGCTGGCGGCGATCCGCGGCTTCCTCAACGCCCGCGGCTACCTCGAGGTCGAGACGCCGATGATGCAGCCGATCGCCGGCGGCGCGCTGGCCCGCCCGTTCGTGACGCATCACAACACGCTCGACATGCAGCTCTACCTGCGCATCGCGCCGGAGCTCTACCTCAAGCGGCTGACCGTCGGCGGTTTCGAACGGGTCTACGAGATCAACCGTAACTTCAGGAATGAGGGGATCTCGACGCAGCACAACCCCGAGTTCACGATGCTCGAGTTCTACCAGGCCTACAGCGAATACCGCGAGCTGATGGACCTGACCGAGCAGATGCTCTCGACCGTCGCGCGGGAAGCGATCGGCACCGACCAGGTCACGTTCGGCGAGCACCAGATCTCGCTGGCGCCGCCGTACCGCCGCGTGTCGCTGCGCGAAGGGGCGCGCGAGAGCGCCGCGGCGAAGCTCGGGGTCCCGGTGTCCGACGCCGACCTGCGCACCCGTGACACCGCCGCCGCGCTGGCGCGGCGCCTGCACGTCGAGCTGCAGCCGTCGTGGGGCGCCGGCAAGATCGCGACCGAGATCTTCGAGCGGCTCAACCAGGACTCGCTGATCCAGCCGACCTTCGTCTACGACTTCCCGACCGAGGTGTCGCCGCTGTCGAAGCAGCGCGCCGACGATCCCGACACGGTCGAGCGCTTCGAGCTGTACATCGGCGGCTTCGAAGTGGCCAACGCCTTCAGCGAGCTCAACGATCCGGCGGAGCAGCGCCGCCGCTTCGAGATGCAGCTGAAGGACAAGGCCGCCGGCGACCTCGAGGCGCACGCGATGGACGAGGATTACATCCGCGCCCTGGAGTACGGCCTGCCCCCGACCGCCGGCGAAGGCGTCGGCATCGACCGGCTGGTGATGCTGCTGACCAACAGCCCGTCGATCAGGGACGTCATACTGTTCCCGTTGATGAGGCCGAGGACATGAAGGAGCGTGCTCCTTCGTCTCCTTCGCTCTCCTTCGAATTCTTCGTGGCTTTTCGTTACCTGCTGGCCAAGCGCAAGCAGGCCTTCATCTCGGTCATCTCCTTCATCTCCGTGCTCGGCGTCATGGTCGGCGTGATGGCGGTGCTCATCGCCATGGCGCTGATGACCGGGCTGCAGAAGGAACTGCGCGAGCGCATCGTCGGATCGGCGGCGCACGTCTACGTGTTCAAGCTCGGCGAAGGCTTCCAGGACATCCCGGGGGAAGTGACGAAGCTGAAGTCCATCCCGCGCGTGATCGGCGCCGCCCCCGCCGTCATCGGCAAGGGCATGCTGACGATCGGCCCCGACACCAATCAGAACGCCGCCGTGACGGTGAAAGGGATCGACCCGGCGCTGGAAGGCACGGTCACCGACATCCGCAAGGCGATGCGCGAAGGCAGCCTCGACGCGATCCGCAGCGGTCCGGAGGAAAAGGACGGCATCGCGCTCGGCATCGACCTGGCGAAGAACCTCGACGTGAAGGTGGGGGACGTCGTGCGGCTGGTCACGCCGGATCAGGTCCTCACACCGTTCGGGGGCATACCGCGAACCCGCGCGTTCAAGGTGGTCGGCATCTTCAGCCTCGGCCTGTTCGAGTTCGACAGCGAGTACGCGCTGGTCGATCTGCCGGTCGCCGAGCGCATCTTCGGCAAGGACAAGCCCGACTTCCTGCAGGTGCGCGTCGACGACATGTTCGCGTCGCAGCAGGTGGCCGACGACATCCCGCACCGCCTCGGCGAGGAGTACGCGACCCAGGACTGGGCGCAGATGAACAAGTCGCTCTTCTCGGCGCTGTGGCTCGAGAAGATGGCCATCTCGATCACCATCGGCCTGATCATCATGGTCGCGGCGCTGAACATCATCGCCTCGCTGGTGCTGCTGGTGATGGAGAAGAGCCGCGACATCGCCATCCTCAAGACGATGGGGACGTCGGCCGGCAGCGTGCGCCGGATCTTCGTCCTGCAGGGGCTGATCATCGGCCTCGTCGGCACCGGCGGCGGCACCCTCCTCGGCTGCCTGCTGATCTACATCCTCGATCGCTATCAGCTCATTCACGTCCCGATCGACGTCTACCAGATCTCCTATATCCCGTTCACGCTGCTCCCGCGCGATCTCATCGCCGTGGTCGCCGCCGCCGTGTTCATCTGCTTCGTCGCCACGATCTACCCCTCGCGGCAAGCCGCCAGGCTTGATCCTGCGCAGGCATTGCGGTATCAGTGACAGCGGTCAATGCCAAATGCCAAATGCTGAATGCTGAAAGTGCACATGAAGAGTGCCAAATCTCCAAAGACCTCGCTTTGGGCATTCGGCATTCGGCATTCGGCATTGACGGGTGCCCGGATCAGCAATGCCGTTGATTGAAGCGGTGGCCGTCGATAAAAGCTACGTGGTCGGCACCACGCGGCTGCCGGTGCTGCGCGACCTCTCGCTGTCGGTCGACAAGGGAGAGATGGTCGCCATCGTCGGCGCCTCCGGCGTCGGGAAGAGCACGCTGCTGCACGTGCTCGGCGGGCTCGACGCGCTCGACGCGGGGACGATCCGGATCGGCGACGCCGACATTTCGTCGATGCGCGACGCCGACCTCACGGCGTTCCGCAACCGCCACGTCGGTTTCGTCTTCCAGTTCCATCACCTGCTGCCGGAGTTCACCGCGCTCGAGAACGCCGGCATGCCGATGCGCATCGGCCGGCGGACCGCCGAGGAGCGCGACGGGCGCGCCACGTCGCTGCTCGAGCGGGTCGGCCTGGGCGAGCGTCTCGCCCACAAGCCGGGCATGCTGTCGGGGGGAGAGCAGCAGCGCGTGGCGATCGCGCGCGCGCTGGTGATGGAGCCGTCGCTGCTGCTCGCCGACGAGCCCACCGGCGATCTCGACGAGCATACGGCCGAGACGCTGCACGACCTGCTGCGCGAGATGCACCGCGAGCGCGGGCTGACCTCGATCATCGCCACGCACAACCCGCGGCTCGCGTCGGCCTGCGATCGCGTGCTGCGCCTCGAGGAGGGGAAACTCCGCGAGGCGCGCTGAGGTTGTCTGCAGTCTGCGGTTTGCAGTCTGCGGTTTGCGGTCTGCGGCCTGCCGCCGTAGCGAAGGCGGGTTAGCGGTTCGCAGTCGGTAGTCGATCGGTGATGGGCGGCAGTTTTCCGGCGAACAGCTTGTTGAACGCTTCGACTTCCGCCATCAAGCCGGTGAACGCCGAGCGCGCGGCCTGCACGTCTTTCAACCGGTCCTCGTAGACCGCCAGCGACGCGTTGGTCGGCGCGTAGCCCGAGCCGCCCATCACGTCGCCGCCGCCGCCGCCCACTTCCGCCAGCAGCCAGATCAGGTTGAAGTAGACCTCGTACTTCTCGACGTACCACTTGTCGTCGGTGTGCATTTCCGTCTTGGTCAGGAAGTGCAGCTCCGCGTCGTACATCTTCTTTCCGAGCGCCGCCAGCGCCTTGTCGAGCGTGGCGTCGCCGGCGTGCGCCTTCTGCAGGTCCTCGACCTGCATGCGCATGATCTCGATCTTGTTGATCCGGTCGGCCAGCTCGTTCATCGCGGTGATGATGCGGCGCTGCAGGCCGAAGCTGGCCGCCAGGTCCGCGTCGGACGCCGGCAGCATCGGCTCGCGCCAGACCTCGAACGGCTGCGTGTAGGGCTTGCCGTTGAGGGTCAGGCGCACGGTGTACTTGCCGGGGACCGCCCGCGGGCGCCAGTTCATCGCGCCGAGGCCCCAGTGATCGACCGGCCGCTCGCGGTTCTGGAAGCGCCCTTCCTCCCAGATGTGCGGGTCGTCGGGCGGGATCGACCGCAGCACGACGCGATCCGGCGGCGGGTAGAGCAGGTTCCAGGTCGCCTCGTTCAGCCCGACGCGGCCGGTGTAGTCCGTGGTGTTGATGACCGCGCCGGAAGCGTCGAGGATCTCCATCTTGATCGGCGAGGCCGGCGCCGACTTCAGCGAGAAGACGAAGCTCGCCGTGCCGCCTTCGGCGGTGCGGATCGCCGGGATCGGCTTGAAGAGCTGCATCTCGGCCTGCGGTTGCTCGTCGATCTCTCCGTTCTCGAGCTGCCATACGTCGCGCAGGATCCACACGCCGCGGCCGTAGGTCGCGACCGCGACTTCGGGCGCGTTCTTCGGGATCTCGATCCAGTTCACCGGCGCCGCCGGCAGCTTGTCCTTGTACTGCGTCCACGTCTTGCCGTCATCGCGCGAGTAGAAGAACCCGTGCCCGGTGCCGGCGAAGACCATGCCCTTGCGATGCGGGTTCTCCGCGATCGACAGCGTGTAGTCGAGCGGGTGACCCTTCGGCAGCGTCGCGTCGATGCGCGTCCACGTCTGCCCGAAGTCCGTCGTCCTGGCGAGGAAGGGATCGCGGTTGTCGACGAGGTGGTAGTCCACCGCGATGTAGGCGGTGCCCGGGTCGAAGTGCGACGAGTCGATCCGGCGGATGATGCCCCACTTCGGCATCTTCAGGTTCGCCGTGAGGTCGGTCCACTTGACGCCAGCGTCGCGCGAGATCCACACCTTGCCGTCGTTGGTGCCGACCCACACCACGCCCTTCTGGGTGCGCGACGGCGTAATCGCCGAGATCAGCGCGCCGTAGAACTGCCCGAGGTTGTCGCCGACGACGCCGCCCGAGAAGCGGACGCGGGTGGGATCGCCGGTCGAGAGATCGGGGCTGATCACCTGCCACGTCTGCCCGCGGTCGCGCGTGCGGAACAGCACCTGGCAGCCGAAGTAGACCGAGTTGTCGAACCAGTCGATCGCCAGCGGCGGCGACCACTGGCAGCGGTACTTCAGGCCGACCGGATCGCTGTCGAGAGTGTGCATCCACGGGCTCACCGATCGCCGCAGCCCGCTGATCTCGTCGTAGGTCGCGACGTGCGCGGCGTAGCAGGTGCCCCAGACGAAGCGGCTGTTGTTGGGCTCGGGATACGTGTAGCCCGACTCGCACGACGGCATGTTCTCCTGCGCCGGCCCTTCCGGTGCCGCGCCGCGTCCACGTCCGCCGCCCCCACCGCCGCCGCGTCCGCCTCTTCCGCCGCGTCCCGCCGGTGCTTCGTCGGCAAGCGCTGGCGGAGGAGCGTACGACGGCACGTTGGCCGGCACGATTGGCCGCGCGCTCGGGAAGCGCATGCTGCCGTCGTCCTGCCGATCCGAGTAGAGCCAGTAGGGATACCGCTGATCGACCGTGACCCGGTACATCTGCCCGATCGGCAGCGACACGCCGGTGTTGCCGGTCGGATTGGCCGGCGAGCCGAAGATGCCCATCCCGCCGTCGCCGGTGACGATGTAGTGGCCGGCCATGTTCGGATTCGGATCCCACCAGATGTCATGGCAATCGCCGCAGCCGCCGCCGCCGTTCACCCAGATCTTCCCGCCGTCGCGCGAGCGCCACAGCGTGCTGTTGGCGATGAGGAGGTGATCGGGGTTGTCCGGGGACACGCGGATCCGGATGTAGTAGCCGGCGCGGCCGATCAGCCGCCGATCCCAGCTCACGTTCTTCCAGGTCTTGCCGCCGTCATCGGATCGCCAGACGGAGCCCTGCGCTTCCGACTTGAGGCGCGCCGTCGCGCCCCACGGCTGCACGCCGTCGGCGCCGGTCTGGATCAGCGCGTACATCCGGTTGCCGTCCGACGGCGCGATCGCGACGTCGGTCTTGCCGAAGGGAGGCTTCGGCAGGCCCTCGATGACGCGGGTGAACGTCTTGCCGCCGTCGCGCGAGATGTGAATGCCGCTGCCCGGGCCGCCGCTCTCGAGCACGTGCGTCTGCAGGTACATCTGCCACGTGCCGGCGATCACGACGTTGGGATCCTTCTGCGACATCTGCAGGCCCGAGCAGCCGGTGTTCTCGTCGACGAAGAGCACCTGCTCCCAGGTCTTGCCGCCGTCCTCGGTGCGGTAGACGCCGCGCTCTTTCTGCGGCCCGGTCGCGCGGCCGAGCGCGCAGACCAGGACGATGTTCTCGTTGGTGGGGTGGACGACGATGGTCCCGATCCGGCCCGTGTCTTTCAGGCCCATGTTGGTCCACGTCTCGCCGGCGTCAGTGGACTTGTAGATGCCGTCGCCCATCATGTCCATGTCGCGCACGGCCCACGCTTCGCCGGTGCCGGCCCAGACGACGTCGGGATTGCTCTGCGAGACGGCGAGCGCGCCGATGGCCTGCGAGCTCTCCTTGTCGAAGGTCGGCTTCCAGGTGGTGCCGCCGTCACTCGACTTCCAGACGCCGCCGGACGCCGCGCCCGCGTAGTAGACACCCGGCTTGCCGGCGACCGCCGCCGCCGCGGCGATGCGCCCGGCGCTGGCCGGCCCGGCGTATTCGAAATGCGGCGCCGGGACCGCGCGCGTCGGCTGTGGACCCTGGGGAGCCTGGAAGCCGCCGCGGCCCTGTGCCAGCAGGGCGGCGCTGCCAAGCGCAACGAACAGACTGAGACCGCGCACCATGAACCAATCCTCCGGTGCGCGACATCCTATCGCGAAGGCGGGGTGCGAGGTGCGAGGTGCGAGGTGCGAGGTGCGAGATGCGAGGTGCGAGGTGCGAGGCGCGAGGCGCGAGGCGCGAGGTGCGACATTGGGCTGGTTCAGCTTGCGAGAGCGCGTTTGCTGCGTAGAATTACGGCATGCGTCGGATGACGGTCGCGGCGGCGATCGTGGTTGCCGCTTCATGCGGCGGCAGGATGCCGGCGTCTCCCGAGCTCGGCGCCTCACCAGCGCCGCGCGCGGTGTCGGTTCCCGCGGGACCTTACATGTTGACGATCACGCCGGCAAACTTCGGCAACTCGGCGCCATCGATCTGCAGCGGAACGCTGGCCACGACGCCGGTGCGGCTGGCGGTCAACGCGGAGCGCAACGGAGAGTTCACCACGCTCCAGACCACGGCGCCGGACACCAGCCTCAGGATCGATTTCCGCATCACCGGCGCGACCGTGCTCGGCGGGATCACTGGCAGCGCCGTTGACGAGGGGGGGCATCGGATCTCGGCCAGCGGCGAAGTCACCGGCGCGGCGCCACCCGACCCGGCCATCATCGTCGCCGGCAACATCACCGGCTCGATCTCCGCCGGTGACGGTCTCTGTTCGAACAACGCCCATTCCTGGTCGCTCGTCGCCCGCTGACCCCCGGCCGCCGACCGCTGACCCCCGAGCGCCGACCACCGACCGCAGACTGTAAACTCTCCCGATGCGGCAGAACATCTCGAGCGGCACGAAATGGGAGCCTTTAGTCGGCTATTCGCGCGCGGTGCGGGTCGGCGGGGTTGTCCACGTTTCCGGAACGACGGCCACGGGCGAGGACGGCCAAGTGGTCGGCCAGGGGGACGCCGGGGCGCAGACAAGACGAACCCTGGAGAATATCGGGCGTGCTTTGGCGCAGGCGGGCGCCGGTTTCGAACATGTCGTACGGACGCGCATTTATGTCATCAACATCGAGCGGGACTGGGAGGCCGTGGGCCGCGCGCATGGCGAGGTCTTTGCGAGTATCCGTCCTGCCACCGCCATGGTCGAGGTGAGTCGGCTCATCGACCCTGCCATGCTGGTGGAGATCGAAGCGGAGGCGATCCTCTGACGTCGAACCGGCGTCTAACCGATAAGAAGGCTTAAGTCACTGGCACTGCGGCATTTTTGCCGTATAATGGGCGCGACTCTCCCATAGGATCCCGGATGTTCGAACGCTATACGGAACGTGCGCGACGCGTGCTGTTTTTCGCGCGCTACGAAGCCTCACAGCTCGGCAGCATCTCCATTGAGACCGAGCACCTCCTGCTCGGCTTGATCCGAGAGGGGAAGGGGCTGACCAGCCGCATCTTTGCGCGCTCGCACCTCTCTCTCGAGTCGATCCGCAAGGAAATCGAGGGGCGCACCGTGTTCCGCGAGAAGGTCTCGACCTCGGTCGAGATTCCCTTCAGCGCGGAGACCAAGCGCGTCCTCCAGTTCGCCGCCGAAGAGGCCGACCGGCTGCTGCACAACTACATCGGCACCGAGCACCTGCTGCTCGGCATCCTCCGCGAGGAGCGCTCCGTCGCCGCGACGATCCTCATGGAGAAGGGGATGCGCCTGAACACGGTCCGCGAGGACATCGTGGCGCTCCTGAACGAAAAGACCACGCTGACCCGGGTCAAGGAGACGCCGCTGCTCGCCGAGTTCAGCCGCGACCTCACCGAGGCGGCGATGAAGAACCAGCTCGATCCGCTGGTCGGCCGTGCCATCGAGCTCGAGCGCGTGCAGCAGGTCCTCTGCCGCCGCACCAAGAACAACGCCGTGCTGATCGGCGAGCCGGGCGTCGGCAAGACCGCCATCGTCGAAGGGCTGGCCCAGAAGATCGTCTACGGCGACGTGCCGCACTTCCTCGCCGACAAGCGCATCCTCGCCCTCGATATTTCCCTGATCGTCGCCGGCACCAAGTACCGCGGCCAGTTCGAAGAGCGCCTCAAGGCGATCATGAAGGAGCTGACCGAGAACCCGAACATCATCGTGTTCATCGACGAGCTGCACACGCTGGTCGGCGCGGGTTCCGCGGAAGGCTCGCTCGACGCCGCCAACATCCTCAAGCCGGCGCTCAGCCGCGGCGAGATCCGCTGCATCGGCGCGACCACGCCGGCCGAGTACCGCAAGTACATCGAGAAGGACCGCTCGCTCGAGCGCCGCTTCCAGGCCGTGAAGGTCGATCCGCCGTCGGAGAAGGAAACGATCGAAGTCCTGATGGGCGTGAAGGACCGCTACGAGCAGTTCCATCACGTCGACTACACCAACGACGCCATCGAGGCCGCGGTCTACCAGTCGAATCGATACATCACCGATCGGTTCCTGCCCGACAAGGCGATCGATCTCATCGACGAGGCGGGCGCGCGCGCCAAGCTGCGCGACGCCGGCTACTCGAGCGAGGAGTTCGGCGAGATCAACCGCAGCATCCGCGTCGCGGTCGAGCAGATGGAAAACGCCGTCTCGGAGAAGAACTTCGAGAAGGCGCAGTTCTACCGCGAGCAGGAAGTCCAGGCGCGCGAGAACCTGCAGTTCGTCCGCGAGAAGTTCGACGTCAAGTCGAACACCCGCCGCGTCACCGTCGGCAAGCACGACATCGACGAAGTGGTCTCGAAGTGGACGGGCGTGCCGCTCACCTCGATCAACCAGGACGAGGGGGACAAGCTCCTGCACATGGAGGACGCGCTGCACAACCGCGTCATCTCGCAGGAGAAGGCAATCAGCGCGCTGGCGCGCGCCATCCGCCGCTCCCGCGCCGGGTTGAAGAACCCGAACCGCCCGGTCGGCAGCTTCGTGTTCCTCGGCCCGACCGGCGTCGGCAAGACCGAGCTGGCGCGCGCGCTGGCCAACTTCCTGTTCGGCAGCGACCACGCCCTCATCCGCTTCGACATGTCGGAATACATGGAGAAGCACTCGGTGTCGAAGCTGATTGGCTCGCCGCCGGGATACGTCGGCCACGAAGAGGGCGGCCAGCTCACCGAGAAGGTGAAGCGCAACCCCTACTCGGTCGTGTTGCTCGACGAGATCGAGAAGGCGCACCCGGACCTGTTCAACATCCTGCTGCAGGTGTTCGAGGACGGCCACCTTACCGACGGCCTCGGCAACCGGGTGAACTTCAAGAACACGATCATCATCATGACGTCGAACATCGGCGCCCGCTTCATCCAGAAGAAGGCGTCGCTGGGCTTCCAGTCGACCGACACGTCGGCGATCGCGCGGAGCGTCAACGACATGGTGCTGGGGGAGGTCCGCAAGACCTTCAACCCCGAGTTCATCAACCGCATCGACGAGATCATCGTGTTCGAGGCGCTGTCCGACGACGACCTGCGCACGATCACGCGGCTGCTGGTCAAGCAGCTCAACGACAACCTCGTCGACCGCAAGATCCGGCTCGAGCTGGCGCAGGAAGTGGTCGACTGGATCATCGAGCAGACCTGCAAGGACCGCTCGTACGGCGCCCGTCCGCTCCGCCGCGCCATTCAGCGCTATATCGAGGATCCGCTCTCCGAGGAGCTGATTCGCGGGCACCTGAAGGGCGGCAACATCGAGGTCTACCTCGACGGTGGGTCGCTGGCCTACCGGCCGGCCGGCCAGCCCCAGGAAGGAAGGCGGCTCGCCTGAGGGCGAGCCGCGGCCCAACTCCCGACCGGACGGCTGAAGTCTCACCCCTGTCGTCCAAATTCCAAGTAAAATAATGGCTTGGCGTTCCCGCGGCATGCCGCCGCGGGCTCGCTCGGTCGCTCCCCGACCACAAATGTTTAGATTTCCAGTGTTTTTTGCGGCGGCGGCACTGGCCGCCGGGTCCGCCTACGCCCAGACTCCGCCGTCGCAGCCCCCGGCGACTCAGGCTGCGCCGGCGCCAGTCCCGCAGCTGTCGCCGAAGACCGTCTGCGGCCTTCCGATCCCTGAACCGGCGCGGCAGCCGCCGCCCGACTCCAAGCCGATCGTCTACCTGGTCGTCCCCTGCTTCGAAAAGCAGGGGGGATCGCCCGTCGTCGAGGCCAACACCTACCTCTATTACATGGAGATGAAGAACCATGTGAGCGTCCCGTCGCTGGGGCGGTGGGTCGCCTACGACGACAAGGTCGAGCAGGTCATCCTGGCCGACTTCAAGCGGCTCTGGGCGACCAACTTCCTCGACGACCTGTCGATCGACGTCCAGGACTACAAGTTCGCCAACGGCGTGGTCGGCAAGCTCGTGGTCTACGACATGGAGGAGCGGCAGCGCGTCAAGATCGTCGACTACGTCGGCTCGAAGAAAGTCGAGATGTCGAAGATCGACGAGGAGTTGAAGAAGCGCCAGCTGAAGATCGCGCTCGACTCCTTCATCGACCAGGGCACCATCCGCAAGGTCGCCGGCGTCGTCCGCGAGATGTACGGCGAGAAGGGCTACGAGTACGCCGAGGTCAAGCCCGAGATCAAGCCGATCAGCGGGCAGACCAAGACCGTCAACCTCACCTTCCACATCACCGAAGGCCCGAAGGTCAAGATCAAGGTCGTGGACTTCCAGGGCAACAAGGCGATTGCCGACGGCAAGCTCGGCGGCAAGCTGAAGGACAACAAGGCGCCGGGCTTCTTCGGGTTCATCACCGGCGGCGGCACCTACAAGGAAGCGAAGTTCGAAGACGACGCCCAGAAGGTGCTCGATTTCTACCGTGAGCAGGGCTACGTGAAGGCGCAGGTCGGGCAGCCCGAGCTGAAGATCCTCGAAGACGACAAGGACGGCAAGACGCGCTGGGTCGAATTGCAGATCCCCGTCACCGAGGGGCCTCGCTTCCGGGTCGGCGAGGTGAGGTTCTCCGGCAACACCGTCGTGAAGGAAGAGGGCCTTCGTCCCCTGTTCAAGTTGGACAAGGGTGACTGGTTCAACGAGAAGCACATCCGCAAGGGCTTCGAGAAGGCGCGCGAGGCCTACGGGAGCCTCGGCTACTTCGAGTTCACCGGCGCCCCCGAGTACTCCTTCCCTGGCGATCCGCAGCCGGGCGGTCCGACCGGGCCTTCGGGCACGCCGGGACCGGATGGTCCGCCTCCGCCTCCGGCCACGGCGGCACAGCCGGACGGCGACGGGACGTCGTCGGCGTCGGCGGCGGGGGGGCAACCCGCGCCCGCTCCGGGCAAGAAGGCCGATCCGATCGTGAACGTGACGATGCGCCTGGAGGAAGGCAAGCAGTACTTCGTCCACCGCGTCATCTTCATCGGCAATACGACGACGCGCGACAACGTCATCCGGCGCGAAATCCGGCTGTTCGAGGGCAACGTCTTCAACACCGAGGCGCTGAAGTACAGCGTGCGGCGGCTGAACCAGCTCGGGTACTTCAAGCCGCTCGAAGGCGAAGCGATCGACGTGCAGAAGGCGCCGGTCACCGACCCGAAGGAGCCGCCGCAGGTGGACGTGCGGCTGAAGTTCGAGGAGCAGAACCGCAACCAGATCACGTTCGGCGCCGGCGTCTCGCAGTACGAGGGCTTCTTCGGCCAGCTCGCGTTCCAGACGTCGAACTTCCTCGGCCGCGGCGAGACGTTCAGCGTGTCGGCGCAGCAGGGCAACCGCGCCAAGAACTACCAGGTCGGCTTCACCGAGCCGTTCCTGTTCGACCGGCCGATCACCGCCGGCGTCGACGTCTTCAACCAGGAAATCCAGTACATCAACCAGTTCACGCAGGCCTCGACCGGCATGAACACGGTGTGGGGCTTCCCGGCGGGGCCGTTCTCGCGCTGGTTCGTCAGCTACAGCTACCAGCGCGTGCAGGTGAAGGACGTCAACCCGTTCTACCAGCAGGCGGCGACGCTCAGCGCGGCGAACAACCCGTTCCTGGCCGACTCGCTCCTGCTCGGGGAAGGCGGGCAGCGCCGCATCAGCAAGATCGGCCCGAGCTACATTTACAACACGGTCGACAACCCGATCTTCCCGACCACCGGCCGCAAGGCCACGCTGGGGATGGAACTGGCGGGCCTTGGCGGCAACAGCAAGTTCTATACGGCGAAGAGCGAAGGGATCCTGTATCACAAGCTGAACAACCGCACCTCGATCGGCGGGCGCGCGGCGTTCGAGTACATCAGTCCCTACGGCGACACCATCGCGCTGCCGATCTTCGAGAAGCTGTTCCTCGGCGGCGAGTACAGCATCCGCGGCTTCGACATCCGGAGCGTCGGCCCGCGCGATCCGCGCACCGGCGTGGTCATCGGCGGCAACAAGAGCCTGCTGTTCAACGGCGAGTACCTGATCAACATCGCCGGTCCGGTGCGTCTCGTCCTCTTCGCCGACGCCGGCCAGGTCCGCGACCGCGGCCAGAACTTCTCCTGGCGCGAGAACACGACGAAGCTGACGGTGATCAACGGGCTGACCCCCGCTGATGCGCTGACCTCGCTCTACACCACGGGCGGTTTCGTACCCGGGCTCGACACGCGCCTCGATGTCACCGGCACCACCAACGCGTTCAAGACGTCGACCGGCGCCGAGATCCGCTTCTTCATGCCGGTGCTGAACGTGCCGT
>Ga0070673_100000529_pt1 | contig 20545 bp, 20 predicted proteins | sample KBSM23metaG_FD_65342 | JGI IMG/M metagenome (GOLD analysis project Ga0070673, IMG submission 65342) | Miscanthus rhizosphere microbial communities from Kellogg Biological Station, Michigan, USA - KBS M2-3 metaG | ecosystem: Host-associated > Plants > Roots > Rhizosphere > Soil ... | reverse complement strand
TCTTCAGGGCGGTCTGAATGATCGTATTTCGTCGGCGCGCGAGGTCGCGCAATCTGCGCCGCCGCCGCAGCCGAGCTACGGGCAAGGCTACAACCCGCCGCCGTCCGGTGGACCGGCACGGGCGGTGCTCTATGAGGGCCCGGATTTCCGTGGCCGCTCGTTCGAGATCACGCGCGACGTCGTTCGCAATCTCGATCGCACCAACTTCAACGATCGTGCGGCGTCACTGCGCGTATATAGCGGCTATTGGATCTTCTGCAGCGACGCGAATTTCGAGGGCGATTGCCGCACTTTCGGGCCGGGAGATTATCCGGGCCTGCAGAGCGATCTTAACCGCCGCATATCGTCGGGCCGCCGGATAGCCGACCACTATCCGTATGGAGGCGCGCCGAACTGGGGACGTTGAGACACAAAGGAACATCGATGAGAACCACGACTGTTACATTGCCCGAACTGGCCCTGGTCGCCGCGACGCGCGGCATGGCCGGGGCAGGAGCGGCACTGCTCGTGGCCGAGCGAATCGGCGCCGAGAAGCGCAAAACGCTGGGCTGGACACTGTTCCTGATCGGCGTGCTGAGCACGATCCCGCTGGCGCTTCAGGTATTCGGCAAGCGGAGTTAGGTGGGCGATCCGCTCACACCGCCGAAGCGCGCGCCTTGAAGCGTCGCGGGCTCTGGGGCCCGCGACGCTGCGATTGGGTAGAATGAGGCATTGCCGCTCGGTTGAAAGAGAACGCCTGCCGCGATGGACACCTGCCCGCATTTCGACCAGATCCGCGACGTCACGCCCAGCGGGAACGGGTGTGTAGAGTGCCTGAAGACCGGCGACGACTGGGTGCACCTGCGTCTATGCCTGACCTGCGGCCACGTCGGATGCTGCGACGAGTCGAGAAACAAGCATGCGACGCGTCATTTCAAGGAGACCGGCCATCCGATCATCCAGTCGTTCGAGCCCGGCGAAGCGTGGGGATGGTGTTTCGTCGACCGTGCTCTGTTCGACCAGCTGCCGGTGACGTACTGACTTTCTCGATCGCGAGCAGCGTCGCAAATCATGCGATGATGCGCCGATGATTACCGGTGACATGTTGCGCGCCGTGCCGCTGCTGGCAGGCGTTGCCGACAGCGAGCTCAACACCATCGCAAGGCGAGCTGCGGACATCTCGCTGCAGACCAACGAATGGCTGATCCAGGAAGGTGAGCTGCCGGCGTTCTTTATCACCCTCTCTGGTCGACTGACCGTCTACAAGTCGGTCGCCGGCGTCGAGCGCGCGATCACCGAGTACCGCCCCGGGGACTACGGCGGTGAGGTGCCGCTGCTGCTGGGCTCGCCGGCGATCGCGAGCATCCGGGCCGCCGAGCCTTCGCGGGTCTGCCGGCTCGACGCAGCGGATTTCCGCGAGCTGATCGTTGCCTGCCCGGAGCTCAACGCGCGCCTGCTGCAGACGATGGCGACGCGAATCGAGGGGCTGCAGCAGCTTGCGACCGAGGCTCCGCTGGCGACGGTGACCATCATCGGCCACCGCTACGATCTAGCCTGTCACGCGCTACGCGATTTCCTGGCGCGCAATCATGTCGCGTTCCGCTGGTACGACCCGCGCGATCCCGAGGCCCGGGCCGGATTGGCGGCGACGCCGCAGCCGGATGAGATCTACCCGGTGGTGATCTTTCCCGACGGCGCGCGGTTGGTCACGCCGTCATTTCGCGACGTCGCCGAGCACCTGGGATTGCAGACGGCCCCATCGCGGCGCGAATACGATGTCGCGATCATCGGCGCCGGGCCGGCGGGTCTGGCCGCCGCCGTGTACGGCGCTTCCGAAGGTCTGTGCACGATCCTGATCGAGCGCCAGGCGCCGGGCGGCCAGGCAGGCACGTCGTCGCGCATCGAAAACTATCTTGGCTTCCCGACCGGCGTTGCCGGCGACGAGCTCGCCGCGCGGGCGCTGCGCCAGGCGAAGCGCTTCGGCGCCGAGATTCTGGTCGCGCGCGGCGCGACTGGCATCGACACGGCGACGCGCGATGCGCCACACGCGATCCTGCTCGAGGACGGCGAGCGCGTGCAGACGCGAAGCATCGTCATCGCCACCGGCGTCTCCTGGCGGGAGCTCGATCTGCCGAACGCGCCGACGCTGGTCGGACGCGGCCTTTATTACGGTGCGGCACGCACCGAGGCGCCCAATACGCGCGGCCTCGACATCTTCATGATCGGCGGCGGCAACTCCGCGGGGCAGGCGGCGATGTTTTTCGCCAATTACGCGCGCACGGTCACGCTGATCGTGCGCGGTCCGTCGCTCGAGCGCAGCATGTCGCAATACCTGATCGACCAGCTTGCGACCCGCCCCAACATTCGCGTCGAATCGCGCAGCCAAGTGGTCGCGCTCGAGGGAACCGATCGATTGGAGGCGATCGTCATCGAGAATCGCGCGACCGGCCGCCGCCGACGCGAGGTCACCGAGGCGCTGTTCGTGTTTATCGGCGCCGACGCAGAGACGACATGGCTCCCGCAGGCGGTCATTCGCGACGGCCGCGACTTTCTTTGCACGGGCCGCGATGTGATGGACCTGGTCGCGGGCCAGCAGGGTTCGTGGCCGCTGTCGCGCGATCCGTACCTGCTCGAGACCAGCGTGCCCGGGGTGTTCGCCGTTGGCGACGTGCGCCACGGCTCGGTCAAGCGCGTGGCTTCCGGCGTCGGCGAGGGCAGCATGGCGATCGCATTCGTGCATCAATATCTGGCCGATCCACCCGAGTTTGCGGACCCGGCCGTCGACACGCCGACTCGCGCGGCGGACGCCGCCGTGCTTCCGCAAGCGCTGGGGGTCTAGCGGGCGAACTTTAGCGGTCGCGCGCAACAGGAACAACCGCGCCCGGGGCGATACGAGCTACGCAGCGCGCTCGCGCGGCGACGCGCGGCCGAACAGGTCTTCCATTTCGCGGCGGGCACGACAGGCGGTCAGCGTTTCGTCGATCATCACATCGGACCAGCGAAGCACTTCCCCCTGCCTGACCGGGCGCAACAGGCGCACGCCGTGTGCGAGGCCGAGCGGCAGCGCGCCGCCGTCCAGCGACGCGGCCGCCGGCAGCAGCTTGCCCCAGACCGTGTAGCCGCCTTCGCCGTCGAGCGTCTCGCCGGCCTTGAGGTCTCGCTTGGCGGTGGCCACTGCGTCGGCGTTGAAGCAGGTCGCAGCACCCGTAGCCTCGCCGCGCAAGCCGACCGACGCCACCGAGATGCCCACCTCGAGGCCGATCAGATGCCAGCGCTTGTAAAGGCAGGCGTAGCGGCCGCTGTCATCGGTTCGGACCATGTACTCGCGAAAGCAGTTGCGCAGGTATTCGGTATCGCCTTCGAACACGACGAAGACGCCGAAGCGGATGTCGTACGCGATCGCGCGGCCGTCGCGCTCGACCGACGAGATCACTTCGACCTGGCCCTTGGCGTGCAGCACGCCGCCTTCATCGATCGGTCGACACACGTTCGGGATCTGATCGATCGATGCCGGCGGATACGTCAAGCCGTCCGGAGGCGTCGACAGCCCCGTCGCGTTGCATACCGCCGTGCACTCGATCGCCGGCTTCGAGCCATCGAGAAACGAGTTGAACATCTTGGCGTTGAGGCCGCCGATCCGCGCCTGCTCGGGCGTGAGTCCATAGTGGCCCCAGACGGTCTCCGGCGTCGACTGCGCGAAGTGCGGCAGCCATTTGTGACCGCGGCCTGCCGCAACGACGCCGAAGCCAGCGGTCCGCGCCCAGTCGACGAGATCGCAGATCAATGCCGGCTGATCGCCGAAGGCGAGGCTGTAGACGACGCCGGCCTCGGCCGCCTTGCGGGCGAGCAGGGGCCCGCAGAGAGCATCGGCTTCGACGGTCACATTCACCACATGCTTGCGCTGGACGAAAGCTTCGAAACAGTGCTCGACCGCCGCGATCGGATTGCCTGTGCATTCGACGACGATGTCGATCTTCGGATGCCGTACCAGCGCTTGCCAATCGTCGCCGACATGCGTCGCGCCTTGCGCGAGGGCGGCATCGATCGACGGCGCGGCGCTGCGCTCGCGCGGCCATCCGACGCGAGCGAGGTTGGACAGCGCCGCGGCCGGATCGAGATCGGCGATGGCGACCACGTGCACGCCCGGCGTCTTCGGCACCTGGGCCAGGTACATCGCGCCGAACTTGCCGGCGCCGATCATCCCGACGGACAGCGGCCTGCCCTGCGCAGCGCGCTCGTTCAGCTTGGCGTGAAGGCTCAAGCGCGCGTCCGCATTCAGCCGGCCAGTGCCGGCTGCAGAGCGGCTTCAGGCGTGCCGTCGCGCCACGGCAGCGCGACCGGGTAATCGCGAAGCAGGCAATCGTCGGGCAGACATTCGATCGGTGTGAAATCGCGGTGCGCGATGTATTCGGGACGCTTGAAACGCCGGATGTGGTTCGACACCGCGCACAGGCTCAGATACACACTGACGCGATTCCACGGCGACAGATTCGACGTCGAGGCATGCACCAGGCAGGAGTGGAAAAGCAGCATCGATCCCGCCGGCCCCTTTGGCGCGACGATGCCGCCGCGCTCGACCAGGCTGGCGATCGTCGCATGATTGATCGTCCACAGCGGATAGCTGGTCGTCGACGTGTCGTGGTCGGCGTCCAGGACGCCGAGCTTGTGGCTGCCCGGGATGAACATCAGCGGGCCGTTGAACTCGTTGACCTCGTCGAGAAATATCGCGATGTTCATGGCCCGCGGCTCGGGCATGTCGTCGTCGTTCTTCCAGGTGCCGAAATCCTGGTGCCACTGCCAGACGTCGCCGTCGAAAGCCATCTTCCCGTTGATCTTGAACTGATGCATGTAGACCGGCTCGCCAAATAGCGCGACGACCGGCTCGATCATGCGTGGATGTCGAGCCAGCCGGGCGAACGGCGCGCTGTACAGGTGCGCGGCGAAGTTGGTGCGCACCGCATCGCTGCCCTTTTCCCGGACGTTCTCGATCCGCCGCTGCGCATAGAGTCGCGGCACTTCTTCGCGCAGCACGCCGATTTCGCGTGACGTGAACAACGAGTCGAAAAAGAGGTAGCCGTCGCGATCGAAGGTTTCGACCTGTTGCGCGTTCAATTGCATGCTCTGACTCCTTCGCCGACCCGGCCGCGCCGGCCCCGGCTTCCATGAATGACACAATGCGATCATCGGGCAAGCGCTGTCAACCGGCGAGGCTCCATCGGCCGGCGACGCCCGTCCGCGTCTCAGTCGCCGACGATGCGCCGGCGCGCCGCCTTGACCTCGCCGCGACGCACTTTGCTATCGACCCGCCGTCGCTGCGAGCCCGCGGTCGGCTTGGTGGCCTTGCGCGGCCGCGGCGCAATGGCCGCCCCGTCGACCAGCCGCTGCAGTCGAGCCAGAGCATCGGCGCGATTCTGGTCGAGGCTGCGATAACGCTGCGCCTTGATGATGACGACGCCTTCCGCGGTGATCCGACGGTCGCTGTGCGCGAGCAGGCGGGCCTTGACGGTTTCGGGCAGCGTCGAGCCCCGCACGTCGAAGCGCAGATGCACGGCGTTCGAAACCTTGTTGACGTTCTGCCCGCCGGCGCCTTGTGCGCGCACGGCCGTCAGCTCGACTTCATCGGGCGCGATGCGCACGCTCACGGCGCTCGGGCAACGGTGGCCAGCCAGGGCTGCTGCTCGCGCGGCATGCCGGCGGGACGGTAATAGTGCTCTATTTCGACCAGTCCGGCGCCGGCAAGATAGTCGCGCCACGTTTCATGGCGAAGGTAGGCACCGTAGCGGCCGCGGTTCCAACCTTCGCTGTCGTCGCCGTGCGGATTCGAGCTGAACAATACGCCGCGAGGTTTGAGCGTCGCACGAATCTCCCGAAGGATGCGCGGCAATTCCTGCGTCGGCACGTGAAACAGCGCGGCATTGGCGAAGACGCCGTCGAAGCGGCGGGCTGGCAGGTCGAGGCGGAGGAAGTCCTGCTCCCAGACCTCGCACCCGCTGTGCTCACGCGCCATCGCCGCGAACCGCGGCGATCCCTCGAGCCCGACCGGTGCATGACCGAGCGCGCGCAAGGTCTTCAGATCGCGCCCGGGACCGCAGCCCAGGTCGAGGATCGCCAACGGAGGCTCGCCTTCGATGTGCTTCAAAAGCGTCGCGATGTTCTGGCTGACATCGTGATCGCGCGTCCCTTCCCAGAAGCTTTCCGCGCGCTGCTCGTAGTGCTCGAGCGTGCGCGCCGCGATCGCCGCCAGCTCGTCCGCAGCGAGCGTCATCGGGCACGCCGCGGGCGCAACGGGTCAATCGGCCGGTCCGACATATTGGGGCTCCGGCTGAGTGAAATAAGCGTGCAGGATGTGATAGGCGATCAGGTAATTCTTTTGCTGGAAGCTCGCATGCGATATGCCGGCCATGATCGAAAACTGCTTGTCCGGATGCGGCAGGCGCTTGAAGAATTCGATCAGATCGTCGAGCGCGGCGATACCGTCGTACTGGCCGCGCATAATCAGCGTCGGCATCGTCAGCAGGGCCGGATCGACGACCGGAAGCTTCGAGCACATGTCGATGTAGGTTCCGTTCGGCATCGAGTCGTCGAGCGCGAGAATCGCGTCGGCGAAGGCATCGACGACGCGCTTGTCGGCAGTGTCCGGATGATCGCGCGCGAAAATGGAATAGACGAACGCGCGATCGATCGGCCGGCGCCTGGCGGCAAGGAATTCCGGCAGCTTCTTCCGTCGCTGCTCGAGTGTCGGCGCACCGGCGCCAGTCCAGACGAAAGCATCCAGCGCGAGTCGCTCGACCCTTCCCGGATGTCGCTGGGCGAACAATGCCGCGCGCAGCGCGCCCGACGAAATCCCGTAGATCAGCGACCGGCCTACGCTGCGCGTCTTCAGGATGTATTCGGTCGCGGCGTCGAGATCGTCGGCGCCGTTGGCGATGTCGGCGTTGGTGTCGCGCCACTTGTCCGAGCGGCCATAGCCTTCCATATCGACGCACCAGCAGACGAAGCCGCGGCGCGCGAACCAATCCATCACCGACGAGTCGGGCCTGCCGGGAACGGCAAGGTCGAACGTCGGTTGCGACGCCATCGACGAGCCGTGAACGAACAGCAGCAGCGGCTTGTCTTGTGGCGAGTCGACGAATTTTTCCCAGAGAAACAGGCGGACCGGCCCCTTGTGCGCCCAGTGCTCGACGCCTTCAACGCGCGCGTCGGTCGGCACAGGCGCCAAGGTCGAGCGTCCCGCTTCCGCGTCGGCGCGGTCGCTTGGTGTGGGCGGTCTAATCAATTTTCGCTCCGGTCTCGCGAATGATCTTCGCCCATTGGTCCCTCTCGGCACGAAAAAACGCCCCGAACTCGGCGGGCGTCGATCCGACCGGCTCGATGCTGGCCTGCGCGAAATAGCGTTTGACCTCCTCCTCGGCGAGTACCTGCACGATGGCCTGCTGAAGCCTGTCGACGATCTTGGCCGGCGTGCCCTTCGGCGCGAGCAAACCCAGCCATACATACGCGACATAGCCCGGAACGCCCGCCTCGGCCACCGTCGGCACGTCGGGCAACTGCGGCGCGCGCTTGCTGCCAGTGACGGCGAGCGGACGCAGCTTGCCGGCCTGGATATGGCCGAGCATGCCGGCCATACCCGGAATCGACAGCGAAACCTGACCGCCGATAAGGTCGCTGGTTGCCTGGCCGCTGCCGCGATACGGAATGTGATTGAGCTTCATGCCGGTCATCGAGCAAAGCATTGCAGCGAACAGGTGCTGGCCGCTGCCGTTGCCGGACGACGCATAATCGATCTGGCCGGGGCGCGCCTTGGCGTAGGCAATCAGCTGCTGCAAGGTCTGCACCGGCAGTGCAGGATTGACGACGACGACGCCCGGTTCGCGACCGATCAACGAGATCGGCGCGAAGTCGTCGATCGGATCGAATCCCAGGTTCGGGTACAGCGTCGCACTGATCGCATTGGTCTGCGAAGCCAGCAGCAGCGTGTAGCCGTCGGGCGGAGACTTGGCAACGAGCTCGCTGCCGATCGTCGCTCCTGCGCCGGGCTTGTTCTCGACGAACACGGCTTGCCCGAGACGCTTGGATAGTTGCTGCGCGATCAGGCGCATCGGGCCGTCGACCGCGCCCCCGGGGGAGAACGGCACGACGACGCGCACCGGCCGCGAAGGATAGTCCTGCGCATCGACGTGACCCGTGGCCAGCACGCCGGTCGCAAGCATGAGCGCGCCCATCAGCCAGACGTGCGCGCGCGATTGCGGGGACATGGCATTCTCCGGGAGCGCGGGCGATCGCGCGATCGTCGATGGCCGCCGAACCGAGGCGGCGTACCGCGATTTTTCCAGTTATTGGCGATCAGAGCTAGTGCCGCCGGCGCCAGGCGCAAATTCGCCAACGCGATGCCAGATCGAACGCCTTCCGAAGATCACGCTCGCCGGCCGGCGCAGTGCCGATGGATGCCTATCGGTCCCGGGTTCCGCTGCGAAACGCCGGCGCCGCCTTCGGCGCGTGGGTGCGCGTCGACGTTCCACCGCGCGTGCCGTGCCTCGGGGCCGAGGTGACCGGCGCATGCCGGGTCTTCCCGCCGGCCTGCAAACCATGTGCTGCCGGCGCGTTGCGAGGCTGGCCGCGGCCGCCATGGCCTCCGGCGGGCGCGCGTCGCTGCTGGCCTGACGCCGCGGCGCGTCCCTGCGACTGGCCGCGACCTTGTCTTTGCAGAATCGGCTGAGCCCGTGCGCAAGGGTCCGGCTCGAAGCCGGCGATGACTTCCTCCGGAATCTGTCGCTTGAGCAGGCGCTCGATGTCACGCAGGAATTCGCGCTCATCGACGCAGACCAGTGAAATCGCCTCGCCCATCGCGCCGGCGCGCCCGGTGCGGCCGATCCGATGCACGTAATCCTCGGGCACGTTCGGCAAGTCGTAATTGACGACATGCGGCAATTGGTCGATGTCGATGCCCCGTGCAGCGATGTCGGTGGCGACCAGGACACGCAGTCCGCCTTCTTTGAATTCCGCCAGCGCGCGCGTGCGCGCGCCCTGGCTTTTATTGCCGTGAATCGCCAATGCACGAATGCCGTCGTGGCCGAGCTGCTCGGCAAGCTTGTTGGCGCCGTGCTTGGTTCGGGTGAAAACGAGCACCTGATGCCAGTCGTTGCCGCTGATCAGTGTGGCGAGCAGCTGGCGCTTGCGATCGCGGTCGACCGGATGGATTTTCTGCTCAATGATGTCGACGGTTGCATTGCGCGGCGCGACCTCGATCATCGCCGGACGGTCGAGCAGCGAGTCGGCCAGGGCCTTGATCTGGTCCGGGAACGTCGCGGAAAACAGCAGGTTCTGGCGTTTGCGGGGAAGCAGCGCCATCACGCGCTTGATGTCGCGAACGAAGCCCATATCGAGCATCCGGTCGGCCTCGTCGAGAACGAAGATCTCGATGCGCGACAGGTCGAGGTTGCCCTGGCCGTGGTGATCGAGCAGCCGACCCGGGGTGGCGACGAGGATGTCGACGCCGCGCTTGAGTTGCGCGGTTTGCGGGTTGATGCCGACGCCACCGAAGACGACCGTTGAACTGAGCTTCAGGAATTTGCCATAGACGCGCACCGATTCCTCGACCTGCGCTGCGAGTTCACGGGTCGGCGTCAGGATCAGCGCGCGCAAGGGCCTGCGCGACGCGCGGCCGCCGGCAGGCGCCTCGCTGGTCGACAGCCGCTGCAGCATCGGCAGCACGAAGCCGGCCGTCTTGCCGGTGCCGGTCTGTGCGCCGGCCAGCAAATCGCCGCCGGCGAGAACGGCGGGAATGGCCTTGGTCTGTATCGGCGTGGGGGTGGTGTAACCGTGCGCGTTTACGGCGCGCACCAGCGCATCGGATAGTCCGAGAGAAGCAAATGACATGACAGCCTTGAGAAAACGCTCGGCATGTCGTCAACTTGCTGACGTCCAGTCACAGCCAAACGGCGCGTACTGCGGAAGGGTCGGATTCGACTGCGGCAGGGGACTGGAGCAAATGCCGCGCGCGAATGATAACAGCTTGCGCGCGCGGCTGCTTGCCATTCAGGCTTTGTCTACGTACATCGCACGAACCGCGGCCACGCTGCGGCGCGAAAGCGCTGCGCTGGAGGCGGCGCAATTGGCCAAGGCATGCTGCTCGAGCAGCACGGCGAACCCCTCAACCACGATCTTCGCCGCCGCGGTGATTCCTCGGCCGGAGGGCAGGGAAACGTAGGGCGAAGAAACATGGGACGACGCGGTGACTTCAGACATGGTGCACTCCTCGACTACGTGACGCCTGCGGGTTCGTTGATCCGGCGGCGTCGCTTACCCGGATGCCCTAACGATAGTCGCGCGACCGTCCGGCAGAAACGTATTACTCCGTGGCGAGGATGGTGAAAATTCACGAATTGTCGGCGGACGACGTGCTCAGGAACGTAATAAGCTATTGTATTTAATGATAAATAATGCTCACCGCGCCGCGGCGTATAATGTCGTCTTCGTGCGCCGCCCGCCGCTTCCGGCCGGCGGCGCTTGTTTTTCCGCGGTGGGATCATCGATGAATCAGGCCAGGTACTCGCCCGAGCTCGTGCGCGACGTTGCGCGCCGGCGGACGTTCGCCATCATCTCCCACCCGGACGCGGGCAAAACGACGCTGACCGAAAAGCTGCTGCTCTATGGCGGCGCGATCCAGATGGCGGGCACCGTCAAGGCGCGCAAGAGCTCGCGGCACGCGACGTCCGACTGGATGGAAGTCGAAAAGCAGCGCGGCATCTCGGTCACCAGCTCGGTGATGCAGTTCGATTATGCCGACCATACGATCAACCTGCTCGACACGCCCGGACACCAGGATTTTTCCGAGGACACCTACCGGGTGCTGACCGCGGTCGACGCCGCGGTGATGGTGATCGATGCCGCCAAGGGCGTCGAAGAGCAGACGATCAAGCTGCTCGAAGTCTGCCGTCTGCGCGCCACGCCGATTATCACCTTCGTCAACAAGATGGATCGCGAAGTCCGCGAGCCGCTGGCGCTGCTCGAGGAAATCGAATCGGTGCTTCGCATCGACTGTGCGCCGGTCAGCTGGCCGATCGGCATGGGCAAGCGCTTTCGCGGCGTGTTCGATCTGCGGCACGAACGCCTGCTGCGTTTCACCCCGGGCGAAGAGCGCGTCGCCGATCCGCAAGACAGCGAGCGGATCGAGGGCCTCTCGAATGCGCGGCTCGACGAGCTCTTTCCGGATGAGGTCGCCGCACTGCGACATGACGTCGATCTGATCCGGCATGCCAGCACGCCGTTCGAACTCTCCGAATTCCTGGCCGGGCGGCAATCGCCGGTCTTCTTCGGCTCAGGGATCAACAATTTCGGCGTGCAGGAAATCCTGCAGGCTCTGATCGAGTGGGCGCCGCCGCCTCAGCCGCGCGACGCCGGATCGCGTGTCGTGCAGCCGGTGGAAGCGCCATTTTCCGGCTTCGTGTTCAAGATCCAGGCCAATATGGATCCGAAGCATCGCGATCGCATCGCGTTCTTTCGCGTTTGCTCGGGGCGCTATCGGCCGGCGATGAAAGTGCAGCATCAGCGCATCGGACGCGAGATGAAGCTGGGCAACGTGATGACGTTCATGGCGAACGAGCGGGTGGCGAGCCAGGATGCGGTCGCCGGCGACATCATCGGCATCCACAACCACGGGCTGCTGCAGATCGGCGACACGCTGACCGAGGGCGAGGCCCTCGGCTTCAAGGGCATTCCCTATTTCGCCCCGGAGCTCTTCCGCGTCGCGCGGCCGCGCGATCCGTTCAAGGCCAAGCAGCTGCAAAAGGGCCTGCAGGAGCTCGGAGAGGAAGGCGCGATCCAGGTATTCGAGCGCGTGCATGGCAATACCTTGCTGCTCGGGGCGGTCGGGCAATTGCAATTCGAAGTTGTCGCCGACCGTCTCGCGCGCGAGTACAAGGTCGATGCGATCTACGACGCGGCCAGTATCTCGACGGCGCGCTGGCTAACCTATCCCGACGAAGCGATGCGCCGGAACTTCGAAAAGGAGCACGCGGCGTCGCTGGCCACCGACGTCGACGGCAACCCGGTCTACCTCGCCACGAACAAGTACAACCTGCAAGTGACAATGGAGCGCTGGGCGAAAGTCGGGTTCCACACGACCCGCGAGCATGGGCAGAGGCTGGAGCACGCGTAGCGCGTGACCAGCGTCCCGGCCGGGCATTCGAGCCGATCCCGGCATCGCCGACGCGACCGTCACTTCGCGCGCCGAGCTTCGAGCACGCTCGCTCCGGTTTCAATCGGCACGATCCTGACTAGCGCCAAGCTGGCGCGGTCCAGCAGCTCGCGGTACTCGGCTTCAGTGCGTTCCCGGCCGCCATTCATCACCATCATCGTCAAGTCGGACAGTGACGACGACTGTGCCGCAGGCGAGGCGACCACGCGTGCGGGCATCAGACGCTCTACGAGCAGGACACGACCGTCGTCGCCGATCGCCCGGCGACAAGCATCGAGAATCGCGATCGCACGCCCGTCATCCCAGTCGTGAATGACGCGTGAAAGAAGATAGGCATCTGCGCCGGTTGGAACTGCCGTGAAAGCGTCGCCGGCAACGACCTCGCAGCGATCGGACAGCCCCGCCTGCGCGATCCTGTCGCGCGCGCGCTCTGCAACGTGGGGCAGATCGAAGAGCACTCCGTGGGTTGCGGCATTGGCCTGCAGGATCGCAATGAGCAACGTCGCATCGCCGCCACCGACATCGACGAGCCTGGCTACCGTCGCAAACGGATACGCAGCGACGAGGCTCGCGTCGTAACTCCTGGCCAATTGTGCCATCGCCCGATCGAATATTGCCGCGTGCTCGGCATGCGCAGCGCGATACGTCCAGACGTCGGTGCCGAAGACGTGATCGAAGGCGATGTCACCGGTTCGCACGCAATGCATCAACTCGCCCCAGGCGCGAAAATGCTCGTCGCCGAGGGCAAATATCGCCCATTCCCGCAACGAGTCGGGGACGTCGGAGCGGAGACTGTTGCCGAGCGCCGTCAGCGAGAACCGGCGCCGTTCGTCCTCCGCGAGGACGCCGATCGACGCCAGGGCGCGCATCAGACGGTAGAGGGATGGCGCGTGTGTGCCGGTGACAGAAGCCAGCGCTGCGCTGTCGGACGGGGTGTCCCTCAGCAGATCCGCCAGGCCGAGCCTGGCCGCGACATAGAGGATTCTCGATATGCGGAATCCGGCGATCAGCTGCAGCATCGTCGCGTGGGTGTTCATGCGAGGAGCGGCCGCATCGGGTGTATATTCCGCGCAATTGCCTGCTTCGTTGCTCATGGTCATCACTCTTGGTAACCCCCACAGGATTATGTTCGAATCTGTCCGATTGCGCCTGCATTCGTCGGCGAGGGCGACGAAGCTGCTGCGAGCCGCGTGCTTCAGGGGAGGTTTGCTCGCTGCAGTCGCGACTGCCTGCCTCTGCGCTCAAGCGCCGGCCGCACGAGGCGCCGAAAGCGCGCCGTGGCCGGCACGGCCGATCCACCTCGTCGTGCCGTTTGCGGCAGGCACATTCGTCGATGTCATATCGCGAATTGTCGGCAGCAAACTGGCAGATGCCCTCGGCCAGCCGGTCGTTATCGACAATCGGCCCGGTGCGTCAGGCAACATTGCGAGCGAGCTTGTGGCAAAGGCAGCTCCTGATGGCTATACGCTACTCAACGGTGGCGTATTTGTGACGATGCTGCCGGCCATTTATGGCGCCAAAGCGGTCGACCCGGCGGCGTTTGTGCCGATAACGCGGATGACCAACGCGCCGATGGTGATCGTCGTGCACCCCTCACTCGGCGTAAGCACGCTCGCGGATCTGGCGACGCTCGCGAAGAGCAAGCCCGGGAAGATCGCTTATGCAACGTCGGGCATAGGGACGACGCCGCACCTGGCCGCCGCGCTTTGGTCGCAGCGCGCTGGCGTCGAGCTGCTGCACGTGCCGTACGCGAACACCAATGCGGCGCTCAAGGACGTGCTCTCCGGCGAGGTTCCGGTGCTGTTCACTTTCCTTGGCACCGTCGAAGGCTTTCTTCGCAGCGACCAGCTGAAGGCACTGGCGGTAACCAGCGCCAAGCGGGATCCCGGCTGGGCGGCGATCCCGACCGTCGCCGAACAAGGCTACCCGGGTTTCGACGTTGCGACCTGGAGCGGCTTGCTCGCGCCTGCAGGCACGCCTTCAGAAGTCGTCGACCGGATTTACCGCGAGGTGGCGCGCATTCTTCAGCAGAGCGAGGTGCGGGAGAAAATTCTCGCCATGGGCAATGAGCCGATAGGCAACACGCCGGAGCAATTTGCCGCTGAAATACGGGCCGATGTTCCCCGCTGGAAAGAGGTCGCAACCAAGGCGGGCATCCGGGCCGAATGACGACATCGGCGCTGCTGGTCGCTTCGAGCTCGAACTGGATCGGCCCCGCGCGAATGCCCAAGGCGCTGGCCGATGCAGGCTTCGACGTGCATCTGCTTGCCCCGCCGGATTCGCTGATCGCCCAGAGCCGGTTTCTGGTCGACAGGCATTCGTTGCCGGCGGACGCCACAGTGCTGCAATGGGTAGAGGCGCTGGCTGCGGCAGTCGACGCGACATCGCCGCGCATATTGTTTCCCTGCGATGATCTGTCGTTTCGTCTGCTGCGTCTGCTTGCGATCCTTCCGCCGCCGGGCGTGCCGGCGAGCATGCATTTGCGGCTGTCGGCGCTTGTTCGCAGTTCACTCGGTGATCCGCGTTATTATCAGGCCAGCATCGACAAGACGCAGTTGCCCGAGGCTGCGCTCGCGCTCGGCGTGAGGGTGCCGCGGTCGATGGTCTGCACCGGGCTGGCGGCCGCCGAAGCTTTCGCGCTGGAACACGGTTTCCCGGTCGTACTCAAGCGTCGCCACTCGAGTTTCGGCGACGGGGTGGCGATCTGCGCATCGTATTCGGACCTCGCAACTGCATTTGCGGCGCTGATCGGGGCCGATCATGCCGACGACCTCGGTAACGAAGTGCGCGGGCGCCTGCTGGTCCAGGAGTTCATCGCGGGCAGCATCGAGTACTATGCGATCGCCGCGTGGCGGGGGACCTTGCTGGTCGGCTATGCCGCGTCCCGTGTCGTCGGCAATCCCGAGCCGAAGGGGCCGGCGACGGTGACCCGTTATCACCGTTCGCCGGCAATGCGCGAATTCGCGCGGCGACTGGTCAAGGGCTTCGGGATGTCGGGGCTGCTCGGGCTCGAGTGCGTGCTCGCCAACGGCAGCGGTGAGCCTTACCTGATCGAGATCAATCGCCGCATCGTGCCGGGCACGCATCGCGGCCGCGAGCTTGGCGTCGATCAGTGCGCGGCTTTGCACGCTGCGCTTGACGGGCTTCCGAATCCAACGCGGACAGATCTTGAAGCAGGGGAAGAAATCGTGCGCGTGAGCTTTCCGCAGGAGTGGCTGAGAGACCCTCAGAGCCGGTGGCTGCGCGACCATCCGGTCGACGTCCCCTGGGCCGAGCTGGGATTGCTGAGGGCAATGCTTGCACGGCGGCGCGCGGAACTGGACGAAGCGGGCCGGACATCCAGGGAACAGATCGACGCCGGCCGTGTCTGAGTGCGAATCGCGTTGTTGTCGGTCTGCGCGGTTTCGTGCCGACGCTCTGATTGTGCTTGCCGTCATCGTGTAGCGGAATGCGGTTCGCAGGGAGGATCGTGCGCCGTCGCCTTGAATTCGTCGTCGCCGTCGGATGTCTGGCCGCCGCGCAGCAGGTCGGCGCATTCACATTCTCCGATGGCACCAGCGCAACCTGCGTCGCGGGTGGCGAGACCGTACCGGAATACGCTCCCCCGCCAGGCACGGAAGTGATGAACTTCACCGGCAAGACGGTCAAGGTGGGCTCGGGCTACCAGATCATCTGGAACGCGCAGAAGCTCGCCGGGTTGCCGCCCGCGATGCATGACTTGCTGTTTTTTCACGAGTGCGCGCACGCCAAGGTCCCGACGACCGACGAGGTGCAGGCGAACTGCGTCGGCCTGAAGGATATGCGCGCGGCGGGCAGGGCCGGCCTCGCCGTCGAAGCAAAGCTCGCCGCGTTCTACGGCGCGACCAACGGTTATTGGCTGAACACCTTGGGCTGCGCCAATGCAGAACCGAAACCGCCCGGCTCCACCAGCTCTCCGCCACCGTAGCCCGGCGACGGCGACCAGACGCGACGTCAGCCGCGATGGATCCAGCCGTTGACGGTGAACCGGGCGTCGCGAAACTCCCTGGACGGAACCTCGACCTTCGTCACCTCGTGCATCACCGCGGCCTGAAAGAATACGATGCTGTTATGGCGAGGCTCGATCCGCTGATAGCTGTCGGTGCGCGCCAGCTTGCCATTGCGGATCACGTCGTCATAAATCAGCAGCTCGCCCCCGTTGAATCCCTTCGGCTGGCGATTGAAGTAATAGACATAGGTGAACTGGCGCCGCACCGTCTCGTTCACCCCGGAGTCGGTATGCACGCGAAAGAAGCTGCCGTCGGTATTCGCCGTGATCTGGCACTCGATCTGCGTCACCGTGAACGGTGCCATGCGCAGGCGCGGAATGACTTCAGGCATGACGGCACGAATCCGGCCGACGATTTTTCGCGTTAGATCGTCCGGCGGATTGAGGACGAACGAGTGCCGGTAGTCTTCCTTGCTGTCGCTGACGCCGGAAGGCACGAACAGCTTTTCCGCGGCGAATACGCGATCGCTGAGCGATGCGAGCTCGTCGGCGGGAAGGAAGTCGTCGAGTTGAACCAGCGCATGCCGGATCACGGTGCCTGGCGCCAGCGTCGTTACGCTCATCGATGGCAATCGCGGAAGAGTCGAAAGGAATGAATCCGCGGCCCATTATCGAACGCGGCGAAGGCTCGAGGCAAGACCGGCGCCTAAGGCGCCGGCGCGCACATCGCGACCGCGCCCGGACCGGACCCTTCGGCGAGCCAGCCGGCGGCGATCATCTGGGCCTGAATCGCGCGCGAGGTCGTATAGCGATGATCGACCGCTCCGCGGTCGTTGCTGTACAGGCGATAGACCGGCACTGTGCCCGCTTCGCAGGATCCGTCGCCGGCGTCCGGCAGCGCGACGATGAAGACGTTCGATGATTCGAGCAGCCATTCGTTCGGCAGCCACGTGGCGATGGCGGCGCACTCGTCGGCGTAGGCGCTGAAAAAATGCGAATGCTGTCCGGCGTCGGCCCGGCCGAAAAAGCGGCAGACCCGCGACATGTTCGGCTCGATTGCGCTGTCCGCCGCGTAGGCGAAAAAGCCCTCGCCGGTCCGCGCCCAGCCGGGAATGAGGCCGGAGTCGAGCGCGGCGATTTCGTCGCGGTCGACGGCGAGGAAATAATCGCTTGGGTCGCGGCGGAATTCGAACACCTCGACCTCGGTTGCGACGCGGGGGAGCACAGCCGTCGAGGTGCGGCCCGAATCCGGATCGGCCATCAGCGCCGACTCGTCGACCGCCTCGAAATCGGCGCCGGTCAGGCGTCCGAGCTGATGCAGCTCGTTGTCGTCCCAGCGCGGATCGGGCGCTCCGCTCAGGAACCAACTGCTGCCGTTGTCGGCCAGAAACATGCCGTATTTCTTGAGCGCCCGCAGGATGACCTGCACATTCGGCCCGAAGGTCGCAATGTCGACGCTCGCTTTCAGCCGGAAACGTTGTCCCATCGGCGGATAGTTGGTGCCGGCGAGACTCGACGCCTTGTGCCGCGCCGGCCAGATAAAGGCATTGCGGGTCTGGGGTGCGGTGAAACGCAGCGCGTGCGGGATTTCGCCGGCGACGACTTCCTCGTAGCGCACGAGGCCCGGCAATATCGGCAGCCCCGCCGCATCAGCCGAGGTCCAACCTGCCGGACGCAGAGCATTGCTGTCCAAATCGAATATCGCGCCCGACCCGGCATGCCAGCTGCCGTCAGGATTCGGATACGCGGCGAAAAGCTCGTAGAGCTTGCCGCCGTCGCGATCGACGACCAGCACGTGACGATCGCCGCTGGACGAAGGACCTCCTTCGATCGGCGCGTCCGGCGGCACCGGGTACGGTCCGGGGTCGCTTTCGTCGGCATAATCGAAGCTGATGGCGACGCGCGGCTGGCTGCCCGGAACGACGATAAAGGGTATCCCGTTGGGTGCGCCGTTGTAGACGGTGCCGAAATCGGCATGCATCGTCTTCGCCGTGCCTATCGTCGTGATATAGGCCGCCGAATTGGCGTCGACGGGCAGCGTGTCGATGGCGACGTGCCAGACGTTGTCCCCCGGAAACATCGGCCGCACCGTCAGTATCGTCGATGAGGCTGCCGGCAAGATGCAGACGATCGCCAGGCCGACGGCCATCAAGGCGCGAAACGCAAACGGCATCGAGTTTCTCCAGGCGGGGATTCTAGATTCGCAGTATGCCATTATCATAACGCGCCGTGGCGGCAATCGGCGCGCGCCGCCACAAACGGTATTGACTGGTCCGGGTTGACTCCCGACAGTCCGGCCCCAAACTAGCCTGCATGCCACCCGTCACGACCGCGCTGATCGTCGCCAATGTCGCGGTCTTCCTGCTGGAAAGCGCCGCGCCGGGCCTGGTCGCGCAGTTCGCGCTCTGGCCGTTGGCGGCTTCCCAGCTCAACGCCGGCGTGGCGTTCGCGCCGTGGCAGCTGCTTACCTACGCTTTCCTGCACGGCAGCCTGATGCATCTGGCGTTCAACATGTTCGCGCTGTACATGTTCGGCAGCTCGGTGGAGCGCGTGTTTGGCGGAAGACGCTACCTGACCTTCTATACGGTTTGCGTGCTTTCGGCCGCCGTCGCGCAGCTGATCGTCTCGGCCGTCACCGGAAAGATCTATCCGACCGTCGGGGCTTCGGGCGGCATCTTCGGCATCCTGCTCGCCTACGGAATGTATTTTCCGAACAACCGGGTGATGCTGCTGTTTCCGCCGATTCCGATGCCGGCGCGGGTTTTCGTCGTCGTCTACGCGCTGGTCGAGTTGTTCCTCGGCGTCACCGGCACGCAGGAGGGGGTCGCGCACTTCGCGCACCTCGGCGGCATGGTCGGCGGTTTCGTGATGCTGCGCTACTGGCGCAGCACGATGGGCCGCTGGCGCGGTCGGTAGCGTTCGCAGCGCGTCAGCGCGCGAGCCACGCCTGCACGCGCGCGTGGCTCAGGACCTCGGGATTGACGACGAATCGCGGCCTGCGGCCGGCAAGCGCGTCGACGATGCTCGACAGTCCGGTCGACGCCATGTTGTGAAAACACTCGTCCGTCCAACAGAGCGAATGCGGCGTGACGATGACATTGTCCATCGCCAGCAACGGGTTGGCGGGATCGACCGGTTCCTGCTCGAATACGTCGAGTGCAGCGCCGGCGATGCGGCGAGCCTGGAGCGCCTCGATCAGCGCGGCCTCGTCGACGACCGGTCCGCGCGCGACATTGATCAAATAGGCTTCCGGCCGCATCTCGCGCAGGGCCGCCGCATCGATCAGATGGTGAGTTCCCGGTGCGAGCAGGCAGCAGACGATGACAAAGTCGGATTGCTGCAGCAGCTCCTGCAGCGCGACTTTGCGCGCACCGAGGTAAGCCAGCTCGATCGCATCGACATGGGGATCGGTCGCGAGCAGCTTCAGATCGAACGTGCGGGCCATGCTCATCAGTTCGCGGCCGATGCGGCCTGCCCCGATCACACCGAGGGTGCGTCCGGTGAGCCCCAATCCCATGTTGTCCATCCGCTCGTGCCAGCGGCCGCTACGGGTCAGCCGGTCCTTGAGGAACAGCTTGCCGGCGAGCGCCAGCAGGAAAGTCAGCGCGATCGTGGCGACCGGCCGCGGCATCGAGCTCGGTGTGTTGGTGACCAGCACGCCTGCCCGCGTCATCGCCGGAACGTCGACGGTGTCGTAGCCAACGCCATGCCGCGCAACGACGCGCAGCCGGCAATCGGCGCGCGCCACTGCCGCCTCCGGCACGCGGGCCGTGTTGACGTAGATCGCGTCGTACCGCGCGGCGTGGTCGGCATCGATTGCGGGCACGACCTTCGGCAGATATTCCCATTCGAGGCTCGGCGCCGAATCGAGAATCTGCAGCGCCGCGCGCCCGAATGCCGGCTCGCCCCGGGAGTCGAGGATGTCGCGCGGAAGGCCGACGCGGAATTTGGCGCTCATCATGCACCTCCCTCAGCGGCGGCCGCATCGCGCAGCACGTCGAGTCCGCGCCGCAGCGCTTCCTGCAGCAGAAGCTGGTCGATGCCGTAGGCCATCAGACGAAACCCCTTGGCGACGTAGTCGCGCGCCCAGACGTCGTCGGTGGCAAGGATTGCTGCCGTCTTGCCGTGCGTCGCGCAGGCAGCGAGCACCCGATCGACGGCGGCGAGATACGCCGGATGGCGAAACTGCGCTGGGATACCGAGAAAGTTGGTCAGATCGAATTGTCCGATCCACAGCGCATCGATGCCGGGTACGGCGGCGATCGCTTCGACGTTGTCGAGACCTTCGCCGGTTTCGATCTGTGCGATCATCATCGTGCGCTCGTGCAGCGCCGCCATCTTGGCGACGATGTCGCCGCCCTGGTAATCGTCGTGCGCGAAGCCGAACGCCGCGCCGCGGCGGC
>Ga0070673_100000519_pt1 | contig 20663 bp, 12 predicted proteins | sample KBSM23metaG_FD_65342 | JGI IMG/M metagenome (GOLD analysis project Ga0070673, IMG submission 65342) | Miscanthus rhizosphere microbial communities from Kellogg Biological Station, Michigan, USA - KBS M2-3 metaG | ecosystem: Host-associated > Plants > Roots > Rhizosphere > Soil ... | reverse complement strand
CCGGTACGCCCGGGAACACGTCGCCGAATGCGACGCTCAGGTCGGCGCGATAGCCATCGGCATCTGCAGACTGGAAGCCTGTCGTATTGGGATTGACGAAGCCGAAGCCGCCATCGTCCGAGTACATGGCACTCGACACCAGACCTTCGCTGCGTCCGCCCTGCACTTTCAGCCACGAATCCGCGCTCATGCGCACCGTGACGTCGGCACCGCCGAGATTGCTTTCGGTGTCGCCTTCCTCGTTGCTGTTGGTCGTGAGACCGACTTTGACGTAGTCGTTGATCCACACGTGCGCCTGGCCGCCGGTCGCAAGCGTGTTGATCTCCGTGAATCCAGGCGTGTACTCGTAGCGGACCACGAGGTACGCCGCGTCACCGCTCACTGCGCCACTGCGCACGAGTAAGCGATCATCGACAGTCGAGTTCAGCGGCTCTGCAAGAACGACGCGGCCCTGCAGATAGTCGATGTCGTAGTCGAGCACCGGCCGCAGATTGACCACGCCGCTGACGAGACCTGAATCCTTGTCGCGCAACTCGACGCGCACGCGCTCGGACCCGGTCAGGATGTCCTGGTTGTGCAGGAAGTACAGCGAGCCGCCGGTGCCGCGGAATTCCTCGCGGCTCGCCAGCGTGCCGGGCTCAGCCGCGAAACCGTCGACCGTGAGACGCTGCTCGCCGAAGCTGGTCGTGCTCGGGGTCTGATAGTGCAGGTTGCCGCCGTACAGACCGCGGTCGACGTGCGCCAGCTCGTTGTCCGCATAGTTGATCTTGAAGTTGCCCCACATCGCCGAGCTCTCGTCGTGCGACACCTTCACGTACATCTTGCCGAGCGTCGGACCCATCTCTTCGACGACCGAGTCGTCGCCGAACGTGGGGTAGTGATAGTCCGGGTCGATGCGCCGGAACAGCGACTCGGGCGACTTGTCGAGGAAGTTGCTGAACAGCTCGTCGATCGGGCCTTCGCGCGTATCGGCGCTCGCGCTCAAGTGCCAGTTCTCGCTGAACTTGCCGTTGACGTAGAACGCCAGGCGGCCGTCCAGCGCCGAGTCGTAGTCGACGGGCGAATTCTCGCCCTGCAGGAGCTCGGCCGGGCCGCGCGTGTGCGTGTCGGAGGCGGTCACATCGGCGATGCCGACGTAGAACCAGTCATCCTTCTTGAACTCGAGGTCGCGCAGGAACATCGCGCCGTTACCCTCTTCGTCGAGCACCGCGACTTCGACGGTGTGGACACCGGCGGGCAGGATTTCCTCAGCGAGGAAATTGCCGGCCGGATCGACCGGCACCGGCTTGCCCGCAACGTACACACTGTGATGCGCAGGAATGCTGCCGCCGCGAACCTTGATCGTGCCGCTGCCCAGCTGAATGTTGTGCGAGGTCAGCGAGCTCGTGCCGTAGCTCGCGAGCAGCTCTTTCGACTGCGCGGGCGTAGCCTGCGGCGGGACGTCAGTACGCGTGCCATCGTTGAGCACCAGCCACAGCGGCTGAGGAGTCGTTTCGTCGAAGTTGCCGTGCTTGTCATAGGCACGCAGCACGTACTGCAGCTCGCGCATTGGCGCGGTGGTCTGCTCAGCCATCGGCTCCCACTCGGCGAAGCCTGCCGCATCGACCGGCAGCACCTTCATCGGCGTGACTTGCGTCGATTCGCCGGCATGGAAGATGCGCACCTCGGAGCGATCGATGAACGCGGAATAGTTCGCGTACATCCTGAATTGAACGGGCTGGCCGTACAGCCGTGCTGCACGCAGATCCGGCACGTTGCCCAGCCCGGTCTGTACCTGCTCTGCCGTCGGCGTCTCGACCAGCTTGAGCGCCTGCGTCACCGGCGTGACCTCCGCAAGCTCTTCCGGCTCTGCGATCTGCTCCGGTTCGGGAGCGCCAATATCGGCCGGCAGCAGCTGCTCTACAGCTGACGACGCTTCCGAGCCGGTGTCAGCCACGACACTCGTGTCACCTGTGCCACTCGTGTCCCCTATGTCACCCTTCAATTCCGTCAACGCCACCGTCGTCGGCCAGGCCGACACACTCAATCGCGGACTCGACTGCAGATTGTCGAACTGGAACGCGATGTCCGCCTTGTTCAGCGCGACGTCGGTACAGCGCTGGATGTCCGCCGAGCTGCGATTCGGATCGTCGATCGGCTCGCCGTCCACCGTGATGCGCATCAGGTTCAGCGCGAACGGGTTCTTCGGGCTCAGCTCGCGCGTCATTCTCTCGATGTCGACGCCTTCGTAGTCGTCGAGGATCGCCGGCTCGTCGTACACCACCTGCACGACGATGTGCGAAGTGCCTTCCTGCGTGAAGCCTTGGTTCACGACGTCGCCCGACTGCACGTAGCCGCGGCCTTCGTGCTCCGCCTGCTCCGGCGTCAGACCCATCTCCTGAACGATCGTCTGCATCGCACGGCGCGCCCGCGCGGCAGCCAGGCCGATGTCGTCGCCGTACACGATGGCCGTGCGGCGATCGAGGCGCTCGTTCTTCGTGTAACCGATGAAGCGCAAGCGCACGTTGGTCTTGTCGGCGATATCGGTCATCGCGCGACGCAGCTGTTGCGCGTAGTCGGCCGGAATCACCGCGCGACCGCCCTCTTCCAGCTGCAGCGGCACAATCGGACCCCAGGCCGGTTCGTAGACGCGTGTGACGACTTCGCTGCCCGGCGCGCCCGGACACAGACGCGGCTCGTCCGGCAGCTCTGTCAACGAATCGTCGTGCCAGAACTCCACTTCGACGCGGCGGTTGGCAGCACGACCCTGTTCGGTGTTGTTGGTCGCGACCGGCGTGCTCGAACCGCGGCCATCGCTGACGATCATCTCGTTCGGCAGCTTCAGCGCTTCTTCCAGCTCCAGCGCGACGCGATGCGCGCGAGCCTTCGACAGTGCCAGGTGATTGCCATAGATGCGCTCGTTACGCTCGGTGAGCGGCACGTTGTCCGTGTAGCCGATCAGCTTGACCACGACGTTCTGCTTGTCCTGCAGATTCTCGAGCGCCTGCTTGATGTTCGTGACGAACGCCTCCGTTACTTCCGGAGACTCGGTGTACAGCAGCGGCTGCACCAGATTGCGGATGCGCGTGCGATGCGCCTGCCCTTCCTTGAAGCGCATCTTACAAACGGTCTCCATGCGGCAGACCTTGATGCGCTTGATGTCCTCCCTGACCAGCACTTCCTCATCCGCGAGCGCAGCCTGCGTCTCGTCGTACCACACCTGCACCTCGACGCGACGGTTCATCGCGCGTCCTTCAGGTGTCGAGTTGGTCGCGACCGGCTGCTTCGAGCCGGCCCACTCGTACGAAATCGCCTCGGCCGGCAGCGCCAGACGCGTTTGCAGGAACTCGGCAACTTCGCCCGCACGCTCGCGCGACAGGCCTTCGTTGTCGCCGTAGGTGCGCGCGAGCGCCTCGGACAGCGGCTGATCGTCCGCGTGACCCACGAGATGCAACCGCACGTTGCGACGGTCGCGCAGATCGTCGAGCGCCTTGCGCACCAACTCGACGTAGTTCTGCGGAATATCGGCGACGCCCGACGCGAAGCGAATCGGCGGCAGGACATCGGTGAGCTTCACCGTCGCCAGACGTTCCGCATGCACCGGCCGCATCTCGACGCGATCGCCCGATTCTTTCTGCAGCAAGCTCGGATCGTGCGCCCACGGGCGCAACGGCTCATCCGGCGACAGGTTGCGCTCGACCGCCTCGCCGCGCGAAGTCTCGACAACGTCCTGCGCCTGCGCAGTCAGCACGATCGGCGCAGCCAGCAAGAGCCAGAGATAGCGATGTTTGAACATGGCGGTCACCTGCTCGCCTCCCGCGCATGCTCGGGCGGTGCGCCAAGGCGCCAGAACACTTCTGGCTCGATCGTCAGCTGGTAAGTCGCGTTCGCGTTCTGCGACGACTGCCATCGACTCGTAATCTCGCTCTTGATTGCCTCCAGGCGGCGCTGGACCAGGTCCTCGTTCTCGACGTCGGCGAGGTAGGACAGGCGCAGGATTGCCGGCGCCTTCTGCAATTCCTTCATCAGCATGTCGAGGCGCGGCCGCCACTGCGCGCGCATCTCGGTCGTGCCCGGCTCGAACACTGCGTCGGCGAGATCCAGGCCGATCACGCGGTGGAGCGAGGCACCGAAGTTGAACTTCAGCGCTTTACCGCGCGTCGCACGCTCGACCTTCACTTGATCGGTCGAAGCGCGGTAGCCGCTCGGCAGCGTGCGATCGTCGAGCTTCAGCACGAAGTTGCTGCCGCGACCTTCGCGCGGAACGACGGCGCAGGTGATGTGGAATCGACCGTAGGCGTCAGTGGTCGCCGCGAGACCGCGTGCACTCACGACACGCACGCCGGCCAGGCCGTTCTCACCCTGGTCCTGCAACCCGTTGCGATTGGCGTCGTTGAACACCTTGCCGGTGACGTCCGTACAGTCGAACGTCGGATCCGGCACGACGCGCACCGTCGCCGACGCTTCGTTCGACAGCGCCAGGCCGGTCAGCATGTGGACCGCCTGGACGCGATTGACGAACTCGCCTTCGCTGACGCCCGCGCCAACGGCGAGGATCACGAGCAGCTCATGCTGCTCCTGGCGGTCCACCGACAAGTTGCTCCAGATCAGCTCGCGACCAGCGACAGCCGGCTCGACATGCTGGCGATCGAGCTGTGCCGAGCCCTCGACGTAGCGGAAGCCGGCCGGGATGCGGTCGGCGATGCTCACATCGAACAGCGGCACGTCGGTGACGTTCTTGTATGTGATGACGTACGGCACCAGCTGACCGCGCACAACGTTCAGCAGCGGCGTCGTCTTCGAAATCTGGATCACGCCAGCCAGATCCGGATCCACCGGGATGTGGTTGTTGTAGATCTGGCTCGTGCCCGGAATCCGGTTGTTGTCGAGCTTCAGGTTCGCTTGATAACGAGTGCCCGCACTGCGTGCGCGCACCGCGAGCGTCGGCGCGAACTCGGAGGTCTGGACTTCGCAGAAGTCCGGCGTTGCGGAGAGCACGTCGTCCACGCCACCCGGGCACGCAGGCACGGAGAACGAGGAGGTCGACGGGCCCGAGGACGGTGGGATGATCTGTGAGTACGTGCCGATGTAGCCGATCGGCGGCGGCCTCACGTCGATCACATAGTCCCCACCGCTCGGGCACGCCGGGTCCGTGAAATTCATGTCGAAGCGGTAATAGCCATCCGCGCGCGTGACCTGACCCTGCTGCGCCGGATCGTCGAAGCACGCTGTCGGCAGCGCCGCGCCGCCGCTCAGCATGCGCAACGTCACGCCCGTCGCCGGAGCGCGCGTCACGGAGTTGTAGGCCACGCCGTTCGGCGAGATCGGCAGGTTCAGATCCTGCAGATTGCTGGCGAACTGCACGACGATGTCGCTGATCTTCTGCAGCCCGTTGGTGAACGTGGCCGAGTACGCCATGCCCAGCTTCGCGCTGGTGGCCGTCGCGTCCGGCGCGCTGAAGCGCAGCTCGTACTGTTCGCCCGTGATGTAGTTCGGCGGGATGCCGCTGATGCGATACACGCCGTTCACATCGGTGGTCGTGCTGCGGAACAGCTGGCCGTTGCGATAGAGCTGCACGGTCCAGCCTTCGAGCACGCGTTCGTTGGCTTCCTGAGTTCGGGTGAAGTTCGCGTCGTGCCACGCCTTGCCGTTCAGGATGCCCTGGCCGGGGATGGCGCCGACGTCGAACGACACGCTGGCACTCGCCGTCTGCGGCGGGTTGTTCCACTTCACTGTCGCGGTATTGGTGACCTTCGTGCCGTCGAGCAGATCCGGGTTGATGACCGCGCGGAAACGCAGCAGTGCAGTCTGTTGCGGCTGCAACGGCCCGTAAGTGGTCGAGTAATCGGCAGTGATGACGCCGGCGTTGACGCTGATGCCAGTCGCCTGGCCATTGAGCGTCGCCGAGTTATTCGCATACGCGAGATAGCCCGGCACCGGCATGTTCAGATCATCCGTGATCACGACGTAGAGCGCCGGCACATTCGAGATGTTGGTGACGCGCACCAGATACTCGACCGTCGCGCCCTGCACGGCAGCGCCGCCGCCGACCACGGAGACTTCCTTGACGATCGACAGCTGCTGACCGTTGCCGACGACCACCACGGTCGGCTCCGGACCCGTGGCCGGATTGCCGTCGCCGTCCGTCAGCAAGTTCGGCACCTCGGTCGTATGCACGGCCGCCTGGTTGCGAATGATCGTGCCGGACGCAACACCAGCGTTCACACGCAGGTTGAACTGCACGACCGCGCTCGACTTCGGCGACAGGGTGCCCTCGCCCGCTACCGGCAGCGGCGGCGTGCGATCGGTCGAGCTCACATATATACCGGCCGCGAGCGGCGACGATCCGTTGTCCGGTTGACCGTACGGCAGACCGTTCAGCGTCGTCGTGTCGGCAACGTACGTGACGTTCGGCGGAACGTTGTCAGCCAGCACCACGTTGGTCGCCGGAATCGCGCCGTTGTTGTAGATCGTGATCGTGTAGCGCAGCGTGTCGCCTGGATCGACGATGCCCGGCGAGCCGTTGTCGATCACCAGCTCCGCCTGCTTCGTGGCGAACAGCAGCGGCACATTGCCGACTATGTCGCGCGTCGGATCGTTCACGAGCGGCGTGCGCGGATCGTCGGACGGGTAGTCGAGGATGGCGAAGTCCGGCGCGCTCAGGAACGCCTGGTTCGAGATGATCGTGCCGTCCGGCAGATCCGGATAGGTCGTCACATCGAACGTGATCGTCGCGACGTTGGCCGTCGTGTTGGTCGCGTCTGCGCGCATCACGCCCGCCGTCGCATTTTCCGGCGCGTAGATCGCGATGGTGTCTGCGAGCGGCGTGATGCCCTGCGCGTTGTCGTTCTGCAGCGTGCCGTTCAGCATCGTGCTGCCGGCGACATAGGTCGTGTTCACCGGGATCTGATCGCGAATCACGACGCCGGTGGCATTGTCGGTGCCGATGTTCTTGACCGTGATCGTGTAACGCATCCGGTCGCCGGCGCGCAGTACGGTCGTGCTGGCACCGAGGTACGTCGAAGTCTTCAGCACGCGGAACTTCGGCGCCGAAGTAATCTGCACGCGCGTCGGGTCTTCATCGCCCAGCACCAGCGGATCCGGCGCAGTCGCGCCGACGTTCGGGTCATCGCTGCGCGCGACTTCGATGCCGTCGACGTAGACCTGCGCCTGGTTCTGCACGTAGCTCTGGTTCGGCAGCACGGGGAGGAGCTTCACGTCGTACTCGATGACGACGAAGGACCCCAGGCCGCCGAGGCTCAGATTGCGGATGTCGGCGAGGCCGCCGTTGTTCAGGCCGCCCGACGCATTCGTGTTGGTCACGTCGGCGCCGGCGGGCACGGTCACCAGATTCAGCGTGCCCGGCGCGTAGACCGCGGCGGCGTTGAGTCGGCCGAGCTCGTCGCGCAGGGAGAAGTTCGTCAGCGGACTGGTGCCCAGGTTCTCGATGCGGATTCGATAGCGCAGCGTGTCGCCCGGCGTCGCGTGCGTGGCCGGGTTCTGCGCGGTCGTGAGGTTGGTGACCGTCTTGTCGAACTTGAGCTGCGGCAGATCGACTGTAACGCTGTACGCGTCTTCGTGGTCCACCGTCGTCGGGGTACCGTCGGTCAATACGCGCGAGAAGACGAGATTGCCTGGATTGAGCCACCGGGTGGCGCCGGCCACGTTCGTCAGCACGGTGCCGTTCTGCGCATCTGCGTCGACTTGTGCGCGATATGAGATCAGCAGACGTTCGTCTACGCCGATCGCCGCAGCGGCGGATTGCGTGATGAGCGTGAGCTGACACGCCGCGTAGGTCAGAGAGTAGTCTGTTCCCTGGACCAGAGGACCTTTGCCCGGCACCGGCGTCACGCCGTCTGCCGCAACAACACGCGCGCTCAGAATCTGCGGCGGTGTCGTACACATTCCGCCCGTCGGCGTATCCGGCAGACGATCGACGAGCGTAATGTTGTGCGCTTCGATGTTTCCCGTGTTGTGCACGTCGATCGCGAAGGTGCCGAACTCCGTCGGCTTGAGCTGCGGCGGGCCCGACTTGTCGACGATGAGCACCGGCGTGCCGGGCGGCGGCGTGAATTGGCCGACCAGGCCCGTGGTGTTGGTGACGCCGCCCTCGCTCGTGATGAACTGCGATACTGGATTGCCGTTGGGGTCGAGGAAGCTCAGTCCCAACGTGTAGTCCACGCCATCGACGTTGAACGTCGTGGGCGTGGGCGAGGCAACGATCGACACACGGTCCGAGCAGCCGTCCGGCGGCGGAACCGGATCGAAGGGACACGGATCCAGATTGTTCGGGGTCTCTACATGGTTGAACGTGTACGTGAACGTCAGCGGCGGGCGCGGCACGCCATCGACAGCGATCACGAGGAAGACGTCGAGCTGCACCGAAGTCAGCGAAGGATCGTCGACCGCGAAGTTCCGATGCACGAATGAGCCAAGAGAGAAGAACGGGACCGGCCCGGGCAGCTGGAACGGCGGCGGCAGTGGCGACGCTGCTGTGAAGTCGTAGCCGCTTTGCGGCGTGCCCGTTACGGTGCCCCACCTGACGATCGACGTCGGATTGCCGTTCGTGATGACGGGATCGCCCGGCTGAGCTCCCGGCAAGTTATCCGTAGGGTCATGCCACGCCCCCGTCAGGGACATGTACGTGATCTCGGCTGCAAACGCAGCCTGCATCGGCAACGCAAGCGCGAGCGCGATCAACAGACATCTAAGTTTTGCTTGCAGTGCTTTCATGACTCTGGCGGTCCCGCTGTCGTAGGGCTTGCGCCCGGTAGACCGGAAACTTTGCGTCGCCACCTTTCGGTGGTTTTGCCCTTGGCAAAATCGCTAGTTGCTCCTCGCTGTCGTTATCGCCACCGGTGGGTCAGCCCGCCGGCAAGAAGTCGATCGGGTACAGGATCGTGATCGCCGGCACCGCCTTGGCGCCGAAGTCGAAACCTTTCACGCGCTCGACGACCTGCGCCGTCAAGTCGGGTGCATTCATGTCGGTCGATTTCAGCTCGCACATCGAGACGGAGCCGTCCGGCTCGATCGTGAGCTTGATGATCACCTGGCCTTTCAGCGTCGGGTCGCGCCGCAGCTCCTTGTTGTAGAGCCGGTAGAGCGCGGACTTGTAACGGTCGAACACGATCTGGATCTCTTCGTCGGTGCGACCCGGTATGCCGACGTCGCCGGCGACCGGTCGATCGCCACCAGGAGTGCCGACTGCGGAGATCGCGCTGCTCGCGCGCGTCACCGCGACGCCAGCCATGCCGCCGCCTTTACCGTTGCCGTTGCCAACTCCGCGGCTGATCGAGGCGAGGTTGATGCCGCCGCTCGATCCCGGTGCGTTCGTGGTCAGCATCGAGCGCTGCGCACGGCCGCTGTAGTCGGAGTTGTCGATCTGCGCCTGCAAGCCGAGCTTGCCGACGACCTGATCGTCCTGGGCGGACGCGAGCTTCTCGCGGAACGCGAGAATGCCCTGGTCCTTCGCTTCCGGCTCCTTCGGCGCCAGCTCTTCGATCTTGGGCTCGGCCTTCGCCACCTTCGGCTGCTCGACCGGCTTCTTCTCCGCAACCTTCGGCTTCGGCATTTCAACCGGCTTGGGCGGCGGAACCGGCTTCTCTTCCATCAACAGACGCACGACCCGCTGCGGGACTTCCTGGCCGTCGACGACCAGCGGCGGCAGCGTGATCTGCGAAACGATCGCGCTCAGGAGCAACGTGACCAGCAGCGCGATCCACGCCGACTTGCGGAAGCGCTTGTCGTCCTCGCCGGTGTAGGTCCACGACAGCAGCGCTTTGCGCGGCTGCTCGTCGATCTCGCGCTCGATCTCCCACTCGTAGCTGAGCTGCTCTTCCTCGTACTGCACTTCGAACAACGCGCGCTCGAGCGCATCGATCGTGTCGTTGTGCTGCTGAATTTTCTCGCGCAGCGCCGCCTGGCGGCCTTCCATGTGACCGAACCACTCGCCCAGCTCCGCGACGCGAGCGCGTGCGGCCTGCAAATGCTCGGCAGCGCGTTGCGACGACGTGTCGGCGCCCCAGAACAGACTGTCGCCGCCGACGGCCGCGAGTTTCTCCAGCGAGGCGCAGGCCTCGACGACGAGATGATGCCGCTCGCGTTGCGGGGCGAGATCCTGAAGCTCGCTTTCGATCTCGTGCAGCTCGTGCTCGAGAGAGGCTCGCTTGGCGCGCGTGCGCGCCAGCTCGTTGGCGAGCTGCCGCTGCTGTTCCTGCTCGGGCTCCGTTACCGGATCCGCGAGATTCAGGTCTTCAAGTATGAGGACTGCTGCGTTCATCGATGGCTACACCTATTTCTGCAGCACCGCGAGCGAGATCTTGCCGTACGTGGTCGCCGTGCAGGTCGCCATGACCTTGCGGACCAGGTCGAAAGGCAACGACTTGTCGGCGATCACCGTGACCTCGCGATTCGCCTTGCCCTCCTCGCCGCCGCTGCCCAGCAACATCGGGCGATCGAGCACGCGGCGCAGCGGCTCGACCAGCGGATCCATCGACGAGTTGACGTCGGCGACATCGGCGACCAGCTCGCCCTGCACGTACACGTGGTCCTTGGTGATCATCACCACCACTGACTGCTGGGCCTGCGTCTCCGCGGTCGACTGCGGGATCTCGACGTCCTTGTTGTTCTGCACGTTCGCCACGTCGGCCGTGTAGATGAGCAGGAACGCCACCAGCACCGACATCACGTCGATCAGCGGAATCAGGTTCAACTCCGCTTCCTGGTGCTGCCGGCCGGATCGGCTGTACAGACTCATGGGGCTTCTCCCACGGCGATGTTCGTGAACAGCTGCGTGCGCTTCGTCGGAACGATGGAGCCGGCTGCAGGCTCACCGTTCACCGGAAGGTCGACGCTGCGGATCGCGTCCATCACCTGGATCAGGTAGTCGTATTTGACGGTCCGTTCCATCAGCACGGACGCGTCATCCACGTCCGGGTGCTCGCTCTTCAACTGCTGCGTGAGCTGGCTGAGGGTCGCCCAGTCGTACTCGCCGTCGATCTTCGGCAGCGCCGCGATCAGCTGCTGGCCGTTGGTCAGCTCGAAGCCGCTCTCGCGCACGATCACTTCCAGGCGGAACTCCGGCGGCGCGCCTGCACTGCCGTCGTTCGCGCTCGGCAGATCCAGCTGCAGGATCGTGATGCGCGAGAACACCGCCGTCATGAGCAGGAACGTGACCAGCACCACGAAGATGTCGATCATCGGCACCAGCATCACTTCGGCCGGCTTGCGAACGCGATTGGTGAAGCTCCCTTGCAGGAGCGACCCACCAGCCGTGAAGTACGAGTTGGCGGACATGACTGCCCCTTAGGCGTGTGCCGGCAGCGGGTCGGAGCCGGAAGATGCCCCGCCGTGCGATGCGCCCTGTGCGGCATCCAACCGCGCCTGCGCCTTCGCCGACTGACGATCCGCAACGAGGGTCAGGAACTTGACCGCGCCCGTCTCCAGGCTGCCGATCAGCTGCATGGTCTTCGACTGCAGGAATGAGTGCGTGAACAGCAGCGGCACCGCGACCATCAGGCCGAACGCCGTACAGTTCATGGCCTCGGAGATGCTGGCCGCGAGCAGGTTCGCTTTCTCGGCCGGGTTCGCGGTCGCCACGGCGGTGAACGCGTGGATAAGGCCGTTGACCGTACCGAGCAGGCCGAGCAGCGTCGCGAGATTCGCGAACGTCGCCAGGTAGTGCGTGCGCTTCTCGATGTGCGGGATGACTTCCATCAGGTTGGCGCGCAGCGCCTTCTCGATGTCGTCGATGCGACGGACCGCGCCGAGACGCGCGAGGCCGACGTTGAGCAAGCGCGCGACGATCGTCTCGCCCTTGCTGGTCTTGGCGCGCGCGGCGTCGAAGTCAGCATTCGACAGCACCGGCTCCACGTCTTCCCACACGCGGCGATTGGTCACGACCAGCCGCGTGATGGTGATGTAGCGCTCCACCGCAATGGCCAGCGCGAGCGCGCCGACGATCGCGATGGGGGCCATGAAGAGCCCGCCTTTCACGAAGAAACTTACGAGTGTGATGTAGATGTCCACGATTGCAGCCTCACTTACGACAGAACTTTGGAATCACTTGCCCGCGCGGATCTCGTAGTACGAGAGCTCGCGCATGAATACATCTTTGTCGACCGGTTGCACGGCGTCGTCGAGCAGCCGCGACAGCCCAGGCATGTCGCCGATCTCCGAGCCTTTCCACGGCACGATGACCAGCGACTTCGGCGAATCCTGGTTGCCCAGGATCGAGATGCCCGCGAGCGTCTTCGCGTCGGCGGCGGCGGGTTTCGCATCGGCCTTCGCCACCTTCTCGGCCTTCTTCGCCGGCTCCTGCTTCGGCTTGTCGTCGGCGACGACAGAGCCGGCGGCGAGCAAGGCGATCAACATCATTGTGGTACGCACCATGACTGCTCCTACTTCGCCGTCGTCCGGTTCTGCAGATCCGCCAGCCACTTCACGACGTCCTGATCGTCCGGAGCGCTGCGCAGGTACGCCTCGTAGTTGCTGAGCGCGCACGAGCGGTCGGCGAGGTACAGGTCGCAGAGAATCGCGAGATTACGGCGTGCGTAGTGGAAGGCCGGCGACAGCGCCAGCGCCTTCTCGTAACTCGTGCGCGCGGCACTGAACTGACCCTTGCGACGCTGGACCATGCCCAGCTCGTTGTAAGCGATCGGGTGACGCGGGTTGAGCTCGAGGGCGCGCATCAGGCTGGCCTCGGCTTTGTCGAGATCGCCGATGCGCTCGTACGCGATGCCGAGATCGATGTGCGCGGCCGTTACGTTCGGCGCGGCCTGCGTGACTCTCACCAGCGAGGCGATGCCTTGTTCGTACTGCTTCTGCTCGAAGAAGCGCATCGCGGCGTCGTAGTCCGCGTGGATGTCATTGCCGACGCGCACTTCCTCGACGATGGAGAAGCCGCCCTCGTCCTGCTGCATGTCGACGCGGAGCGCAGGGACAGGCTTCGCCGCTTTCGCAGCCTTCGCGTTGTTGGCCACCTTCGCAGCCGGCTTGGCTTGGGGCGTCGATGGCGCGCTCGAACACGCAGCGAGCGTGAGCGCCAGCGCCAGCGCGACTAGTTGCTTAGCGCAGCGCATTGGCCCCTCCACTCGGTGTAGTGCCCGGAGTGTTCATCGCCTGCGCCGCAGCGGCGGCCGCAGCAGCGGCGGCAGCTGCCGGCGAGCGATAGGCGTAACGGTCGATCGAGCCGAGGAAGCCGGAGCTGATCTCCGCCTTCGCGTAGCGACCCGGCATCAGCTCGGCGAGGCGCGCCAGGCTCTTCTCGATCCAGCTGTTGTAGAGGTGATCGCCGCTCATCAGCTCGAGATTCTTCTCGTGCACCTTGATCGCCTTCTCCTCGAACGGGAACGCCTCTTCGTCGAGCGCGTCTTCGTACTCCTGCAGCTTCGCGCCGGCGAGATTCGTCGGACGCTCCGACTCGCGCAGCGAGCGGCTGAATTCGCGATAGATCTCGCCGAGGTAATACGTCGCCGCGGAGGTGATGTCGGCGACCTGATAGTCGACCAGGTGACCGAACGTATCCGTCGCCGTCTTCATGCGACGCTGCTTCTCTTCGAGGCTCTTCTCGAACGGCTGCGACAGCTGCAGCGACGCGAAGCTCGTGTACACCTGCTCCGCCAGCACCAGCGCCGAGTGGCCGGCGAGGAAGCGCGTGCGTGCCGTGCGCTCGCCGCCCGCTGCACCATCGATCTTGACGATCTGCTCCAGCGTACGGTGATAGCTCGGCGTGTCGTTCTTGGCCAGGTAGATCTCGCCGATCTTCGAGTACGTCTCGACCGCCGCTTCGACCGGCTTCGGGAACTGCTCGACGTAGCGCTGATACACCGCCAGCGCGCGATCGGGGTTGGAAGCCTCTTGATGCAACTGACCCGCGAGCAACAGCGCTTCCGCGCGCATCTCCGGGTTCTCCGATTCCACTGCGACGCGCTCGTACTCATCGGCGGAGCGCGACAGCTCGCCGGATTTGCGATAGACCATCGCGATCTGCTTCGTCGCCTCGCGCTGCAGCTCGTGCTGCGGGAACGTCGTCCGGAAGGCGTCGAGCACCGTCGCCGCGGTGGCCCAATCTTCAAGCTTGATCAGCGCGGCACCCGCGTCGTACTCGGCACCCGCGCGGATCTTCGCGGTCGGTGCGACCTGCTTGATGCGCAGGAAGTTGTTAGCCGCCGCGCGATAGTCGCCCTGCTCGTTCGCGCGCTCGCCCTGCTTGTAGATCGAAGCCGCGAGGTTCTCGACCAGACCCGCGCGCGACTCGTCTTGCTCCGAGGTGAGCGCGAGCACTTCACCGTATGCTTCTTCGGCGTGCGGGTAGTCCGCCAGCTCCAGCGAGGAGTGAGCAACGACCAGCCACGCGGAGCGACGCACCGGAGCCGCCGCATTCGGATAGCGCTCGATCAGCTTGCGACCGGCGCTGAGCGCGGGCGCGAAGTCCTTCATGTCGTAGAGATCGTCGGCTGCGGCACCGAGGATCGTGGCCGCGTGCTCGTGATCCGGGAACGCGTCAGCAAAGCGCAGCGAGCTGGTCACCGTATCGCGGCGCGCCGTCAGCTTGTTCTGCTCGTCGACGACTTTCAGATGCTCACGATGAGCGTAGACAGCGGCATAACCCGCGGCCGCAGCTTTTTCGTGCTTCGCGTAGTCATACGCCGTGCGCTCGTACTCCCGCGCAGCGCCGGCGAAATCCTTGTTCTCGAGCTCGAGGTCCGCCAGCTGATAGTTGATCGCCGGCGTCTCCGCGTCCGTGCGGAATGAGGCGATGTACTGGCCATACCAGCGCGTGGCCTCGCCGAAGTTCGCAAGCTTCTGGTCCGCCTGGGCCTTGTCCTGGTACTGCGCGTGATAGTGATTCGCGAGATCGCGCAGATTGTTCTTCAGGTAGCTCAGCACCTCGGGCGACTGCTGCACGTCGAAGTGACGCCAGTACTCGGCGCTCAGGCCGTAGTTGTTGGCAAACGCCTTCTTCGAGTCCAGCACCAGCTGCGGGAAGCGGCCGGTCTCGTAGATCTCGATCACGCGCATGCTGAAGTGCGGCGAGCGCTTGTGCAGCGGGTATTGCGCGATGAACGTGTTGTAGGACTTCGCGGCGTCGTGATAGCGCAGCTTCGTCAGGTAGTACTCGCCGAGGTTGCGATAGACGCGGTCCTCGTAGCTGCGCTTGCCGTTGGCGGCGAAGAACTGCTGCACGGCTTCGGGACCGCCGTTGTTCGAGAAGCTGAGACTGATGATGTCGAACGTGTCGGAGATGCGGCGTTCGTCGCCTTCTTCATGCTTCGCGTCGAAGTCGTAGCCGATCGACACCTTGTAATCGAGCAGCGCCACGTACTGGCGCAGTGCCTCGTCGTACATGTCTTGCTTGTAGAGCGACCAGCCGAGCTTGTAGAGCGCGAGCTCGTAGTACTCGGACACCGGGCCCATCTTGATGATCGCTTCGTACGAGCCTTCGGCGTCGCGATACTTCTTGCGCGTGAAGAAGTGCTCGGCGCGGCGGAAGTGCACTTCGTCGAGATACTTCGAACGCGGGTAGGCAGCGATCAGCTGCTCCATCACCTTCATCGCTTCGACGGTGCGGCCGAGTTCGTCGTAAGCGCGCGCCTTCTGGTACAGCACCTGGTCGTTGTGCTCAGCGGACGGATACTTCTCGAGCAGGCGGTCGTAGAGCTGGATCGCTTCGAGCGGACCGGCGCGCGCGAGATCGTCCTTCATGCCTTCCGGAACTTGTCCTTGCAGCATGTCCTGCGCGGACGCAACGCGCTGCTGCTGGCTGGCGCGCTGTTCGAGCTCCTGCTCCGTTGCGGCGGCCGTCAATACGCCGACGCCGGCCGCGGGCTTCGCCGTCGCAGCGACGGAGGCCGCGGCCGGTAGATCGGCAGCCTGCGGGGCCGGCAGCTCCAGCAGTTCGCCGGTGCCGTTGAGCCCATATTCCTTCTCGATCTTGAGATCGGCGAGACGGCGCATCGCTTCCGGCGTGCGCTGCGTCTCCGGCGTCTCTTCGAGGAAGCGCTGATAGCTCTGCATCGCCGTGTCGAGGCCGCCTTCGACCTTCACGTCCTGCAGATCCGGCGCGACTTTGTGCAGCCCAGCCAGCGTGTCCTTCTGGGGCGTGCCGGAGCACGCAACCAGGAAGGCTGCGCCAGCGGCGAGCATTGCGCGGTGGGAGCGCATCAGTGTCCGCCCCCGGCTGGCGCAGCCTGTTCTGGTGCCGGAGCGGCTTGCGTTTTCGCCGCGCGGTCGTAGCTGTCGGCCACTGCGTACCGAGCCTGCGTCTGATAGACCTCGAGCCGCGCGCGGCGATTCTTCAACTCATCGATGGCGACGGTCTCGATCAGATGGCCCTGCTGAGCCATCAGCTGGTTGACGTTCTGCAACGCTTCGGCGGCGCGCGTGCGCAGGCGACTGATCGTTTCACCGTAGCCCAGATAGCTGTGCTCCGCGGCCTGGCGCGTGCGCACGAACTCCTGGTACTGCTTCGTCAACACCGCGATGTCGGCGTTCAGCGCGTTGAGATGCTCGTGCGCTTCGGTCAGTCGCTCAGGATACGTCGTGTACAACGTCCAGGTGATCGTGCCTTTCAGGCGCTTCACTCGCTGTTTGAGCTGATCGACGTTCGCGCCGTGGGCGTGTTCGAGCGCCTGTTCGACCGCGTGGATCCTGTCCAGCGCGATGCGCTCATCCGTATTCGCCAGCAGATCGGGACGCGGCTCGACCAGCAACTGATGCAGCCGCTGCTGCAGATGATTGCGCTGCTCCATGCGCAGGCGAATCTGCGCATCCAGCTCGCGGAACTGCGAGTCGATGCCCGGCAGCAGCGGCTCGTAGTTCTGCCTGCGCAGGCGGATCATGTCCTCGTACGCGTCGAGGCTCTTCTGCCAGCCCGCCATCTTCTTGCGCAGCTCTTCGAGATCCAGGTAGTTCTGCAGCGCCGTCTGGAAATCGTTCGAGGCCATCAGCTGCATCAGGTAGAAGGTTTCGGGCGAGTCCGGCAGCGTGCGCAGCCGGATGACCCAGCCCTTGTCCTGCTGCAGTTCCTCGCGCACCAGCGCCTTCAGGAAGCGCCCGTCGGCGATGCTCTTGATCGACGCATCGACCTTGTTCAGCTCTTCGCCGAACGACTTCAGCGCGTCGCCGTACAGCACCGCCGCGCGGCCGTGCACGTTCAACTTGCTGTATGCGTACGGCAATGCAAGCAACGCTTCCTGCACAGCCGCGTCCGTGACTTCACGCTTGGCGAGAATGCTCCACGGCACCACGGCGCGTTCGAAGTTCTGCGACGAGACGTCCGCCCAGCCCGAGCTCAGCAGCGCCTGGTTCGAGAACGGCCCATCGAGGCGCACGCGATCGAAGTACTGCTGCGCGTGCGGGAAGTCGGTGGCCTCGAGCATCAGCTTGCCGAGCAGCATGTTCGACTTGTCGCGGATCGCGAGCGGACCGGCGTCGCTCACCTTCAACTGACCGGCGCGGTCGAGCTGCGAGATCGCATCCTGCTCGCGCCCTTCCTGCAGCATCGCGATGCCGAGGTTGTAGGCCGCAAATCCGGTGAGGGATTGCGCGCTCTGCAGGCGCTTCAGCACGGCCGCCGCGTCGCCGGGACGGCCGAGCGCCAGATAAACGTTGGCGCGCAGGAATTCGACGTCGTCGCGAATTGCGACCGGCACCTTGCCGGTGATGCGATCGAGCGCGACCAGCGCGTCGGCCGCCTGATCCTTCTGGAAGTGAATGCGCGCGAGGCGATACGCCGCTTCGTTGCGCACGTTCTCGTCGACCGCACCTTCGAGCACGGCTTTGATCGCGTGCCCGGCGCGGTGATGCATGCGGTAGTACAGCTCGAAGTCGCCGACCGAGAATTCGGCCTCGCCGATGTGATAGTGCAGCGAGTCGCGCTGCGGCTCATCGACGCCCTTGTGCAGAGCCAGCTCCGCATCGAGCCGCTCGAGCGCCTCGAAGTAGTGCCCCTGATTCGCGTAGTACACCGCTTCGCCGAAATACAGATCGCGCAGGTCCTTGCTGGCGCAAGCACCCGTGGCGAGCGCACTCGCCAAACCGAGCCCGACGATGAGAGTCGCGCGCGGCATGGGCGATTACCAGTCTCCCAGCTGCAGCTGCGACGAGCCGAGCGTCACGCCGATCAGCTTCGGCTCGATGCCCTTGGTGAACGCGAAATGCTCGGTGCGCGCGTAGTCCTTGCCGGTGTCGAGCTTGCCGGCGATCGAGACTTCGATCTGGTGCTCGCCGGTCGTGACGTTGCCGGTGTAGATGCGCTGCACGCCGCCCTTCTGCAGGGCTTCCAGCTCCTTGAAGCTGTAGATGCTGTGCGCGACGGGCTGGCCGTCGATCTGGATCTGCACGGCGTCGAGACGCAGCGTGTCACGCTCGGCGAGTGCGATGAACACCGCGAGATGCGTATTCGAGGGATAGAGCAGCCGCTCTTCGAGGCGCGCGAGCTCGGCGGCGATGCTGAGGACGTCGGACTTGACCTCCTGCACCTGCTCGTCGAGACCTTTCATCTGCTCGCGGTAACTGGCATCGGCGACCGAGCTGGCGCTGGCGAGCACGCCGAGCGCAGCAATCGTCGCGATCCAGAACTTTCTCAGTGTGCGCATACCCACCTCTGCACAAAGCCGGTTCTGTGAATCGTCGGCGTGCTCTTGCTGAAGCACGTCGAAGAAAAAATCTGATCAGCAGCCTGCTACGGCTGGAACAGACAGTCGGCGGCGAGGTTGGGGGTCGCACGCCGCGAAAAATCGCGGGGCGACTGCGATGACAGTATCAGTTCGATGCATGGCGGCTACCTCGTCTGCACACTGCCTGGGCCAGTGATCACGTGCTCGGACAAGGCAACCCAACGGGAGGGTTGTGATTCGGGCGGTCCCGCTATCGTGGAGCTTGCGCTCGTTAGACCGGAGACTTTGCGTCACCACCTTTCGGTGGGTTTGCCTTTGTCAGAATCGTGCGGGCTGAACCCTAGCACGAGTGCGTCACACCAAACGTGTGACGCGGTTCACAGTTCGTCGTCGAATGAAGACGTGGGAAAGCGGAGACAGATATTGGGTTAAATCGCAAACGATGTTGAGTTAAATCGCAGCGCCTGCGTTGCAGACTCAACAGACATTCTGTCGCATCAGAGATCGCAAAATTCTGTCGGGATTTCGTTGCCTGTGAGGGTGACGAACGGAATCTGCTTCGCCACGAATCGCGCGCGCGATTGCGGATCGGCGATCGCTGCCGCGAGTGCGGTGCTGAGCTCGTACGCGTTCGTGTCATAACCGAGCTGTTGCAGAGTGCTGCAGAACGCGTCGACGTGCGCGCCGCCCGCTTGATACACGAGTGGTGCGAAGTCGGGATCGATGTCGATGTTGTCCGGTTGCTCGTAAGAAGCGCGGCAGCCAGTCACGTCGGTTGCGTGATAGTTGCGGCAGGTCTGCGGACGCGCTTCGTAGATCGTGCAGCGTCCCGCGGCGAGGAAAGGACACTTCACATTACGTCGCATGCGTTCCGGTTCGCTCAGACCCTGCAGCAGCGTGCTGTTCGCTTCGATCTCGCCGCGCACGCGGACCTGCTCTGCCGCGCTCAGCTCGCGCTCCATGAAGTCGAGAATGCTGAAGACCTCGACGGCCCGAACGTCCACCGTGAAGTAGCAGCACCAATAGCAGCCGTTCTTGCAGGCGAGTGTGTGAGCATCCGCCGCCGTGTTTACACGCTCGTCGTGTCGACTGCGCGATCTTTCATAAGCGGCAATCGGGCCCAGCTGCCCGATCTCGGCTGCGGCTTGCGCGGTTTCCGCGGCGATGATTCCGCGCACCAGGCCTTCGTCGATCTCGATTTCCACCGTCAGGCTCCGCGACCACCTTTACACGAGGCAGCCGCTCAAAGGGTTCCCATGCTGCGTGCGCGGCGTCGCATCTTGAAAGTATTCAGCTTTCCCCGGGATTTTAGCCTTGACGAGCGCATTGCGACGACCGAAACATCGCAGGTGTCGCAAGGTGGGAACACATTATATGAATGCGCATTCGGTGGTCGATCGTCGCCTCGATGTGGACTCCACGCAGACGATGCGTGCGCTTTCCGAGGCTGAGCTCTACGACTCCAAGCAACCGCGCTGGTTCGCCATTCAACTGGTGGTCTCGGATCGGCCAATCAATCTGGACATGATGCCGCGCCTCGAAGCCTTCTCGGCGCACCAACTCTATTCCCTCGTGGCCAAGCACGAGAAAGGGACCTGGCACGCGCTGCGGCTGGGATTCTTCGCCGACGAGCGGTCCGCGGAGAAAACCTGCGAGCATCTGCGAACGTTCTTCTCGGCGCCGACCACCGTGCGCGTGAGCACCGCGGAGCAGACCCGGTTCGCACCGTCGGCCGCTACCCTCGCAAAGGCGGTGCAGAAGCCCGCCTCTGTTCCCGCAGCGGTGCCAGCGGCGCCGGCTGCGAAGGTCGCTGCGGCTCCGGCCGAGGAGATTGGCTGGCAAACACAGACCCGGAAGAACAAGACGCTCGCCCAGGAACTGCTCGAGGAAGCCCGCGAGATGCAGCTCGCCCGCAGCGGCAGGAAGCAAGCGTCGAAGCAGCGCGACTCGTGGGTCACGCGACTCTTCGGCCGACCGAGCGAGAAGGCGCCGCAGAAGAAGACGCGGCGCGCCTGATCGTCACTTCTTATAAAGGCGTCGCTCCTGATAAAGGCGTCGCTCCTG
>Ga0070673_100000518_pt1 | contig 20675 bp, 17 predicted proteins | sample KBSM23metaG_FD_65342 | JGI IMG/M metagenome (GOLD analysis project Ga0070673, IMG submission 65342) | Miscanthus rhizosphere microbial communities from Kellogg Biological Station, Michigan, USA - KBS M2-3 metaG | ecosystem: Host-associated > Plants > Roots > Rhizosphere > Soil ... | reverse complement strand
GCAGGGTGGCCGTCGACCGATAGGTCCTCGGCAGCCCAAATGCGGCCACGACGCCCACCGTCAGCATGACCAGGAAGCAGGTCAGGACGATGTAGCGGCGCTGCCAAAGGATGACCGGCAGGTAGTTGATCATCCACGCAGGAGAAGAGTCGGGCCGTTCGCCCAGGTCAGAGCTTGTCATTGCACGTTGCCGAACCGGTAGCGGACAAATGCCGATGCACTGAAGTCCGTCTTCGGGTCCGGCCCATTTTGGGTCAGCTTGCGGGCAGCCAGATTGACGCCGCCGAACAGGCGGGAACTCAGCCGACGCGAGTAGGACGCCGCCGCGCGGTAATAGGTCGAGCTCGAGAATGTCTGGCCGATGATGACCGACGTGGGCGTCGAATAATGGGTGACGCCCAGCGAGAAGGATATCGACTGGTTGGCATCGAGCCGCTTCGAATAGTCGATCCCCCCGCCAATCGACCGAGCCGGGCCGGCAGTGGTTGCAGTCTGCTCGTCGACCGAAAGGTGGCCGCAGTAGTAGCTGGTTTCGCCTTGGCCGCAGAGGTTTGCCTGCGCCGACAAGCCCGTCGTGTGACGCACAGCGACGCCGCTATCGATGCGGGCGAAAGAAGCGCCGATGGCGCCGTCGAGGCTAACTCGCGGCGAAAGCAAGGTCCGCGCCGTCAGCTGCGGGGTAATAACGCGGAAGCTGAAGGGGCCGTTGTAGTCGGTGTTCTCCACGGTGACCCGGGCGCCGACTGTCGTCCGTTCGGTCAACCGACGATCGTAGGCGAGAGAGGCCGGGATCCTAGTATAATCTGTCCTGGTCACGCCACTACGGAACACTGTGTGCTCCACGCCTGAGTTGATCGACAGGCTGTCGCGCGAACTCAGCGAGAACGAACCGCCGGCATGTCCAGCAAAGCTGTACGAACGCCCGGTAATCGACAGGAAGTCGCCTGTCAGCGGAATGATGATGGGCGGTTGAATGATCCCGCCCGGCGTGGGTGGAGGCACGATCGGCACGCTGAGGATCCGCGTGTCGAGCTGGCCACCCTCCTGATAGCTTGCGCTGCCATCGACGAACAAGCGGGCGTGCTCGCTCACCGAAGTGTCATGACGAGCATAGACGTTGGCGGATTGCTGCGAACTCAGTCCGTTAGTGTAGCTGACGTTCTCGGCATAGGCCGACAACAGGGTCGTGCTGCGGCTGCTGATACGCGAATGCACGGCATGTAGGGACACTCGGCCGAACGCACTGCCCTTGGCGTTCACGATCGCGAATTGAGGGTTTGACGAATAGCCTACGCCGGCTTCGAGGTCGATGTAGGTGGTCTGGCCGTTGCTGATCTTTGTCGCTGCGGCATCGGTTGTGCTCGCCGACGTGGTCGGAGCGTTCGAGCCCCCCGTGGTTCCAACTTGCGCCAGGGCCGCAGCGATGAGGAGCGCGCTCATTAGGGGACCACCAACGTGTCGCCGCTCTCGATGCGCGGGACCCCATTGGGCCCAATCTGACCGGTATCACCACGAAGAGCATCCTGCAGACGCAGAGGAACGACGAACAATTGGTCGCCGTTCTTCCGGATCAACTTGGCCCCGCCCGTGTTGGCGAATTCGGCCGGACCACCGGCGATCGCCAGCGCTTCCAGCGCATTTACGTACCGCCCCGGCGTGAAGGTGCCCGGGTTGCGAACCTTGCCGACGACCGAAAATTGGTAGCCGCTGGGCTTCTTTACCGAGACCGTGACCTGCGGCACCGGGCCCTTGTACTGGGGCTGCAGCCCCGCCGTGATCACACGCTCGAGCTCGCTCGGCAGACGGCCGGCCGCGTTGACTTGGCCAACCAGCGGGAAGGCGAACGTGCCATCCGGCAGGACCAGAACGCTGCGCTGCAGCCGCTCATCTCCCCAAACGAGCACTTCGAGCTCGTCCCCGGGATTGATCCGATACGGAGTGCCGGCGACGGTCGCTGAAGGAGGAACCGACAACGGACCCTGCGCCGCAACAGCAAGAGAGACACTAGTCAGCGCACATGCCATCACGATGCGCGCCAAAAGCCTTACAATCACCAGCTGTCCCCTTCTGACACATGGCCGCCGACAGCGAGACGTCCCGCCGGCGATTCGGTTGCACGAGTCTATTGCGTTGTTAAATTTAGAAAAGGATAATCCCCTGCCCTGGAGTAGCCTTTCGATGCACTTGCCGTCGCATCCTATATTGCGCGCAGTCGCTTGGCTATCCGCGGCAGTCGTGGTCTCCGGGTGCAGTTCTTCGGATTCGAAAGCCCGGGCGGCGCTCGGCGAATATCAGACGGCGAGCGCGGCAAACGATCTTCCCGCAGCGAGGAAGGCGCTCCTGGAGCTCGTTCGGGCCAAGGACGACGTCTCGGAATATTGGGCCGAGCTCGGGAAGGTGCAGGCCGCAATGGGCAGTTACAATGACGCCTATTACGCCTTCACCCGCGCCTACGAGCTGAACCGTAGTGACCCAGGGCTGGTCCGAGCTCTTACCGAGCTTGCTCTTCGCGCTGGTGACCTGACCCAGGCTCAGGCGCGAGTCGAGGAACTCGAGGTCCTCTCGCCGGGCGATCCTTGGATCAAATTGGTGAAGGGCTGGACGGCCTATACCGAGCTACGTTTCGACGACGCGCTCGCGATCAGCGATTCCATGCTCGCCAATTCACCGTTCGATCCATCCGCGACAGTTCTGAAAGCGCGCGCGCTATATTCACTGCGGCGGCAGGACGAAGCCATTGAACTGCTCACCAGGCAGATCCAGGCGCAACCGAATGACGGCGGCAGCATGAACCTGTTGGCGAAGATGTATCAGCGGCAGGATAATTGGCCCAAAGTGGCCGAACTTGCTCAGCGCATCCAAGCGCTCGCTCCCTCGGACGACCAGAATTCCTTGCTGTTGGTCCAGGCCGCTTTCCGCTCCGGCAACGTCGAGCTGGGACGAAAGACTAGCTTGCGGCTGTTGCAGCCCGGCGCCGATCCCACGACCATCTCCAAAGTCCTCGACCTTTGGACCGATTACTGGCGGTCACCCCAGCGGCTCGCCGACGCGCGGCGGCTGGGCGAGGCCGCAACGACGACAGGGCAACGGCTAATCTATGCGGAATTCCTGACCCAATCCGGCGATCCCGCTTCCGCAATCAACCTGGCAACCCCTGCAGCGACACTGCCGGTCAGGGCTGAATCCGCCGAGGCGAACGCAGCTCTCGCCGATGCGCTGTCACGAAGTGGCAATCTTCCTGCCGCCAAGGCACGCTTTGATGCAGTGCTCGCATTCGATCCTGGAAATGCGACCGCGTTGCGCGGCCGGTCGCAGCTCGCCCTTCGGACCGGCAATCCCGCCGCCGCAATTGTCGACGCCCAGAAATTAGTCACGGTTCTTCCGGATTCGGCAGAGGACCGATTACTGCTCGCGCGCGCCTTCGCGGCGGCCGGAAACAAGTCATGGATGGATCGAACCTTGTGGTCGGCCTTTCAGGACATACCCGCGAACGAGCAGATCTTTACCGCGCTTCAATCGACGAGGAAGGGTAATGCAGACGCAATCGCCGACCTGAACGCGGAATTCACCAGACAGCGAGACGCCAAGCTCAATCGGGGTATGCTGTAATGCGTATGGATGAACTCCTGCCCGCCGACAGCGCACCCGAAGCGGACCCTTTGACCGTCCCGGCGGCAGCGCGGCCGAATTCCGGCGGCCTCCGGTTCACGTCGAACGTCGTGGGCTCGCTCTTCCTTCTCACGGACATCGTCTGCTTCATCCTCGCTGCGCCGATTACGCTCGCGGCTTATTCGCTTGTTCGGGGAGCCCGGCTGGCAGTTCCGGTGCATGTCACGGCGTTCATCCTGATGCTTGGCAGCTTCCTGCTGATCCGTTCGTCCCGACAGGCCTATCGCCGCAGCCTGCTCGACCTCAGCGATAACAGCGACACGACCTTCGACGCAGTGATCAGCAGCCTCATCGCTTCTGCGCTGATCTGGCAGGCGGGATTGGTCGAGGACTATTCGCGGGGCATTACCCTGCTGTTCCTGCTGACGGTGGTCATATGCCTGTCGGTCTCGCGGCCGCTCCTCAATCGCCTGATCACGAGGCTCGCGGAACGCGGACAAATTGAGCAGCGCATCGCCTTTTACGGAGCCGACCCGGACTCGGTGTCATTGACGCGCCAGCTGCTCGAATCACTCAAGTTCCCGCATCTCCGGTTCGTCGGGATTGCCGACGACCGCGCAAGGTCCACCAATCTGGACCTGCCGATGATCGGCGATCTTGCGGCGCTGTGTGACGCCGCCCGAAGGGGCGAGATCGATCAGGTCCTGATCAGCGGCGCGCACTTCACGCCAAAGCGGCTAGAGCAGATCGTCGAAGGCTTAAGCGAGGTGTGCGTTGACGTGTCGCTGATCCCCGCTCAGGCGATCGAGCTTGCTCCGAAATATCGGGTGAACCTGCTCGGCGCCGTCCCGGTTCTGACCCTTTGGCAGCGCCCGTTCCGCGACATGAACCAGGTGGTGAAGCGCGCGGAGGACCTGCTCCTGAGCGCGATCGGGCTGATACTGCTGTCGCCGATCTTGCTTGTGACTGCGCTGCTCATCCGCTTGACGAGCCCCGGTCCTGTGCTGTTCGTCCAGCCTCGCGTCGGCTTCAACAACGAAGCGATCGACGTCTACAAGTTCCGGACGATGTACACGCACATGGCCGACCTCGGCGCCAAGAAGACCACGACCCGCGATGACCCCCGCGTGACACCCGTCGGACGTTTCCTCCGCCGCTTCAGCATCGACGAGCTTCCGCAACTGCTCAATGTGCTTCAGGGCAGCATGTCGTTGGTCGGGCCACGCCCGCATGGCACCGCGATGATGGTCGGCGAACGCTTCTATCACGAGGCGGTACGAGGCTACGCCGGTCGCCATCGCGTCAAACCGGGCATCACCGGCTACGCCCAGGTTAAGGGGCTGCGCGGCGAAGTTCGCACCATCGAGCGGGCCAAGCGGCGGGTCGAGCTCGACAAATATTATGTCGATCACTGGTCCTTCTGGCTCGACATCTACATCCTCTTCGCCACCGTCCGCGCTGTCCTGTTCGATCGTGATGCGTACTGACCGCGTCGACTTCCTAGACCTTCAATTCGACCGCCTGACCTTCAGCAAAGTGAAGGGCAAGCTGCAGGCGGTTCGTCCCGAAGCGCCTTACGGCTACATCGTCACGCCGAATGTCGACCACACGGTCCGGCTTCACCGCGAACCACGCCTGCGGCCGCTGTACGAAGGAGCGGACCTCTGCCTCTGCGACAGCCGGGTCTTGCGCTTGCTTGCACGGCTCAGCAGTCTCGATTTGCCCCTCGTTGCCGGCAGCGACCTTTCGGCAACATTGCTTCAGGACGTCATCAAGCCCGGTGACCGGATCGCCGTAGTGGGTGCCACTCCGTCTTTCCTGCAAAGGCTGAGGGAGCGGTATCCCGACGTAGAGTTCCTCCACCATGCGCCACCGATGGGGTTGCGCACCGACGCGAAGGCGCGCCGGAAAGCCGCGGAGTTCATCGCAGGATCGAAGGCGCGTTTCACATTCATTACGGTCGGATCTCCCCAGCAGGAAATGATCGCCCACGAGGCGGGCAAGCTTCCCGGCGCGGGCGGAACGGCCCTTTGCGTTGGTGCCGGTCTCGAGTTCCTGACCGGAGACCAGAGGCGGGCCCCCCGTCAGCTTCAGTTACTGGGCCTCGAATGGGCGCACCGGCTGGCGACCAATCCCCGCCGATTATGGCGCCGCTATCTCGTCGAAGGACCGCGGATCTTTCCAATCTACTTTGCTTGGCTCTTGCGCGGATCTCGCAAGTGGTGGTTCGCCGCTGCCCTGCTAATCATCGCTGTCGCAATGGGTTTCGCACTTCGTGGCAGCCCAGATTTCCCGGATTCACCGGGGCAGTCAAATATGGGCAGGACCACGGTGCCGCCTGCGCTTTCGCAGCCGCTCAACCTTCCGCCGCCCGACCTGCTCCGCCCCTTGTCGCCCGAGGAAGCGGCCAAGGAGAATGCCGAGCGGCCGTTCGTCAACAGGCCCGATACACCTGCAGCCAAATTCGTGCTCAAGGCTGCTCCCGAGGACCATGACCGCGCCCTCAACTGCCTCACCCAGGCCGTCTACTATGAGGCTGCCGGTGAAGGGAGCGACGGTGAACGGGCCGTCGCCCAGGTGGTGATCAATCGAATGCATCATCCGGGCTTCCCGGCGACCGTCTGCGGGGTGGTCTATCAAGGCTCGGAGCGCGGCACTGGCTGCCAGTTCACTTTCACCTGCGACGGCTCGCTGCTACGCACCCCGGCCCCGGACTTATGGTCACGCGCGCGAAAGATCGCGCAGGACGCGCTCTCCGGGAAGGTGTTCGGCCAGATCGGGCACGCCACGCACTACCACGCGGCCTACGTGCTGCCGTACTGGGCTGATTCACTCGATAAAGCGGTCCAGATTGGTCAGCATATCTTTTACCGCCTGCGCGGCACGCTCGGCGAACGAAATGCCTTTTCTCAGCGATATGCAGGGACCGAGCCTGAGGTGAAGCCGCCAGATGCGGCGCTTGTCCTGCCGGAAGCAGAAAGTGCGCAGCTGGCCGGCGCGTTGCTCAGCGACAACGTGAATGGTCCGGCAAAAGACGTCGAGAAGGCGGGTCAGGCAGCCGCCCCGCCGCTTGCCGCGGACTTGGGCAAGGGATCGCTTCTTGTCGATGGAGGCACGCCGGTCGCGCCGCCGTCTAAGAAACCGAAATCATCTTCGGATTGCCCCGCCAGTGGTGACAGTAGGCAGCTGTCGCCGATGGGCAAAGCCGACCTGCGGGCCGGGAGTTCGTCGTCCGCCTGCTGAACGAAGATGCTCCGCATTTTGGATGAAACTGCTTGCCAGGATCGTTATCCGTCCGGAATTGGGACAAACCGTTCAACTTGCTGTAAGCCCGTGATTACCAAGACTATTAGCAAGACGGAGTGATACGAGCCTCAAATACGGAGTGGATGGTGAATTTTCCGCGGCAACAGGAAGATTTCGTCACCTTGTCGGAGCGTGAGCGCGAGGTGCTGCAATGCATCGCCGGCGGCTTGTCCTCGAAGCAATGTGCGCAGCAGCTGGGTATCGCACCTCGAACGGTCGAGAGGCACGTCGAGAACCTTCGCAACAAGCTCAACGCCAAGAACAAGCCGCACTTGGTCGCCAAGGCGCTCGCCGGCGGCCACCTCTAATTAACGCCTCTCTCCTTCCGCCGCAGCTTTGCTATGGCTGCGCGCGGGGAACAGCCGCAACGGAGTGAGAGTGCGCCTAGCCTATCTGTGCAATCTCTATCCCGCGGTCAGCCACTCCTTCGTGAGGCGCGAGATCGACGCCGTCGAGCGCGCCGGCCATGAGATCCATCGTTTCTCGATCCGCCCGCCGCGCGCCGACTTAAAGGACCCGGCCGATCGGCGCGAAGCGGAGCAGACCGAGGTAGTCCTCGGCCAGGGCGCTCCGCGTCTCCTGCTGGCGGCGCTCCTCCTGCTGCTTTCGCGGCCAATCAAAACGCTAGATGCAATTGCCTCGGCCAGCATGTTGAGCGGTCCAGGCGTCCGAGCCAAGATCCGGCACCTCGCCTACTGGCTGGAGGCCGCTTGGCTGGTTCGGCGGTTCGACCAGCTGGGGGTTCAGCACCTCCACGCGCACTTCGGCACCAACCCCGCAGCGGTCGCCGCCATCGTCAGGTCATGGGGAGGCCCGAGCTTCAGCTTCACGGCTCACGGCCCTGACGAGTTCGATGCACCCGTCACCCTTTCCTTGCCGGCGAAGGTCGGAGCAGCCAGCTTCGTCGCCGCCATCAGCAGCTTCGGCCGCAGCCAGCTGATGCGCTGGAGCAGTCCGGACCACTGGGACAGGATCGGCATCGTCCGGTGCGGCCTCGACCGGGAATTCCTGGATGCGGCCGCAGAGCCTGTGGCTGCCAGCTTGACCGAGTTCGTCTGCGTTGCGCGCCTCTCGGCGCAGAAAGGCCTGCCCTTGTTGATCGCCGCCTCCGAGCGGCTCCGCGCCGAGGGCGAGCGCTTCTCCCTGACGATCGTCGGGGATGGCGAGATGCGGGAGGAACTCGAGGCCGAGGTGGCACGGCGCAACCTTGGCGGTATCGTGACGCTCGCCGGCATTCAGACCTCTGACGAGATCCGCGACCATTTGAAGCGATGCCGCGCCTTCGTCCTCCCCAGCTTTGCCGAGGGCCTGCCTGTCGTGATCATGGAGGCGCTCGCCCTCGGGCGGCCCGTCATTGCCACCGCCGTGGCCGGTATTCCCGAACTCGTAGATGGCGCCTGCGGCTGGCTGATCCCGGCGGGGTCGGAGGACGCGCTCGTCGGTGCAATGACCGCTGCGCTTCGCGCTGAAGCCGAGGATTTGTCAAAGAAGGGCGAAGTCGGTCGGAAGCGCGTGCTCGAGATGCACGACGCCGACCGCAATGCGGACGCGCTTCTTGAACGGATCGCGCGGCCCTAGCGATATTCGATGATGTGAAACCGGCCCCTGAGCCGGTTCACGCAATACCGCAGCACCCCGATGAACTCGGCGAACTTGCCGTAGAGGATGAAGCGCGTCGCAAGCCACGCGTCCGAACGGGGAAGCCCGGTGTGCGAATAGTGACGAAAGACGCGCCAGGCGAGCAGGCCGTACCCGCCAAGCAACAACAACGAGAGGCCGTGCGTCGGCAGCAATGTGAGAAGGACCAGCGCGGGCAAGGCGAACCCCCAAAACAATGTGCTCCTGAGCTCGCGGCGCCCGTCTCGATACTTCGAGCCCCCATGTCGTGCATAGCGATGAGCCAGCGCGTGACCGCCACGAACGGCTCTCGTCCACCACTGGCCGAAGCGCCTGATCTGCGCGTCGTGGGTCGCCATCGGCTGGTCGATCTTGATGATCGAATAGCCCGCGAGGCCGAGACGGACTCCGAGATCAGGCTCCTCGCCGGCGATCGCCTGCTCGTCGAAACCGCCGACGTCACGGAATGCCGAAACGCGGATCATCATGATCCCGCCGAGGCCGCTCATATTTTCGATCTCCCCCGCGGGCGATCGCCATTCGATGGAGCACAGGCGATTGTAGACCGAGGCCTCGGGATGGCGCTCCGCCAAGTGACCGGTGACGACCGCGCACTTCGGGTCCCTGGCAAAGGCCTCAAGCGCGGCCGGCACGAACCCGGGCTCGAGTTCGCAATCCCCATCGATGAACATGACAAAGGCAGTATCCGGCCAGCGACGGAGTACCTCGTCCACGCCCTCATTGCGGCCGCGCGCCGCAGAGAATGGGCGAGACGGTTCGAGCTCGACTGTCGCGGCACCGAGTTCGCGAGCCAGGTCGGGACTTCCGTCGGTGGAGCCCGAATCGGAGTAAACGGTGGGGAGTCCCGCGCTTTGAACGGAGCCCAGGCTCAGCCGCAGCAGTTCCCCCTCGTTCCGGCCGATGACGACCGCAGCGACATTGGTCCCGGCTACAGCCATCGGCGTTCCATCCACGCGGGCGCCTGTCCGATCTCGGCGTCCGGTGACGCGACCGCCGCTGTGAAATCGCTGAGATGCGGGCGTCCTAGCCTCACATGATCCCTGAATTCATGATCCACGGGCTTGCCGCTCGACACACGCAGGAGGCGGCGCCCCTTCCAGATGAGGTGCCCGGCGAGGAACGCCGCAAATGCGATCGCAGCACCGGTCCGCCCCCGCGCCAACCCGAAGAAGCGGGCTCGCGATCGATAAAGGTACGCCGGACGGCGCGGTTCGACTGGGCCGGGTACCTCGCGGTCATGAACCCCTGTCGCCACTCCGCCGACGTGGCGAACACGGCTTCGGGGCTCGGTCGCGATGATCCAGCCGGCTTTTCGCAGCCGCCACATCAGCTCGATCTCCTCGTTGTACAGGAAGAAACCTTCATCGAAGAGGCCGACCTGCTTCAACGCCTCGACGCGAAACATGACGCTGCCGCCGGTCACCCAATCGACTTCCAATGGCTCGGTCGCCTCGATCGAGATCGGTGGCACCCTAAGCAGCCGATCGAGCGCGCCGGTCCGGGCACCGCGCGAAAACTCGCCGCGGATCGACGGAAACGAGAATGCGCTTCCGGCTGGCGTTCCGTCTGGATCGATCAGCTGGCTACCGACTGCGGCTACTCGACGATTGGTGGCGAGGTACTTCACCAGCGCTTCAACGGCTCCAAGCATCACTTCAGCGTCGGGGTTCAGAAGCTGGATGTAGTCGGGGGGCTGGGTTCCTCGCAGCAAGGCCCGAATTCCCTGATTGTTCGCCCAGCCGAAGCCGCCATTGATCGGCATCGGGAGAAACTCGACCCAATCCAAATATTCGGGCCGACTGAAGGTCTTCGCCAGCCGATCAGCCGAGCCGTCGCCAGAACCGCCATCGACAACCACCACCCTAAGCCGCGGCAGCGCCTCACGCTCCTTCGCAAGCGCAGCGATGCACAGTTCGGTGAGCTCCGGCGTGCGGTAATTGACGGTGACGACCGCGACATTGCTGTCGCGGACCGACGTGGCTCCTGCCGTCGATGGCGCGTGTTCAGTCATGGGCCGCGAGGATGGGTTGTGGCGGCTGCTGCGCCCCCAGGCAACTCAGCTCGAAGGTCTGAACTAGTTTGGGTCAGTCCCGCCTAGGCGGCGCGAAGTTTGTCGAGCGCTCCGCGAAGCGTCGTATCGCGGGGTTCGCGCGGTTCCGCACTCGCCGACAGCTCTTCGATTGCGACGATCTTGCGCTCTGCACCTTCGCGGCCAAGCTGGACCACGACGTCGATCACCGAACGGGCATATTCGATCGTCTCGGCGCGCGAGAGGCCGAGGCCCGATTGCATGACCATCAAGGCCAGCTGCTCGAGCGCGCCGCTCGTGGAATTGGCGTGGATGGTGCTGAACGATCCGGGGTGGCCGGTGTTGACGGCACGCAGGAAGCTTACCGCTTCCTTGCCACGCAGCTCGCCGAGAAGGATCCGGTCAGGCCTCAGGCGCAAGGCGGCCTGGAGCAGGTCGTCGGTATTGATCAGGGCCTCGCCAAGCTCGCCCTTGACTGCGATCAGGCCCAAGTCGTTCGGGCCGTGCAGCTGAACTTCGGCGGTGTCCTCGACAACGATCACCCGCTCTTCGGCCGGCACTTCGCGAAGGAGTGCGTTGAGGAAGGTCGTCTTACCGGTCGATGTGCCGCCGCTGATCAGGATGGTCTTTCGGTCTGCGACAGCCTCACGAAGGAAACCGATCGGATCAGCATCCGGCGCGCTGGACCGCGTCTTCTGCAAGGGCTTGAGCGGCCCGTTGCCGTAGGCGTCGAGCGGCAGGTCGAGGAGACAGTGGCGGCGAATGGCCAGCGCCCAGTGCGCCCGTGTCGCTGTCGGCGCTACGAACTGAACGCGCGCACCATTGGGCAGCATCGCTGCAAGTAGCGGCCGCTCGCGGCTGATCCCCTGGTGACTGATCCGGGCCACCTGTTCGGCAAGCCGCTGCAGCAGGGCGTCGTCCACCGCAGGTGCTGCGTGACGGCTCATCTGCCCACGCTGTTCGATCCACACCTCGCCGGGACGATTGACCAGGAGCTCGGTGACGTCGTCCTGCGCCAACCAGGCGCGGAATGGCTCGAGATATGCGTCGAGGAACGGGTCGATCCCGTCCTCCGGAATCGAGGTTTCAGCCTCGCTCATCCCGCCGCCCCGTCGCCGGAGAAGACCAAGTCGCGCGCGGTGAAGACGCGGATCGGCTCACCCTGCCGCACCTTGATCGTCGGACCGCGGTTGCCGTCATGCTGCGCGGCGACCGATGCCGCGCTCTGCCCTGCCCCGCCGACGATTACCGTCGAAGCGCCGCCGGTTACGAGCCCGCCCGCGCCGCCGAGGATCGACAGCAGGATGGACGAGCCGAAGCGCGAGAAAAAGTGACTGTTGACCTGACCACCTACGCCGGCTTGACCGGAAAAGTCGGCTGCGGGCGACGCGAGCGCAATCGACACGCCGTCCGGGCGAACCAGCCGCGTCCACATCAAATAGGCACGACGCTGCCCGGCCTGGGTCGCGCCCTTGTACTCGCCGATCAGGCGCGACGAGCGCGGGATGAGCACTCGGCTGCCGTCGAACGATTTCACGTCTTGGCTTACGACCGCGCGAACATAGCCGGGCACGTCGGTGTCGATCGCAGTCTCGAGGACTGCCGGGATGAGGGTGCCCTGGATGACGGTGTTCGCCGGCTCTGCCAGCCTCGTAGAGCGGACGGAACTGTTGTCGCTGGCGAAACCACGCGCATTGGGCTCGGTGCCCCCACCAAGAAGGGCCGGAGCCCCGACCGCATCGCGGGGCGTGTTGGAGGCCATCACGGAGCTGGGCGCCGAGCTGCCGTCGAAGACCAGCACCGGCGCGCCCTGCGCACCCATGCCCGGTACGGCGACAGGCATGTTGCCGGTCGCCGGCAGCGTCCCCGCCTGCGGGGTCAGCGGCGTGATGGCAGAGGGCGGAATAGCCAGCGACCTGCCGGGAACCGTCGCCGGCACCGGCAGCCCACCCTGCGGGGCTGGGGCAGTGACAGCCGAAGCTGCCGGGGCCACCGCCGGATGACGACTGTTGCTCAGCGAAACGAAGGTCACCACACCAAGCACCAGCGCAATCGCACCGCCTGCGGCCAGGCCAAGGTTGTCACGACGTGTCTTGCGGGTGGCGACAATCGGAAAGGCGTTCTGGCTGGCGAGCACCAAGGCGTTCTCGGTCAGCTCCAGACGCGGGTCGGTGGGCTGCACCGCGACGGGCAGCGCCGGGCGAACGGTTTCTTCCCAAGGCCCGCGGACGGTGTTGCCGGTGGCTTCGATGGTTGCGCGATCGCTGGTCATTCTCGGCCATCCGTCAGTTTATCGGTGTAGAGCGCCGTCACGTTCGCGACCTTGATCGCTCCGTTCTGCTGGGGCGGAGCGGGCTGGGCCGCTGCGGGTTGGGTCGTCGGGGTCACTGCCATGCGCTGGGCGATCTGGGCCGGCGGCACATTGACCGGCGCGGGCTGCTGCGCCTGGGGAACGATGCGCCGCGTCGTCCACAGCAGCGCCATGCGGTCGCCGTAGCGAAGGACCATGTTCTGCGGGATCGGACTGACGACGATATAATCCCCGCTCATCTTGTAGCTGAGCGGCCCTTCCTTGCGGTCTTCGGAGACGGTGAGGATCGCCGGAAGAGGCGTCTCGCGGTTCCAGGCCAGGAACACCGACGTGCCATCGTCGAAAATCCGCGACGGGACGAGCTTGTGCTCGCCCTTGCTCTGCCAGTCGAAGTGCAGCTTTTCCGCGGTTATGGTCGCGGGTTGCTGGGTGGCCGCCTCGACAGTGACCTGCTGTGTCGTCTCCGCTGGACTTGCCGCGACCTGGACCGGCTTCTCATTCGGATAGCTGAACTTCAGCGCGTAGACGGGCGTTGAGAACCGGTCGCCGGCGACCAGGTCGAACATATACGTCCGCCGATCGGTGACCACAGTCATGTTGGTGCGGACTCGCGGCGCCAGAGGCTTCACGAACAAGAGGGTCGCGCCGTGATTGGGCGTGACCTGCCACTTCGACGAATCGCCGATCGCGACGTTCTGAATCCGCTCGTTGCCGTCGAACTGGATGGTCGATTGGATGCCCATGCGCCCAACGACCTGGACAATGTGGTCGGGCTCATAGGCGAGCGAGCGGATGCGGTTATCCGCCGCCGCGCTCGCGGTAGTGCAGCCCAGAACCGCCAACGCGGCAAAACTAACCTTGCGGATCATCGAAGCATTTCTCGCGATTGGGTGGAAGCGACACCGGCGACCCGGTGGTGGAGATAACGGAGTTGGTTCCGGGCGTCGGCCGGACCGGCAAGCGCCAATCGCTGAGCGGAGGTCCCGACAGCCGCGAGCGCTGGGCTGCTGGTCAGCACGCGATGCGTCGAGCTCATCGTTTCCAGGCTGGTTACAGCGCTGCGGACTCGGTCGGAGCCGATCGCCGCTGCTGCAGCGGCGGCCGCCGCGTTCAACGGCCGCTCCTGGTGACCCGTGAAACTACCGCCAACCTGACCTTGCGCCGCCTGAGCGCGGCTCATGCGCCAGCCGCGCGTCAGCGAGGCGGCGACCTTGGCCACGACCAGCATCAACGCGACGTAGATGATCGACGCCACGAGGACCGATACTGCGGTCTTGAGCTCAACCGGCGCGGGACCATTTCCGAGGCCCGCAACCATCGGAGTGATCGCGACCAGCGCGCCGCTGCCCATGATCACGGTCAGAAGCGGCACCAAGGCGAACATTGCGACGCTCTTCAGCCAGCCTTCGAACAAGCCGCGTGTCCCTTCGAACAACGCGAGCACGATGAAGACGGGGCCGATGATCAACAGCGCGGCAAGTGCCAGCCGGCAGACGACCAACACGCCGACGGTGCCAAGCAAGAGGATCAGCCCGGCGATCGACAGGATGTTGGCGGGTGAGGCCATACCGGCTGCGGGAGCAGCGGCGATCAGGTTTGGCGCATCGGGAACGGTAGTTTGAGGTGGCGGCGGCAGGGGCGTCGATACCGTTGCAGCATTGCTGATCGCGGTGAACACGCCGTCCAGCCGCTCGGCGAAGATCGTCGTCGCCGAACCGTTGGTGCCGACCAGCACGCTGGCAATCTCGTCCGGCGCGCCGGTGGCAAGGTTCCACACCACCGACTGATAAGCGATCCACGAAGTGGCGAAGGTCAGCACCAGCCCAAGCGTCATCATCTTCGGCGTCAGAACCGAGAGGCGCAGCGCCGAGCGGCCTGTCAGCAGGTTGAAGGCCAGGAGCGCGACGTACAGGGTGAGAATGATCGTCAGCGCAGTCTGGAAGCTGCCATGCGCGCCGAACAGCCGCCCGAACGACACGGCGGTCGCGTCGCTGGCAAGGCAATCCACCTTGCCCAGCGCATCGGCGACGCCCGAAGGCCCGTCCGCGGTGAAGGGCGTGCACTGGCTCATTCGGCGGCTTCCAGCCAGTAATCGTCGCCGCTGCTCGGCGGTGAGCCGGGCCAGGGCGAGCGCGTCAGCAGCGGATACCAGGCGGCCGGATCGTCACCGAGCGACGCCCGCAGCTCGTCGAGCTTGCGGACGCTGGACTCGCGGCCCGACAGGACGGTCAGCAGGTCCGGCATTCCGCCGAGGTCGAGCCGGACCACGACCGAACGGTTCGCCTGCCGCACTAGGAAGCAGTGGCTGTGGGCGGGCAGCGAACGGATGAAGTCCAGTTCCTGCCCACTTAGGCCGAAGCCGGTGCAATAATGCTCCTCGCGCGCCTTGGTGTTGGGCATGAAGATCGCGGTCGCGGTCTGCTCGACGATCGCCGACGCGATTGAGCTGTCGAGTGCATCGGCGGCCGACTGTGTCGCGAAGCCGATCATCGCGTTCCGCTTACGAAGCGTTTTCATCCAGTTGCGGATGCGCGCCGCGAACATCGGATCGTCGAGCGCCTTCCAGGCTTCGTCGATCAGGATCATCGTCGGATTGCCGTCCAGCCGATCCTCAATCCGATGGAAGAGGTAGAGCAGCACGGGGGTGCGAAGCCGCCGGTCCTCGAGCAGCTCGGTCATGTCGAAGCCGATCACCCGATTGTCGAAATCGAGCTCGTCGTCGCGATTGTCGAATAGCCAGGCATGCTCGCCGTCAAATATCCACTGGTCGAGCCGCGACGGCAGGTCGCCTGCCTGTGGACGGCGCCCACCGCCCAGCAGGTCGCGCAGGAAGCGCAGGCGGCGGAGCTCCGGACCGTGAGCGAAAATCTCGTCGATCGCCTTGGCAATCGCAGTCTCTTCCTCGGCGCCCTGCGCCTGCAACAGGTTGGCGAGCCACTCCTTGAGGAAGGCGCGGTTCACTGCGGAGTCCGGCAGTGCGAGTGGGTTGAAGCCCGTCGCAGCGCCGCGTGTAATCCGCTCGTAGCGACCGCCGAGCGAGCGCAGGAAGATCTCCGAGCCACGGTCCTTGTCGAACAGGATCGTGCGCGGCGCGTACTTCTGCGCCTGGGCGGCGAGGAAGTTCAGCACCACAGTCTTGCCCGATCCGGACGGACCGATGATCGTGAAGTTGCCGAGGTCACCCTCGTGGAAGTTGAAGAAGAAGGGCGTCGAGCTGGTCGTCTCGAGAACGGTGACCGCCTCACCCCAATGGTTGCCCGTGGCGCGGCCCATCGGGAAGCCGTGAAGCGAGATGAAGCCCGCGGCGTTCGAGCTTGAGATGAGCGCCCGGCGGACGACATATTGTTCGTTGCCAGGGAACTGGCCCCAGAAGGCCGGCTCGAGATTGACGTCCTCGCGCACCGCGACCGCGCCGATGTCAGCGAGGGCTGCCGCCGCGTCGGCAGTCGCGCTCTCCAGCGCTTCGGGTGAGCTGCTGCGAACGAGAAGGCTCAGGTGATGGTCGCCGAAGCTCAGCTGCCCGGCACCCACAGCGTCGCGCGCGGCGAGCATCTCGGCGCGCTCGGTCGCGGCGCCTTCGTCCGCGCTCTTGAGGCGGCGAAGGGAGAGGTCGATCCGCTCGCGAGCAGTTTGACGCTCGATTGGAGCGAAGCTCTCGGTGATGACCAGCTCGTGGGGGACGCGGAGGAGCGAATCCAGCAGCCCCGCGCGGCTCGCATCCGGATATTCCTTGATGCCGATCATGCTGGCGAAGCTGCGCTGAGAGGGCCCGCGCACTTCGAGCGCGTCCAGGCCGAAGCTGACGCGCGAATACGGCAGGTGCTGGCCGAGGTCCTGTTCAGGACGCGGCAGGAGAACGGGGCGGGTCTCGCCGTTGTAGATTGCGGACAAGAGCTCCAGCGGCTCCGAATAGACGCCGGTCTCGGTCTCGTAGGTGCCGAGCACGCGCACCCCATACGATTGCAGCGCAGCGGTCAGCGCGGCTGTCGCGGAGTCGAGTTCCATCGCCTCGGCGCTCGTCAGCGCGCCTTCCGGCTTGGCGCCCATCTTGCCGAGACGTTCCGGCAGACCGGCCTTGCCGCGTGGCGGACGGATCACGATCGTCAGGAACTGCTCGTTGAGGAACAGCCGGCCCTGGTTGAGCTGGTGGGTCCAGCGGCGGTCGATCTCGGTCGAGACAGGGTCAGGGTTGCGGGCGCCGAGGTCGACCTCGACCGTGCGGCGGATCACATGGTGGTAGAGGACCGCCTTCGAGTTAAGCGCGCTGCGCAGCACAACGTCGCGGACAGCGAGCAGATGATTGAGAACATCATCGTCCTCGGTCTCGAACGGAAAACCGGCGAGCTTCATCGAGCGCATCAGCGAGCCGTCGCGGAGACGAAGGGTCGCTGCGTCGACGTGGCACGCATAAGGCAGCCGGGCGCCAGCCTTGGCTTCCTTCTTGCCCCACGCCGCAGGTCCCAACCATTTGGTCATGTTCGACTTTTTTCCTCTCACGGAGCGTAGCTGTTGCAGCCCCAGCGCTTCCAATTCTTGGTGCGCGGGCAACGGCTGACCTTGGTGATCCACAAATCGAAGACGCGCGGTTCGCGGAGGCAGGCGAAATAGCCGACCACATGGACGGCGAGCGCCACCGGAAGCGCGAGGTAGCTGCGGGTGATCAGGAACGCCTCGGTGGTCACCGCCGCGTTGATCACGAAATAGCTGTAGGTCACGCCCGCGAACATCTGCGGGCGGGTCAGGGCGCGAAATACGGGGGACTTGGCGAGTGCCATGGCTTAGCCCGCCGACGCCGACTGGATTCCGGCGACGATCGTGCCCGCGCCGAAGAGGATGAAGCAGCCGATGATGACGGTAGCGCCGAAGCGCCAGTTCATGCGACCCGTCAGCATCATGAAGCCGACCATCGCCACCGCGATCACTGCAACCGCCGTCGCGACATTGCCGAGCAGCGTACCCTGCATCCACGCCAGGGCGGCGACGATGGGGCCCGACCCCTGCGGGTCGGTCGCCGCCGCCGCCGGCGCGCTCATGGCGAGCAGCGGCAAGGCAGCAAGGCTATGCTTCAGGTTCATGGATTTCCTCCGAGGAATGAAATGCGGCGCACGATCGACGCGACGTAGGCTCTGGTCTCGGCGATGGCAGGGACGCCGCCCGCACGTTGAACCCGGGCGGGGCCGGCATTGTAGGCGGCAAGCGCCTTCTCGACGTCGCCGTTGAACTGGTCGAGCAGCGACCGCAGGTAGCGCGCACCGCCGGTAAGGTTCTGGGCGGGGTCGGCTGGGTTGACGCCAAGGTCGCGCGCGGTTGCCGGCATTAGCTGCGCAAGGCCCATCGCGCCCTTGGGCGAAACCGCCTGCGGGTTCCAGCGGCTCTCTTGCCACACGAGCGCCGAAAGTAGCGTCGGGCTGAGGTTCGCTGCGGCCGCAGCCTGCTTCAGAAGGGCTTCGAACTGGGGCGGTACGGGGGGTGGAGTGTTGTCGGTATAGGCCCAGGCCGGCACGACCGGCTGGCCGTCCTGGTCGACCATCTTGTCGGAAGCGGGGCTGGTGACGACTTCCCACGTCGCGGCACCGGCACCATTGCGGACGGAAACCGTACCGTCCGTCGCGATGTCCATCACCTGCGCCTGTGCGGGGGATGCGAAAAATGCCGCGGCGAGCGCTAGGGCTCCCGCGCTCAGGCGAAGCCTTGCACGATATTGCGCTGCCTCGCGTTGCAGCTTGAATTCAGACAACAAATTTCCCCACCCCCGGGATTCGAGACCCCTTTTGCACTCTGTGGGAGGTTGGGGGGAGATAGTTAATATTTGTTTACGATAGAGCGATTCTAAAGCCCGACCGAACGCACTCTTCTCCGAGAGAAAGCGGCTGTTAAACGGTTCGTCGTAACCCGCTCAGAATTTAACGCGAAGTAAACAAGATGCTCAGCCCCCGGTGACCTCGTTTCTTGCGGCCCACTGCAGCAGCGCAAATATGGCCCACGGCCGGGTCCAATAGATCGCTCCGGGCTTGCTCAGGAACTGCTGCCAGATGGCCGCGACGGCCGGCGCGTTGAGGCCCATAGCCGCGCATTGATTCGCGTCGAGCAACCGGCCCTCGACCATCGAGCGAAGCGGGCCGCGTATCCACTCGTCCATCGGAAACTCGAAGCCGCGCTTGGGCCGCGAGAAGAAGTTCTCCGGAAGGACGGCGCGGCTCTGCCGCCGCAGGAGCTGTTTCTGCCCGATGGGCAAATAGCGGTCTGCGTCGCTCAGGCCGGCGAGCCGGTCGGAGAGCACCGTGTCGACGAACGGAACACGGACCTCGAGAGAATGCGCCATGCTGACGCTGTCCATGTCGCGGAGCAGCCGGTCACCGAGGAACATCTCCGACTCCAAGGCCGTCACGGCCTGGAGAGGCGGCAATGAGGCAATCTCTTGAGCCAGCATCGCCTCGCGCTCACGGTCGACACCCCATGTCGGCGCCGAGGCCGGATCGCTGAGAAGCCCTCGCAGCGTGTCCGTGCTGAACAGCGCATATTGCGTTTGGTACATCCGCTCGAGGGCGCCGAATGCTTGGCCCAGCTGCCCGGTCTTGGACGCTGGCCTGAGTTGGCGCAGCACGGCGCCCGCCAAGCCTGCCGCCAGGCCGCTGCCCGGCATCTTCATTAGCGGATGCGCCCGCAAGACCCTGCGGAATGAGCTGTAGCCCCCGGCGAGCTCGTCGCCCCCTGCTCCCGACAACGCGACCTTGAAGCCGAGACGGACCGCCTCGCGGCTCACAAACCAGCTGTTGATCCCATCGAAGCTCGGCTGGTCGAGCGCGCCGACCGCATCCTCGATGTCGGCGAGGATGCTCGAGGCGGAAAGCTCCACCACATGGTGGCTGGTTCCGATCGCCTTCGCTGCTGCTGCCGCGAAGCGCCGTTCGTCGGCATCGGCCTCGGTGAACGCGACGGAGATGGTATGCACCTCGCCGGCCTGTGATGCGGCCGCTGCAGCGACAGCCGTCGAGTCCACGCCGCCGGACAGAAAAACCGCCAAAGGCACGTCGGCGATGAGGTGAAGCCTGACGTCCTCGGCTATCAGCCGGTCGGCCTCCTCGGCATCGATCACCAAGCCGTTGCGGAAGCTCGAGCCGATGTTCCAGAACCGCTCGAACCGCGGCTCCGAATATTGCTTGTCCAGCACCGCGTAGCTGCCACGGGGCACCTCCTGGACATCGGTCCAGATCGTGTGCGGCCCGGGCATGAAGCCATTCCAGAGGTACTGCCCAACCCGATCCGAGCTGGTGCGCCGCTCCGCAAAACCCGCCTCCACCAGCGCTCGCCCTTCGGACGCGAAGGCGATTGCAGGACGGCCCTCTGCCCCGGCGAAGCGCGCCCAATAGAGCGGCTTGATCCCGTAGCCATCGCGGGCCAGCACCACGCGCTCGTTGCGCGGGTCGACCAGGACCAGCGCGAACATCCCCCGCAGCCGTGCGAAAATGTCGACGCCCCAACGGTCGTAGCCGTGGAGGATGACCTCGGTATCGCCGTTGGTGAGGAACTTGGCGCCGCCGGCCTCGAGCTCGGCACGGATCGCCTGGAAATTGTAGATTTCGCCGTTGAACACCAGCGTCGTGCCCGTCGCCTTGCTGACCATCGGCTCGGCCGCGATGTGCCTCAGATCGATGATCGACAGGCGGCGATGGCAGAGGACGGCGCCGAACCCCTCACCGACGCGCCAGGTCCATGTTCCGTTGTCGTCAGGCCCACGGTGCTGCAGGCGCGCGCTCATCGCCTCGCATCGTTCGACGTCAC
>Ga0070673_100000515_pt1 | contig 20756 bp, 18 predicted proteins | sample KBSM23metaG_FD_65342 | JGI IMG/M metagenome (GOLD analysis project Ga0070673, IMG submission 65342) | Miscanthus rhizosphere microbial communities from Kellogg Biological Station, Michigan, USA - KBS M2-3 metaG | ecosystem: Host-associated > Plants > Roots > Rhizosphere > Soil ... | reverse complement strand
TATATGACGATGTACCCGCTTCTGCAGCGCGCATACGAGGACCTCGGCGAACCAACGCCGTACTTCAACGATCGGGTGGTGGCGGTCATCGACGACCTGGTCGCGACGCCCGAGATCGGCGAGCCGGTGCGCGTGAAGCACATCGACGCCGAGGGCGCCTCCCCGTCCCCGATCGCGGCGCGGCTTTACGTGTACGACGATCCATCGCTCGAGAAGCGGACCGCTGGCCAGAAGATCCTGATGCGTGTCGGTCAAGGCAACGCCAAGCGTCTCAAGGCCAAGCTCGTCGAGATGCGCGCCCTGCTCGTGAACCGCTGACGGCGCCCGCGGCGAAACGCAGGTTCCGCTCATGCTTCCGGACATGGAGTATGCTGGCTCCTCCGAGGTTGCGGGTCTGCGGGGCGGCCACGCGGAGGACCTTCATGCGCAGTCCGGTTCGCTCGCTCACCGCAGCTCTGATCGTCGTCGGATCGATCGCGGCCTGTTCGGTCGATCGAACGGGTCTAGGCGCGACTGACCCGGGCGCCGGCGGTGGCCTCGCCGGTCGCGGTGGGACGACGGGCAGCGCCGGGACGTCGGGCGGCGGGGGCGGTGCAGCCGGAATGGGCGTCGCGGGTACGGGCGCTGCCGGCACCAGCGGTCCTGGCGGGGCGGGTCCGGGTGGGGTGGCGGGAACGGCGGCCGGCGGAGGCGGCGCGGGCGGGAGCGACGTCGCAGGGCAGGGCGGCGGTGGTACCGCTGGCATCGGGACGGCCGGTACGGGTGGCGCGGCCGGAACCACAGACCCCACTTGCGGCCCGAACAGCTGCCCGAACGGTTGCTGTCGCCAAAACGAATGCGTCACCGACCGGAGCGATCAAGTCTGCGGCACCGCGGGTGCGGCGTGCAACGCCTGCTCGAACTGCTCCCGCTGCGGTGCGCAGGGCAGCTGCGAGCCGACGCCGAGCGCGCGCTGGACGGTCATCTGTCAATCGGCGGTCATCGCGCCAATGAAACCGAACGGGATGACCTGGGACGCGCCTCCGCCCGCGACGTCTGGAACCGCGCCGGACACGTTCTGTGAGCTGACCATCGGCGGTAACGACACCGGTGAGACCGCCGTCATCACCGACTCGCTGAACCCGATCTGGAACCAGCCCGTCAATCCGACGGGCGGCGAAAACGTCACGGCGTCCTTGCTGATGTCGGCGCAGAACCGCTGGAGGATCGCGGTCATCGATCGCGATATCCAGCCGCCCGGGTCGACGGAAACCGTCTGCCAGACCATGCCTCGCCTGACGGCGGATGACCTGCAGCGCGGCATGGTCAGCCTGATGGCGGGCTCGTGTACTCAGATCAATCTGGGACTGGCCTGCGACGAGAACTAGCGCGAATTCCGCGCGTCACATTCCGTTCGGAAGAACGCCGCGCTAGGTACACCCGCGGATGTCGGGCGGGCAGATGCAGGTGCCGTTCTCGCAGGAGAAGCCGCTGCAACACTGACCGGGGCCGGTGCAGGTGTAGCCCCGGGGGACACACGTGCACTGGTTGAGGATGCAGCTGCCGGAGCAGCAATCGCTGCCCCTGATGCAGTTGGAGAGAATGCCGGTCGGCGTGCAGCACTTACCGAGACGGCACACGTAAGCTTCGCAGCACATGACGCCGCCGTCGTCCGCGCAGGGCTGGTCGGCAGCCAGGCACTGGGGCACCGGCGTTGCGTCGTTCGTCGCGTCCATGGACGTCGCGTCCGCCGCCGCGTCGGTGAGGCCGCCGCTTGCGCCGCTGGCGCCGGTGCCGGCGCCGCCCGAGCCGCCCACGCCGCCGCTGTCGCCGCTCGCGCCGCCAGCCGCGCCGCTTGCACCGGCACCGCTGCCCGCCGTTCCCGTGCTCCCCGCCGCTCCCGCCGCGCCGGCGTGCCCGCCTGCGCCGACCGAGCCCGAGCCGCCGCGCCCCGCGGCGCCGGTCTGGCCGCCGCCGCTACATCCCACAAACACGAGAGCGAGGCCGCTCAAGAACCACAGGGCACACTGCGAGCGCGGTTGCACAGGTGCATCTATCGGCTGCTGATCGTGCGGACGTTAGGCGGCGAGCGCGACGGCGAGTCTGGGCCCTGTTCGAATCTTTCGGACAAGATCGCTGGGCGCACGCCAATGAGGTCTCAGCAACCCTCGAGTGAGGTGCCATGAGACCTGGATACGGCGTCCCCGCATTTGTCGTGACGCTCGCACTTTGCGCCTGCGTACCGGACGGTTCGGAAAATGGCCAGGGTACCGGCGGCGGCTCGGGGACGGGCGGTGGCGCGGGAACTCAAGGTAGAGGAGGAGGCTCCGCGGGTTCCACTGCGGGTTCCACGGGTGGGGACGGCGGACCGGGCGGATCCGGTGGCGGCGACGCTGGCTCGGGAGGCGCGAGCGGCGCTGCGGGGACGACGGGCTCGGGCGGGACGGCAGGCTCGGCGGGAACGGGACTCGCGGGAACGACGGGCCGCGGCGGCGACACCGGGTCGGCCGGCACGACCGGCACCGCGGGCTCGACGGGAGCCGGGGGCGCCGGGGTGGCCGGGCGAGGCGGCACCGGTGCGGGTGGCGGTGTCTCGGGCAGAGGCGGCGGAGCCGGCAGCGGAGGGATGGGCGGCAGCGGCGGGGCGAGCGGCGCAGGCGGCGCGGCCGGTAGCGGGGCAGGGGGCAGCGGCGGCTCGGACAGCGCGACACGCAGCCCCGGATGCGGCAAGGCTCCCACCCTCACCAGCGGGAGCCGCACCATCCAAAGCGGCGGCCAGAGCCGCAGCTACATCCTTCGGATCCCGGACAACTACGACAACAGCCACCCTTACCGGTTGATCTTCGCGTACCACTGGAACGGCGGCACGATGCAGGACATCGACGGCGGTGGGAGCAGCGGGGCTGCGTGGTCGTATTACGGGCTCCGGGCCCAGGCAAACAACAGCACCATCTTCGTCGCTGCGCAGGGCATCAGCAACGGCTGGGCAAACTCCGGCGACCGAGACCTGACGCTCACCGACGACATGATCAAGCTCATCGAAGGCGATCTCTGCGTGGACACGACGAAGATCTTCGCGCTGGGTTTCAGCTACGGCGGCAGCATGAGCTATGCGCTCGCGTGCGCGCGCCCCACCGTGTTTCGGGCGGTCGCGGTCTACTCGGGCGGCGTCCTCAGTGGCTGCGCGGGCGGCACGCAGCCCGTCGCTTACATCGGCATTCACGGGATCAGCGACGGAACGCTGAACATCTCCGGCGGGCGCTCGATGCGGGACAAGTTCGTCATGAACAACGGTTGCACCGCGCAAAATCCGCCCGAGCCGAGGGCGGGCAGCTTGACCCACACCTGCACCACCTATCAGGGCTGCAGGTCCGGATATCCCGTCGAGTGGTGTGCATTCGACGGTGGCCACACGCCCGGCATGGTGGACGGCGGCGGTGACGACGGCGCCAGGACCTGGACCAAGGGCGAGGTCTGGAAGTTCTTCACGCAGTTCCAATAGGGCGTCGTCGCAACCACGCGGGCCATGAGGCTCGCGGCCACTTGCAGGCGACCGTCGCCACGGTCGTCGCCGCGAGCGAGCCGTCGGTGGTCATTGCGGCCAGTTCTTGCGCTGCGGGTTCTCCCACGGCTTCGCGCACATCACGCAATCGCTCCCGTAGAAGTAATGTTTCGCGCCCTGGTCGTTGTAGATCCAGTAGCGAAGCCAGGCGATGATCGCCGGCCGCTCCACGCCGCCCTGCTGGCCGTTCATGATTTGCTGGATGTAGCCATGATCCGCGCCCGTGACGGTTCCCAGGAACGTCTGCACCTGCGACATCTGGAACGTCATCATCTGAAGCGGCAGACCCACGGTGTCCGCCGTGCCCGTCGTCTGGAGTAGCGGCCCGTGCATGTTCGACGTCGCCGTGTGCCCGTGGATCGAGACGGTGGTGGCGACGGCCGCGTGACCGCCGAGCTGCACGGCGGACGTGCCGCCGACCGAGTAGCCCATCGAGATCGCATGCGTGACGTCGAGCTTTCCCTGATAGGGACTTCCGGCCATGGCGTTCTGCGCGAGGATCCAGTTGAGTCCGTCGGTCATGGCCTTCAGATTCTCGGCGCCGCCCGGGCCCTGATTCAAGACGGGCGTGCCGACGACGAGGAAGCCGTGAGATGCGAAGCTCAAGAGAAGCGTCGACAGCTGGGACGACGTCATGCCGATTCCCGGCCCGAAGATGATGGGCGCGTGCAGGAACCCGTTCTGGCCCAGGGTCTGAGGCCGGTACACGGTGTAGCCGTTGCCCGGCCCGACGTTCTTGTCCGTGGTGGTCGGGAACGGACCCGGCGCCGAATAATCGGTCGTCGGCGGCAGTGGTGACCCGCCGGTTCCCGCGCTGGCTCCGGCTGCGCCTCCCCGGCCGCCTTCGCCCGCGGCGCCGCCCGCCTGGCCGCCCGATCCGGAGAAACCTCCGCGCCCGCCCGAGCCGCCGCCTGCGCCAGCGCTCCCGGTCGTGCCTGCGCTTCCCGTCGTGCCGCCGATTCCGGTCGTGCCGGCGCTCCCCGTGGTGCCGCCGATTCCGGTCGTGCCTGCGCTTCCCGTCGTGCCGCCCCTCCCCGTGGTGCCGCCGATTCCGATCGTGCCGGCGCTTCCGGTCGTGCCGGCGCTTCCGGTCGTGCCGCCGCTCCCCGTCGTGCCGCTCGCGCCGGCGGCGCCCGTCGTCCCGGCCATCTGGCCACCGTGTGCGCCCGTCCCGGGGTTACTGGTGCTTGGCTCGGCCGAGCACGCAGCGAGCAGGGCAAACGCGGTAAGAACGCCGATTCGGGTGCTCTTCCTCATGCGTACTTTTTGTCGGGAGAGCCGGCAAATTGTCGTTCTTACGCCCGTCCCAGGAAATCGTGTTGCGGCTCAGAATTGCGTGATGAACTTCCAGGCTTCCGGGGCGTTCCAGCTCGTCGATTGACCTGGATCCTTCGGTTCCCACCCGTGCGGCCCGTCGAACACGCAATATTCCGTCGGGTGGCCCGCCGAGCAGCCTTTGTAGTTCGTGCAGGTGTGAGGCTGGCCGGCGGCCGGGAAGGTCGTGGCCGAGGGCTCCGCCGTGCAGCCGTTGACCGCGGCGAACTGGGCTTGTTTCACACGCCCGCTGGTCGGCGCCGGATCGCCGGTGCTGTCCTGGCTGGCCTGCGACGCATAGTAGGCGATGGGCTTCGTCAGGGTGCTGGTACAAGAGCCGGTGAGGTCAGCACCCGAGAAGAAGGCGACCCCGCGGAACACGTCCGCGCGCTGACACGCGAGGGCCAGGGACATCGCTCCGCCAAAGCTGAATCCCGTCGCGAAGATTCGGGTCCGGTCGATGCAAAGATCTGCTTCGAGCTGCGCGAGAATCGCGTCGGTCAGCTCGACGTCGGATTTGCTCCACGATCCGGCCCCACCCACGGCTTCAGGCGCGACAAAGATGGTGGTCTTGCCGGTGTCCAAGGCCGCCATCGTGAAGTAATTCCTGGTCGCCACCGACATGGCCGATGACCCGGACTCGGCGTAGGCGAAGAGCAGCCGATAGGCGTGTTTGTTATCGTAGTTGTCGGGCACGCGCAGGATGTACGTCCGCGAAGCACCATTGAACGTGATGGTGATGGTTCCGTTCTGCAGCGTGCGCGTTTTTCCGCAGCCTGCGCTCTGGCTGGCGCCGCCCGCGCCGGCCGAGCCGGTCGCGCCGGCGCCACCCCCGGACCCGCCCGCGAGCCCGCCGGAGCCGCCGCCCGTCCCGCCTGCAGCGCCGCCGCTCGCTCCACCGCGCGCGCCTGCTCCCCCGCGGCCGCCCGAACCAGTCGCCCCCGCGCCGCCGCTGCCGGCCGCGATTCCGCCCGTCCCCGCGCCCGTGGAACCCGACTGACCGGCGGTCGCTGCGCCGCCCGTTCCCGCTCCGGCGCGTCCGCCGGTATCGCTCGCTCCAGCCGTTCCAGCCTGGCCGCCCCCGCCTTCGCCGGTCGTCCCGCCCCGGCTGGACGTTCCCGCGGTGCCGGCCGGCGCGCCGGTGCCCGATTGTCCACCGCCAGCGCTCGTTCCGGCATGGCCCGACATGCCACCTCCGCCCTGCGAGCCGCCATCTCCAGACGGAGATGACCCCGTCGGCGAACAAGCACTCCCCAGGATCACGAACGCGATCGCGATCGCGATCGAACGGACCGAGCGCCAGGACGTCCTGAAATGGCCCCCATCCGATCGGCGGCAGCCACGGCGGCGGCTGCCGATCACGGGCTGCGCCGACGCCCCACGAAGGTGACCCGACATGGTCATGATTGTCGCGTCAGACGATCGTTTGTGCGGAAATCCGTCCCCTCGCATCAACGGCGGTCGCTTCGTGCTGCGCGTGGGCTCGATTTCTGAGCGTTGCCCGGAACGGAGGAGAACGTTTCCCCCGGCGGCGCAAAGAGGCGTCGGGGAGGCTGCTTCGCTTGAGTACGTCCGATCGTCGTGGTGACGGTATCGGCCGTCGTTTCGTAGGTGCCGGCGCTCGGATGATCTGCGGGGATCGAAAGGCCGTCGCACGTCGTCGCGCCGCCCCGCCGCGTTTCGATGCGGACCGCCCGCCGCGCGCGCCGCGCGCGAAGTCCCCGCGTGCCGGCGCCCCCGCTGCGGCGACGACGGTCACCGCGCGACGCGACGCGCGGCGGCGCGCGGCGCAAGACCGAGTAGCAAAGAGGGGGCACCTGCAGGCAAGATCCGAAGAATGCCGTCCATGAGCCGCGCACGCGTGGTCTTGATCGCCCTCCTGGGCACATTTGCGGCGCAAGGGGGATGCGGGGGTGATGCCGGGTCGGGCGGCAAGAATGTTGGCGGCGCGGGCGGTTCGGGCGGTGCGACGGGAACGGGCGGCTCGAGCGGAGGCGCGGGCGCTTCCGGCCGCGGCGGCACGTCGGGCGGCGCCGGCACGTCGGGCGGCGCCGGCACGTCGGGCAGCGCCGGCACGTCGGGCAGCGCCGGCACGTCGGGCAGCGCCGGCACGACCGGGACCGGCGGTGCGACGGGCGGCGGCGGGCGATCAGGCAGCGGCGGCACGACGAGCGCGGGCGGCGCGTCGGGGACCGGTGGCGCGACGGGCACGGGCGGGATGGCCGGTGCCCGAGACGGCGGTGCCGACGCGCGCATCGATGGCGGCAACGACACGGGGGCGACCGACGCGACCTCGGGTCCGGCCGCTGTCCGGCTGGTGGGCCGCTTCGACACGACGGACGCAACCCGTCCGTCGTTCAGCTGGTCCGGCAGCGCGATGATCGCCCGCTTTCAAGGCACGTCCGCGACCCTCCGGATCGACGGAAGCCCGAACCAGTTCACGGTGGTCGTGGACGGGAACGTGGCGTCGCAGGTTCTGAAGGTGGTGAGCGGCACCTCGCAGTACGCGATCGCGGCCGGGCTCTCGGCCGGGACCCACGACATCGCGGTGTGGAAGCGGACCGAGGGCAATCAGGGCGCCAATCGCTTTCTCGGCCTCGACGTCACGGGCGGACAATTGCTGGCGCCGGCGTCGGCGCCCGAGCGGCGCATCGAGATCTACGGTGATTCGATCACCGCCGGCTACGGGATGGACGGCGCCGGGCCGAACTGTCCCTACACGCCCGACACGGAGAATCACTACCTCACGTACGCCGCGCTGAGCGCGCGCACGCTCGCCGCCGATCTGCACGCCATCGCCTGGTCGGGGATCGGGATGTACCGGAACTACGGCGTGTCAGGGGCCTCCGCGGACGCGATGCCCGCGGTTTACGCGCGCATCGTGGCGTCACAGGCGGGGAGCACGTGGGATTTCGCGAAGTGGCAACCGCACGCCGTGGTCATCAACCTGGGCACGAACGACGCTTCGACCAGCGGCGATCCGGGCACACCCTACGAGACCGCGTACCTCGGCTTCGTGCGCACCCTCCGGCAGAAATACCCCGACGCGCACTTCATCCTCACGATCGGGCCGATGCTCGACGGCGCCAACCTGACCGCGATCAAGGGACATCTACAGAAAGTGATCTCGACCCGCGCCAGCGAAGGCGACGCGAAGATGTCGTTCCTCGAATTCCCGGTGCAGCAGCAGGCGGACGGCTACGGCTGCGACTGGCACCCGAGCCCCGCCACCAACGCCAAGATGGCCATGCTGCTGACCGGCGAGCTCAGGGCACGTCTCGGCTGGTAAAGCCGCGCTCGCCCTGCCGATCCCCTCGGAGCTGGCCGGGCAGCAGGCCGCCCAGCATTCTGTCGCCCAGTAGCGTTCGCCGGGGAACGAGTCAACGGCGGCGCGAGGCGATGACGCCTCGCCGGTCCTCGTGTACGCTCGCGCCATGCGCACACGATCCTTGCTGCCCGTGGCGGCCATGTTGCTCCTTGTCTCAGCGCCCGCGTTCGCCAAGCGAGACAAGATCGATTGCTCCAAGGTGTCCATGACAAAGCTCGAGCCCGGTTGGGGGAATCTGCCCGCGAAGCTCCAGAAGCTTCCGCCGGGAGCCACCTTGTGCGGCCACGCCCAGGGGGGAGAGACCGTGTTCATCACGTCGGCGCTCGACCGTGACGCGCTCGAGAAGTTCTACGCGCCGCTCTTCGCCTCACTGGGATGCAAGCTCACCTGCAAGAAGGACGATTTCACCAAAGCCGACAAATGCGACTGCCCCAAGGCCGGCTCGGGGAGCCTGCAGCACGACACGGGGTACATCCACCTCCAACCCTACGACCAGGCCTACCAGCTCTTCTTCGCCGGCAAGAACTAGGGTGGGGCGGGGGAGGGCCTCGGCGAGCAGTTGGTAAGGAGGATCTGCGACGCATCTGCATGGTGAGCACCGCGGGGAAGGGGGGCGCTGGAAATGGTTCGTGCTCTGGACGTCGTGCTGCCTCGCGCTGTGGACGGTCGCTTGGACTGTTCACGAGGCGGTGTTTGCTCCCCGGGGCTGGTGTGTGGGTTCGTGGAGCGCCGGGCTCTACTGGACCGTTGCGAAGCTCGCCGTGTGGATCAGTCCGACAATCTGGCTTCTCCGCCGCTCGCGCGAAACCCTGGGCGCCGCAACCGGGCTGGGAACCGCGCAGGGCCTCCCGCAGGGACTGCTCATCGCGCTCGCCTGGCTCGCTGTTCAGGCTCTCTGGTCGAAAGTCCGCGGCGTCTGGCCGCCGCAACAGTCGGTCGGAGGTTATGGGGCGGTGAACGCCTACGTCATCGCGCCCGTCTTCGAGGAGCTCGTGTTCCGAGGATTCGCTCTGCGGCGACTGCGGGCACGCGGCGCCAGCTTTTGGCCAGCCGCCCTGGCCACCAGCATCGCGTTTGGTTTGCTCCATGTTCCGGGTTGGCTGTTCATGAAAGGGTTGAGCGCGACCACGCTGTCGCTGATCGGCCCGGTCGTTTTCGTCGGCATCGTACTGGCGGCGGTCAGCTGGCGCGTGCCGTCGCTGTGGGCCTGCATTGCTGTTCATCTCGCCAACAACGCCTGGAACGGAGGACTCATCTCGGCCCTCACGCGTTCCCTCGGACATCTCGCGAATCGCGTGGGCTTGTTTGTGTGACCCTCCGTGGCGGCGCGACCAACGTTCAGACGAGGAACGTCGTCGGCGCATGGGCATCCGGATATCAATATTCCCGCCAACGCAAAGCGTCCTGCAAATAGCCTACGCGGCCCGTGTTGGTGAATTCCTGCGCAAAGTACGGTCCTGGCGACAATCTCCATTGACCCCGGTCGGTCGCCGCCGAAGGGGTCACGCATCCCTGGGATTGCGTCGGGCATCTCGCTCGACTTCACACGAGGAACCTCCATGTCGCGAAACAAGACCTCCGTTCTTGGGCCGCATCGTCACGCTCTCATGGGGGCGTGCCTTGCGGTCGCGCTGGGGTGCAGCGGCAGCGGGGACTCCGGGACCGGTAGCCCCACGGCGGGCACCTCGGGCGGCAGCGCCGGGAAGGGTGGCTCGTCAGCCACCGGCGGCGTAACGGGCTCCGGAGGAACCGTCGGCGCTGGCGGCTCCGGCGGGACCAACGACAAAGGGGGCTCGGGCGGAAGCGTGGCGACAGCCGGCACCACGGGCGCCAGCGGCACCACGGGCGTAGCTGGTAGCACTCCAGGATCCGGCGGTGACAGCGGCAAGGCCGGGACCGGCGTGGCCGGCGGATCGGGCGGTTCGGCGGGCAGGCCAGGCGGGACCAGTGGTGCGGCCGGTGCCGCCGGATCGGGCGGTTCGGCGGGCAGGCCAGGCGGGACCAGTGGTGCGGCCGGTGCCGCCGGCGCGGCCGGCGCTGGTGGTGTTGCCGGTGGCGCGGGAGGCAGCGCCGGCGCCAAGATGAGCGCAGGGTGCGGCAAGGCGCCTCCCACGCTCAAGAGCGCCACCGTCGGTCAGGCCACGCCGACCAACAGCATCTCGGTCGGCGGCATGGACCGCCAGTTCCTCGTTCGCTGGCCTAGCACCTACGCCAACAGCAAGGCCTATCCACTTCACATCGGCTTGCACGGGGCGAATGGCAACCTCTCCGAAAATGGCAGGGACAATTTTGGCCTCTGGAGCCTCTCCAATAACTCCACGATTTTCGTGACCCTCGCCGCCGTGAGCGGTCTTTGGTCCGGCGCTCGGGACCTCGAATACGCCGACGCGGTGATCAAGCAGGTCGAGAGCGAGCTGTGCATCGACACCTCGAAGGTCGTGTTGGAGGGCTTCAGCCAAGGGGGCGCCATGTCGTGGTTCCTCACCGGCTCGCGTCCGGGCGTGTTCCGCGCCGTGGTCGGTCACTCGGGCGGAGGTGTGTCGCCCATTCCGGCCCTGTCGCCGGTCGCCTATCTCGGCTCGCTCGGGACCCAGGAGATGCCCAACAACAGCCAGAAGACCCAGACCGATCAATTCGCCAAGGCGAACGGATGCACCATCGAGACCTTACCGACGGCGGACACCGGCAAGCACGTGTGCACCCCCTACAAAGGATGCCCGGAGGGGTTTCCGGTCACCTGGTGCTCATACGACGGTGGTCACGGCTTCCAAGACACCGATTCCGGGTCGTCGACCTCCTGGGTACCCGCGGCGGTGTGGCAGTTCCTGATGCCCCTCATTCTCTAGGCGACGCGATGGCGAGGGTGAAGGCGGGGATGCTCGCGGGGCGGTGACGGCTCACCCGCCCGGAGCATCGTTCATGATGTAGCCGGTCAGGTCACCGACCTTCGCCTCCAGTGCATTCATCACGTCGTAGAGCAAGTGGCGCTCGCTCAAGAGCGCGAGATAGTTCTCCGCGCGATCGACGATCACGACGTGACGGACGTGGTGTGCGCGCATCGCCGACGCCGCACTTTCGACGGAGTCGGAGTCGAGCACCTTGACGATGTCGGCGTTCATGACCTCACCGACGCGCGTCGTGACGGGGTCGCGACCCTCGGCCACGACGCGCTTCATGAGGTCGCGTTCGCTGAACACCCCGACGATGGTGGCGCCTCTGCGCACCGCGATCGCGCCAATATGCGACCCGGCCATGATGCGCGCTGTCTCACGCACGCTCACGTCGGGCGTAACCTCCGGTCTCTCGTGGGTTAAACGAAGTAACCGCATCACAACCCCTCCGATTGCCAGCAGCAAGCGTACAACGCTGCTCGTCAACGGCAGGTTTCAGGTGCGTCAGCTCTGCGCAAAATCGCGTTCTCCGCGGGACGCTACGTGCTGCGCTGGATCTCGTCGGTCCACACGCGGAAGCCCTTGAGCGTGCTCGGGCCGAAGGTGGTGGTGATCGCGACGTCGGCGGCGTCGCGCCCGCGCGCGATCAAGATGCGCCCGGCGCGCGGCTCGTTGTTGCGTGGATCGAACGTGTGCCAGGCGCCGCCCAGGTACGCCTCGAACCAGCCGGCGAAGTCCATGGGCGCGTACGGCGGTGGCAGGCCGATGTCGCCGAGGTAGCCCGTGCAGTAGCGGGCGGGGATGTTCAGGCAGCGGCAGAGCGTGATCGCCAGGTGCGCGTAGTCGCGGCAGACGCCCTTGCGATCGTTGAACACGTCCCACGCCGTCTTGGTCGGGCTCGCGTGTTCGTAGCCGAAGGCGATGTGCTGGTGGACGAAGTTGCAGATCGCCTGCACGCGCGCCCAGCCGAGGGGCGTCCCCGAGAACATCCGCCACGCCGCCTCCGTCATGCGGTCGGTCTCGCAGTAGCGACTGCCGAGCAGGAAGACCAGGGTGTCCTCGGGCAGCTCGATCAGCGGGTGCTGGACGGCCCCGTAGACGACCGGGTCCACCGTGCCGCTGTCCGCCACGATGCCGTCGGCGGTGATGGTGAACAGTCCGGTCGGGGCGACCAGCCGCGTGCACCAGTTTCCGAACCCGTCGCGATAGGCGCTGATCGGGACAGGCGGCATCGTCCGCATCTGGTCAGGCTGGACGATGTCGGATGCGCGGCTGTAGTGGACGTTCAGGTTGGCAATGATCGGCGTCGGTTGGGGAAAATCGTATTGCAGCTCGTAACCGACGCGGATGTGCATGTGTGGTCCTTCTAGAGGCGGGCGAGGAGCGGCTGAGCGGCCACGGGCAGGAGGCGCGCGAGGCGTTGCGCCCAGGTGTTCTGGGCGGCGGGATCGTTGTCGGGAATGAGGTCCTGGCGGATCTCGATCTCGACGCAGGGGATCCCGCGCGCCTCACCGTGATGGACCAGTGAGAAGTCCGTGAGATCGGAGGCCGCGTAGGGTTCGTTGCAGCCGACGACCATACCGGGCTCGTCGCGCAGGAGGCGGAGCAGCGGTTCGGCCAGGCGCGCGTCGCGGTTGAAGAGGACGCCGCAGTGCCAGGGGCGGGCGACGTCGAGGAAGACCGGCGTGAAGCTGTGGACGGAGACGAGAATCGCGGGACGGCGGGCGGCGCGGCGGGTGTCGAGGTGGTTGCGGATCTCGGCGTGGTAGGGGCGGAAGATCTCGGCGGCACGCGCAGCGGCGTCGGCGGCCGTGAGGTTGGCGTTGCCCGGGATGTCGGTGCGCTCGGAGCGCTGGACGATGGAGTCGGCGGAGGAGAGGGGGCGATTGCAGTCGATCACGAGACGCGAATAGCGCTGCCACGCGACGAACGCGTCGAGGGCGGAGGCGAGAGCGCGCGCGACGCCGAGCGCGCCGATGTCCCAGGCGATGTGCGTGGCGAGCGCGCCGCCATCGATGTCGGCGCCGGCGTCGGACGACAGACCGAGCGATCCGAGGGAGTGGGGGAGGCGGCGGCTCGCGTGATCGCAGATGATGACGAAGGGCGAGGGTGCCTCGCGGCCGCAGACGTCGAACGGGGGTGGGTCGTCTGCGCCGAGGAGCACATTCTAGCGTTTACGCCCGTGGGAGGCGGCGCGCCAGGGGAACGCGACAGCGGGGCCGGTGTGTCCGGAACACGTTTCGGTATGGAGGAGCGCAGGTGAACGCGTGACTGTCGTGGCATTGCGGGCGGCGTAGGCGACCTCAGTGCGGAAGCGACTCGCGCAGCCGGGTGAGGCGTGCGGTGGCCTCACGATCGCCTCGGCTGTGCTCCAGCGCTTGCTCGAGGGCGGGAATCGCCTCGACGCCGTAGATGTCGCGGATGGCCCGCGCGGCGCTGCGAGCAGCGACCGGATGCGCGGCCGCCTTGAGCAGATCCGCGAGCATCTGCGGGTCGCCGCGACAGGTTGAATCGATCTGGTAGGCGCGGAGGTACCGTTCGATCGAGTCCCTCAACCAATCTTCGTGTGCGTAGGCTGCTCCGAGCAGGAGCCATGGGCGCGGGTCGTCGGGATTCTTGCGCGCGAACTCGTACGCAGGGACGAGCGCCCGCTTGGACAGGTGCACGCCGCGCTTGACCCGGTCCCGGATCGGTCGGAGTGGCCGGGGAACAGGCTCTCGCCACGGATCGCGCGCACCGTGGGCGGCCGTCGCGTCGTTATCCGGTTGCGCCGGTCGTTCCGGCGGCTCTGCGTCCGTGGGCGCTTCCACCTTCGCCGGCGGCGAAGTCGGTGGTTCCGGCTCCCGCGACGGCAGCGACGGCGCAGGGGGTATCGGGGCGGGCGCAGGTTGCGGCGCTGTGCGCGCCGGCGGCTGCGCCGCTGGCATTTCAGTCGTCTTCGCCTGTTTCGCGCCTTCGTGCCGCAGATATTCCGCCACGGCTGCGATTCCCACCGCGAAGGTGACCAGGAGCGCGACGCGCGGCCAGAAACGCGAGCGCGCTGGCGCCGCGCTGGGCGCGCGAGGCAGCGTCTTCCGTCGTGCTTGAGCGCGCCCGCCGCTGACGACCTTGGCGGGCAGCCGAGCAACGACGTCCTCCAGCGCGACCGCCATCGCATACGCGTCCTCGAACCGCTCCGCCGGCTTCTTCGCCATCGCCTGCCCGACCACCGGCTGAAACAACGCGCGCGCAAGCCTGGGCCGCAACTTCGCGAGCGATGGAACCGGTGCCGTGAGGTGCGCCGCCAAGTAGCCCTCGGGCGAGTCGGCAACGAACGGACGACGGCCGGCGAGAAGCTCGAACAACAGGAGGCCGGCCGCATACACATCGGTCTTGGCATCCGTCGGCGCGCCCTTCATCTGTTCGGGCGACATGTACGCAGGCGTTCCGATCATGATCCCGGTGCGCGTCAGCTCGGCCGGGGCTCCCGCGCTCGAGCCCTCGACGAACTTCGCCATTCCGAAGTCCAGAAGCCTCACGTGGTCGGCCTGATCCGGCAGCGCCTGGAGGAACACGTTGCTCGGCTTCAGATCGCCGTGGACGACTCCCTTGATGTGCGAGAAGGCGAGCACGCGCAACGTCTGGCGGGCGATCTCCAGCGCTCGCCAGAGCGGCAGCGGTCCTTCCTTGATCAGAGCCGCCAGCGTCTGGCCCTCCAGCAACTCCATCACCAGGAACGGCAGGCCGTGGTCGACTCCGAAGTCCGTGACTGGAACGACGTTGGGATGGGCCAGCACCGACAACGCGATCGCCTCTCGCTGGAAACGGCGGCGCCACTCCGTGCTGGAGGCCGTTTCCTGGTGGAGCACCTTGATCGCGACAAAGCGGCCGAGGTGAGTCTGCCGACCTCGGTACACAACCCCGGCGCCGCCCGAGCCGAGGCGCTCCAGCACCTCGTAGCGTCCGTCCAACTTCCGCCCGATGAGCGGATCGGCGGAATTGAACGGATCTGCGACCACGAGCCGCGACTATATATTGTCGAACGATGCGTGGCCGAGCATCAGCGCGGAGCCCGAGGTCCCTTCGAGCGCGCGCAGCTCGGCGTGCTACTTTGGAGCTATCGTGCCTGTCGCTGGGCCGCCAGCCCTGCTGAGACGATCAACCCGAGCAAGCGCGGCTCTCATCTTCGCGACCTCGGTCCTCGGCGGGGTGTTCTGGCGGGCGGCGGCGCTGCCGGAACGGCGAGCGCCGGTACTTTCTTGGCCTCCGCGTCGAGGGCCAGCAGCGCCTGAGCGCAGTCACTGTCTGTGCAGAGAACGCGCACCGGTTTCGCCGTGCTCTGCGGCCGACCCAGCGTGACTCCCGGGTGGCGCAGCAGCGCATGCAACGCGACGCTTTTGGAGAGCCCTCCCGCGACGACGTTCAGCTCCATGGCCAGCAGGTCGGCCTCGGACACGACCAGCAAGTGCTTGTTGATCGCCTCCACCGCCGCGCGCGCTTCATTCAGATGTTTGGGATCCGCGTTGTACCCCGGCGGCGGTGGGACGACGCAAAGGCGATTCGCGCAGTCGCTTATCATCTGGTACGGAGGCTTGTCCGCCGGAGTCTGTGCGAGCGACTCCTTGCAGAGCGTCATCACCAGCTCGAGTCTCTTGATCAGCTTCTCGTCGCCCGACATGCGGGCGATGTCAACGAGCCCCCGACCGAAGTTCGAGAGATCCGCGGTCGAGTTGAGGAGTCCGCCGAGCCCCACGATGCCCACGTTGGGCTTGCCGAGCCCGGGCTTTCCCAGCCAGGTGTCGGCCTTGTAGGTCCTGAGCCTCGCATCGTCCGCGATCAGAGCCGGCGCGAGCAGCGGCTCGATGTAGCAAAAAATGTCGGGCCACGCATTCGTCAGCCGATAGGCGTTCAGCGACGAGTCGAGCCCGACGTTCTTTTCGCGCGCGGCCTTGCTGCGGACGTTGAAGTTGCCGGCGAGCGCGTAGACGTGCACGCCCTCCGCCGTCTGGTTGGCGAACACCGATCGGAATACGAGCGCCGCCCCGTAACAGCAACGTCCCCCCGCGATGCCGATGCGGTCGCCATGATCCGGGGCATCAGCCAGCACCCTTGCCATCGCGGCTCCCAGCACCTCAGCCCGGAGATCATCCTCCTCGTTGGCGTCCGCCGGGAGCGCGGTGCCATCGGGCGGCCACTTGATGACGACCGCCTTCCGCAAGCCAAACGTCGTCTTGAGCTTGGCCTCCAGTGACCCGTCTGCCTCTGCGTTGACAAAGGCCGCCGCGTTCTCTCGCTTGCGGAACTCGTAGAGCTTCTTGTCGACGAACGCGATCCGGATCGCCTCCGCGATGACCGGATCGGGCGCCCTGTTGAGGTACGGGAGGGTCGCGCGCAGCACGTCGTTCTTGCGCACGGACCCGTCCGTCATGAGGGTCTCGTACTTCATCCTGGCGATCTCGTATAGCTGCGCGTCGTTGAAGTTCGGCATGCGTCCTCTTTCCCGACAGTCCCACGAGCCCGCTGCGCCACCGACAACACCGCGCGCCCAGTTAGCAGTACACAATAGAGCAACAGGACGTGGCGTGGTTCAAGCCGGAACCGCGTGCGTAAAGGAAAATGCGCCGGCGCTCGTCGGGGCTCACTTCCACAGCTGCGAGATCAGCGGCCAGGCGACGACGACCAGCTCCGCGACGCTCCTGATCGTCTCCAGCGTCTTGCGAAGGGTCTCGGCGCGCGAGCCGCGCACCATGCGATCGGCGGCGGATTCCCCGGGTGGGGGCAGCAACTCCCCCAGCTCGCGGACGAGCAGCGCGCGCTGCGCCTCGGGGACATCGGTCGCCTCGTGCATGACCGCATGACGCAATCGCACCAGCTCCTCGACGGCCCTCTCGAGGCCCCCGACGTCGACGTCTCCGCCGCCGTTCGGCGGCGCCGTCTTCTGCTGGATGTTTACGCTCGACCCCCACACCGCCCCGATCGAGATCGAGGGATCGGGCGACGGCGTTCGCCAAAACGGCAGGTCCTTGAAGTGAATGTTGACGGTCACGCTGGGGACGGTCTTCTTGTGTCGGGGCATCGTGATCCTCCGCGCGGCAAAGGGATGGTGGGGTGGCGTCTCGGCTCTCAGCGCGCGCTGCGCGCGAAGCCGAGCAGATAGGCGAGCGAGGCGTCGTCGGACCAGTAGCCGGCGAGCGTCTCGGCGAGGTGGCGGGCGCGTTCCGACGGCGGTGCTTCGCCGACCACGACGGCGAGCGCCATCGCGGCGAGCGGGCGGTGCGCCGCAAGCTCGAGCCGCCTCTCGACGAAGGAGAGCGGATCGAGACCGCGCGCGGCCAGCTCGCGGCTGATCGCGATCGTGCGATCGGCTGCCGCGTCGTCGGCGCCGCGCGCCCAGTCATTCAGATCGTCTTCTCTAACCTCCGGCTTCACGGTGACGGGATCGCGTGAAGTCGACATTCGCTGGGCTTGAGCCATCGCGCTTCTCCTTTGTAAGGGTCTGGGGTAACGACGATCAGACCACCGTTGTTCGCCGTCCCGATGGCAATAAGCCGATGGGCGCGACCGCGATCACGCGCTCGAGGGACGCGCGTTCGATCCCGCTCCGACTGCTTCCTACGATCCCGGCATAGAAGTCTGCACGCGCGATCAAGAAGTCTTAGCCGCGGCTCGTCAGCCGCCCGCACGTCTCGGGTTGCCAGAGCATCTTTCCGTGAGCCGATTTTGAGCGGTCGTACGCTGAGCGACTGGCTATTGTAGGCGGATCTTCTCATGACCGATCACACGCTTCTCTGGTCGCTGCTGGAACTGGCCTGGTTCGCCGTCGCGGCCACGGTCATCCTCCTCGAGCGTCGCTCCGCCGCGGCGACCATTGCCTGGCTGTTCGTCATGGCTTTCCTGCCGGTCGTCGGGCTGATCGTGTACCGCTTGATCGGACCGCTGCGCCTCGAGCGCAAGCGCGTCCGCCGGCGCGCCGGGCGCGTCGCGATCGAGGAGGCCACGGGCGCGATGGCGCACCTGCGCGAGGTCGCCCTGGACGACCTGCAGGTCGCCGCCGTCCCGATCGCTCTGGAGCAGCCGCTGCCGCTCCCCGCGTCCGGCGTCTCGCTGTATCTCGATGGCGCGTCGAACTACGCCGCCCTCCTGGACGCCGTCGCGGCCGCGAAGCACCACGTCCACCTCGAGTACTACATCTGGGAGCCGGACCAGATCGGAACGCGTCTGCGCGACGCGCTGATCGCGAAGGCACGCGCCGGCGTGAAGGTGCGGATGCTGGTCGATGGGACGGGATCTGCGCGGCTTGGTCGGAAGTTTCTGCGCGAGCTCCGCGCGGCCGGCGTGGAGTTCGGCTGGTTCAACCCGATGCGCCTGCGCTTCATTCGCAGGCCGCGCATCGACTTCCGCACCCACCGCAAGATCGTCGTGTGCGATGGACAGGTGGCGTTCACGGGCGGAATGAACATCGCCGACGCGCAGACCGCCGAGCTGTCCGCCCGCTACTGGCGGGACACTCATATGAAGCTGGAAGGGACGGCGGTGTGGGCTCTGCAGCGCATCTTCCTCGAGGACTGGTTCTTCGCGACCCAGCGCCAGTTCGAGTTCAGCGCCGACTACTTTCCGGCGCCCAGCGGGGAGCGCCGCCACGTCGTGCAGGTCGTCGCGTCCGGTCCCGATCACGATCACCTGGCGATCCACCGGACGTACTTCACCGTCATGACGCGCGCGACGCAGCGGCTGTGGGTGACCACGCCGTACTTCGTCCCCGACGAGGCCACCGCGGCCGCGCTGGCGACGGCCGCCCTCCGCGGCGTCGACGTCCGCCTGCTGATCCCGAAGCGCGGCGACAGCCTCCTGATCGACCTCGCGGCGCGCAGCTACATGCCGGAGCTGATGGAGGCGGGCGTGCGCGTGTACGAATATTTGCCGCGCTTCATCCACGCCAAGACCCTGGTCGTCGACGACGATCTCGCGATCGTCGGGTCGTCGAACATGGACAACCGCAGCTTCCTGCTGAACTTCGAGGTCACGGCGCTGATCTACGATCGCGGCGTCGCGGCGCAGCTCGCCCGAGCGTTCGAGGCCGACCTCGCCGAGAGCCGTGCGATCGCGCCGTCGGAGCTCGCGCGCCAGGGGCTCGGCCAGAGGCTCGGCCAAGCGACGGCCCGCCTGCTGTCGCCGCTGCTCTGATCCCAGCCCCGCGGCGCCGCAGCACCTGCTTGTAGGTCCCGGCCAGCTCGTCGGGCGTTGCGATGACTTAGGCGCGACGTTCGTTCTGCCGAATCAATCCACTTCGAGGCCATGGGCGCGATCGATTCCGAAGACGCAGCGCGACGTTTGGCGCGGGTCATCCTGTCGGACATCGACCTTTACATCCGGGAGCGGCCCAAGCTGGGGGAATCCCGCGAAGCGCAAATCGAAGAGGGGCGCCGGCTCTTCGCGAGCCGCGTGACGCCCGCGCTCGTCCCGGTGTTCGCGATGGTCTTGGCGGATCGCGCGGCGGGCCGCGTGAACGCGCCCGTGGCCGCGGCGGCGTCCTCGGTCCCGGCCAGCGCCGGGGCCGCCTCTGTTGGCCCCATCCACTCACCTCCCGTTTCCAACTCGGCGGTCGAGGATGAGGGCGCGACCGATCCCGCGATCTTCGTCCCGTCTGTTGCGGATCGGTCTCCGGCGGCGCCCGCGCTTCCGGCGCGCGCCGTTGCCGCTCGCCCGATCGCCGCGCGGTCTTTCGCGGAACGGCGCTCGGCCGCCCCCACGCCTGCAGCGCGGCAGGTTGTCCGCGCTGTTCCGCCGCGACCCGGAGTTGCCCGGGCTCGGCCCGGAATTCCCGTTCGCGTACCGCCAGCGCTGTTCGCCACCAAGGCTCCGGCCGCGGTCGCGTACGCTCGGCCCGTCGCACCGCCCGCTCCCGAAGTCCCCGCTCCCGTTCCGACCGCGCCCGTTCCAGCGGCGCGCGTCTCGATTCCGAGGCTGCTCGCGATCGCGTCAGTCGTGGCCGCGGTGGTCGCCTTGTTCCGCCTTTTCTTTCGCTGACCCGCCGACCCCAGCGGGTCACGATCCAACCCGGCGCGGGAGGGCGCCGGTGATCCCCTCGGCTCCCGCCGGGGATCACTCACAAAACGAAAGGTCCCCCATGCCCTCACCGCGAACCGAGCTCTCTGGATTGACTCCTTCTCCTGGCGGGCGGGTCGCTCGTCGGCTGGTCCTCGGCTTGGCGTTTGTCGCCGGCATCGGGTGCGCCGCGGCGGGCGGAGACGGCACGCCCGGGGCGGGGGGCAGCAGTGGCGGCACCGCCGGTAACGGACAGGCCGGGACCACCGGAAATGCGGGCGCGAGCGGGCAAGCGGGGACGGGGCAAGCAGGGACGGGGCAAGCAGGTACCGCCCAGGCGGGGACGGGCGGCAGCGCGGCGGGCACGACCGGCACCGCCGGCACCACGGGCGCTGCGGGAACGACAGGCGCGGGCGGACGCGGTGGGTCATCCACGGGTGAGGCCGGCCGTGGCGGAACGACCGGCGCCGCCGGCGACGGGGCGGGCGGCACGGGCGGCGCGATCGGCAGCGGCGGACGAGGCGGATCGGGCGGCAGCAGCGCGGGCGGAACGACCGGAGCGGCCGGCCGCGGCGGCGCCGCGGGAACGGGAACGGCGGGAACGGGAACGGCGGGAACGGGAACGGCGGGAACGGGCGGTGCCGCCGGGGGCGCATCC
>Ga0070673_100000506_pt1 | contig 20889 bp, 20 predicted proteins | sample KBSM23metaG_FD_65342 | JGI IMG/M metagenome (GOLD analysis project Ga0070673, IMG submission 65342) | Miscanthus rhizosphere microbial communities from Kellogg Biological Station, Michigan, USA - KBS M2-3 metaG | ecosystem: Host-associated > Plants > Roots > Rhizosphere > Soil ... | reverse complement strand
CTGGACATTTCGGGCCCATCGCCCGGTGGGGGATCGCTGGTCCATCGGCGGCTGTGGTTCGACCGGCAGACGCTCCTGGTCGTCAAAGAGGATCGATTGACGGACAACGGAGAAATCGACGCGACCATCGAATACGAGGATTTCCGAGCGGTGGGAGAACCGGCCGGCGACCCGCTTGCCGACGGGCGGTTGGTGCGTCCCTTCAAGATACTGCTGGAGGACGGCCGAGGGCAGGGAAGCGTGCAAGTAACCTTTCATGAGTTGATTCCGAATGCCACGCTCAAGCCAAGCGAGCTTGCACAAGGATAGAGACCGCACCCCTCCCTGCACTAAGGGACACGTCCCCGGGTACTCGATTGCACAGCAATCGGTGGGTGGGCCGGGTGAGAAATACGCGCCCAGGGTCAGGTGGGTGAACTTAGGCAAAGCGCACGTCTCGGCGTGCGCAGGGTTGGGCGGGTGAGATGAAGGTGCTTGCAGTCGAAACCGCGACGGCCTGGCAAAGTGTGGCGCTGCTCAGCGGTGAACGTGTGCTGGCCTGCTGTGAGCAAGAAGCGGCGGGCAGCCATGCCCGCCTGCTGTTGCCAGCCATCGACCATGTCTTTTCAACCAGCGGCCTCCCTCCGGCCAAATTAGACGGATTGGTGGTATCCATCGGTCCCGGATCTTTCACCGGACTGCGCGTCGGCCTTTCAACCGTGCTCGGCATTCGCACCGTCACACAGCTCCCGTTGGTCGCAGTGCCCACCCTTGAGGGCATGGCGTGGAACTTGCGCGGCGTGGCAATGCCTGTCTGTCCTGTCATCAATAGCCGGCGCGGCGAAGTGTATTGGGCTCTCTTTCAATGGCGAGGCAAGCATGATCTCGAGCGGCTTGTGCCGGAACAAATCGGCGTTGCCGAAGCGTTGGGAAAACAACTCAACGGACCGGTGGTGATCTATGGTGAAGGATGGGAGCGGGAGAAAGCGGCGATCAGGACCAACGCGGTTGAAACCGCCATCATTACGGAAGCGTCAGAGCATGTCAGACCCTCCGCTGTCTCTATCGGCCTGGCCGGCCTGCTTCGGCTTTCACGCGGCGAGCTGGCCGGTGTGGGAATCAGCCCGCTATATGTGCAGCGCCCGGAAGCCGAGCTCAACTATGAGCAGTCCGGAGGGGTATCACCGGTAGTGAGACGGCAGGAAAAAATTGCCAGAAAGCTCAGACATCGTTTAGCTATGAAGACGCCTCGTCATGAACGGAAAACATAATGGGCGGCGCATGGACCATAGAGCCTGCAACCCTTGGATCTCTTTCAGAAATTTTGAAGGTAGAAGAAGCTTGCTTCTCAGCACCCTGGACGCGCAAAATGCTGGAAGCAGAGTTGGGCGGGAACCCCTTCGCACATTTCCTCGTGGCCAGGCAGGAGGGGACGCCCGACGCCTCCGCTGAGTCGATAATCGGGTATCTCTGTTATTGGATCGTCTTCGAGGAACTCCGGCTGATGAACTTGGCGGTCATCGAATCGATGCGGCATCGCGGGATCGCCAAATCCCTGGTCGCCACCGCACTACAGACCGGCATGTCCCAATCCGCCCATCGTGCCGTGCTTGAGGTCCGGGCTTCGAACCAAGCCGCGCAACGGTTGTACGAAGGATTCGGCTTTTCTCAAACGGCCGTCCGTTCCAAGTATTACGCCAATCCGGTGGAAGACGCCGTACTGATGGAATTGGACCCGATTGCCGTCAAGCCCGCCGACTTTCCGGTGTGCCACGACGAAGGAGAACGACAGCCACTGCAATAGTCACTCAACCAGGAGGTACAACAATGCTGACGGACAATGTGATCGTGGAGCGGCTCCGCCAATCGAACACAGAATTCCGCGAACTGGAAGAGTCCCACCATCGCCTCGATCTGGAATTGAATGAGTTGCAAAAACGCCACGTGCTGACGCCGGCGGAAGAATTAACCAAGAAGCAGATGCAGAAGGAGAAACTCGCGAAGAAAGACAAGATGGCGGAGTTGATCCGAATTTATCGCGATCACGATTCGCACGCCACCGCCCATTGAGGAGCGTCATTGTGGGCCCGACTGGCCGTCACTGGAACGCCGTTCATGCCGCCGATCATCAATCCGCTGGCCGCACACATTCAGACCATCAAACGGCGCTTGATTATCATCGGAGCCACGGTGCTCGTGTCGCTGATGGTGGCCTTCACCTATTCGGCCGAGATGGTGGCATGGTTGAATCGTCCCTTCCCCAATCCTCTGGTGTTCTACGGCCCGACGGAAGCGCTATTCGCCTCGATCAAGGTCTCGTTCCTTGCGGCGGTGCTGGTCAGCCTGCCGGTCGTGTTCTATCAGTTCTGGAAGTTTGTGCAACCAGCGCTGCTCCCCAGGGAGCAGCGCTGGGGCATCCCGCTGATCCTGCTTGCCGGGGCGCTCTTCGGACTCGGACTGTTGTTTTGTAACCTCGTCATCCTGCCGCTCGTCATCGATTTCTTTGTCAGCTTCGGTATGGATCGCGATATTACGCCCGAGCTGAGCGTCGGCACGTACATCGATTTCAACGTCAAGTTTCTGCTGACGTTCGGGTGTGCGTTCGAATTGCCCCTGGTGCTCACCATCCTGGCGCGCGTCGGAGTGGTGTCCGCGCAGCAACTTGCTAAATACCGCAAACACGCCATTCTCAGCGCCTTGATCATCTCGGCCATCATCACGCCGGATGCCACGCTCTTTACGATGATGCTAATGGCCGTTCCGTTGATGGTCCTGTACGAGATCGGCATTCTTGGCGCCCGGCTCTTCGGTCGCGGTCAACCCACCAACATGGACCTTCCTTTGGATCCCGACTTACCCATCAGGACAGCAGGCCATCGAGTTCGGTAGGATAGTCCCATGACGAAATTGATGATGGCGGTCATGACATTGTTCTTCCTGTCGCCGACCTTTCCGGCGTCCGCCCAACCCGGTCCGTTTGATCCACAGGCCGCCAGCATCCAGGCCCTGACGCTGGTAGGGACGGATGTGCTCTACGCAGGGTCGTTCGGGCTCGGCCTGTTTCGCAGCGAAGACCGCGGCACAACCTGGATGAAATCCGGTGAAGGCGTGAGCGACCCGTTTATCTTGTCGCTGGCGACGGCAAAGGACGGAACAGTGTACGTGGGCACGTTTCGAGAGGGAGTGTTTCGAACTACGGATCAAGGCAAGACCTGGCAATCCGTGAACGCCGGGCTCAAGCGCAAGGAAGTGAAGACCTTGCTGGCTGTCGGCGATCAGATGTATGCGGGGACCGCCGATGGCGCATACCGATTAAATCGGGCTGAGGGCCGATGGACGGTGGTGACCAGCGGCCTCGATGAGATCCTTGTTCATGCGCTGGCGCAGTCGGCGGACGGTACGTTATATGCTGGAACTTCCGGCAAGGGGGTCCTGCGCTTCAAGGCCAATTCGAGCGGTTGGGTGCGTTTGCCCCATGGATTGAAAGATCACGAGGGGATGATCGAGAATTTCATCCGTGTCCTGACCATCGATCCAGAAGGCGGCATTTACGCCGGGACGTTCGACGGCGGAGTCTTTCGAAGCAATGACGGCGGCACGACTTGGCGTTCGATCAGCCGCGCGTTGCCGAATGATTCCATACGAGGGATCGTGTTCAACAGTCGCGGCTTGTTTGTCGCCACGGGCCATGGGATCTTTAAAACCACGGACAAGGGCCGGCAATGGGTTCCGCTGAACCACGGCTTGACCAGCATGGCCGTACAGGTGCTCGTCGAGTCATCCAATGGGTCGCTGTATGCCGGGACCAACGCCGGCGCATTTCGAAGCGATGATGATGGGAAAAGCTGGAATGCCATCAATGAGGGGCTGGAAGGCGGCGTCGCTCCGCCGCCATTTGTGTTTCGGTAGGAGACGCGCTGTTCACCCGATGATAGGAAAGGGAATGGAGCCATGGCTGACGTGACGGAGAAGACCAGAGCCACGATTTCGATCACCAGCAAAGGCCAGCGAATCGGAGATATCGTGCTCCGATTCTTTCATGATGTCGCGCCCGGCCATGTGAAAAACTTCATCGACCTGGCCAAGAAAGGATTTTACAACGGTACCACCTTTCATCGAGTGATTCCAAAATTCATGATCCAGGGAGGGGATCCGAACAGTAAGAATCCTGATCGCTCCTCTCATGGCATGGGCGGCCCCGGCTACAAGGTCAAAGCAGAGTTCAACAGTAAACCGCACAAACGGGGCGTCCTCTCGATGGCGCGCGCCAACGACCCGGACAGTGCCGGCTCCCAATTCTTCATCTGTGTGGCCGATTCGCATTTTTTGGATTGGCAATATACGGCGTTCGGCGAGGTCGTGAGCGGGATGGAAGCGGCCGATGCCGTTGTCGCGATGAAACGCGATGGCCGGGACAACCCGCTGGAGCGGGTCGAGATGACGGTGACCATCACCGACTGACGTGACGATGACGGAGGTCGCACAGGAATGCGCAGGGAGCCGGCTCGTAAGAGGCGGTTCCTTCTTGGGCCTGTTTCCGCAACTTCTCATCTGGCTCCTGGTCGCCGGCTGTGCCATTCCATACGTGCCCTATCGCACCATCTACGAAGACCCGGTCAATTATGTCCGCTTGGAGGAAGACGACGCTGTGCTCCCGGAATGGCCGCCGGGGCACCATGCCCATCCAAAGGCCTTTACCGCCGATCAGATGACACGCCTGCTCAACGGCATGACGGTGAAGGAGCATCGCATCTGGCTTCAAAAATTGTTTCAAGGTGAGGCGCCACTCATCCCCGCTTTCAAGGATGAAGAGGTGGCGTTGCTGGCTCCGCAACTGGCCGATGCCTTTGCTGCTTCGACATACAACGAACGGGTCACCTTCTATCTGAGCCAGCCCCAAACGTCGGTCAAGCGGGTGATTACGTCAGGCGGAATGTACGTGCACGGTGACCAGTTGCACGTCCTCCTCGGCAACTGGCAGATCGTCTACGGCATTCCGACCTATGGCATGATTTACGACCGTCGGTACCCGATGCGTCCCACGGCGGCCAAGGGGTTTGATCTGTATTTTGAACCTTCCGAAGCGGTGGTGAGGCAACGCAGCAGCGTGTGGGACACGATCTTTGCCAACACGAAGGATGAGTTGGTGATCGACATGAGTCGTTGGCAGACGTCAGTGGTTCCTCAGTCCGCCCGCAACCACGCTCCATGATCACGATCTCCGCGACGGCAGTCTATCGCATGGTAGGATCCACCGCGAGTTGGATGCCGCCTGCCGAGGCATAGGCCAGGGTCACTTCGGCAATTTTGTAGTCGTATTGAGCCTCGGCCAACCTGGTTTCTGCGGCCGTCAGCGCGACCTCCGACTGCGTCACTTCCACGATGGTGCCAAGGCCGAGCTTGTAGCGTTGCTTGGCGAGTTGGAGGGCTTCCTGCGAGGTCTTCACTTGTTCCTCTCCCAATTTGATGTGCTGAGCAAACGTAACCGTATCGAGGTACGCATTGGTCACTTGCTGGGTCAAGGCCTGCTCGATATTGAGACTCGCGGCTTGCGCAGCAGCCTGCTGCGCACTCGCCTCGCGAACCTGATTCTCGATCATGAAGCCGGTGAAAAGCGGCATCGAGACGAGCGCGCCGGCTGCCCACCAACCTCCGGTCGGCACATCCGTTCGACTGGAATCGAAGGTGTCGTAACTGCCTCCGCTCGCGATCGCCGACACGGTGGGAAGATACTGACGTTTCATGGCCCGTGTCTTGGCCTCAGCGGAAGCTGTCTGCTCCTTGGCCCGTTGCAGTTCGGGGTGGGACAGGCTGTCCGACAGCAAGTCGGGTAATGCCCTCACCGGCCTCACGTCGACCGAGATGTCTTCGAGCACATAGTCCTCGGGGCCCGCAATCCCCATGGCACGGTTCAGATCCGCAAAGCTGGCTTTTGCATCGTTGCGGGTCTTGACCAGGAGCGATTGGGCATTGACCAATTCCACTCTGGCCAAATCGAAATCCAGTTTCGATTTGAGTTGCTGCCGATACAGGATTTCGATCTGTCCGGTAATGACTCCCCGCTCCCTCACGGTTTCCTCGGCAATCTGGACCAGCTTTCGTCGCTTCAAGCTGTTGAGATACGATCGCTGCACTGACAGCGTCACCAGGGCGCGCCTCGCATTGATGTCCTGTTCGGAGGCTCGCTGTTGCAGCTGATTCGATTCCACCAAATTTTGCGTGAAACCGAAATCGTAGACCCGTTGGGTGGCGAGTACGCCGCCAGCATAGGAACTGAGGTTTGGCTGGAGCAGCCCACCGGCTGGCGTCACAAAGCGAGGATTGATTCGCCCTGCGCCGGCCGCACTATCGAAGTTGGCAGATACTTGCGGATAGTAGAGGGAACGAGCTTGCTCGGTCCGGGCTTCATTGGCTTTGAGGTTCGCGTTGCCCTCTTGCATGAACGGATGGTTCTTGAGGCCCGTGTCGACCGCCTGTTGGAACGAGAGGAAGCTTCCTTGCATTGGCAGGGACGCCTGGTCGTGACCAGGTTGTGCCATGCTGTCTCGCAACTCGATCGCACCGAGCATCACGCACGTCACGCTGACGCAAGCCATCAATTGGAACCGAAGAGATGTCATGATCATTTCTCCTCTTCGAGGGTGAGCCATGGTGATTTCATCATCTACTTGTTCGATGGAGATGCGCTGGTACCGGCCGAGCGCCGTTCGAAACTTTGTTGAGCCGATTCTGCGGCTGGCAAGGAGTAGGGGGTGGCGCGAACCGGGATGCCGTCTGCCATTCGGCGTTTGCCGACGACAACGACCTCTTCCTCTCCCTGAAGACCGCTGACGATCTCTACCCAGTGTCCGTTTGAGATGCCTGTCTGGACCAGCACGGATTTCGCGTGCCCTTGTTCGACCACGAAGACGACCTTTCCTTTCACCTGACTCACGACGGCTTGTGCCGGCAACGCGAGAGCGTTCGGAATCTCGCGAAGCGCGAGTGTGACTTCCGCGAACGTGCCCGGTCGAAGGACGTGGTCTGGATTGGGCAAATCGATCTCCACCAACAGGCTCCTGGTCGAGGGGTCGAGGGCCAACGTTGACCGTGTCACAGTCCCGGTGAACGTTCGATCAGTCAGCTCCTTGACCGTTACGGTGGCCTTCGTCTTCCCTGAAATGATCCACGGTGAATCGTCTTGCGGCACGTTGGTGTAGATCCGGACCGTCGCGAGATCCATAATGGTGAATAGCGGAATCGCACTCGTGGCTGAGGAGGTCGCGATCTGGATCAAGGCGCCGGGGTCCGCAAACCGGGCGGTAATGATGCCGTCGTAGGGAGCACGCACTTTCGTGTAATCGCGCAGGATGGCCCGTTGCTGCATGTGGTTTTTGGCGCCTTCGTAGGCCGCCTCGGCGACATCAACATCTTGTTTGGCGATCACGTCAGGCGACTCTTTCCAAACCTTACTGAGGCGTTCAAACGTGATTCTCTTAATCTTGAAGTCGGCGGCGGCCTGCTGATACTGCTCCTCAACCTCTGGTGCATCGATAATCGCGACGACCTCGTTGTGTTTCACCGGATCACCTTTATCTGGGCCGATCCACTTCAGATAGCCCGACACTTTGGCATACAGAGTGGTCTGATAACGCGGTGCGATGTTGCCCGGTAGGGTGATCGTATACACCACCGGCCGTCGTGTGGCTGTGACCACTTGGACATCCACCGGCTGGTTGCCAGTGGCGACTGGAAGGTCTCGTTCATACGACCCATTGGACGCAGTGGCGGCATGCTTCGGTGGCTGAGGGGGTTCCTGACGCTGGCAACCGCCACACGTGAGAATCAACGCGACGAGTGGAAGACCATAGATCAACATGGATCCTAAATCTCTTCTCCTGTCGCCGCAGGCGTTGGTGACGTATGGGGATGAACCCGTTTTGCCAGCACCAACGCATGCATCACGGGTACGACGACCAATGTCATCACCGTTGAAACCGCGAGGCCGCCGACCACCGCACGTGCCAGCGGCACCATCGTTTCATTTCCCTCGCCGAAGCCCAGTGCGAGCGGCAACAAACCGAGAATCGTGGCGAGCGCCGTCATGACAATCGGACGGATGCGCCGCTTGCCGGCTTCCAAAACAGCCTGTTCGGCTGTCGCTCCGTGTCGGACCATCCGGTTGGCAAAGTCTACGAGCAGAATGCTATTTGAGACGACGATGCCCATCATCATGAGCGTGCCGATCATGGACTCCACGTTCACGGAGGTGTTGGTGAGATGCAGCATGAGGATGGTGCCGATCCAGCCGAGGGGGACGGCGACGAGAATGATCAAGGGATCGATCATCGAGCGGAACAGTCCCACCATGACGAGATAGATCAACAGCACGGCCAGAGGAAGCGCCAAGGTGAAATTATTGAAGGCCTGCCGCATATTGGCCACTTCGCCCTTCATGTCGATGGTTACGTCCTTAGGCAAATTGATCGCCGCCAGCACCTGTTCAATGTCATGAGCGACGCGCCCGAGATCATTACCGACGGGTGTGACCAACACATCGATCAAGCGCGAAAGATCGTAATGGTCGACCGAGTCCGGTCCCGTTCTCATGTCCAGCGAGGCGACGTCGCGAAGCAATACCGGCGGCCCGCGTCGATCGTCGCCGGCATAGAAGCCGCTCGAGAGGTCGAGGTTGCGACCTGCGAAGGGAGTGTTCTGCAGCGCGATGCTTGAGCCGCTGATTCCGCCGGTCGTGAGGGATGCCGTGGGATTTAACGGTGTGCGTGCCCCGATGATCGGGATGTTCAGCAGATCCTCGATCTTCGTGAGCGATTGTTCGGGATATTGCGCCAGCAGGAAATAGCCATTCGCCGTTTTAGGATCGAGCCAGTAGTTGGGACTAAGAGCGAGATTGGAACTGATCCCGGTGATCACGTCGACGATGACGCGATCCTGAGTCAATCCATAGTAGGCAGCCTTCGTCCTGTCGACGTTGATGTGAAGCTCCGGATAACTTTTACCCTGTTTGATGCGCACGTCGGTGGTATCGGCAACTTGGGCGATTTTCATCCTGATGTCTTCGGCCACGGGACGAATGAGGTCCAACCGCGGCCCTTTGACCTGAATATCGATGGGGGCGCGCAAGCCGAAATTCAGCACCTCGCTGATAATGCCACCGGTTTGAAACGAGATTTCAACGCCGGGGAGCGATTGCCGAAATTTCGTCCGCAGGGAGGCCATGTAATCGTTTGTCGTGCCTTCGTGACCGCTCACGAGGTTGACCAGTACGAAGGCGGTGTGGTTACCGGTATTCGGAGCAAAGCGTGCGGCGTCACCGTAATAGAGTCCTGTGTTCGAAATCACTTCTTCCAAATCCTGCGCTGGAATCGTCTCGTGCACCAGTGTTTCGATCTCAGCCACGATGGCCGTGGTTTTTTCGATGCGCGAACCCTCCGGGGCGCTGACAATCATCGTGAAGTTGCCGGCATCGATCTTGGGAAAGAATTCGGTGTGCAAACGGGGAAGAAACAGGAGGCCGGTTCCGGCGAGCGCCAGCACCGCTGCGGCAATGACCAGTGATTTGAAGCGAACGGCTGTCCGGAGCACGGGTTCGTACATCGCCAGGACGTATCGAAACCAGCCTTCGCCGGCCGATCCATCATCGCCCGATTCGTTGACATGGCCCCGGGCGTACAACCGCGCGAGCACCACGGGAGTCACGGACATGGAGACGGCATAATCCGCAAGCATGGCAAAGGTGACGGTCATGGCGAGCGGGACGAAGAGGTATTTGACGATCCCCGTAAAAAACATGATCGGGAGATACACAATCAAAATGCAGATGGTGGCCACCAAAATCGGGAGGGTCAGTTCCGTCGCACTGTCCTCTGCGGCCGAACGGCCATCCTTCCCCATTTCGAGATGCCGATGAAGATTTTCCTGAACGACGATGTTGTTATCGAGCAGCGTTCCGATGACCAGCGCCAGGCCGCCCAGGGTCATGATGTTGACGGTCTGGCCCGTGAGATACAGGGCCACGAGCGCGGTGGTGAGAGAAAGCGGAATCGCCAAACCCACGACGAGCGCCGCCTTGATGCTCTGCAAAAACAGGAAGATCATGAGTCCCGCGAGCCCTGCTCCCAACAACCCTTCCTTTTGCAAATTGCCGATGGCCTGGCGAATGTACAGTGATTGGTCGTAGAGAAACTTGACCGACGCGCCCGCCGGGATTTCGGTGAGTGTGTGCAGTTTGGCCCGGATGCCGTCGGCCACTTCCAAGGTGTTGGCTCCTTCCTGCCTGGTAATCGGAAGATACGTGGCCTCATGACCGTTCACCCGCACGACAGACGTTTGAATGGCCGCGCTGTCTGATGCCGTACCGATGTCGCGCACCAAGACGGGCGTGCCATTTACGATCTTGATCGGGATGTCGTTGATCTTTTCCACCAGGTCGATGAGGCTGTTGGAGTACACATAGTAATCCAAATCCCCGATCTTGATGTCTCCCGCAGGAATGATCGCGCTTTGAGCGTTAATCGCCTTGACCACCTCAGAAGGCGAGATTCCGCGCGCCAACAAGCGAGAGGGATCGAGAAAGACGGTGATCTGGCGGACCTTGCCTCCCAGCGGCGGGCCGAACGAGATGCCCGGGATACTGGCGATCTGGTTCCGTACCGTAAAATAGGCCAGGTCACGAATCTCTTTGGGGCCCAGGCTCTCACTGTTAATGGACAGCAAGCCGATCGGCAGGCTGGCGACGCCGAACTTATAGACGGAGGGCGGATAGACGCCGGGGGGCAACAGCCGGATGATGCTATACGCGAGACTGGTCAACTCTGATTGCGCCGCATCGATTCCATACTCGGGTTGGAAGAACACCTTGATATAGCTCATTCCCGCAAGCGACTGCGATTCGATGTGTTCGACGTAACTCGCTTCCACAAACCGCTGCTCCATGCGGAGTGTGATCGCGCCTTCCATTTCGGTCGGGCTCATGCCGCGGTAGAAGGTAGTGACGAGAATCGTGGGTATTTTGATTTCAGGAAAAATATCGACCCGCATCTTCTTGTACGACACGGCACCAAGCAGCAGCGCGATCATGCAGATGGCAAAGACTGCGTACGGATTTTTAAGGGCGGCCCGCGTCAGCATGTGGTTTCCACCCAATAGGGCGTTCGATTTCTTGACAACCAATACCGGCAGATATCTCCGACGCAGAGCACAAGGTCCTCGAAGGTCTCCGGCTTGACCACGTAGCCGTTCACGGCGTTCGCATAGGCGGTCGAAAGATCGGTTCCGTCATCCGAGGTGGTAAACGCGACGACCGGAATCGCCGCAAACCGCGGTTCTGCCCGCATGCGCTTTAGGAAGCCGTCGCCGCGTTGATGGGAGAGATGCCAATCGAGCAGGATCAATCCGGGTAACTCAGACCTGTGTCTCAGAAAATGCAGAGCCGCCTCCGCATCCTGTTCGGAGTAGAGGACAATATCGAGTCCAGTGCGCAGTAGCGCTTGGTGGAAGAGTTCCCGTTCGCCAGGACTATCGTCGATCAAGAGGACGGAAGCATGGCGCTGCATGGAGCAGCACTTCAGCAGAGACCATGCCGAGATTGACTAAAAGAGAGAGATGGTGACTTGTAGAAAGAGAACAATAGCTTAGCAACCTGACTCCACTACACGCATGGTGGTCTGACGATAGGGAGCCCTGGAAAATCTCCATAGGACTATGGAAGTGTTCCATAAGGGTGATGCCATGCGACTTCGCAGTCCGGTGAGCCTGCTCACTGCTGTTGAGCGAACGGCGCTCCCGCAGTCGCCCCGACCGGAGGAAGCTGCGCGACTGGAGCCTTATTTGCCTGGTTGTAGAGCGCCAGCGCTTCAGGCATGTGTTCGCTCAGCCGCTTGATTCGGGTTTCATGTCCCGGATGGGTGGAGAGAAACTCCTGCGGCTGTTGGCCTCCTGATTGCTGCATCCGCTGCCAGACTCGGACGGCCTCGTGGGGATCATAGCCGGCGTCCGCTGCAAGCAAGAGGCCGATGTAATCGGCCTCCGATTCGTGCGCTCGGCTGAACGGCAAGAGTACGCCCACCTGCGTGCCGACGCCCAGAGCGGACATCGCAGACTGACTGGTGGCGGGACTGAACCCTTGAGTCTGCATGGCAATGGAGGCGCCTATCAGCCCGATCTGCGCCAGGACGCCCTGGCTCATGCGTTCGGACCCGTGGCGGGCGAGCGCATGAACGACTTCGTGCCCGATGATGGCCGCAAGTCCTGACTCATTATCTGCGACAGGGAAGATACCGGTGTAGACGGCAATCTTCCCACCCGGCAAGGCAAAGGCGTTCTTGGTGCCGTCGTCTTTGATCACGGTAACTTCCCATTTAAAGTCCTTCGCCGCCTCGGCGTATTGTGATCGTTTGGCCGCCTCGATGATGCGCGCCGCAGTTCTCTCGACCGGCCCGACTTCGGCTGGATTTTTCGACACCGTCACCTTCGGATCGCTTAAGACATCTTGATAGGCCTGAGTACCTAGATTTGCCTCGTAGGACCTGGGGATCATCAGCAACTGCCAGCGCTTGGTGTAGGGATTCGTCGCGCAGCCAGTTGCCTCCAAGAGGAGGAACGGAAGAAGCAGTAACCAAGGTGATAGCCGAAACATCATCCAGCCTCCCTTCGCGTGGCTCAACAACGCCATCGATAGCACTATTGTATGGGGCTCCGAGCGGGCACCGTGATTAGGACATTCCCTAGGAAGACCCTCGAGAAGACAGGGACTGAAGGCGAGGCCGATTCCGCCAGTTGTTGCGCGAAGTAACCGGCGGCTACGACGTTGTGTTCGCCTGGATGATGCGGAAACGTACTTCGTCTGCTTGCGTGTAGGCGGAGGTCCGTTCGCCGGCGAAGAGGCCGCAGCGGTACAGGCCCGGCGTCCAGCCCCGTTCAGGAGCCGCTAATCGGAAATAGCCTGATTGGTCACTCATGGCCATGAGCACGTGGTCTTGCGCGATCATTCGCGGATGTCCTATCGCTTCCGCGGTTTCCAGGAAACATTGGGTCGCCAGAGGCACGGCGTCATAGGAGTCGGACACGAGTCGGAACACCAGATAGATTTCCGGCTGCGTGGTGAGAAAACTGTCGCTGGGATTGAGGGGAATAAAGTCGTGCTGGCCGGTGGGCAGATCATCGCGCATCACTTTGGCCGCAGGAATGACGAACCGAAACCAGCTGAAATCAGCGTCGCGTCCTACCAACGTCCCGCCCGTGTCCAACGGCCGCTCGGGTTTGAGCCGATTCAGCACTTCTTCCACTTCCTGCTTCGTCGGACCTGCGTCAGCATTCGTGCGGGCCTGAGGTGAAGGCGATTCCGGTTTCTGTCCGGGCTCCAGAGCGGCCATTTCGGCGGGAATGTGCGGGCGGACCTTCTCCAACCACCGCAGGATTTTGTTCTTGTCCAACACGCGGATGCCAGGCGGAAGCGCGTTGTCCTTGTTCTGAAGCTCGAACAGCACGGCTTTCTCATACAGCGTGTAGAAGTGCAGGTGCGCCTCTTCCCACCTTCCCAATTCCACGAGACACTGCCCCATCCGGAAGACGATATCCGCGTATTGGTCTTCGGTCGGATCGAGATCCGAGACCTTGCCGAAGACGGGGAGCGCCTCTTCGCATTTGCCCAGCTGCATCAGAGTCAGGCCGAATTGATGGGTCGCTGATGGATCGCGCGGATTCAACTCCAGCAGTTTCCGATACATCGGCTCGGCTTCTCCGTAGCGGCCGGCGACAAACAATCTCCACGCGTCCGCGCGCATGAGCGCCCACTGTTTCAGTTGATCCGGGGTGATGTCCTTTGGTGTAAAGACGGGATCGAAGCGCCGCCCCCGGTCCTGCGAATGTCCATGAAAGACCGTCACGAGCGTATGAGCCGGCAGTTCCAGCGGCGAGCCCGGCGGGATGCGATCGAGGACGTATTGCACATCGTTCGCGGCGCCTTCGTAATCCAAGACATCGAAGCGGGCGCGTGCCAGAGCCAACCGCCATGTCAGCATCTCCGGCGCGAGAGTGACCGCCTGCTTGTATGATTCAAGTGAGGCTTCGAGGCGATCAAGCTTGCGGAGTTCGCGTGCAAGGCGAAAATGAATGAGAGGATTCTGGATGTCGATTGACGCAATACGTCGCAGTTCTTCAATCGACTCGTCTCCGTAGCCGGACCGAACCAACAGGCTCCACTTGGCCCATCGCACATCGAGGGCTGTGGGCTGCCGCCCAAGCACGGTGTCATAGGCTTGGAGAGCTTGCTGGGAAGCGCGAGAGGTCGCCAGGATGTCCCCGCGGAGCTTGTGAAGCGTCACCGCATCGGGATTCGCCTCGATGCCTTGATCGAGCGCTTCAAGCGCCGGCGTGATTGCACCGCTCTCCCAGTTGGATTTCGCCTGTTCGATAATTTGGCCATCGGAAAGGCCCTGGGCATCATCGGCGTGCACGACGATCATTCCAGCGAAGAGCTGAATCAGGCTGAGTGTTCCTACGATGCCTAAGAAACGTCGGGACATCATCACCTCATTATAACGTAAGTGGACCTATTTGCTGAGAGACCAAGTGGACCGAAAGGATTCGTGGGCCGTGCGGGAGGGGCCGCTTAGAGCTCTTTGGACCAAAACACGAAGAAGCCGTGGCGGCCTGGCAGGGGTGGACCACCCCCATGATCGCTGTAAATCCCAAAGTTGTAGCTGTAGTTAATTTCGACTTGGGAGCGCCACGGCGCTCCCGTCACGACGCCGCCGCCCACGGCGGGCATGGCGTCCATCTTGAATTGGATCGAGCCGTCAGGCTGAAAGCGCGCCTGTTCCACGAGGCCCCACGATCCGCGAATGTAGGGATAGATAAAAAAGATCGGTTCATAGCGGTATTCGAGATGGCCGATGGCATATTTTCGTGGATATAATTCATTGAAGGCGACGCTAGGCATCATGGGCAGGGCCAATGCTTCCCATTCATAGCCGGTCGGCCGTCCCGGCAGGCGGAACGTCGAAAAGCGGTCAAGGTGCTGTCCGATGCCCGCATAGACCGAGGTCACCAGCCGATGCCGTTCACTGTTGACGAAGGGCACGCCGGTTGCGCTGACGGCAAACACGCTTCCCATCAAGTACTCGTGCTCGTCGGATAGCCCTAGGGGAGGTCCTCCCCAGGCACTCCACTTGGCGCGGTGTCCGTACATAAAATCGCCGCCAAATGCAAAGCCCCGATGCGGGAGCTCCATGAGATTGCGTTCCAACGCGTCCCGGCGGATGCGCGCGTGCACGCGCCCCTCATAGGTATCCTCTGGCACGATGAAGTCCGGACTCGACTTGCTCGTGCCCTTGAACCACCGATAGCCCGGTTCATAGGTGAGGGACATCTCGAGCGCGTTGTCCTGATGGCCAGGATCCAACAGTCTCCGATAGGCAATCCCTAGCCCCCCGAAGACGTAACTCCATTCCACTTCGACTTCGCGGATGATTTGCCCTTCGACATATTCCGACCGGCCGAGTGGAATGATCATCGTATTCAGCGTCATCCGAAGCTCCCAGCCGCTGGATGAATGCGACCCGACGTTGTACGTCAAGTCGTTCACCGGGCCGGAAAAGGTTCCGCGAAAGCGCTGTTTCAAATCATCCGAATTGCGCCATACATACAAGGCGCCAAAGGGCAAGACCTGGTAAAACGTCGGACCGTTGGGAAGGTATTCCACTCCGAAGCTTGCGGCAGTGACATTCTTACGATCCCTGGCCGCCACCTTGACCGGCTCGCCCATGACCTCGGTATCGAACTCCTCGCCCGCCAGCGGCGTCGGTGTCTCTTCTTCCTCGGCATACGTCGGGGAAATCAGGACACACATCAAGGCCGCTGTCAGAAAGGTGACACGTGCCGGAAGTGTGAGCTTATTGGTGGTGTGCAGGTCTGGAAACAGCAGCTTGTTCATCGATTCAGCATCCGTTACGGTAGGAACTGCAGGCACTAGGGATCGCCCTAGGTGGGGAAAAGGCAGCCGGGACACCAACGGAGGGACAGCAGCATGATTGAGGTCATCCTCTATGAGCCGGAGATTCCACCAAATACGGGGAACATCATACGGCTCTGTGCCAACACGGGGGTGCGACTCCACCTCGTGAAACCCTTGGGATTCTCTTTAGACGATCGGCAGATGCGACGGGCTGGCTTGGATTATCACGAGTATGCGACGATCGAAGTTCATGACGATTGGCCGAGCTGCGCCGCGCACTTTCGGGCCACACGGCTGTTCGCGGTCTCAACAAGAGGTGCCCAGCGTTACGATCTCAATCGCTATGGCGCCGGTGACGCCTTTTTGTTCGGTCCAGAAACCAGGGGATTACCGGCAGAGTTGCTCGCACAGTTTTCCCCTGAGTGCCGTATCCGCCTGCCTATGCTGGCGGACAGTCGCAGTTTGAATCTTTCCAACGCGGTGGCGGTGATCGTCTATGAAGCCTGGCGGCAATTGGATTTCGGGAACGCAGTGTAATGACGATGGCGCTTCAAGACCCGATCGCGCGCGCGTCGGTGAGTTGGAACTGTCCTCGTGCGGTCACGGGATAGAGAGAAAAGATCGGCGTATGGGCCGGCACGACCGCCGTGGTCACATTCGGCAGCAATTGAAGATGCATGTTCACATAGTTGAAGCTCAGACCATCCTGCCATGGTTGACTGCCGGCTCCCGCATAGGCGGCGGTTTTTTCCGAGGCGTAGGTCCGCGTCAGTAACCCCGCTCCTCCCTCCAGCCCGTATTCATGCAAATCCGGCGCGCCCTGAACCAGCAAGCTGACGGCATTGGCATCGAACCAGACTTTGATGTTGCAGCCGATCTGGACGTAGGGGCCCAGCGAATTCGTCCCGTCAAGGAATGCGCGCGGCAGCCCGATCTCGTACGGAACGTCGTCAGGCATTGGGCGATCCACCTTGCCGAGATTGGTTTCCCGCAGCGGTCCGACCGAAACGAACAGCAGATGCGGATCGTTCATGTCGAGATCAAGCACCTGGTCGTCATAGTAACTGCAGAGGCGTCCCATGTCGTAGCGAAGTGGAAACGAGTATCCGATCTTCGCGTACCAGATGCGCAAGGCGGCGTCCAATGGATCTTCTGGAGAACGGCTAATTTTGAGATCAAACGGAAGCATCACATGCCAAGCCCCGGTTCTGGCGGCGACAAAAGGGGCGCAGGCGCCGGGAAACTCCTTCTGAACGGCCGTGGTCTCGGGCTCGAACTTGCGGGCAGCGGAGGTGAAATGTTGGGCGATCTTCGATTCCTTGGAGAGCCGATACTTTTCCTGAAAATAGGCGGACGCTCGCTGCTGGGCGATGGACAGGTAATAATCCGGCATGTCGGTCTCGACGACGATCCGTTGGGGCGGACTGCCTGACGCCTGACGTTCAGGCTTCATTGCCGCTGAATACACGTCAAGCTCGGCCTTCAATCGCTGGATATCTTGCTGAAGCTGACGAGCCAGTGCTGGATCGAAAAAGCTGGTCCCTGGGAGGATGTCGAGGGCTTTCTGCAGGCAGTCCAACTTGTGGGTGTAGCGCTTGGGCTCATCGGCAAAGACCTCGGCGGTGGCGACGAGTAAATTGAATTGTTCTTCCGGTAAAAGACCCAAAGTATTCAGGTTGTGGTCTTTGATGAACGCAAAGGCCAATGGGCCGAAGGTCTCAGCCTTCCTGATGCACAGCGTCAAGAGAAAATTGTAATGGGCACGCGCCTCGTCCCGAGTCATGGCCGGCCATCATAACGGCCCACGTTGGGGCGGGCAAGGCCTCCCATGTGTGACAGCGGCGAAGACACGACCCCTCACGAGCTGGCCCGGCTGGCGACCATAAGAATCTCAAGAATCTCACGGAATCGAGTTCTTCTCGGGTACAAGGGATTCTCCGAGTGGGAGCGCACGAAGGGCCGCGGCATGCTGCGCCTCCATGCAATGGCAATGGGTGCTCCTCGTCCTCCTGGTGGCTTCGGGCTGTTCATGGTTTCCTTCGTTTGTGGTGCATCCCATCGCGATTGGTGAAATCGAGATCGATCCTGCCACGCTGCACACGGTCGGCCTCAGTCTGCCGGTCCTCGATGGCGATGAGGACTTCGATGCGTCCGTTCGGGTCGCGTACCGCGAGGTGAACTCTCCGACGTGGAAGGAGGCGCTGCCGCTGCAGCGCGTGCGCCCCGACACGCTTTCCCGTGCGGTTCCGAGTCAGTTTGCGATCGCCGAACAATTTGCCGGCAGCATCTTCGATTTGGACCCGAATTCCGTCTACGAGGTCCGGCTGACGATTGAAGACCCGGACGGCGGGACTCTCATGAGAACGGCTCGAGCGACGACGCGGGCAGTCCCTCCTGATGCTCCTGAGTCCCCGCATGTTGTAGACGTGGAATCGGGCGACGCCTTGGCCTCCGCGCTCGCGCAAGCCAAACCCGGCGATGTCATCACGCTCGCCAAGGGTCGCTACAACGGTCCGTTCCGCCTTGAACGGAGCGGGACCGGAGCGAATCCTATTGTCGTCAAGGGCCGCGATCGCGATTCAAGCATCATTGACTCTCCCGGTGAAGAATACGGTGTCCGCGTCACCGGCTCTCACGTTCATCTTGAAGACATGACGATTCGCTCGAGCACCTGGGGAATTGCCCTCACGAACGCCAGCGACGTCGTCATCAGAGGGACGGTTATCACGAACGTCCATTACGGCATCAATGGCAGAGGCGGTGCCAACCGAAACCTCTACATCTGCGACAATTTTCTGGAAGGCAGGGGTGTCCACTGGCCGGATACGAGCGGCCGGACGTGGAACTATGAGGGCATTGTCGTCACTGGCGCCGGGCATGTGATCTGTCACAATACGCTGGCAGGCTTTGGTGACGCGCTTGGGCTTTCACAGCCGGTGGAGATCCCGAATCGTGGGATTGATTTCTACGGGAACGACGTGCTCTGGGGCGGGGATGACGGCATCGAATTGGACTACAGCGAACGGAACGTTCGCGCCTTCCGCAACCGTTTTGGAAATGTCGCTATGGGAATCAGTTTCCAGCCGGTGTGGGGAGGCCCGGTGTACGCCGTCCGTAACCTCATCTATAACACCGCGATTGCGCCCTACAAACTCAACCAGGAACCCAGTGGGTTCTTCATCTTACACAACACGTCCATTCGTAGGGGATGGGCCTGGCTGCAATACGGAGCGTATGTGTCCAATTTTTCCTTTCACAACAATCTCACGATCGGGACGGACAGACCGGTCTATCTGACGCCCTATCTCCAGTTGGCCGGCATCGATTACAACGGGTGGAGTCCTGACGGGGAATTCAAGTTCGATTACAGCTGGAGCGACTTTGCGTCATTCAGCCGAGAGTCTCCATATGAAGCACATGGACGGCTGCTGACCGTTCCCGTCTTCGTCACAGCGATCGCCGTTCCACCGATGTTCGAGTCCTTTATGCTGCCGCCCACGCCGATGCTCGATGCGGGGAGTAATGCGGTCGATGCCGGCCGGAGGCTTCCCAACATCAACGACGACTTTATCGGTGAAGGGCCGGACATTGGCGTGCTCGAGCGAGGGTTCGAGGCTCCGCACTATGGAATCCGTTGGGCAGGACAGCGCTTCTAGAGTCCGGAGCGGCCGTCAATTCCCTCGGCTCTGATAGGGCGTGGGATAGAGGAGGTCCAAGAGCGAGATATCATGGTTCCAAAACCATGCTCCCGCAACGGAGACAAGCAGAATGGTGGGGAGGAGAAGCAGCGCCAGCACCGTGATGTCGCGGAACGACAACGGTCTCGTCAATAAGTCGCAGTGTCCGTCTTCGCCGCGTTTGATCGACCGGACCAGCAAGGCCGCATTGAGTTGATGGCTTTTGAACACGAATGAATAAAAATCGCCGAGGAGTGGAATGGCGCCGATCAGGCCGTTTTTGAGGAGATTGTAGGCCATGCGCAACTGCACCTCCCAGGGAACCTGCAGCTGCCGCGCCACGACCAGGATTGCGGCGCCGCCAATCGTCGCCATCGTATCGCCCACAATCGGAAACAGGCCGATCACCGGGTCGAGGCCGATTTTGGGACGCAATCCAGGAATGGTCATCGCATTGTCGAGCACTCGAGCGATGACCTCCGCTTGCACTTCCTTGTCCCGTACGTTCATCCAGACAGCCTAGGCCGTCCGGAGCGTAGGCTGACACTGGTCAAATCCCCAGGGAGAAGGTGATTACTTCATCCGGTTCGGATCCTGGTAAATCATCAAATGTGCATACGGACTGCCCTCGAACATGATGTAGACGCCTGACGGATTGGGAACGGTCGGCAATTGAGAGGCGGCGGGATCAAACGGCCACATAACCATCCAGTGCGGCGGTTCCTTGACCACCTTTGCACCTTCTCCTGCCATGACGACTTTGCCGTTCTTTTCAAGGTGAGATCCTCCCCGTGCCATATAGGCAATGCCCGGCACCGTATTGGTTGGCTTGGGAGCATTGTTCATGACGTCGGTCATCCATTGGTTGCTGGCCGCGTCCATACAAATGGGATCGGGAACCGGCAGGTTCATGACCGTGGGAAGACAGGTAAAACCATTTGTCCCCTTTTTCGCTTCCGTCAGTTTGCCGTCAGCACCATAGATCATGACACCGGCATCCTTGGAAATGCGGGCCGGTGCCGCGCTGAGCGCCAACGCCGTCTGATCTTTTTCGGACATCGCCTTGACGTCCTTGACTGTGGATGTTTTGTGGGAGGGTTTGTCTCCAGCTGACGCAATTGCAGGGACAAGAAGCGAGCACGCCATCAAAAGGGTGAATGCCCACATGCGGATCATGTCTCTCCTCCTAGGCCGGGGTGAACTTCGTTCATCGGATGCTTGTCAGTGATCATGCGCTGTCTTGCTCGTGAGGCCGTACTTCTTGAGCTTGCTCAAGAG
>Ga0070673_100000499_pt1 | contig 20948 bp, 16 predicted proteins | sample KBSM23metaG_FD_65342 | JGI IMG/M metagenome (GOLD analysis project Ga0070673, IMG submission 65342) | Miscanthus rhizosphere microbial communities from Kellogg Biological Station, Michigan, USA - KBS M2-3 metaG | ecosystem: Host-associated > Plants > Roots > Rhizosphere > Soil ... | reverse complement strand
CGCCTCGACGAGGTCCGCACGCTCGACGCGCTGGCATGGCGCATCGACGTGCCGCAGATGGTCGCGGCCGGCGCGATCGCGTTCGTCGTCGCGCTCGGGCTGTTCCTGTCGGCGGCGGGCATCTTCTCGCTGATGTCGGTGAACGTGGCGCGGCGCACGCGCGAGATCGGCCTGCGCACGGCGCTCGGCGCCAGCCCGCAGCGGCTGCTGCTGAACATCTTCACCCGCGCGCTGATCCTGATCGGCGCCGGGATCGCCGCCGGCAACGCCGTGCTGCTGCTGATCGTCGCGCTGTCGCCCGAGATCGACCTGGCGCAGGTCAGCGGCGCGCTGATGGGCACCTCGGCCGTGATGCTGGTGGCCGGGCTGCTGGCCTGCATCGAGCCGGCCCGCCGCGCGCTGCGCATCGCGCCGACCGACGCGTTGAAGACGGCGTAGACTAGGCCACGCAAGGAGCGCGGCATGCGAATTCTGGTGATCGGCGGAACGCTGTTCATCGGCCGGGCGATCGTCGAGCGGCTGGCGGCGCGCCGGCACGAGGTCACGGTGCTGCACCGGCGCGACCGGCACGATCTCGGGCCGAAGATTCACAACGTGCAGGCGGATCGCGGCGATCTTCCGGAGGTCACGCGGATCCTCCGCGACCGGCAATACGACGCCGTGTTCGACGTCGCCTACGACTGGGGCAAGGGCACGACGGCCGCCCAGGTCGAAGCGGCGGCGCGTGCCTGCGGCGACGCGCTGCAACGCTACGTCTTCGTCTCGAGCATCGCCGCCTACGGCCCGGGCCTGGCGCACCGCGAGCAGGACGCCCTGGTCGGCGACGACTACCCGAACCCCTATTCGCTGGACAAGGCGTCGAGCGAACGCGCGCTGTTCCACCTGCATGCGTCGTACGGGTTTCCCGTCACGACGTTCCGTCCGCCGTTCGTGCACGGCCCGAGGCAGCCGTTCTATCGCGAGGCCTTCTTCTGGGACCGCCTGCGCGACGGCCGGCCGATCGTCCTTCCCGACGGCGGGGACACGCCGATGCAATGGGTGTTCGTGTCGGACCTGGCGGACGCCTGTGTCCGGGCGATCGAAGAGCCGGCGGCCGCCGGACAGGCGTTCAACATCGCGCACGTCGAGCCGCTGACGCAGCGCACCTTCGTCGAAGCGCTCGCGCGCACCGCGGGGGAGACGCCGACCTTCGCCGCGATCCCCCGCGCGGCGATCCAGGGCGCCGGCGGCAACGCCTTCGCCGGCAATCTCTACTTTGGCGAGTACCTCGACCTGCCGCCGCACGTGTCGGTCGTCGAGAAGGCGCCGCGGATGCTGGGCGTCAGGCCCACCCCACTCGATGCGGCGCTTGCCGAGAGCTTTGCGTGGTACCAGGAACAGCCGCGCCGTTCGGTGGACTACGCGTTCGAGGATCGGCTGCTGGCCGCGACGACATAGGGATCGATCGTGGCGCGACTGCTCTCCGCCTGCATCGCCATCGGCGTCTTCTCTCTCGCCACCATCGCCGGCCAGGCGCCGGTCGATGCCGGCCGGAAGGTCTTCACCGAGCGCTGCGCGCTGTGCCACGGCGCGGACGGCACGGGAGGCACCTTCGCGACGAGCATCGTGCCGCGGCTCGCCGCGCTCGACGAGACGGCGCTCGAATCCACCATCCGCAACGGCGTGCCGGCGCGCGGGATGCCGGCGTTCGCGCTGCCGCCGCCGGAGATGACGGCGGTGCTCGCCTACCTCCGCACGCTGCGGCCGGCGACGCGCGGGCGCCGCGATCGCCTCGAAGCGCTGCACGGGCAGACGACCGGCGGTGACGCCATCGACGGCCTCGTCCTCCGCCAGAGCTTCGACGATCTACAGCTGCGCGCCGCAGACGGCAGCATCCGCCTCTTCCGCCGCGCCGGCGATCGATTCCGTCCCGTGACGTCGGAGACAGACTGGCCGAGTTACGACGGCGCGCAGCGCGGCTACCGCTACACCGCGCTGACCGAGATCTCCCCGTCGAACGTCGGGCAGCTCGCCCCGCGCTGGCTCTTCACCGTGGCCGACACCTCACCGCTCGAGACCACGCCGATCGTGTCGAACGGCGTCATGTTCGTCACCAGCGGCAACCAGTGCTACGCGCTCGACGCCGGCAGCGGCCGGCAGATCTGGCGCTTCAGCCGTCCGCTCACAAAGGGTCTCGTCGGCAACGCGGCAGGCGGCATCAACCGCGGCGCCGCCGTCGACGGCACGCACGTCTACATGACGACGGATCACGCGCACCTGCTGGCGCTCGACCGCGCGAGCGGCGAGGTCGCCTGGGAAGCCGCGATGGCCGACGCGCGCGAGAACTACAGCGCGACGGGCGCGCCGCTCGTCGCGGGTGGGCTCGTGATTGCCGGCGTCGCGGGCGGCGACGGCGGGGCGCGCGGTTTTCTTGCTGCCTACGATCCGCAGACGGGCAAGGAAGCGTGGCGCTTCTGGACGTCGCCGGCGGCCGGCGACCCGACGGCAAGTACGTGGGACGGGCCGGCGCTTCATCATCCGGGCGCGCCGACCTGGCTGACCGGCAGCTACGATCCCGACCTCGAGACGATCTACTGGACGACCGGCAACCCGGGCTCCGATCTGAACGGCGACGTGCGCAAAGGGGACAACCTCTATGCCGACTCGCTGCTCGCGCTCGACGTCCGCACCGGCCGGCTGAAGTGGTACTACCAGTTCACGCCGCACGATCTGTGGGACTGGGACGGGCAGGCGCCGCTCGCGCTCATCGACGCGCCGTGGAACGGGCCGCCGCGCAAGCTGGTCGTGCAGGCCAATCGCAACGGCTTTTTCTACGTCCTGGATCGCACGAACGGAACGCTGCTGCTCGGGCGCCCCTTCGCCGAGAAGCTCACCTGGGCCGAGGGCATCGGCGCCGACGGGCGCCCGATCCTGCGGCCCGGGCAGGAGCCGAGCGCCGCGGGCACGCGCGTCTGTCCGTCGCTCATCGGCGCCACCAACTGGTGGTCCACGTCCTATCTGCCGCAGACCGGCCTGTACTACGTGCAGACGCTCGAAAGCTGCGGCATCTTCACGAAGCGGGACGACGAGTGGACGGCGGGACGCGTCTACATGGGCGGCGGCACGTCGAACGCGCCCGACGTCAGGCCGCAGAAGATCCTGCGCGCCATCGACATCCGTGACGGCCACGCCACCTGGGCGCTGCCGCAGATCGGCGACGGCGGCACGCGCAGCGGCACGCTCGCCACCGCGACAGGGCTCGTCTTCTTCGGCGAGGACAGCGGCGCGATCATGGCCGTGGATGCCGCGTCCGGGAAGCCGCTCTGGCACTTCCAGACGAGCCAGACGCTGCGCGCATCGCCGATGACTTATTCATTCGACGGGCGCCAATTCGTGGCCATCGCCGCCGGACCAAACGTAATCGCCTTCTCGCTGCCGGCCGCGCGCTGAAGAGGGGCGGCGATTACTTGTCGTCGCCGAGCGCCATCACCAGATACTTTGCCGGCGCCGACCCCACATTCTTCCAGCCATGCTCATCATTCGATGCGATGTAGACGGCAGACCCCGGGCCGAGCCGCTGCGTGCGACCCTTGACGGTCACTTCGAGCGTGCCCTCGCGAATGAGCAGGAGTTCCTCGTGGACGTGCCGGTGCGGCGCGTGCGGCATCTGTCCCGCGGCCAGGTCGGTCGCGTGGAGATCGACGCGATACCCGGAATGCGTCGTGCCGGTGAACATCTGGCGGATCTCGGTCGGACCGCTCGCGCGCACGGCGAGCTGTGCGTAATCGAAGAGGCCTGAGGGCAGCGCGTCCTGCGCAGCCCGCGCGCGAACGCCGATGCAGAAGATTGCCAGCAGCGCCAGCCCGGCCCAGATGATCTCTCGTCGCCACAACGTCGGCATGCGACCTCCTCGCGGTGCGATGAGCGGCAGTATAGTCGGAGGATGACGGGATGGTGGCAGGGACGCGCTGGCGCGGCGGCATTCAGCCTCGCAGCACTGACCGGTGGGCACGCCAGTGCGCTCACGGCGCAGTCGCTGCCGACGCCCCGGCTCTACGTGCTCGACTGCGGCACGCTGGCCGGCCGCAACCTGCGCACCTATGGCTTGCCGGCTGAGGCGCGCGACCTGTCCGTCGCCTGCGCGCTGCTCGTCGACGGGAACCGCACGCTGCTGTGGGAAACGGGACTCGGCGATCGCTTCGCCGGCGGCAGGGAGACACCGAAAGATCCCGGCTGGCGCGTCAGCCGCACCCTGCGGAGCCAGCTCGCCGAGATTGGCATCGAGCCGCCGGCGATCACCTATCTCGCCATCTCGCACATGCACGCCGACCACACGGGCAATGCCAACGACTACGCGAGCGCGACGTGGCTGGTGCAGGAAGCGGAGCGCGACTTCGCGTTCAGGCCCGGGCAGGACACCTCGTCCTACCGGGCGCTGGCCGACGCCCGCGTCACGGTGCTGCACGGGGATCACGATGTTTTCGGCGACGGGGTGGCGATGCTGATCTCGACGCCCGGCCACACGGCGGGCCACCAGTCGCTGCTGGTCAAGCTGCCGCACGCGGGAGCCATCGTCCTGTCCGGCGATCTGTATCACTATCCCGAGGAACGCGCGGCGAAGACGTTTCCGGGGTTCGAGCTCGACCGGGCGAAGACGGCGGCGTCACGCGACGCCGTCGACGCGCTGATCGAGCGGCTGCACGCCCAGCTGTGGATCGAGCACGACATCCTCGGTTATGCGCGCCTGAAGAAGGCGCCGGCGTACTACGACTGAACGCGAGCGGCGTGCGATGACCGAAAGCAACGTCCAGGATTTCCTCAGGCGGCGCATCTGCCTGACGCTGCCGCGGATGAGCGAGGTGGCCGTCCGGCGCGATGTTCCCTACGTGATGGACGACGGCAACCGGGTGATGGACGTCTACGACCTGCCGCGACCGACATCCCGGCCGCGCGGCGCGGTGGTCATCGTCCCCGGCTATCCCGACCGCGCGCCGGCTGCCGACCGACGCGGCTACAGGGACATCGGCTGGACGACGTCGATGGCGCAACTCGCCGCCGCCTCAGGGCTCGTGGCCGTCACCTACACCACGACCGATCCCGAGGCCGGCCTGCAGGAGGTGCTCCGGCACCTGCACTCACACGCCGCGCAGTGGGACGTCGATCCTCGTCGCCTCGCCGTGCTCGCATCGTCCGGCAATGCGCCGACCGCGTTGTCCGCAGTGAGGAAGAGCGCCGCAATTCCGCTCGCGTGCGCGGTCTTCGAGTACGGCTGCCTCCTCGATCTGGACGGATCGGCCGTGGTCGCAGGCGCCGCGAAGGCGTTTGGGTTCGCCGACCCGACGCACGGCCTCTCGCTCGAGGACCTCCGATCGGACGTGCCGCTGCTGATCGTGCGCGCGGGAAAGGATCAGTTCGAAGCAATGAACGCCTCGATCGATCCTTTCGTGGCCGCGGCGCTTCGCCACAACCTGCCGCTGACGTGCATCAACCATCCCTCGGGGCCGCACGCGTTCGATCTGTTCGACGACAGCCGCGCCGCGCAGATCGTCGTGCGGCAGGTGCTCGCCTTCCTCGCCCTGCACCTCGACGCGGATCGCTAAGGCTGTCCGAACCGATGCGCGACGGGCGTCCCGAGGAACCTCCCGTACTCGCGAACCGCTTTCGCGACGGCCGTGCGTTCTTTCGCCGTCAGCCGGCGGAGGACCGCGATTTCAATCGACAGGCCGGCGCTACTCCTGGCCACGCGCCACGCGCCCGCGACCTGGCCGGCAATGAGCAGCGTGTGCTGAAAGATCGGAGACCTGCTGAAGACGCCAGGGGCCGACAGTAAAGGCGAGATGAAACCTCGATCGCGATAGGCGACGAGATATTCGTCGTACACCGGCAGCAGGTGCACATCGCGCCGACGCGCCGCCGCCCGCCGGGTCTCGGTTGACGACCAGTAGGTGCGGCCGTCGAGCTCGCGCGAACGGGCGCCGGCGATTTCGATCGCGCGCTTCGCGTCACTCGTGGTCAGGCCTGACCACCAGACGAAGTCGCGAACCGTGGCGGGAGCATGGCTGCGGAAGTAGCGCCGGGCCAGCTCGCCCAATGCCTCGTCACGCGAGAGCCGCGCGGCGCGCGGCGCCCGGCCGGCCACGAGTGCGTAGGTGAACTGCCGGTCGCGCCGGGGCCCGCTGCAGATCACGGCCTCGAGCTCCGCATGCATGGCCAGATGCGCCAGCCGCTGCGTCGCCATCGGCAGGCGGGCCCGGCCCAGGCGGTCGCCGAGCTCGCGCCGCGTCAGAAAGCCCTCGTCGCCAAGCGCACGCTCGATCACCGCCGTCCCTTTCACCAGCGTCCGTCGATCCAGCTCGAGGCGCGTGTTGTACGGCGCCATCGCGCGGAGCAGCCGCGGCGCGGTCAGCTCGAGCATCCAGCGGATGTCTGCCGGCGTCACGAAATGCCACGTCGGCCGCATGACGTGCGTGCGCAGGATGCGCCCTTCGTCGAACGCCTGCTCGACGGCGGCGTCGACGACGCGGTCGCGGAGGCGCAGGGCGATCGCCCACCTCGCCGCGGCGTACTCCTGGGCCTGCATCGCGCCGAACCAGTCGACGACATCGGCGGGAGCGGCACATCCCGCTCGCGTGAGCAGCTGGTTGGCGAGGCGGCTGGCGATGCGGTCGTCTGGCACGCGGTGTCCGGCGGGGCTCAGAAGTTTACCGCGTCTCGAGCAATCCCCCCGCACGCGGCCGAGCCGGACGCGGAACTCGAGTTGCATCCGTTTTCGCCTGCGGCTTCGGCGCGACAGGCGCCGATCGAGCCCCAACCGTGGAGGGAATCGATGGCGGATAGCAACGAACGCGGACGAGATGTGAGCAGCACGCCGGCGCCTCCGGCGTCCGACACCGAGAGCGGCACCACGCATGAGGCAGACTTCGGCAAGACCGATCGCTACGCGACCAAGGACGACGAAGAGCACTTCAACGTGCGCAACATCGGCGACGACACCGCGTGGGACAGCGGGCGGGGCGCCTCGATCGGCCACGGCACCCACAGCGTGAGTGACACGCGCAGCGCCGATGCCGAGGCGCCTCTGAACACGCGCCGCGAGGAGGATGGCGACTAGCGGCTCCTGAGCCTCACCGCTCCCAGCGCAGCCGGGCGATGCGCGGGTCCCCGGCGAACGCCTGGCGATCGAATTCGATCCGCGTCTCCGGGAACTCGCAGACGACGCGGGCGCCATGCGCGTTGAAGCTGGCGCGCCAGGTCTGCCGCTCGATCGGCTCGCGGCCGGCAAAGGCGCGGCACTGCAGCAGCGCCAGGTTCACGCCGGCCGGATCGCGCGCCGACGGATAGCGCAGCACGTCCACGTCGGCCTCGCGGGCAGCGTCGGCCAGCGACTGGCACGCCGCGTAGTCGGTCGGGTGCGTCCAGCGCGCCCGATCGGCGTCGAGCGGCGGCGCGGTCAGATCGAGACCGCCCGCCGTCCTGAACCGCACGGAGAACGCCGTGTAGTCGCCGGCGTCGGCGGGCCACGGCGTCTGCGGCGAATCGGCGAAGAACAGCAGGCGGTGGAAGGTCATCTCCGCCATCGCGGTGGCGGCGCTCTTCGACGCGTAGAACACGCCCGGCGTGAGGCCGGCGCGGCGGAAGCGCGAACCGGCGGGGTACGGCGCGCCGTAGCGGAACGGCGTGGCCAGCAGGTAGTGGAGGTGCCGGCAGTCGGGCGGCAGCGGCGGCTTGGTGGACTCGACCAGCGTCTCGAGCAGGCTCTGCTCCGCCAGCGTGTCGACGAGCTTCATCGTCGAGACGCGATGCTGCGCCTCGACGGCGCGCCAGCACACGCCGGACATCCGGCGGCGTTCAGATGAGAGCGCGGCGCGCGTCCAGGTAGGCAACGACATGGACCAGGCCCGGCACCGTCTGGATCAGCGCGAAAGGCTGGCCGCCCAGCGCGGCGTTCGGGCTCGCCATCCACGCGCGGGCGACGGCGTCGTCGCCGTGCACGAGCGCGTCGAGCGCGCGGTAGAACCGGACGAACATCACGGCGAGCTCGAACGGCTTGTCGCCGGGCGACAGGGTATAGGTGCCGGCGCCCATCCGCGACACGCTGGCCTCGGACAGCCCGACGACGCGCGCCAGCACCTTGTTGGAGAGGCCGAGCAGGCCGGCCGCGCGCAGCGCCGCCTTCGTGACCACCACCCCTTCCGAGACCGCCCGCTGTGGCGCCGACCGGGCCATTCCAGCCCCCCTTTCCCCTGAAATATTTTAGGCTAGTTCTTCCTGGTGCGCAACGTCGGCGGGGCATCGCGCCCGGGGCCGGGGCGCGCTGCGCATCGCGCCGACGCAGGCGGCCGCGTCAGATCGGCACTGGACCGTCGTTCAGGTTGAGGACGACACCGCGAAGCGCGATCATGCCGGATTCGCCTGTCACCAGGCGTGCATCCACGGTTCGCTGCTCGACCCGCGTGGCTGTGTCGAGCTGTTCCAACCCGTTTGGTGGCAGAGCCTCGAGATGGTCGAGGAACAGCGTCCCCCTGCAGTACCGCCGATGAGATTGATATTCAGCCGTCCCGGCGCAAAGCAGTCGAACGTCATCCGGTTCATCAGTGAGAGAGCCGCTTCCGGCACGACTCCGCAATACGGGAATTCATCGTCGGAACTGACTTCGGGCTGGACGGACGCCGCGCACTGGGGCACGTCGAGCTTCACCAGTCTGGCGTGGTCGCCTGTCAGCAGCGAGCGTGGTATGTCGGTTGGAGCGGCGACTTCGTACTTCGACGGGATTGGCTTCGGTTCTCGCTCTCCCTCGAGAATCTCCCCGCACACCAGCAGGCAATCCTTACAGACCTTGTGTCCCAGCCGGCTGAACACCAGGCCTTCGACTTCATACCCGTGCTTGCTGCAGAAATCGCAAGCCGCCATTGTCTCCTCCGGGATCGCTCGTCACCAGAATGCGGGAGCGCATCCGACACCGGATGCGCCCCCGGATCTACGCCCCTCTAGAAACCGTAACGGAAACTCAGCTGCCAGATGCGCATGAAGCCGCGCTGCGAGGTGATGCGGCCGAAGCTCGCCAGATCGACGGCGTTCCCGGCCGACGAACCGTTGAACTTCGCCGTGTTGGTCAGGTTCAGCAGCTCGATGCGAATCTGGGCGGAATGGTTCCGCGCGAACCGCGTGTCCTTGGTGAGGACCATGTCGATGTTCTTGCGGAACTGGTAGCGCGCGTCGCCGTCCGTCCGCGACGCGTTGCCGTAGCGCCCGGCACCCGGATCCTGGAACGCCGCGGCGCTGAACCAGCGGGCGTCGGGATGATCGGCGGAGGAGACGCGTTCGGCGTCGCTGCCCGAGATGTTGGGATCGCCGACCGTGTTGGGACGCTGCCGGCCTCCGAACAGCCCCAGGTTGGTGTCGGACGCGCCGGAGCTCATCACGGCGTTCAGCGGCGAGCCGCTGACCAGCTCGACGATCGCCGAGGCCGTCCACCCGCCGAGCAGCGCGGCATGCTTCGCCGGGTTGGGGAATTTCACGATCGGCGCGAGGACAATGCGGTGCGGCGAGTCGAAGTTGCTGATCGCATACTCGGCGTCGAGATCGTAGACGTTCTGCGGCACCGCGGTGCGCGTCTGGTAGGCGCTGTCCTCGCCGAACTGGTTGTCCTTCAGCCGGCTGAACGTGTAGGTGTAACGCCCGCCCCACCAGCTGTGCGACAGCCGCTTGTCGAGCTCCACCGTCATCGCGTTGAACTGCCGCTTGCCGCCCTTGGTCCGCTCGAACACGTTGACGTCGCCGAACTCCGGGAAGGGCCGCAGCAGCTGCCCGCGCGGGACCGTCGAACGCGTGCCGAGCTCGCCGGCCTGCGCGATGCCGAAGAACGGATTCGGCACCTGCTGCAGCAGCGCCGCCGCGTCCCAGCCGCCGCCCGGCGCGGGGAACAGCTGCCGCGCCAGCGCCGGATCGATCTGGTTGATGTTGAGGCCGACGTTGTTGGTGCCGGCAAACCCGAGGTTGCGCCCCGTCGCCCCCTGATAGCCGATGGTGATCGCCATCTCGCCCGGCAGCTCGCGCTGGATGTCGGCCGAATACTGATGGACGACGGGCGCGCCTTTGTCCTGGTCGACGTAGCTGACGTTGCCGCCGACGCCGGTGAGCAGGCCCAGCGAGCTGCCGACCGGCTGCAGCACCGTGGGGAACGGGTTGTCGAGCGTGGTGATCGGCACGTCGGTCGCGGCGGACGATTGCGACAGCGCGGTGATGCGCGAAAAGCCGATCTGTCCGTGGTTGGTCTGGTTGAACTGCCACGGCGCGTAGAACGTGCCGTAGCCGCCGCGAATCACCGTGCGGGTGTCGTGCGCGAAGGTGATGCCGACGCGCGGCGCCACCTTGAGTGCCGGCAGATCGCCCTGCTCTTCCGGCGCGCCGTCGACGCCGGCGAAGATCAGGCCGCCGCGCAGCGTGCGCCCGGCGAGCGGCGTGCCGGCCTTCGGCACGAGTGCGTCGATCGGGTTGATCGCGTTCTGATCGAACGCGACGGTCTGCCGGTTCTCTACTTCGCGGAGGCCGGCCTCGTGTTCGAGGCGCACGCCGTAGGTGATGGTGAATCGCGAGTTCACGCGCCAGTCGTCCTGAATGAAGCCGCCGTAGTACTTGGTGAACCAGTCGCCTTCACCGCGGTTGGCCGGGACGGCGCCGTCCACCGGCAGTCCGAGCAGGAGGCTGGCAAACTCGTTGCCCCCGGTGCTGTTCTGGCTGGTGAACAGGCGATTGAACGAGAAGCTGCCGCCGAGGTACAACCCTCCCGAGTTGTCGGACGTCTCCGCGGTGGTCTTGATGCCGAGCTGCCGCGCGTCGGCGCCTGCCTTCAGGCTGTGGGATCCGAAGAGCTTGGTGATTGTCGCGTTCACGGCATAGGGGCCCGTCCAGCGCGTGCGATCGCCTCCCCAGCCGCCGACGTCGTCGATGTCGTCGAAGAGCAATTCGGGAAATGACTGCAGGCCGTCCGGGTTGATCGCATTCAAGTAGTTCTGGCTGAAACCGAGCGATCCCAGGCCGGGACCAAACGTGACCGTGTCCTGCTGGTCCTGCCAGGTCTGCCAGCCGTAGCGGAAGGTCAGCACCGTCGAATCGCTCATGACGTTGGTCGCGTTGATCGCGAGCACGTGCGGACGCCGGCGCAGGGTGCTGAAGAAATCACCGCCTCCCTGGTTCTCGATGTACTCGTGGTCGGCCGGCATGATGCCGCTGCCGGGCTCGTTGGTCCGGTTGTAGAGATAGAACCCGCTGAGCGCCCACTTCGGGTTGAAGTGATGATCGACCTTCAGCGTGAACATGTCGGCCATGTCCACGATCCGCGCGGTGTCGCTCACGTTCGGATTGCCGTCTTCGTTGTCGCCGATCGCCTTGCCGCCGACCGTCTGCGTCGGCCACGCGTTGATCATGTTGAAGCCGACCGCATTCGCCGCCGGATGGGTGCGCGGGATGATGGCGTTGGTGAACTCGCCGCCGGTCGCCAGCGATCCGGTGCCGGTCGCCGGGCACCGCGTCGTGACGACGCCGCCCCGGCACCACGGGTTGAAGATCCGCACCGGCGCGCCGCTGCTCGTCGTGTGCGAGAAGTCGCCGGCGCGCTGTCGCGCCGTCGGCCAGACGTACTGCAGGCCGCGCGTCGTCGACGACCGGTACCCTTCCGTGGCGCCCCAGAAGAAGGTCTGGTTCCTGAAGATGGGCCCGCCGATCGCGCCGCCGTACAGCCGGTAGTACGAGTCGGCGAGGCCGGTGCTGTCCTTGGTCTCGCCGGCCTTGTCGCTGAAGTAGTTGAGGCTCTGCCCCCAGACCGGGCGCGTCTGGTAGAAGCCGCTGCCGTGATAGTCGTTGGTGCCCGATCGCGCGCTGACGTTGAACACGCCGCCGCCGGTGCGCCCCATCTCCGCGTCGTAGGTGTGCACCTGCACCTTCACCTCGGCGATCGCTTCGATCGTCGGGTTGGCGATGGCGCGGCCGCGCAGCTCCGTGATCGGCACCCCCTCGAGCAGGTAGTTGTTGGCGCGGATGCCGCCGCCGCCGAGCGACACGCGCGAGGCGTTGGTCTGATCCTGCTGCCGGTTGAACTGCGGATCGCCGACCGGGTTCACGGTCGGCACCGTCACGCCGATGAGAAAGGCGTTGCGCCCTGGCGCCGGGAGCGCTTCGAGCTGGCGCCGATCCAGCGTGCCGCCGGTCGACGCCGTCGCGGTGTCGACGAGCGCCCCCTCCCCCGTGACCGTGATGGTCTCCTGCAGCGACCCTGGCTCGAGCACGACGTCGAGCGTGACGAACTGCTGCGTCGCCACGCGCAGCCCGTTGTGATCGAACGTCTTGTAGCCGGTCAGCTGCGACTTCAGCGTGTAGGTGCCGGGCGCCACCGCGGGAAAGTTGTACTGACCGACTTCGTTCGTCACCGTTTCGCGCGACTGGTTGGTCTCCTCATTGGTGATCGTCACCGTCACGCCGGGAATGACGCCGTTGGCGTCGCGGACGACGCCGCGGACGCCGCCGGTGAAGGTCTGCGCGTGAAGTGCCGTGGTACAGGCCAGGAGCAGGAACAGGCAAATCGATGTGCGGGTCGTCGCTCTCATACTTGCCTCGCTTCGCAGGGGTTGACAGACACGAGGGATGAGGGGAAGGCAGACATCCTGAACGATGACGGGACCGTCATCGGAGTACCGCGGGAAGGCGGCTTGATCGGCACGATGCAACCTCGCCGCGCCGCCGAGGCGCGCAGGCAGGTGGCCGTCAGGCGCGCATTATAGGCGAGCCTAGACCCGCAGCGCCATCAATGTGGCGTCGTCCAGGGGCTCGACCGCGCCGCGGAAGGCGTTGGCGTCGCGCTCGATGCGCTCGAGGACGGCGTCGATGCCGCGGGCGTGTTCCTCGATGAGGATGGCTTCGAGGCGCTCGGCGCCGAACTGGTCGCCGCGCTCGTTTTCGGCCTCGACCAGGCCGTCGGTGTAGAAGAAGATGAGGTCGCCGGGGGCCAGCGAGATGCGTATTTCCTTGAAACCGTGCCCGCTGAAGAGGCCGATCGGCAGCCCGGTTGACGAGAGGGGCTCCACCCGGCCGTTGCCGCGCAGGACGTATTGCGGGTTGTGTCCGGCGTTCACGTAACGCAACTCGCGATTGTCGTCGAGCACCGCCAGGAACAGCGTCACGAATACGCCTCCAGGCGTCGACTCGTCGAGCTCGCGATCGAGCAGATCGGCGAGCGCGGCGAGATCTTCCTGGAGCGGCAGCCGCGCGCGCAGCGTCGCCTGCACGTTCGCCATCAGCAGCGCGGCGCTGACGCCCTTTCCCGACACGTCTCCGACCAGCAGGCCGAGACGATGACCGGGCAGCTCGAAGTAATTGAAGAAGTCGCCGCCGACCTCGCGCGCCGGGATCGACACGCCCTTGATCTCGGATGCGCCGAAGCGCATCGGCGCGCGCGGCAGCATATCGGTCTGGATCTGCCGCGACAGCTCGAGCTCACGGTGCAGCCGTTCCTGCTGGACCGCGAGCGCCTGGTTCCGCTCCAGGTCGTGCGCCATCTGGTTGAAGGCACGGGCGAGCTCGCCGAACTCGTCGGCGGACGTGGCCGGCACGCGGGCACGGAAGTCTCCGGCCGCGAGCTGCCGCACGCCGCCGGTCAGCGTGCGCAGGCGCTCCGTCATGCGGTGCGAGATCGGGACGATGCCGACGATCGCCAGGCCGACGACGAGCAGGCCGAGCGAGAGGTTGCGCACGGAGGCGTTGCGGATCTCGCGCAGCGACTCGCCGAGCGGACGCGCGATCCCGAACGTCAGCCCCGAGGAGTCCTTCTTCGAGACGATCATCCAGTCGCCGACGCGGCGCGGGGTGTCGCTGGTGGCGTTCTTCTCGACGTGCAGCGACTCGAGCGTGCCGCGCTGCGCGGCGTTCGGCGTATACAGCTGACCGCGGCGGTCGATGGCGAACGGAATCTCTCCCTGATCCGAGCGCGCCAGCGTGAGGATCGCGTTCAGCGTGCGGTCCATGTTCAACTGCGCCCGCGCGCGCCCGAGCTCGCGGCCGTTGCGGCGCACCGGGATGGCAATCTCGTGCCCTTCCATCCGCACGCTGATCGCCGGCAACCCGGCCCGCGACATCGCCGCGGCCGCCGCCTTCATGGCCTCGGTCTTCGTGGCCTTCGCCTCGATCGAGTCGCGGACGGCCTTGCCCATTTCCGCCTTGATCTGCGCCTGCGCTTCGGCAGGCAGGAACGCGCCCAGCGCCTCGAGGCCCTTCTGCGTGCCGGACAGCAGCGAGCCCATGTCGACCACGATCGCCGGCGGCGGCGCGTCCACGGGCGGGGCCGGCGGCGTGGCGTGCGCTGGCGGAGCCGGCGGCGCGCCGGGCGGAGGCGGCACGGATCCGGCGCCGGCCGTCGTCATCGATGACGGCGGCAGCGGCGGCGCGGTCGGCTCGAACTCGACGCGCTCGACCAGGACGGCGGCGTCCCCCAGCGCGGGCGCGACCCGCGCGCGCATCTCTTCAGACGTCGCCGGCTGCGCGTCATGCGCGCTCGACCCCGACGTCCCCTCGAACATCTGATCCATCCGCCGCCCGAGATCGTCGGTCACCATCGTCATGCGGTGGCCGATGTCGGCGGCGCTCTGCTGCGCCTCGCGTTCGACCGCGCGCTGAAACGCGTGCACCGAGGTGCTGTAGGAATACAGCGTCACCGCGCTGAGCGGTACGACCGACAGCAGGACGAAGGCAAGGATGAGGCGGGTACGAAGCGACATCGCGGGAAACTGCACTCTAGCAGTTTCCCCAATCGCCCGTCAGTCGGCCGGCTGCAGCGTCGCGATGTCTGGCTGCCGGGCTCGGTAGACGGCCACGCAGTCGTCACCGGACTTCCACGTGCCGCTGGCCACCTGGTCGACACTTTCCTGCGGCAGCCCGTCGCGATCGAAATAGGCGAAGCGGATGCGCCAGCGCCTCTCGTCGCCGCAGGTCAGCGGCTCGACCGCGGTGACGACCGCCGGTGCGGTGAGCCATTGGCGCCGGCGGAACAGCACGATCCAGTTCATGACCATCCCGGCCAGCGTGAGCAGCACGGCGCCGATCCCGAGGTCGGCAAACGCCGTCGCCCACTGCGGGTTGTCGTCGAGCCGCGACGTGACTGTCTCCCAGTCTGCCTGGCGAACGCTGACGACGTCGCCCGCGTTCAGACGCTGCCACTGCTCTTCACCGACGAAGTCGCGGCCGGAGCACGTGCCCGTGCCCGCGCTGCACGGGAACCGATAGTCGACGACCCAGGCGTCGATCGATCCGCTGACGACGAGCCGCGCCAGCACGTCGTAGAACTGGAAGCCGCTCGCCGTCACGACCGGCCGTGTGACGCGCTGGCCGGTCCCGCCGCGCCGCCCGATCGACCGCGATCCGCCGGCGCCGGTGGAACTGAACATCTCCACCACGACACCGGGCGTCACGCGCCCGTAGCGCATCCGCCCTTCCTCGTGCACGCCCAGCATGAACCCGTCGATCGCGGCCATTGCGCCGGCGGCAGCGAGCGCGAAGGCGGCGATCCCCCGCGGTGTGATCCGTTCGCGGGCGGACACCTTGTAGGCGATGAACACCATCGCCCCCAGCCGGACGAGCAACGAGAACCCTGCCACGACACGTCGTGGAGAGCAATCCGCCCGCCGCTGAAAAATCGGCGTAAATCCGGGGACAACGCCGCGACCCGCCGCGTCTAACTCGTTTTTGGATGACCGAATCGTGACCGGACGACAGCTTTGTCAGTCGACCGTCCTATCCCTGTAACGAATCGCCCGGCACCAACACCTTCAGGCAACGTCCACAGAGGAGTGATCTGAATGCCTTCAGCGACCGCGACCGCGCTCACCATTGCCACGCTCGCCGACACGGCTGACATTGCCAGCTACCAGTGGAAGGATCGGGGCGTCGCCCCGCGAGGCTACGTTCGCGGGATGGCCGCGGCCTTCGGGCGCGTCTACTGCAAGCTCAAGGACAACCGCGACGCGGCGTCGGAGATGGCGATGGCCGACTCCGGCGACGGCGCGATGGACGCGATTGCGTGGTACGCGGACGAATTCAACGCGCTCGGCATGGACAACTCGAACGCCGGGCCTGACGTGCTGCGGCACCTGTTCGTGCTGCTGACCGGGCTCGGCATGCGCGAAAGCTCAGGCCGCTACTGCGAAGGGCGCGACATGTCGGCCGGCAACGCGGGCGGTGAGACCGCCGAGGCCGGCCTGTTCCAGGTCAGCCACAACTCCATCTACGCGCATTTCCTGCTGTCGGCGCTGTACGAGCAGTACAAGGGGTCGACGGATTTCCAGGACATCTTCCGCGACGGCGTGAGCTGCACCGCCGCGTCATGGAAGAACTGGGGCGCCGGCGACGGGCAGGACTTCCAGGCCCTGACGAAGGCGTGCCCCGCGTTCGCGGCCGAGTACGCCGCGCTGGCGCTGCGGAAGATCCGTTCTCACTGGGGACCGATCATCCGCAAGTCGGTCGAGCTCAGACCCGAGTGCGACGACCTGTTCCAGACGGTCGCGGCCTACATTGACGACAACGGCATCACCGAAGTCTGATCCGTCGCGCAGCCATGGCGCTCCGCCTGGCGATACGTTCTCGACGCACCCGGCACTAGTGGAGAGCGTCCGCCCGGCGGAGCTTCCTCGGGACGCATGGAGAAACCATGGCTCAGTGCTTCGAACTGTCGCTGTTACCCGGCACCGACCCCACGGCGTTTGAAACCTTCCTCTGGAAAGAAGTCTTTCCGAAGTTCACCGTGCTCCGGCGCAACGTGCACGGCCAGGAACACCGGCTGCTGAAGCTGGATGATCCCGGAGCTTCGCCGCGCTACGTCTGGCTCGTGTTCGTCACCCTCTTCGGCTCGACTCCAGAGACGTCCAGCAAGGGTCCGACCGTGCTGGCGTCCGGTCTCGACTGGACCGACAAGATCACGAACATCGTCAAGCCGTACGCGACCGTCGCGGCGTTCAGCGAGATCAAGCTGGACGAAATCGCCAGCGTCGGCTAGCGGTTACCTGGCGCCGCATGCGGGCGCCCCCGGCGGCGTCCATGCCGGCAGCGCCGGCAGGCTCGCGCGACTCAATGCCGAGTTGATCGGCGCGAACTGCGCCGACTGCAACTGGGCCAGCGCCGACGACGACCGATCGATTGCCACGCACGGCCCGTCGACGCCGGCGGCAACGCTCGGCGTCGGCGCCATGTCGGCGACGAGCTGATCGTTCAACCGCCGGCCGAGGTCGCGGTGCGCGATCCCGAATCCGTCCGGTCCCGTCTCCATCTGCGCCAGCGCGGCATCCACCGCCTGGAGCGCCCGTGCCGCATCCGGGCTCGCGGCGATCGCTTCCCTCGCCTTTGGCGTCAGCGCCGCGCGGACGTCGTGCAGGTAGGTGACGGCGCGATAGGTCGCCCCCAGCCCCGCGACCATGCGCTGCTGCAGGCGGAACTGCGCGGCGAGCGCGGCCGGCGGCACGGTGATCCGCGCGTCCTGCGCGACGGCGATCGGCTGCGTGTAGCTGCGGCCGTTGACCGTCAGCTTCGCGGTGTAGGTGCCCGGCAGCACCATCGGGCCGACCAGCGTCGATCGCGGCGTCTTGCCGGGAATCGCGTGCCAGCTGAGTGTGTACTCGCGGTAGTCGAGCGCGGTGCCGCTGTAGCCGTAGTTCAGCGTCGGCGGATCCGAATACCGCAGGTCCCAGGCGACGCGATGCATGCCCGCGGTTGTCGGCAGCACCGGCAGCGGCGCCAGCCAGTAGTCGGGCACGTTCGCCATGGTGGTGTCGGCCGCCGGCGCCACGCTGGAATACTCGCGCACGACCGCACCGGACGCGTCGCTGATGGTCAGCGTGATCGGGCCTGATGCCGCCGACGGCAGGTAGTAATAGAGGATGGCGCCCTCGGGCGGGTTCTCGCCCACCACCATCTCGGGCGGCACCGGTGTGTCCTGCGTGTTGTCCCATCGCATCCGCGACGCCGGCGACGGCGTGAAGAAGACGGCCGGTCCGCCGCCGCTCGCCATCGCGCGTACCTGCCGCAGCGGCGCCATGTCGTCCAGGATCCAGAAGCCCCGCCCGTAGGTCGAGATCACGACGTCGTTGTCGTGCACGGTCAGGTCGCTCACCACGGTCGTCGGCAGGTTCAGCTGCAGCGATTGCCAGCCGTTGCCGCGATCGAAGGAGACATAGACGCCGGTCACGGTGCCGGCATAGAGAAGACTCCGATCCTTCGGATCCTCGCGGACGACGCGCACCACCTCGCCGTCGGTCAGCCCTGACGACACCTCTTCCCACTTCGCGCCGTAGTCGCTGGTGCGGTAGATGTGCGGATGCGCGTCGCGCGACAGCAGCGCGGCGTATGCGGTGCCGGCGCTGGCATGCGACGCATCGATCACGTTGATGCCCGCCGGCGGCAGGTTGGGCGGCGTGACGTTCGACCACGTCTTGCCGTTGTCGCGCGTGACGTGGATCAGCCCGGTGCTGGTGCCGGCCCAGATGACGCCAGCCGTCACCGGCGACGGCGCAAGCGTGGTGATCGATCCTCCCGCGGCCGGTGCGCCAACGCCGCCGGCGCCCGCGGCCGCGGCCGGAACCGTGAATCCCGGCGGCGCGGCGAGGTCCGGGCTGATCGTGCGCCACGTCTCGCCGCGATCGTTCGACACCAGCACGTGCTGCGCCGCCATGTAGAGGACGTGCGGATCCTGCGGCGAGAACGCCAGCGGCGGCGCGCCGCCGAAGCGCTCGTCGGCCGCCGGCTGGTAGAGCACCGTCACCTGGTTCGTCGTGCGATCGAACCGGCGCAGCACGTGATACCAGCCCTGCGTGTACATGTAGCGCGTGTCGAGCGGATCGGCGATCAGGAAGCCGTTCTCGAACCCGCCGGGCGTATACCAGTCGTTCGGGCGGATCTCGCCGTAGTCGCTGCGGCTGCGGACGCACGCGGTGCCGGAGTCCTGCTGCGGGCCGCAGACGTGGTAGGGAACGTCGTAGTCGGTCGAGACGCGATAGAACTGGCCGTTGACCAGGCCGTAGTACGGCGTCCACGACTCGCCGCCGTCCACCGTGATCGCCGCACCCTGGTCGACGCCCGAGAACATCCGCTTCGAGTTGGTCGGGTCGATCCAGAGGAAACGCGGATCGGCGCCGCTCGGCGCGCCCCAGAACGCGGCCACGTGCTGCCCCGCGTCGGTGGAGCGGTAGATCGCCGTCCCCATCAGGTAGACGACGTCTGGGTGTTGCGGATCCGCGTACATCTTGCCGCCCGCACTCGCGAGCTGGCGCGTGCCGAACACCCACGACTCGCCGCCATCGTCCGATCGATAGAGCCCGCGCCCGCCGGCGCCGCCGCGGCCGCCGGCGCCGGCGACCGCGTACAGACGCCGGCCGTGCGTACCCGACGAGACCGCAAACGCCGAGATGCGCGCGCCGTCCGGCAGTCCGCGTCCCGCGATCGGTTGCCAGGTCGCGCCGCCGTCGGCCGACTTGTAGACGCCGGTGCCGGCTGCCGCTGCCTGCGGCGCTCCGCCGCCGCCGGCGGTCAGGAGGGCGAAGACGATCTGCGGATCCTGGTAGTCGAGATAGACATCCGACGCGCCCGACGAACCGTCGGCGGGCAGCACGCGCGTCCACGACCGTCCGCCGTCGGTGGAGCGATACACGCCGCGCTCCGGTGATTCGACCGGTGGATCGGCGGCGCCGCGTCCGGCCGGACGCGGGCCGAGCGCGGCAACGAGCAGCGTATCGGCACGCCGCGGATCGACGACGATCCCGCCGATGTACAGCGAACGCGCGAGCCCCACGTTGGTCCAGGTGCGCCCCGCGTCGATCGACTTGTAGACGCCTTTGCCGACGGTAAACGACCACCCCGACTGGTTGCCGGTGCCGACGTAGACGATGTTCGGGTCGGACGGCGCGACCGCCACGGCGCCGACGCCGGCGACGCGCGCCTCGTCAAAGATCGGCTTCCACGTGTTGCCGCCGTTGGTGGTCTTCCAGACACCGCCTTCGGGCAGGCCGGCGTAATACGTCGTGGGATCGCCGGGCACGCCTGCGGGAGCGGACACGTAGCCCGACCGAGGTGGCCCGATCGATCGCCAGCGCAGCCCGGAGAAGAGGTCCGGGTTCACCGGCTGCGCGCGAACGGTGGCCATGGTGGTCACGACCAGCAGGACGAAGAGGGCGCAAGAGAGGCGTCGCATGTGCGCCGGATGATAGCACCCGGCGCACCCCGTTCACTTCGACGCGGGATTGGCGATCGACTCGAGAAATCCGATCACGTCCCGTATCTGCGCCGGCGTCAACTGCAGGTTCGGCATCCGCACCTGCGGGTAGGCCGACGACAGTTGCTTCGCCGTGGGATCGCCGCTCTTCAGCATTTGATCGGGCGCGGCGATGTAGCGCGCCAGCCACGCCCGATCGCGCGTGCGCGTAATGCCGGCCAGGTCGGGGCCGATCCGTTTGCCGCCTGCGAGACCGTGGCACGCGGCGCACTTGCTCGCATACACGTAGCGGCCGTCGTCGAATGCCGGCAGCGGTGGGGCGTCGGCATAGGTGCGGGCCGGTGCGGTCGGGGCATAGCCGCCCACCCACTCGGCCAGCATCGTCGCCATCATCTTCGGGTTGTCCACGGCCGACTCGCGGATCCACTGTCCCGTGGCCTCGTTGCCAATCAGGATCGCGGGGGTGTGCCCGTCCTTGTTCTCGGGGTTTGGCGTGCTGTAGAGCCCGAGTTTCCTGCTCACCAGTTCGATGTCCTCGGCCTTGCCGGTCAGGAACGTCCATCCCGGGCCGGCCTGGAACTTCTCCGCGAACGCCTTCATCACCGCCGGGGTGTCGTGCGCCGGGTCGATGCTGATCGAGTAGAAGAAGATGTCCTTCCCCATCCGATCGCCGAGCAGCTTCTGGACCTGGGCGAGCCGCGCCGTCTCGAGCGGACACGCGAACTGGCAG